>Ga0160472_100452_pt1 | contig 29270 bp, 24 predicted proteins | sample HID1973M_E11MG_FD_108267 | JGI IMG/M metagenome (GOLD analysis project Ga0160472, IMG submission 108267) | Enriched mosquito-associated microbial communities from UW Madison campus, WI, USA - HID1973M_E11 MG | ecosystem: Host-associated > Arthropoda: Insects > Digestive system > Unclassified ... | reverse complement strand
CAAGCGAATGGCTTCTGCTTTTTCTTCAGCGCTAACAACCCGATATCCCATGATGCGTCCTTAGGTCGATACTCCTACATCATGGTCCAAAACCATTGAGCCACAACAAGCCAGCTCCTACAGGTCTGTGGTGGCACGTGGATTGTTTGGCGTTACACAAATCCGTAGGAGCCGGCTTGCTGGCGATAGCGGTGGTGAATGTGATGCCTCGATCGCTGCGATGCGGCGAACCGACAAGCCAGCTCCTACAGGTCTGTGGGGGCACGTGGATTGTTTGGCGTTACACAAATCCGTAGGAGCCGGCTTGCTGGCGATAGCGGTGGTGAATGTGAAGCCGCCATCGCTGGCAAGCCTGCTCCTACAGGTCTGTGGAGGCACGTGGATTGTTTGGCGCACACAAATCCGTAGGAGCCGGCTTGCTGGCGATAGCGATATCGAATGTGAAACTGCCATCGCTATCACGCCAGCGCCTGATGGGCGCCGATCAAGCGGTGTGGCCGCCCAGGGTTTCGGCAATCCAGTCAGCGATGTAATGACCCGCGTTGATGCTGTTATCGAAGCTGGAATGTTGCACGCCACCTTCGCGTTCGGTGAAGATTTTAAGTTCACGTTTGGGGCTGTTGACCAGTTGCTCGTACGTGCGGTGTGCCCACTTCAATGGAATCTGCGAATCCTTTTCACCGTGGGTCACCAGGAACGGCACCTTGATGCGATCCAGCACGCCATCCAGATGCACGTTTTCGGCGATGGCCATGAACTCATCCATGTCCTTTGCACCCCACACCCAGCACACGTGTGCCCAATAGTGCGGCACAGGGAAGCTGCCTTCTTTTTCCAGGCGACGTTTTTGCACATCGCGCCAGTCATGGTTGGCGCCCCACACCACACCGCAGGCGAACCGCGGTTCAAACGCCACCGCCCGCGGGCAGTAGTAGCCGCCGAGCGAGACACCTTCCAGGCCAATGCGTTTGGCATCCACGTCGGCGCGGGTTTCCAGCCAGTCCACCACGCGGCTGGCCCAATGCTCGCTGTCAAACCGGGCAATCAGGTTATACAGGCGCAGCGCTTCGCCTGTGCCGGGCTGATCGATGATCAGTGATGAAATACCGCGTTTGGCCAGCCACGCCGGCAGGCCGACGCGATATTTCATTTCTTTGGTCGAATCCAGTCCATTGACCTGCACCAGGATCGGCGCCGGACCGGTCACACCTTCGGCGCGCACCAGCAAGCCGGAAATATGTTTGCCCTCGTAGGGGATTTCAACGCGTTCACAGTTCTCGCGAGACAGTTCGATGCCACGCTTGAAGGTGTGTAAAAAGCGTTGGTACAACTCCGTGCGTCCTGGTGCGCCATGGGCCTGCAACCGTTCGCAGGTGAGGTAATAGGTGGCAGCGCGGTTGTACTTTTCGCCGGCCGACAGCAGGCGCCCACGGCCTTCATCTTCTTCAGCCAGGCCGCAGAGTTTGTCGGCCATCTTCGCCCAGGTTTCGCGAAAAGCCTTGGTTCCCGCGGCATCAGGTTGCTGGGCGGCTTCCTGCAATGGCGCGCACATCTCTTCGATCTCGCCCATGCGGGCACCCATCTCGATGGCCAGATCGACGGAGAGATTCCACACGTAGTTGGTCGGGAAATAACGGAACATGATGGTCGTTGTCCTTGTAGTTGCCTTTGTCGTTAACAAGGCACGTTAAGGACGCCCCGGCTAAATGGCCAATCGTGACTCGGGATGGGAGGTATCGCGCACGGCGATAGGATCCTGTTCCAGATGCCGGATGAACTCACTGATGCGCTCTCGCAGCCAGCGATGCATAGGGTCGCCGTCCACGCTGCGGTGCCAGAGCATGAACTCGCGCATGACCGGAATTTTCACCGGTGGATTGAGAATGCGCAGCGGCAAATGCTCGGCGTACAACCGCGCCAGACGCTGGTGCATGGTGGCGATGCGCTGGGTGCCGACGACCAGTTGCGGCAGGGTGTTGAAGTCGTTGGTGATGACTTCGATCCGGCGATTGAAGCCGTACTGGTTCATGAACCACTCTTCGATGCTCAAGTGCCGGCTGCGGCCAAAACCGACCGACACGTGGCCCATGTCCATGTACTGCTCAAGGGTGAGGCTCTCGCCGACCAAGGCATTGCCTTGCCAGATGACACAGACGTGATCTTCCTCGAACAACAGCTGATGAGGGTGCCCTTCGACGATGTAGCGCTCAGGCACGATCATCAGATCGACCTCACCGCGGATCAGCAATTCACCGGAATTGTCGCCGGGGCCGAGCATCTCGAAGGTGATGTGGGGTGCTTCCTGATGGATTTTCTGAATCACTTGGGCAAACAGCACGCTGATCAGGTAATCCGAAGTCACCAGGCGGAAGTGACGTTTGCTGGTCGTGGGGTCGAACACCGGCTTGGCGGTGATTGACGACTGGATGGTCAGCAGCACTTCGCGGATGGGCTTGGCGAGCTCCTGCGCATAAGGTGTGGGCTGCATTTTGCGCCCGACCTGCACCAGCAGTTCGTCCTCGAAATAGGTACGCAGCCGGCCCAATACGCCGCTGGTGGCGGATTGCGTCATGTGCAGTCGTTCGGCGGCGCGGGTGATGTTCTGCTCTTCGAGCAATACATCGAGCGCGACCAACAGATTCAGGTCCAGGTGGTTGAAACGCATCAGGCATGTCCGCTTTTGTATTTATTTTCGCGATACATTCCGGTGAATTCATCGTCCCGTCAACCCCACCTGTATGCCGTGATCCCGCGCACTCAGGTATCGCGTTTGCCGATAGGTCGCATCCTCACTCGCGATTAGTCAGCTGCCAAAGCGCACGGCACTCTTCGCCGCAGTCGGACTTCTTGCCGACACCACCACCGGATTCACTGCAGCACTGACTGGCTGACTCGAGCCCTCGGCGTCTGCTTCCGGATACTAATTTCAATGGAGTGGTAAGCCATGAACATCATTGGCCTTGATGCCCTGATCTTCGGCGTCGATGACATCCAAGCCTGCACCGATTGCCTGCGTGACTACGGCCTGACGCCGGTTGACGTCGACAACAATGGCGGGCGCTTTGAAGCACTGGACGGCACGGCCGTTATCATTCGTCGTGCGGACGATCCCACGCTGCCGGTTGCCATTGGCCCGGCGCCGTCGATTCGCGAAACCATTTATGGCGTTGCCAGCGCGGATGACCTCGACGCCATCGAAGACGAACTGGCGCGGGACCGCAAGGTCACCCGTGAAAACGGCGTGCTGCACAGCGTCGACGACATGGGGTTCGCCATCGCTTTCCAGGTCACGGTCCGCAAGGCCTACAACGCCCCGGATGACCTGACCAATGCCGCCGGCCATGCGCCACAGCGTCCGCTGAACCAGCCTGGCATCACCCTGGAGATGAGTGCGGTGCCACGCACGCTGTCCCATGTGGTGTATTTCGTCCCCGATGCCGCCAAGGCCGAAGCCTTCTATGCCGAGCGCCTGGGCTTCAGAACCACCGACACCTTCATCGGTGCGGGGCCCTTCATGCGCCCGGCGGGTTCCGACGACCACCACTGCCTGTTCATGATCCAGACCCCGCCGCACATGAAGGGTTGTGAACACTTCACCTTTCACATGGGCAGCGGCACCGAAGTGCTGCTGGCCGGCACGCGTTTCGAGCAAAAAGGCTGGACCAGTTTCTGGGGCCCTGGCCGTCACCTCTTTGGTTCCAACTGGTTCTGGTACTTCAACAGTCCGCTGGGCTGCCATATCGAATACGACGCCGACATGGACAAGCATGACGACGAATGGGAGGCACGCCGCGCTCCGCTGTCGGCGGATAACTCACAGCTGTTCCTGTTCTCCTCGAAGGAAAAATGGGCACCGGGCGGCCCACCCGTGTAGGCGCGAACATGCTCGCGGAAAACCTGAGAACACCGCGGGGTGTCAGGCTCCCCGCGTCATCGTTGACCTCCATCACGAGCAAGCTCGCTCCTACAAAGGTTTCTGTCATGGCCCACAGCGATTTCTTCCTGTGCCGGTTGGATGAATTGGCAGAAGGGCAGGCGCGCGGTTTCGATCCATTGCAGCGCGGGAAGGACAGTGTCTTTGCGCTGATGCACGAGGGACAACTGCGGATTTATCGCAACAGTTGCCCGCATCTGGACGTGCGCCTGGAGTACCGCAAGGACCGGTTTTTGTCGGCTGACGGTCAGTTGATCGTCTGTTACGCCCACGGTGCGCAGTTTCACCCCAGCACGGGTGAATGTGTCTACGGCCCGTGCCTGGGTCAACGTCTGGACGCTTTGCCATGGCGTGTGGAGGAGGGCTGGGTGGTGCTGCAACTGCCGGTAGCGCAAGCGTTGTCAGGGACGGTCGAGGTATCGCGTTTGACGATACATCACATCCCTACTCGCGATTAGTCAAATCCCTCGTTTGACGGGAAGCTGGACCCAACGACGCAGTGCCCGGCGCTGCAGCGAATCACAAGAATAAAAAGTGAGTAAACCATGAGAGCAGTGAATAAAGTTCTGATCGTGGGCGGCGGTATCGGTGGTTTGTGTGCGGCCATTGCCCTGCGACGCCAGGGCATTGAGGTCGATCTGATCGAACTCAAGTCAGAATGGACCGTTTACGGTGTCGGGATCATCCAGCAAAGCAACGTGGTCCGCGAAATGGCCAAGCTGGGGGTACTGGACGGATACCTCGATGCGGCGTACGCCTTTGAAGACGTCGCCATCTACGGTCCCGCCGGACAGCCATTAGCGCGCATCCCCGGTCAGCGCCTGGCAGGGCCGGACTACCCGGCCAACGTGGGTATTTCACGTCTGGCACTGCATAAAGTCCTCAGTGAAACCGCTCTGCAGCTCGGCGCAAAAGTACGCCTGGGTCTGAGCGTCGAATCCTTGAACGACACAGGCGACAACGTGGAGGCGCTGTTTACCGACGGCAGCACTGCCGTCTACGACCTGGTGGTCGGCGCTGACGGCCTGTTTTCCAAGGTTCGTGACCTGCTGTTCGGTGACACCTACCTTCCGCGTTTCACCGGACAATCGGTGTGGCGCTACAACTTCCCTCGTGCGCCCCAAATCGATCACCTGGCCAACTACCAGAGTGCCGAAGGCAATGCCGGTCTCGTTCCGTTGGCCGGTGACCTGATGTACCTGTTCCTGACGTCCCACGAGCCATCCAACCCCTGGATGGATCCCGCGACACTGGCCGAGCAAATGCGTCAGCGCTTGCAGGGTTTTACCGGCTTAGTCGGTGAACTGCGTGAGCAAATCACCGACAGCAGCCAAGTGGTCTACAAGCCGATGGAGGTGGTGTTCGTCGACGAGCCCTGGCATCGCGGTCGCGTCCTGCTGATCGGCGACGCCGCCCATGCGACCACCCCACACCTCGGTCAGGGCGCCGGCATGGCGATTGAAGATGCCATCGTGCTCAGCGAAGAGTTGACCCGCGACGGCAGCGTCGAGCAACAGCTGCAGCGCTTCATGTCACGTCGATTCGAACGCTGCAAATTCATCAGCGAAAGCTCGGTGCTGGCCGGCGACAAGGAAATGCAGCACGACCGCGATTTCGATCGCATCGGCCTGGTCAAGCGGATGCTCGCGCTCACGGCCGAGCCCATTTGATTCACCCACAGCAGTTACCACTATAAAAACAAGAGGTTAACGCGATGGTCAGTTCCACGACTGCGACGCTTGCGCGCCGCCCGGTCAGCACGTCTGCACCCTTTGGTTTTACGTTGGCCGCAGCATTGGTGCTGTGCAGCCAGGCGGCCCATGCCTTTCAGGTCGACACCGGCAATCCGGACTTCAGCCTGCGTTGGGACAACACCGTGAAATACAGCGCCGCCTGGCGCACCCAGGACCCCAGCAGCAAGCTGACCGAGGGCCAGGTCTCGCTGAACCAGGACGATGGCGATCGGGCGTTCAAGAAGGGCCTGATTTCCAACCGCACGGACATCCTCTCCGAACTGGACATGTCGTTCAAAAACGTCGGTGCGCGTCTCAGTGGTGCTGCCTGGTACGACACCGAATACCAGAATGACAACGATAACGACGATCCGGCACGGGCCAACGCCCGATCCGTGGCCTACGACGAATTCACCGACGACACCCGCCACCTGCATGGCGGCGACGGTGAATTGCTCGATGCATTCGTGTACTGGAATGGCGAGCTGGCCGATCATGCCACGTCATTTCGTGCCGGCCGCCATGGCTTGATCTGGGGCGAGAGCCTGTTTTTCGGTGCCAACGGCATTGCCGGGGGCATGGGACCAGTCGACGTGGTCAAGGCACAGTCCGTACCCAACACCCAGTTCAAGGAAATCACGCGTCCGGTCAATCAGCTGTCCGGAACCTTTCAACTGACCGACGATGTCTCGCTCGGCGCCTACTACCAGCTGGAATGGGAAGAGACACGCCTGCCGGGTGCGGGCAGCTACTTCTCCACCAGCGACACCATTGGTGAGGGCAACGAACGCCTGATCGTCGGGGCGCCGTTTCCGGCGTTCCTCGGAGGCAATGCCGCCAGCCCGGCGGCGTTCTTCCATGGTAACGACAAGGAAGCGAGAAGTTCGGGGCAGGGCGGCTTGCAGCTGAAGTACAGCGCGGAAACCGTCGAGTACGGCCTGTACGCCATTCAGTATCACGACAAGACACCGAAGCTGTACCTCAAGCCTTCCACCGGTGCGCCGAATTTCAGCACTGGCCAGATCGGCGAGTACTACTGGGTGTACCCGGAAGACATTCGCGCCTTTGGCGGCAGTTTTTCCACCACGGTCGACGAGTACAGCTTTGCCGGTGAAGCTTCGATGCGCTGGAACATGCCCCTGGTTTCCAACGGTCAAACCGTCCTGCCCGGTGTCGTCGCCGACAACGATGACGATGCCCTCTACGCCGTTGGCCGTACTGCCCACGTCAACCTCAACGTGCTGGCCTCGTTCGGGCCGAACTTCATCGCCAGGGAATCGGGACTGGTCGGCGAAATCGCCTGGAACCGCCTGCTGAGCGTCACCAAAAACCGCGCCGCCCTTGACCCCAATGCCACCGATGACGGCCTTGGTTTCAAGGTGGTTTACACCCCGACCTACCGCCAGTTCTTCTCCGGCATCGATATCAGTATTCCGGTCGGTCTCAGCTACTTCCCGCTGGGTAAGTCGGCGGTTGTCAGCTCCTTCGGCCCGGACAACGGCGGCGACATGAACATCGGTATTACCGCGACCTACCTGGATCGCGTCACCGCAGGCCTGACCTACACGCATTACTACGGCCCCGAGGACACCAACCTCAATGCCGCCAGCCAGTTCAATTACAAGCAATCGCTGAAAGACCGGGACTACCTGGCTTTCTCCGTCAAGACCACGTTTTAAGAGGACTTGCGCATGACCCACAACAACAAATCCGCAGCCTTCACGCTCAAGGCCCTTGGCTTTGCGCTGCTCGGCAGCCTGGCTCTCTGCAGCCAGATGACGCTGGCAGCAACGGCTGAAGACGCCGCTAAACTGTCGAAAAACCTGACGCCGTTCGGCGCCGAACGCGCCGGCAATGCCGACGGCTCCATCCCAGCCTGGGACGGTGGTTACACCAAGGTCGATCCTTCCTTCAAGGAAGGCGGCAAGCGTACTGATCCGTTCGCCGCCGACAAGCCGCTGTTCAGCATCACCTCGAAAAATCTCGCGCAATACGCCGGCAAACTCAGCGACGGCACCAAGGAAATGTTCAAGCGTTTCCCGGACACCTATCGCATCGACGTCTACCCGACCCGTCGCACCGCCGCCGCGCCGCAGTGGGTGTATGACAACACGCTGAAAAACGCCACCCGCGCCAAACTGGTCGACAGCAGCGCCGGTCCCGTCCCCGAAGGCGCCTATGGCGGCATCCCGTTTCCGATTCCGCAAAACGGCGCCGAAGCCATGTGGAACCACGTGCTGAACTGGCGCGGCACCTCGGTGTCGATGCATTTTCGCCACTACCTGATGACGGCCGATGGCAAGCAGGTCATGACCACCGACGGTCAAGCGATTCAGGAAATGCCGTATTACTACCAGGACGGAACGCCGGAGTCGTTTGCCGGTGACTACTGGCTGTTCCGGCTGCTCAACGTCGGCCCGCCCTTGCGCGCCGGCGAGCAGATCATGGGCCGCACCAACATCAATGGCGACCTGTCCCAGGCTCACGTGTACCTGACCGGGCAACGCCGGGTACGCAAATTGCCGAATGCCTGCTGCGACACGCCAACACCGGCGACTGCCGGGGTGATGTCCTTTGACGAATTGAGCGTGTTCCAGGGCCGCATGGACCGCTTCAACTGGAAGTTGATCGGCAAGCAGGAAATGTACATCCCCTACAACACCAACAAGGTGCAAACCGCCGCCAAACCTGAGGACCTGTTCCTGGCTCACCACATGAACCCGGATTACGTCCGTTGGGAACTGCACCGAGTCTGGGTGGTGGAAGCGGACCTGGCTCCGGGCAAGCGTCACCAGTTGCCGAAAGGCCGTTACTACCTCGATGAGGACACCTGGCAAGCCATGCTGGGCGACCGTTGGGACGCCAACGGCCAACTGGCCAAGACCTTATGGTCGTTGCCGGCGGTACTCCCCGATCTGCCCGCGCAAGCGCAGTTGTCGTCGGGCTTCTACGACCTGACCTCCGGCGCCTGGTTTATCCAGAACGTCTACACCGGTCTGCCGGAACAGTACGGCATGGTGGATCGCTACAAGGCCTCCGAGTTTTCGCCCGCGGCGATGGCGGGTGCCGGGGTTCGTTGAGTCGGGCCGGGTCACGGCTTGCGCAGCGTGATCCGGTTTCAAAAGGTTTGTCGAGGTCGGTAATGAACAGAATCTGTCAGGTGGTGGCTCGGTTGGTGTGTCTTATGGCGCCTTTGAGTCTGGCGCAGGCCGCCGCAGTGGGCGACGCGCTCGATACGCCGGCAATGCAGGCACCGCAAGCGAAATCCGCAGTGTTGCTGGACCTGGCTCGGGCGGGTGCGCGCCTGGTGGCCGTGGGCGAGCGGGGCATCGTGTTGCTGTCCGATGACAACGGCGCAAGCTGGCGTCAAGCCGCGGTGCCGGTGTCGGTCAGTCTTACGGCCGTGCAGTTTGTCGACGCTCGGACGGGCTGGGCCGTCGGGCATGCGGGCGTGGTGCTGACGTCGCATGACGGGGGCGAGCACTGGGTCGTGCAACTGGATGGTCTGCGTGCAGCACAGCTGGAGCTGACAGGCGCTCGGCAACAGTTGCCGTCGGCCAATGACCAGGATGCTGCCGCCGCGCGAGTGCAAACGGCTGAACGACTGGTCGCAGAGGGGGCTGACAAGCCCTTTCTCGCCGTGCAATTCGTCGACGCCCGACATGGCCTGATCGTGGGGGCTTACGGCCTGGCGTTTCGCACCGACGACGGCGGAACCACCTGGCGATCCATCATGGGCAACATCGACAACCCGATGGGTGCGCATCTGTCGGCAATTACTCAGCAGGGGCAACACTGGTTCCTGGCCGGCGAGCAGGGCTACCTCGCTCGTTCAGACGATGCCGGGCAATCATTCACACAACTGGAAAGTCCGTACACCGGCAGTTTCTTCACCGTACAGATGCGCGATGACGGGATCCTGCTGGTGGCCGGGTTGAAGGGCAATGCGTTTGTCTCCAGCGACCTGGGCCAGAACTTCCAGCCTGCGCCGGTCTCGATGCCGGTGTCCTTCAGCGATGCCATCCGTACCGATGACGGCCAGCTGTTGCTGGTCAATCAGAGCGGCGCCTTGTATCGCACCAGCAACCTGCCCGGTGCATTGCTCAAGCCCTACGGCAAACCGCTCGGCAAGCCCGTCGCCAGTGTCATCCAGGCCGCCGATGGCAGCCTGACGCTGGCCGGTTTCACTGGGTTGACGCGCGTATCGCCGTCAACCCCTAGCGCTTCGGAGTGAGGTTATGAAGTCATTCGACAACGCCACGCAGAGCCTGGCGAATTTCGACCCACGCTCCGGTTCAGTGGTGGAACGCACGCTGTTCAACCACCGGTTGTGGGTCTTGGTGGTGTGTGTGCTGACGACCCTGTTGCTGGGTTATCAAGCCACCCGTATCGAGCTCAATGCCAGCTTCGAAAAGATGATCCCCACGCAGCAGCCCTACATTGCCAACTACCTTGAGCATCAGAAACAGCTCACGGGATTGGGCAACGCGCTGCGCATCGTGGTCGCCAACAAGCACGGCGATATCTATGACGCCGAGTACCTGAAAACCCTGCAAGCCCTCAGCGACAAGCTCTATCTGCTGCCAGGCGTCGATCGGGCTTACATGAAGTCGTTATGGACACCGGCCACCCGATGGGTCGCCGTGACTGAAGATGGCCTCGATGGCGGCCCGGTGATACCTGACGACTACAGTGGCAGCGCCGCCAACCTCGAGGCGCTGCGGCGCAACGTGCAGCGCTCCAACGAGCTCGGGCAATTGGTGGCTTTCGACCAGGCTTCGAGCATCATCTACGTGCCGTTGCTGGCCACCACCTCCGACGGCAAGCCGCTGGATTATGCGATTCTGTCCGAGCAACTGGAAACCCTGCGCAGCACCTATCAAAGCGACAACATCGACATTCGCATCACCGGTTTCGCGAAAAAAGTCGGCGACCTGATTGCCGGCCTGAAGCAGATCCTGCTGTTCTTTGCCGTCGCGATCCTGATCACCACCGCCGTGCTCTTCTGGTACACCCGTTGCCTGCGCAGCACCGTGCTGGTGGTGCTGTGCTCGCTGGTGGCAGTGGTCTGGCAGCTGGGTTTGCTGCCATTGCTGAACTACCAGCTGGACCCGTATTCGGTACTGGTACCGTTCCTGGTGTTTGCCATCGGCATGAGTCACGGCGCGCAGAAAATGAACGGCATCATGCAGGACATCGGGCGTGGCATGCACCGCGTGGTGGCGGCGCGGTTTACCTTCCGGCGCCTGTTTCTCGCCGGGCTCACGGCGCTGCTGTGTGACGCCGTGGGGTTTGCGGTATTGATGCTGATCAAGATCCAGGTCATTCAAGACCTCGCGGTGATCGCCAGCATTGGCGTGGCCGTGCTGATTTTCACCAACCTGATCCTGCTGCCGGTGTTGCTCTCCTATGTCGGTGTGACACCGCGTGCCGCGCAACTGAGCCTCAAGAGCGAGCAGGCCGAGCAAAGCGGTCAGGCCCGCCACGGGTTCTGGCGCTTTCTGGATCTGTTCACCCATCGTCGTTGGGCCAGCCTGTGCATCGCCATCAGCCTCGCACTGGCCGCGGTGGGCTTTGTGGTCAGCCTGCAGTTGAAAATCGGCGATCTCGATGCCGGTGCCCCTGAGCTGCGCGCCGACTCGCGCTACAACCAGGACGACGCTTTTCTGACCCGTCATTACGGGGCCAGCAGCGACCTGTTCGCGGTGATGGTGAAAACCCCGGCCAGCAGCTGTGCACGCTACGACATCCTGGCCAAGGTCGATGCCCTGGACTGGCAACTGCGCGCTTTGCCGGGCGTGGACTCGACCAACTCACTGGCGTTGTTGAACCGGCGCATGCTGGTCGGCCTCAGTGAAGGCAATCCCAAGTGGTACGAGCTGCAGAACAACCAGGCGATGCTCAACATGATCACCGCCAGCGCGCCGCGCGGCTTGTACAACGAAGATTGCAGCCTGCTGACCCTGTATGCCTACCTCACCGACCACAAGGCCGAGACGCTGACCCGGCTGGTCGACCACGTTGAAAAATTTGCCGCCGAGAACAACACCGACGAGGTGCAGTTCCTCCTGGCGGCCGGTAACGCCGGCATCGAAGCAGCCACCAATATCGTGGTCAAGCAGGCCAACCGCGAGATGCTCGTCTGGGTCTATGGCGCGGTGATTGTGCTGTGCCTGATTACCTTCCGCTCCTGGCGCGCGACGTTATGCGCGGTGATTCCGCTGATGCTGACGTCCATCCTCTGCGAAGCCTTGATGGTCTGGCTGAACATCGGTGTGAAAGTCGCCACGCTGCCGGTCATCGCCCTGGGCGTCGGTATCGGCGTCGACTATGCGTTGTACGTGATGAGCATTCTCCTGGGCCATCTGCGCCAAGGGGCGAGCCTGTCCGAAGCGTATTACCGCGCACTGGTTTCCACCGGCAAGGTGGTGATGCTGACCGGTATCACTCTGGCCATCGGCGTGGCCACCTGGACGTTTTCGCCCATCAAGTTCCAGGCCGACATGGGCGTGCTGCTGGCCTTCATGTTCGTCTGGAATATGGTCGGAGCATTGGTGCTGCTGCCGGCACTGGCGTATTTCCTGTTGCCCGCAGGCAGCAAGGCGCAAAGCGCCGATTTGCCGATGGCGGTGCGCAACGCGACAAGTCCCGACACCACGCTGGTTACCAACGTCCAGCAGATGCGCATCAAGGAGCCATGCCATGGTCGCTGATACCTTCGTAAAGCCCGTCAGACAAGCCGGCTTGGCGCAGTCTTTGTTGCTGTTGCTGGGCAGTTGCCTGCCGGTGTTGGGTGCGGTGTTGCTGGCCCCGGTGCTGCCGCGGATGCAGGCGCATTTTGCCGGCGTCGACGGCAGTGCCGTGCTGGTGCCCATCGTATTGACATTGCCCGCATTGGTGATCGCCTTGCTGGCGCCGTTCGCCGGGCTGATCGCCGATCGCCTTGGGCGCAAACCCTTGTTATTGGCGAGCATGGCGCTGTATGTACTCTGCGGCGTGCTGCCGCTGTGGCTCGACTCGTTGCAGGCCATCGTGCTCAGCCGGGCAGGCATCGGTTTGGCCGAGGCGGGCATCATGACCTGCTGCACCACGCTGATGGGCGATTACCACAGCGGTGCGAGACGCGAGCGTCTGTTTGCCTTGCAGATGGTCGCCACGTCGTTGTCGGCCGCGGTGTTTATCGCGCTGGGCGGTTTCCTCGGACAAAACGACTGGCGTACGCCGTTTGCCTTGTATGCCGTGGGCCTGGTTTTCCTGCCGTTGATGGCCTGGAAGCTGTGGGAGCCGCAGGCTCGCCCGCAGCCCGGGCAATCAACGCAGTCGTTGCCGGGCGCGAAATTTCCGTGGCGCGCGCTTACGCCCCTGTATGCGCTGTCGCTGCTGGCAGGGTTGAGTCTGTTTATCGTGCCGGTGCAGGCCGGTTATCTGCTCAACCTGCTGCAGGTGGATGCGCCACAACAAATCGGCATGACCATGGGCGCCAACCAACTGGGCGTGCTGGCCGGTGCGCTGGGTTTTCGTTTGTTCAGCGGGGTGCGCGGGCAGCACGTGTTGCTGATTGCCTACGCACTGGCAGGCATCGGCGGGTTGTTGATGGCGGACGCCTTGAGCCACGTCCAGGTTGTGGTCGCCGTGACCATCAATGGCCTGGGCATCGGCCTGATGCTGCCGACGCTGATCACCTGGATCATGGCGCAAGTCAGCTTCCACCAGCGCGGGCGGGCGGCCGGGTGTTTTACCGCGGCGATTTTTGCCGGCGAATTCATCAGCCCGCTTGTGGTGCTCGGCATGACCCGTGGCGACGCCATGGCGTTGCCCAAAGCTTTGGCCATCGTAGGTGGCCTGCAACTTCTGGTGGCGGTGTTTTGTCTGGCCGTGCCCAGGCTCGCGGGTGTGTTGCACGAAGCAAATGAGCAGGCCGCTGGCAAGACCATCGGCGACGGAAACTGAACGAGGATTTTTCATGCAAGCGCTTCCTGAATTCAAACGAGTGGTCACAGGGCACGATCAGCAGGGCCAGGCCATCGTCGCCAGCAGCGGACCGACGCCTAACGTGTTCCCGCTATCGGCGGTGCCGGGCACGGTGTTTTATGAGCTGTGGAACAGCAGCACCAGCCCGGTTTTGCTCGACAACGCCAGTGACCCCAGCAGCAAGCCGTTGCAGCTCAGTCCCGGTCCACAGGGCAGTGTCATTCGCGTGGTGGATATTCCACCTGACAGCGTGCAGAACCAGGTCAGCGCCGAAGACGCCGCAGCAGTGTTCGCCGAAATCGGCGAATCCCACGCCGGCACTGGCCAAAGCGACTCCAGGCATAAATTGATGCACCGCACGGAGACACTTGACTACGGCATCGTCACCGAAGGTGAAGTCTGGTTGGTACTCGATAAGGAGGAGGTCCACCTCAAACGCGGCGACGTTGTGGTCCAGCGCGGTACCCATCACGCCTGGAGCAATCGCACCGACGCAATGGCACGCATGGTCTTTATCCTTCTCGATGGGCGCTATGCGGCTCAATTGAGCATCGGCAAGGGAGCATCGGCATGAAACTCGCCACCCTGAGAAACGGCACTCGTGATGGTCAGCTCGCAGTGATCTCGCGGGACCATGCATGGGCACTGGATGCCCGTTCCATAGCGCTCACCTTGCAAGAGGCCATCGAAAACTGGAGCAGCACCGAGCCTCGCTTGCAAGTGCTGTCGAAACAGTTGAATGCCGGCGAGGCGGTGGATGCCTTTGCCTTCGATCCCGCCCAGGCCATGGCGCCATTGCCCCGGGCTTATCAGTGGTGTGATGGCTCGGCCTTTCTCAGCCATGGTGCGCTGATGCAGAAGGCGTTTAACCTTGACCCCATCGATGGCGCCGAGCACACGCCGCTGATGTACCAGGGGGCGGGCGACGATTTCATTGGCGCGCGTGACGATATCGCGCTGCCGAGCGAGAGCCAGGGCATCGACTTCGAAGGTGAGTTTGTCGTGTTGGTGGATGACGTGCCCATGGGCTGCACCGCCGAGCAGGCGCCGCAACACATCAAGCTGATCCTGCAAATCAACGACGTCAGTTTGCGCGCCCTGGCGCCGCGGGAAATGCGCACAGGTTTTGGCTTCCTGCAGGCCAAGCCATCCTCCAGCTTCGCACCGCTGGCCATTACCCCTGATGAACTGGGCGAGGCCTGGCGTGACGGCCGCGTGCATCTGCCCTTGCAGGTGCACTGGAATGGCCAATGGTTTGGTCATCCCCACGGCGGACAGATGAATTTCAGTTTCGGCCAGTTGATCGCTCACGCTGCGCTCACCCGCAGGCTGCGCGCAGGTACGCTGATCGGTTCGGGTACGGTCTCAAATGCCGAACGAAGTGCTGGTTCGGCGTGTATTGCCGAGCGTCGCGCCATCGAGATGATCGAGTCGGGTGCCGCACAAACCGGTTACATGCGTTTTGGTGACCGCGTGCACATGGACGTCATGGGCAGCGATGGCCAGTCGCTGTTCGGCGCCATCGATCAGCGCATTGTTCAGGCTCAGGGCTGAGGAGCGGCATATGCGGGTGTTGATTACCGGTGCCAACGGTTTTGTCGGACGTGAGCTGGTGCGTTGCCTGCTGGCGCTGGGCAGCTTGCGAGGAAAGGCCATTGGCTCGTTGCTGGTATTGGATAAAGACTTGCAGGACTTGCCGCAGGACCCGCGTCTGCGCCGTCATTTCGGTAGCGTGACCGACCCGGCCTTGATGCGGCGGGTGCTGGCCGATGGCATTGATGTTGTATTCCATCTGGTCAGTGTTCCTGGTGGCGCAGCAGAAGAGCAGTACGAAGTCGGCTACCAGGTCAACCTGCTGGCCAGCCTGGAACTGCTCAATCAACTGCGCAATACAAACCAGCCGCCGGTGCTGGTGTATGCCAGCAGCGTCGCGGTGTACGGCGGTGTTCTGCCGGCGCGAATGACCGAGACAGCCGAACTTCGCCCTGAATTGTCCTATGGCACCCACAAGGCCATGGTGGAAAGCGCCGTCAGCGATCTGGCCAGGCGGGGAGAAGTGGACGGACGCGTATTGCGCCTGCCGGGTATCGTCGCCCGGCCTCGCGAGCCCAATGGATTGCGTTCGGCATTCATGAGCGACCTGATGCGCGCCTTTGCCGAGGGTGAGTCCTGGCAGTGCCCGGTGTCACCTGAGGCGACCGCGTGGTGGATGTCCGCCCGCTGCTGCGTGAACAACCTGATCCACGCAGCAGAGCTCGATGGCACCACGCTCGGGGCGCAGCGGGTGTGGCAGGTGCCGGTCCTGCATTTGTCGATTGCCCAGGTGATCGACGCATTGGCCGATCGTTACGGGCAGGAGCGCCGCGCATTGATCAGCTTTGCGCCGGACGTCCGTCTGCAAGCGTCGTTCGGGCGCATGCCGCCATTGAAAACACCCCAGGCGCGCGCCGCCGGCTTCAACCATGACCGCAACGCCGCAACCCTGGTGCGCAACGCCCTGAATCCCTCGACCCCGCGGCATTTGCCGCTGACCGGAGACACCTTGCATGACACTGCCAACCAAGCCTAAGCGTCGACTCGTGGACCTCTCAGTCACCCTCGACAATAACCCCTACACCGATCCGCCACCGTTGCTGCCGAAGATCGATTACATGGATCACCAGCAAGGCTGGCCGGAAATGGCCGCGATGTTTCCGGGCCTGCAACTTGAGCAGATGCCGGGCAACGAATCCTGGGCCGCCGAGCGCCTGCAGATCACCACCCACAGCGGCACGCACATGGATGCGCCCTGGCACTACGCGTCGACCACCGACGGCGGGCAGCCGGCGTTTGGAATCGATGAGCTGCCGCTGGAGTGGTGTCTGCAACCGGGCGTGAAACTGGATTTTCGCCACCTGCCTGATGGTCATGTGGTAACCGCCAACGAAATCGAAGCGGAACTGGCGCGCATCGGCCACGTGTTGCAGCCCCTGGACATCGTGCTGATCAACACCCGTGCCGGCGCGCTGTTCGGCCAGCCGGGTTATCTCGATGCCGGCGTCGGCATCGGTCGCGAAGCCACCTTGTACCTGCTGGAGCGTGGGGTGCGGGTCGTGGGTACCGATGCCTGGAGTTGGGATGCGCCGTTCAAATACACCCGTGAGCGTTTTGCCGCCGACGGCGATCCCTCGATCATTTGGGAAGGGCACAAGGCCGGTCGCGACATCGGGTATGGGCAAATGGAAAAACTCTCCAACCTCGAATCCCTGCCACCCAGCGGTTTCGAAGTGTCGTGTTTTCCGTACAAGATCAAGCACGCCTCGGCCGGGTTTGTTCGGGCGGTGGCGATATTCGAAGAGTAGGGCGCCTGCGGATAATGCAGAAAAAGTCCTCGTTCAAACACAACAAGAGAAAAAACATGGTTCTTTTGCGTCTGCCTCAAACCTTGCTGACGGTCGCGCTGGCGTTGGGTAGCGGTCTGGCCCTGGCGGCCAGCGCCGAAACAGCGCCGCCCAATATCCTGTTGATCGTGGCCGATGACCTGGGCTACTCGGACCTGGGCAGCTATGGCGGCGAAATCAGCACGCCGACCCTGGATCAACTGGCCAGGGACGGATTGCAGTTCACCAACATGTACGCGGCCCCCACCTGCTCGATCACCCGCTCGATGTTGATGTCCGGTACCGACAACCACCTCGTCGGACTCGGCACCATGGCTGAAGCGCTGCAGCCGTTCCAGCGGGGCAAGCCGGGTTACGAGGGGTTTCTGAACCCGCGCGCTTACTCGATTGCCGAGTTGCTGAAAAAAGGCGGCTATAGCACCTCGATGGTCGGTAAATGGCACCTGGGCCTGGAACCGGATCAAGGGCCGGATCAACGTGGTTTCGAGCAGTCTTTCACTTTGCTCGAGGGTGGCGCATCGCACTTCAAACCCTCGACGGTCGAGCCGGCAAAGATCGAGCAAGTGCATTACCGCGAAAACGGCAAGGCCGTGACATTGCCGGAAGATTTCTACTCATCCGACTTCTACACCGACAAGTTGATCAGTTACCTGCAAAACAGCAAAAAGGCCGGCAAGCCGTTCTTTGCCTATGCCGCCTACACCTCGCCGCACTGGCCGCTGCAAGCGCCCAGGGAGTATCTGGACAAGTACCAGGGGCGTTTCGATCAAGGTTACGACAGCGTCCGTATGGCCCGGATCGAACGGATGAAAAAGCTGGGTCTCATGGCCAGCGATGGCCAGCCTGCGCAGCCGATACCGGTCAATCCCAAGCTGCCGGGCTGGCAGCAGTTGAGCCCCGAGCAGCAGCGGGTCGAAGCGCGGAAGATGGAAATCTACGCCGCCATGGTCGATAACCTCGACCATAACATCGGCCGATTGATCGAGTACCTGCGCCAGAGCGGGCAATACGACAATACCTTGATCGTGTTCATGTCGGACAACGGTGCGGCAGGGGAGAACCATACCCAGTTCTATCCGCCGGGCACCCACACCGACAACAGCTACGCCAACCTGGGTCGGCCGGGTTCTCAGATCGACTATGGATTGCGCTGGGCCGAAGTCAGTGCAGCACCCTTCCACCTGTTCAAAGGCACCACCGCAGAGGGTGGCATCAGTGTGCCGGCGATCATCCGGCTGCCGGGGACACTGCAACGCCAGGGCGTTGAACGTGGCGTCGCCCGGGTCGATGACCTCGCACCGACCTTTTTGCAGCTGGCGAAGATCGCTGTGCCAGAGGAGGCGCCATCGGACACCAGCAAGCACCCGATTACAGGTCTGTCGATGCTGCCGATGCTCGCCGGCAAAGGTAGCCCGCACAGTCACGACAACCTTGCCGGCGAGCTGTTCGGCAATGCCTATTATCGAGAGGGTGATCTCAAACTGTTGGGCATGCGACCTCAGGCCGGTTTTGGCGAAAGTCCGCAGCCATTGCAATGGCAGTTGTTCGACATAAGCAAGGACCGCGGCGAAACCACAGACCTGGCGGCCGCTCAACCTGAAACATTGCAACGGCTCAAGGCTGCATGGTTGAAGTATGCCCATCAGGTGGGTGTGGTGTTCGCCGGGCCAGAGAACCGTTGACTCGGAAAAGTCACGCGATCATTCAACGGCTTCATAGGGCAAGCCCACATAGTTCTCCGCAATCGTCCTGCGCCCGGCCGCCGAGTCCACGAAGTACTCAAGCTCAGTCTTCTGGATTCGCTGGCTGAAGGCGTCCGTCCCGGGAAACCGGTGCAGGATCGAAGTCATCCACCACGAAAAACGTTCCGCCTTCCACACCCGTCGCAGGCAGATCTGCGAGTACTTCTCCAGCAGATCGGTGCGCCCCTGGCCATAGACCTTGAGCAGGATGCGGTACAGGGTGTTGACGTCACTGGCCGCCAGGTTCAGGCCCTTGGCGCCGGTGGGGGGCACGATATGCGCTGCATCGCCGAGCAGGAACATCCGGCCATATTGCATCGGCTCGACGACAAAACTGCGCAGCGGCGCGATGCTTTTTTCAATGGAAGGACCGGTGACCAACTGGTCCGCGAAGTGATCCGGCAAACGACGCTTGAGTTCATCCCAGAAGCGTTGGTCGGACCAGTCCTCGACCTTCTCTTCGGCGTCCACCTGCACGTAGTAGCGGGTGCGGGTGGGCGAGCGCATGCTGCACAGGGCGAAGCCGCGTTCGTGGTTGGCGTAGACCAGTTCGTGATTGACCGGTGGGGTGTCGGCCAGAATGCCCAGCCAGCCGAACGGGTAGACCCGTTCAAAAATCTTCAGGGTGTCCGCCGGTATCGATTGCCGGGAGACGCCGTGGAAGCCGTCGCAGCCGGCGATGTAGTCGCAGTCCAGGCGCAGGGTTTGGCCATGCTGCTCGAAGGTCAGGTAGGGCGAGTCGGTCTTCATGCCGTGGGGCTGCACGTTTTCGGCATCGTAAAAGGTCTTGGCGCCGACGGCGGCGCGGGCTTCCATCAGGTCGCGGGTGACTTCGGTCTGACCGTAGACCATGACCGTTTGACCGCCGGTCAACGCCTTGAGGTCGATGCGCTCACAGCGGCCGTCGAAGGCCAGCTCGAAACCATCGTGGATCAGGCCGCTGGCGTCCATCCGCTCGCTGACCCCGGCCTCGCGCAGCAGATCGACCATGCCTTGCTCCAGCACGCCGGCACGAATTCGCGAAAGGATGTACTCAGGGTTCTTGCGCTCGACGATGACGTTGTCGATGCCGGCGCGCTGCAGCAGTTGACCGAGCAACAGGCCGGACGGGCCACAACCGATGATGGCGACTTGAGTTTTCATGACGGGATTCCTGTCTTGTGCGACTCGCTGGTGGAACACCTGGAGCGCACTGTTGTTTTTGTGTCCTTGTATTTTTAGTGGCCAAGGGCAGGATAAGAAGGCACTATTTTGTGAAATACATGGATTTTCCGTGGGTTTCGGAATCGGAGGGCAGATGTCGAAATCAATGACCGGATCGGTCCCGGTGTTCAAGCTGTACGGCGAAACCGGCGCCTGGCCGACGCCGGACCTGATCCATTGCGAATCCATCCCCGAACGCAGCAAGTTGCATGGCTGGGAGATCAAGCCCCATCGCCACAGCGACCTGGTGCAGCTGTTGTACGTGCAGGCGGGGCAGGCGACGCTGAAAGTCGAAGACACCACCCACCACATCAACACGCCGTCGTTGCAAGTCGTTCCCGCGCTCAGCGTGCACACCTTCAAGTTTTCCGAAGACGTCCAGGGGCATGTGCTCAGCCTGGCGCAACCTTTGGCCGATCAGCTTGAGGCCTTGCTGAACAATCCCGTGCTGAGCAGTGCTGCCTGTTATTCGATTGGCAGTGACAGTGCGTATCTGGACACGCTGTTTTCCGCCATCACCCAGGAATACAGCCAGCATCAACCGGCGCGTGACCCGATGCTGCAGTCGTTGATCACGGTGCTGTCGATCTGGCTCGGTCGCCGCAACCTGGCACCTTCATCGCCGCACACCTTGCCGCTCGAGCGCGGGCGCGAGTATCTGCAGGCGTTCACACGGGCGCTGGAGCAGCACTTTCGCGAGCATTTGCCCATCGAACAGTATGCGGCGACGCTGGGCATCAGCGCCGCGCACCTCAATGCCCTGTGCCGCAAGCTCTGCGGGCAGTCGGCGTTGCAGATGGTCAACCAGCGTTTATTGCTGGAAGCCAAGCGTGATCTGGTCTACACCGCCATGACCATCAATCAGGTGTCGGACAGCCTGGGTTTTTCCGAACCGGCTTACTTCTCGCGTTTTTTCAAGCGCGGCACAGGTCAGTCTCCGAAACAGTTCCGTATCCAGCGTTAGCGGATACCCCAACCTCAAGGCAGTGAACGGCGTTGAACATCGACACACGAATCAAGTTTCGTCATCTGGTGTGCTTTATCGAGGTGGCCCGCCAGGGCAGCCTGGCACGGGCGGCGGACAAACTGGCGATCAGCCAGCCGGCACTCTCCAAGACGTTGAAGGAGCTGGAAGCGCTGTTGCAGGCCACTTTGTTCGTGCGCAGTAAAAGCGGCGCGACGCTGACCGAGTCCGGAGTGGCTTTTCTGCGTTACGCCGGGCCCAGCGTTCAGGCGTTGCGCGAGGGGGTCAACAGCCTGCGCTCCGGCGAGCATGAGCCGATCACCGCGCGACTGGGGGTGCTCTCAACGGTGGAAAGCATGCTGATACCGGAGGTGGTGCGCCGCCTGCACGAACGCCATCCGGCCCTGGTGGTCAGCGTGGTGACCGGTCCCAGTGCCTACCTGTTGTCGCAGCTGCGCGTGGGTGAGCTGGACCTGGTGGTCGGACGCATGACCGACAGTCCGCAGATCCTCGGGTTGAGCTTCGAGCATCTGTACAGCGAGTCGATGACCCTGGTGGTGCGCAGCGGCCACCCGTTGTTGAGCGATGCCCAGGCACAACAGCACCTCCAGGACTACCCACTGGTGTTGCCGCTGGTGGGCACGACCATTCGCAAATTTGCTGACAGCCTGTTCGTCCAGCACGGCATCAGCCCGCCGCGCCAGCGCCTGGAAACCCTGTCATTGGTTCTGAGCCGGCGTTATGTGCAATGCAGCGAGGCCATTTGGGTCGCGCCACTGGACGCGGTCAGGCAGGACCTGAGCCGCGGCGATCTGGCGGAACTGCAGTTGGGCATGCGCGAACCGGGCGGTTCGGTGGGGCTGTGCAGCAACCCGTCGCTGGCCATGCCATTGGCGGCGCAGTGGTGCGTCGAGGTGCTGCGCGAGGTGGGGCAGGAATACCGTGAAGGGCGTTATCCATAACCATTTGGTTATGGATGGCGTCGCTTTCTTCAATGTCGGCCGGAGGGCATGTCGGGTGAAACTGCGCCCCATGCAGCCCTGGCATCAGACCTGACAAGAGGAAATCGACATGCATGACGCGGACAGCCGCCGCTTCGTCACCCGTGACCGCAACTGGCACCCCAAGGCCCTGACGCCTGACTACAAGACTTCGATCCTGCGCTCGCCACGCCAAGCGCTGGTGAGCATTCCCCAGTCCCTGTCGGAAACCACCGGGCCTGACTTCAGTCACCTGAAGATGGACCGGCACGACAGCGACCTGCTGCTCAACTTCAACCACGGCGGCCTGCCCATCGGCGAGCGCATCATCGTCGCCGGGCGGGTCTGTGACCAGTACGGCAAACCGGTGCCTAACACCCTGGTGGAAATCTGGCAAGCCAACGCCGGCGGACGCTACCGGCACAAGAAGGACAGCTACCTGGCGCCTATCGATCCGAACTTCGGCGGCGTTGGGCGGACCTTGACCGATCGCGACGGCAACTACAGCTTTCGCACGGTCAAACCCGGCCCGTACCCATGGCGCAACGGCCCCAACGACTGGCGCCCGGCGCACATCCACGTGTCGGTCAGCGGTCCGTCGATTGCCAGCCGCCTGATCACCCAGTTGTACTTCGAGGGTGATCCGTTGATCCCGATGTGCCCAATCGTCAAGTCGATTGCCGACCCGGAAGCGGTGCAGAGCCTGATCGCCCGGCTCGACATGGGCATGGCCAATCCGATGGATTGCCTGGCCTATCGCTTCGATATCGTGCTGCGCGGCCAGCGCCAGACCCACTTCGAAAACTGCTGAGGAGGCACGTGCATGCCCGTTCAATTGCTCCCTGAAACCCCCTCACAAACCGCCGGCCCTTACGTCCATATCGGCCTGGCGCTGGAGGCGGCCGGCAACCCGCCCCGCGAACAGGAAATCTGGAATGACATGGCGAAACCGGGCGCGCCCGGCGAGCACATTGTGCTGATCGGTAGTGTCTACGATGGCAACGGCCACCTGATTCGCGACTCGTTCCTGGAGTTCTGGCAGGCCGATCATGAAGGTCGCTACAACAGTGATTACAACCAGGAGAACGCCTTCAACGGTTTTGGCCGCACGGCGACCACCGACAGCGGCGAGTGGACCTTGAACACCATCAAGCCCGGCACTGTGCGCAATGCCGCCGGCGTGCCCATGGCTGCGCACATCAATGTGGCGTTGTTCGCCCGGGGCATCAATATTCACCTGCAAACCCGGCTGTACTTCGACGATGAAGCGCAGGCCAATGCGATTGACCCGGTGCTCAACCTGATCGAGCAGCCACAGCGCCGCGAGACCTTGATCGCCAAGCGTTGCGAGGTGGACGGCAAACTGGCTTATCGCTTCGATATTCGTGTGCAGGGCGAGGCGGAAACGGTGTTCTTCGACTTCTGAAGCCGATCGTTGCGTGCGATTCAAAACGCTTGCCCAGGCGAGCGTTCCAATAAAAATAAAAAGGTAATTGAGCATGTCTTTACCAGCCTCCGGCCCGAAGGTCGGCACACTCGACGTTCAGACGTTGATCAACGATCGGCCGCTGTCGAGCTACCAATGGCGGATCGTGCTGCTGTGTTTTCTCATCGTCTTTCTCGATGGCCTGGACACTGCGGCCATGGGCTTCATCGCGCCGGCCCTGAGCCTGGAGTGGGGCATCGATCGCGCCAGCCTGGGGCCGGTGATGAGCGCCGCGTTGATCGGCATGGTCTTCGGCGCGCTGGGCTCGGGCCCCCTGGCCGACCGGTTCGGGCGCAAGGTCGTGCTGGTGGTGGCGGTGTTCCTGTTCGGTGTCTTCAGCTTGCTGTCAGCCTGGAGCACTAGCCTGGATCAGTTGCTGGTCCTGCGCCTTTTGACCGGCCTGGGTCTGGGCGCGGCCATGCCCAATGCCACGACACTGCTGTCCGAGTACACCCCGGAACGGCTGAAGTCGTTGCTGGTGACCAGCATGTTCTGCGGTTTCAACCTGGGCATGGCCTGTGGCGGTTTTGTCTCGGCACGGATGATTCCGCTGCTGGGCTGGCAGAGCCTGTTGTTGCTGGGCGGCGTGTTGCCGCTCGGGCTGACGCTGGTGCTGTGGATCTGGCTGCCGGAATCGGCGCGTTTTCTCGTGGTGAAAAATCGCAGCATCGAGGCGATTCGCAAGGTCCTGGCACCGATTTCACCCCGGGAAGTTGCCACGGCCCCGGGCTTCAGCGTGCCGGAACAGAAAGGCCTGCAGGGCCGCAATGTGCTCAAGCTGCTGTTTTCCGGCACCTTCAGCAAAGGCACCCCGTTGTTGTGGCTGACCTACTTCATGGGCCTGGTCATCGTTTATCTGCTGACCAGCTGGCTGCCCACGCTGATGCGTGACAGCGGCGCGAGCATGGAGCAATCGGCACTGATCGGTGCCTTGTTCCAGTTCGGCTGCGTACTGAGCGCGGTGGGGGTGGGCTGGGCCATGGACCGCTTCAACCCGCACAAGGTGATTGGCATCGCTTACCTGCTGGCGGGTGTCTTCGCCTGGCTGGTGGGGCGCAGCCTCGACAACGTCGGCGTGTTGGCCGTGTTGGTCTTGTTCGCGGGCATGTGCATCAACGGCGCGCAATCGGCGATGCCATCGCTGGCCGCACGTTTTTACCCGACCCAGATTCGCGCCACCGGCGTGTCATGGATGCTCGGCATCGGCCGTTTCGGTGCGATCCTGGGTGCCTGGGCCGGGGCCACCTTGCTGGGATTGGGCTGGAATTTCGAGCAGGTGCTGACGGCGCTGGTCATTCCCGCGGCCCTGGCCACCGTTGCGGTGGTGATCAAGGGGCGGGTCAGCCACGCCGACGCGACCTGAATATTTTCGAATGCTGGAGTCACTGAATTGGACAGAACCTCTCATCAACTTTTCGACGCCTACTTCATGCAGCCGGCGATGCGCGAGGTGTTTTCCGATCGGGGACGCCTGCAGGGCATGCTCGATTTCGAAGCCGCGCTGGCACGCGCCCAGGCCCGTATCGGGCTGATTCCCCACGCGGTGATTGCCGATATCGAAGGGTGCTGCCGTGCCGGGCTGTTCGATGTCGATGAGCTGGCGCTGGCCATCGCCGTCGCTGGCAATTCGGCGATCCCGCTGGTCAAGGCGCTGGGCCGGTTGATTGCCAAGCGCAGTCCTGAGGCCGAGCGTTATGTGCACATGGGCGCCACCAGTCAGGATGCGATGGACAGCGGTCTGGTCCTGCAACTGCGTGCCGCCGTCGCGTTGCTGGAGAGCGACCTGGCGCAACTGGCCGACGCCCTTGCAGAACAAGCCCAGCGCCATGCCGGTACGCCACTGGCCGGACGCACCTGGTTGCAACAGGCAACGCCCGTCACCCTGGGCATGAAAATCGCCGGCTGGTTGGGTGCGGTGACTCGCCACCGTCAGCGTCTGCGCGAACTCAAGCCGCGATTGCTGTGCCTGCAATTGGGCGGGGCGTCCGGCACCCTGGCGGCCTTGGGCGAGCAAGGATTTGACGTGTCTGAAGCCCTGGCCGGCGAGCTGGGTCTGAACCAGCCTGACCAGCCGTGGCATACCCAGCGGGATCGACTGGTGGAGTTCGCCGGTTTTCTCGGGCTGGTCGCCGGCAGCCTGGGCAAGGTCGGGCGCGATCTCAGCCTGCTGATGCAAACCGAAGCCGGCGAAGTCTTCGAGCCTTCAGCGCCGGGCAAAGGCGGCTCATCGACCATGCCGCACAAGCGCAATCCGGTGGCTGCCGCCGTGATGATCAGCGCCGCGACCCGGGCACCTGGATTGGTGGCGACCATGTTCGCCGCCATGCCGCAGGAACATGAGCGCAGCCTGGGCCTGTGGCATGCCGAATGGGAAACCCTGCCGTCGTTGTGCTGCCTGGTCTCCGGCGCGCTGCAACAGGCGTTGCAGGTGATCCCCAACCTGGAAGTCGATCCGCCGCGCATGCTGCACAATCTCGCGCTGACCAAAGGCCTGGTGCTGGCGGAGTCGGTGAGTATCGCGCTTGCCCGCCAGATGGGACGCGAAGCTGCCCATCATTTGATCGAGCAATGCTGCCGCCGCACCGTGGAGCAGGGCGCTGAGCTGCGTCAGGTGCTCGGCGCCGAACCGCAAGTAACCGCCCACCTCAGTGCCGACGAACTGGACCGCGCACTGGACCCGGCCGCCTATCTGGGGCAGTCCCGGCGCTGGGTCGAACGGGCGGTTGCCGAACACCATGACTTTGTCGTTTTGAACAACTGACCGAGAGAGACCGCAATGGACGAGAAGCAACGTTACGAAGCCGGCATGGCCGTGCGCCGGGAAGTACTGGGTGATGCCCATGTCGACCGCAGCCTGGAACAGTTGACGCCGTTCAATGGCGAGTTCCAGGAAATGATCACCCGTCATGCCTGGGGTGATATCTGGACGCGCCCGGGGTTGTCCCGCCACGCCCGCAGCCTGGTGACCATCGGCATGCTGATCGGCATGAACCGCGAGGGTGAATTGCGCCTGCACCTGCGAGCGGCGAAAAACAACGGCGTGACCCGTGACGAGATCAAGGAAGTGTTGCTGCAGAGCGCGATCTACTGCGGTATCCCGGCCGCCAATGCCACGTTTCACCTGGCTGAAGCGGTCTGGGCGGAGATGGATAAGGCGTCTGAGTGTTGATGACATTGGCTTGCGAGAAAGCCCTGTAGGAGCTGGCTTGCCAGCGATGAGGCCATCAGGTCCGACATTCCGGTCGACTGACCTTCCGCCATCGCCGGCAAGCCAGCTCCTACAGTTATTCGGGTTGTTCGCAAGGCTTGCATACACCCATGAACCCTGTAGGAGCGAGCCTGCTCGCGATGGTCGTCAACGATGACGCTGGCATCCTGGGTAGACGCGGTGTCCTCAGGTTCTTCGCGAGCATGCTCGCTCCTACAGGGGGCGCGGTGCGTCAACAAAATCTGCAGGCGAAAAAAAGCCCCGCGGCCGAATGAGACGTGGGGCTAAAGAATTTGGTTGGTTGCGGCCAACCAAAGGAGCGCTTTAAAACAGGTTACCGGCTGGCGACCGACTCCGGCTGCCAGCCACCGCCCAGGGCCTTGTAGATCGCGACAATGCCGCGGTACAAGTCGACTTCCGCCTGGGCCTGGGTGTCTTCGGCGTTCAAGCGTTCACGCTGGGCGTCGAGCAAAACGAGGAAATCCGTCGTGCCTTCGCGGTAGCGAATCTCTGCCAGGTCAGCAGCCGAACGGCTGGACTCGCTCTGGCGAATCAGCGAAATCAACCGTTGCTGGCGTTTGCCGTAGTCGCTGAACGCGTTCTCGGATTCTTCCAGGGCCAGCAACACTTGCTGCTCGTAGGTGGCCAGGGCGCCTTCGGCATCGGCATCGGCACCGCGTAAGCGGGCGCGCACACTGCCCAGGTCAAACGCTGCCCAGGTGATGCTCGGGCCCAGCGCCCAGGCGTTGGCCGCAGAGGAACCGATCTGCGAACCGCGCCCGGCGGTGAAGCCGAGGAAACCACTGAGGCTGACCCGCGGAAACAGATCCGCCTTGGCCACGCCAATCCGCGCCGTGGCCGATGCCAGCTGGCGTTCGGCGCTGAGAATGTCCGGACGCCGTTGCAGCAGCTCGCCCGGATTGCCGATCGGCAGGGCCTTGGCAATCGCCGGCAAATCTTTCGGGCTCAGGTCCACGGTCAACTTGTCCGGACGCTCACCCAGCAAGGTGGCGATGCGGTTTTTCTGCCGCACCTGTTCGGCCTGCAATTGCGGCACGCTGGCTTCCACCGAGGCCAGGCGCGCATCGGCACGCTCGACGTCAAGCTGATCGCCGACCCCGGCATCGCGCAGGCTGATGGTGATCTTGCGCGACTCCTGCTGGTTCTCCAGGTTGGCCAGGGCAATTTTCTCCCGCAGTTGCGCACCGCGCAGTTGACCGTAGGCGTCTACCAGTTCGGCAATCATGGTGACTTGCAGTTGGTACAGGTCCGCCTCGAACGCCTGTTGCTCGGCATTCGCCGATTCCAGGTTGCGCTGAATGCGGCCGAACAGGTCGATCTCCCAGGCCATGTCCAGGCCCAGGTCATAGCGCTCGCTATTGACCCGGTCGGTGGTCTGGCCAGGGATCTGCCCCTTGGCAAGGTCACTGCTGACCCGGCTGGTAATGGTGGGCATGGCGTCGTTGCTGACGTCATCGCGAATCGCCCGGGCGGCTTTCCAGCGGGCGAAGGCGACGCGCAAATCACGGTTGCCTTTCAGGGACTCGGTCACCAGCTGATTCAGCGTCGGATCTTCGAATTGCTGCCACCAGATGCCTTCAAACCGCGAACGATCAAAGTTTTTCTGGCCCGCCGCGCCATCGGTGGCGCTGGTGATGTTGGCCGGCGCAGTGACCGGGGTCTTGTAGTCCGGGCCGACGGCACAGGCGCTCAGCGCCAGCACCAGCAGGCTCGGCAGGAAAGCTTTCAGACTCATCAATGCGACTCCAGCTTCAAAGTGGCCTTGGCGGCTTTACGTGCCTGGCCGCGCTCGACAAAGTTACGGATCAGTACGTAGAACACCGGCGTCAGCAACAGGCCGAAGAAGGTCACCCCGAGCATCCCGGAGAACACCGCGACACCCATGGCGTGACGCATCTCGGCGCCGGCACCGCTGGAGAACACCAGGGGCACCACGCCCATGATGAAGGCGAAGGAGGTCATCAGGATCGGCCGCAGACGCAGACGGCAGGCTTCCAGTACCGCGGCCAGCGGGGTCATGCCTTCCAGCTGTTTGTCCTTGGCAAATTCGACGATCAGAATCGCGTTCTTACAGGCAAGCCCCACCAGTACGATCAGGCCGATCTGGGTGAAGATATTGTTGTCGCCACCGGAGGCAATCACGCCGGTAATGGCCGACAGCAGGGTCATTGGCACGATCAGGATCACCGCCAGTGGCAGGCTCCAGCTTTCGTACTGTGCCGCGAGCACCAGGAACGCCAGCAGTACACAGAGCGGGAACACGAACAGTGCAGTGTTACCGGACAGAATCTGCTGGTAGGTCAGGTCGGTCCATTCGTAGGTCATGCCGTTCGGAAGTTCTTCCTTGAGCAGTTTCTCGATGGCTTTTTCCGCCTGGCCAGAGCTGTAGCCCGGGGCCGCGGCACCGTTGATTTCTGCGGTGATGAAACCGTTGTAGTGCATCACGCGGTCCGGCCCCGAGGTGTCGGTGACCTTGATGAAGGTCGCCAGCGGGATCATCTCGCCCTTGTTGTTGCGCACTTTCAACTGGCCGATCTGGTCGGACTCAAGGCGGAACTGCTGCTCGGCCTGGACGTTGACCTGATAGGTGCGGCCGAAGCGGTTGAAGTCGTTGGCATACAGCGAGCCCAGGTAGATCTGCAGGGTGT
>Ga0160472_100451_pt1 | contig 29353 bp, 28 predicted proteins | sample HID1973M_E11MG_FD_108267 | JGI IMG/M metagenome (GOLD analysis project Ga0160472, IMG submission 108267) | Enriched mosquito-associated microbial communities from UW Madison campus, WI, USA - HID1973M_E11 MG | ecosystem: Host-associated > Arthropoda: Insects > Digestive system > Unclassified ... | reverse complement strand
CAACAATTAAACCACCTTTAGTACGGCTCTTAACGAAACCGTTGATGATTCTATCGTTTTCAAGTGCCTCGTTAATTGCTTCCCAAGATCTTTGAGTTTTAGCTCTTTTGCGAGAAAGAATCAATTGACCGTTAGCATCTTCCGGTGCTTCAACGAAAACGTCAACTGAATCGCCGATTTTTAAATCTGGTGTATCACGGAATTCTGAAGTAGAAACTAAACCGTCTGATTTAAAACCAACGTTTAATACAACATCCTTGTTGTTAATTGAAACAACAATACCGCTAATGATTTCACCTTTAGTGATTTGATTAAATGTTCCGGCATACATATCTTCAAACTTTTTACGGTCTGCATCATTGTAGTTACCGAAAACTTTTTCATCTGCATCCCAATCGAAATCTTCCGTTGGTGTTGCTAATGATGATTTGATCGATTCGATCGAAACTGAATCAGCTTCTGATTCAATAGTTTCTTTTTCAGTCAGGCGTCCGCCTTCTCCCTGAAGCTCAGCTGTTTTTGCTGCTAATTCTTTTTCTGCTACTTGTTTTTTAGCCATTAATTAATTATCTCCTTTTTTCCCTATTTAGGGACTGCAAAGGTAAAAATATTTTAATTAATAGAAAAGATTTTTTTAATAAATGTTGCTGATTTTTAGGTTCTTAGAAAATAGTATCACCCATTTAGGATTAACTATCAGCGTTGATGGAGAAATTGACCGTTTAAAATCCCCCGGTTTTGAAGTTGCAACAGAAGATGGTCTTGTTCTTTAATAATACCTGAACGTTAATGATTTGAAAATGAGCACTCAGTAATTTATCGCTTACGGCAGGCCCGTTATTCGCTATAGCCTCGCTAAAAAGCTCGGGCTGCCGCTTCTACCGGGTTTAATAACAAAGGCTTGTTCCTAACTACTTCTTCGTAAATGTTCCCCTGGTAAAGCCTTCGCCAATTAAAGTGTTTTCATCTCGTATCAATAACATAATCGTATTCTGCTGGTCGTAGAGTTTTATCATTTCGCCATCAATAACATATTTCGATGTAAAAACAGAATCGGTGTAAGCATCAGTTACAGTAACAGAATCCTTCGATTTAAAGTTAAAATTCTTGTATTGAATATCCTCATTACTCGAAAAGGTACCCGAAACCACCTTAGCTTGTATAAAAGTAATAAAGCAAAAATACCCGATTACCAATATTACGATTACAGAAATTCCAATAAGGAACTTGTTCCCGCTAGCATATTTTATAGAAAAGTATAATATCGTAAATAATATAAGCGCTACAATAGCGATAAAAATAATGCTTGTATAATCTTTCGTTTCCTGCGGTACTGATGCCGAAACAGTTGATTCTGCAGTTACTGGCTTTGTAAGGGGAGAAACTCTGGCTAAAAATTCTTTACTTACATAGCCTTCACCATTTGTAACTTTAATTTTAAAATAGGTGTTGCTAGTAGAGTCAATAACGGCAACATTTTCATTTTCCGGTAAATAGCCAATTACTTTACTTTTTGGATCTGCTTCCTTTCTAACCCTCAAGTTATCGGTAGTTACACGGTATATAACATCGGTTTTTGCTGCGTTTGGAGTTTGCGTTGCTGTATTTGAAGTATTATTACCAGCATCCGGAGCCGGAGATTGCGTAACTTTTTCCAAAAAATCTTTACTTATCCAACCCTCTGTGTTTCTAAGTTTTACTTTGTATAACTTAGCATCGGTAGCATCTATTACAGTAACATTTTCATTCTGATTAGCTGTAGCAATAACCTTACTTTTTGTATTATTACTTGCTCTTACGTTCACTTTATCGGCATTTACACGATAAATATCTTGTGCTATTAGTTGTGTTGAGCATATAGAAAGCGCAAATAGTAAAAAAAAAGTTCTAATCATGATAGTTTGGATTTCGTAGGGCAGTTTTTATGTAAAATTTCCACGACGCTATGAGCAAACATCGTGCTAAGTGTGGCAAAATTAGGAAATACTTTTAAATTGTATACAGAAAGCAATTTATATTAATGTAGCAGCTATAACTTACCAACTTCCACCAGTTCCACCTCCGCTACTGCTTCCGCCACCCCAACTACTCGATGAGGATGATGAACTACTTCCTGAGGAAGATGAGCCTGATGAAGATTTGGATTCGACAAGCATTGGTAGCACAATCCATTTAATAAACTCTATATTTTTACAACAGCTGCACTCATTAATAAGTTTTGCCTGCCCATCATGACTATAAGTTGCAGCTGTTACTGTAACCCGTTTATTAAGTTTGTAAGTTCTAAACCCGCATTTTGGGCATTCCGTATATCTATTGTATTCCTCAGCAGGCCATTGTTTTATAATGTTTTCTTTATGGTCGGTGCTTTCCCAAATATCGTAATCGTACGTTTTTACAACTTCTTCAGCTCGCTGCCCACCACTTAAAAATGGTTTACCTTCAACATTTATATCTCTGTCTAACCGAACCATTTCTCGGTTTCTACTATCTAAAATCGGCTTAAACCGATCTACATTCTTGGATCTTTTAAACAAATAAGAAATCAGTGTAATTAAAATGGGAGGAGAAAAAATGATTAGCCAGAAGTTCTTTTTATTGAATAAAGTTAGTTCTTCGAAAAAGTTTTCATCATCATTATGCGCTTTTCTCAGCGATGAAATGTGCATTAAATAGGTGAAGAAAAGGCCAATTGCCAGTAAAGCGTATAAGATTACCGGTACATGTTTTAACTTTATTTTCTCAAATAAGCCAAACCCATCAAAAAAAGCAAATGCGAATACGCTGATAAATATTAAAATTATAAGGCCTGCGCAACCTGTTATAAAAACCTGCTCTACGTTTTTACCATCTTTAAATTTAATGTTTTTAATATTTTTTGATTGTTTACTTATTAGCTTGAAAACGCCAAAAAAAGCTAGAATAATAACAATTGTAGGTATCCAGAAATTTTCTATGTTACCATTACCTTCCTGCTGGGTAAAAAATTGGTTAAGCTCGGATTGATTTCCGGGGTTTAAAATAATTAAACCAATGGCATCAAGTGTTTTAATAATGCCTGTGCCGAAATCATTTTCTCTGAAAGCGGGGATGAGGTTTTGTTCTGCAATGTGCTTGAGTTTTACATCCGGCAAAACACCTTCGGTTCCCGTGCCTGTAATGAAACGATACTTTCTCCTATCTTTTGCAATGAAAAGTAGTAAACCATTGTTGCTGGTCTTTTGTCCGATTCCCCAGGTATTAAAAAGTTCATAAGCAAAATCAAAATCTTCCTGTTCATGGTTAAAATCATTTACGATAACGATTGCAACCTGAACATTAGTTTTTTGTTCGAAATTTGAAATGGTGCTGTTAATGTTGGAAACCTCATCTGCACTTAAAATACCATCGGGATTACTTACCCAGCCACCTCCATTATTTTTCGGATCAGGAATATCCTTAATGTTGTAAGCAGTTTGAGCAAATCCAGTGCTTGCCAGAAATAAAAATAAAGCTAACAGCTTATACGTAAAGTACTTTAGCATATCAAGAGCGTTTAAGTTAAATTATGCTGTTACTCTAAAACAATAGGAATTGGGTTTATTCTTTCAGGATTTTAGCCAATACCTTATCAAGTTTGGCTTTATCTTTTACAATAGGTTCGAGATTATATAATTGAACCGTTTTAAACTCTATAGGGTGACTTTCACTTTGTAAAGAAATGTAACCTGAAGTTAATGGCTTACCATCCGTTTTAATTTTTGGATCATAATTAGAAACGTTGCCACCGCCAATTTGAGGTTTGGTGTATTCTAAAACGGTTTCTCCCTCAATGATGTGTTTGATAACCGAATCGCCAAGAACCAGGAACTCGGCAGTAACCCATTGGTCGCCAGAATAGGTTTTGGATTTAGAATCTAAACAGTGTTGCGTAAATAATTGGCCCTGAAAATCAATCTGTGTTCCAGGCGTACAAACGTTGCTTGTATGTCTGTCATGTTCTCCGTCACCGCCCAGAATTTGTCCTTCAATAGAAATTGGGAAATCCTGATCCTTAAGCATTGTTGCCGGATCCTGGCAATGAAGCATGGCTCCGCTGTTTCTTAAAGCCCAGCCTTCACCGCCTTTTGCCTGCTCGCCAACAAAGCGATAGGTAACCTTTAACAAATAGGAAGAAAATGGTTTTTTGTAAAAAATATGTCCGTATTGTTGGTCGAAAGTATTATAACCATCATAACTAACTTTCATTACACCGTTTTCTACGCGGAAAGTATTGGCGTAATTATCTTTATACTCGTGTTTGGAAATTTTAACATTCCAATCTTTCAAATCTTTTCCGTTAAAAAGATTAATCCAACCTTTTTGTGCATTAGCATTAAGGGATAATAATGTAAAAAGAACAAGCAGGAGGGTTATCTGTTTAAATTTCATATTAGCAAATGGGTTATTTGCTAAAATTATAAAAAAAATTAGATCAAGTTGTATTAATTAGCCAATAATGGTTTAACTTTTTCTAATGCGAATGCCAACTGCTCTTCCTGAGTCAAATCCGTATTGTCTAAAATAATTGCATCATCGGCACGTACCAGCGGACTTTCCTTTCTTGTGGTATCTGCATAGTCGCGATGGGCCAGGTTTTCAAAAACCTCTTCTAAAGTTGTTGTGTTATTTCCTTTGTTTTCGAGTTCTTTGAATCTTCTTTCAGCCCTGATTTTTGGATCTGCAGTCATAAAAAATTTCAATGGAGCTTCCGGAAAAACCGTTGTGCCAATGTCTCGTCCATCCATAACGATGTTTTTTGATTTGCCCATTCTTTGCTGTTGTTTTACCATCTCATGGCGAACAATTTTATGTGCAGAAACCTCACTAACGTTTTCAGATACTGGCATTAAACGGATTTCATCAGAAACTTCTTCTCCGTTCAAAGTTATGTGCGATTCGTAATCACGGGAATGAAAATTCAATTCAATGTGTTGTAAAGCATCAGTTACCTGGTTATCATTTGCGATATCTATTTTATTCCTTAAAAAAAATAAAGTTACGGCACGATACATTGCACCACTATCAACATATATAAAGCCTAATTTTTTTGCTAAAGCTTTCGCAAGTGTACTTTTTCCACAAGATGAATAGCCATCAATCGCTATTACCAGATTTTTCTTCATCGTGGAGCAAAGTTAAAAAATAGAAGCACAAAGCTGAACTTTTTTGAAACCACAATTGTTCTATTTATCAAATCTGGCAATCCATACAGAATTATATGGATGTAGCCAACCTTCATGTTGTAAATACCAAAAGAGGCCTTCATCAATTCTAAAGGCAAATAACCCGTTAAGGATATGATTTGCATTGTGAGTTGTATAATTTTTGCGGTAATGGAAGTAAGTAACTAAGGTTGCCTTTTTTTGATTACCTTCATCGGTAATTTCTAATGTGCAAGGGTCGAATGCTGCTGCAAATCTAAAGTTTCCATTAAATCTTTCTCCCCATTTATTCCACTCAACAGAATTTTTACCTTTTTTATGCATCATAGCCTGTACATCAGGCGCACGTAAATAATCATTATCATAAAATATCCTTGTTCCGCTTTTTTTAGGGAACAAAAGATAAAAATTTTGAATACTAGCCTCTGGAAAAGGCACAATATCAGCTACGGTGATAATAAGTAAAGTTCCATAAATTGCACATTTTTCTTTAAAATGAAGGTGGTAGCCATCATTAATTTGAACCTGAAATGCTTCGGCGTTTTTATTGTACTGACGCAAACTGTAAGGGCTCGAAATAACGAATAAGGCTAATCCGGCCAGTAACATTATAGAAATAAACCTTCGGCTTTTTTTCTTGAAAAAGGCAACGAAAGCCAAAACAAGTGTAAGCAGGAGTAAATAAAAAACATGCAATGAATAGCAAAAGGTCCAAAGCAGGAAAAATAAAAAAATGAAACAGATTGAAACAAAGGCTAATGTGCGTAAGAAATAGCCAAGTTTTTGACTAAAAGTTTTTAAGGTCATGAGAAAATTTAGCTAAAAGCTTATTTAGAATGATTTTTTGAAGTTAGAATTTCTTACTGAATAAACAAAACGACTTAAATCATTAATTGTAATTTTAACATTTTTCTGCTTTGTGTTTTGATATATATTTGAAACTTAAGCATTAAATTTCCACAGAAATGGTTCCAAATAGAGAAGAAGTAATCAAGTTAGCCCAATTTAAAACATCGAGAAGTGGTGGTAAAGGCGGGCAGAATGTAAATAAGGTATCAAGCAAGGTCGAACTAATTTTCTGTATTGATGATGCCGGCTTTTTATCTGATGATGAAAAATCATTGTTGAAAGTGAAGCTTGAGAACAGGCTTGATTCAGAAGGACTTATTCATATAATTGCTCAGGAGGATAGAAGTCAGCTTATAAACAAAGAAAAAACAATTGTAAAATTAATAGAACTGATAAAAAAATCGCTGCATATTCAAAAGAAAAGAAAGACGACAAAAACACCAAAATCTGTTATTGAAAACAGATTGAAGAATAAAACCGTTAAATCAATAAGGAAAGAAAGCCGGAAGAAACCCCGGTTGGACTAATGTTTATTTCCCGAATCTGTAATATAAACTTAAGCCTCCGTAGTTTTGTGCTTTGGCTACACTTTTAACCTCCTTGGTTTTAAAAATAATATTAAAATCGGCTGTAAACCTTTTTGAACTGTAATTAACGCCAAATTGTTGTTCAAAAACAATGGGCTTAACACCAAAAGTTACCGGACTATTATTATTAAATAAACTTCCTTGAATTGTTGCATCATATACAACTACATTTAGCTGTGGTTTTGCATAGAAGAAAAACTCTGAATTGTTTAAATTTTTTGTTTTTGCATCTCCGATAACTGCATTGTGATATGCACTATTGAAAAGTTGGTTTAATTTGCCCGCCCTAAACAGAACAGAGGCACCTAAGCCGTTAAAGGTTGTTCCTATATTGGCATAACCTTGTCCGCTAAAATCCACAGCATCATCACCTGAACGGTGGATAAGTTTACTATAATTTCCCGATAGGTTAACGGCAAACTCATTTTTAATTTGATATTCCCAACCTGCAGGTGTATAAAACCCCACGGTTTTATGAAGAAACTTTTGAGCATCCTGTGCAAGTGAATTTGGCCCGACAGTACCGATTTCGATACTAGTTTTAAATACACTTTCTTTCTTATAAAAAACTGAGTAGGCAGCTCCGGCATATAAATAGCCGGCAAATGGTCTGTCTTGGTCTTCTTTTTTAGCCACTTGCCCCCAATAGGGCGTGTACATTTTTTGACCTGCAGATATTTCGTAGATTTTCTTTTCGATATTTTCGCCCGTTTTCTCGGGATTTATTGCTCGCCTGTAATATAAAAACAATCCGTTGGTGTAGTACCGGTCGTTAAGTGTTGCCAGATAAGCATCATTTTCGGTTTTAAAGCCAAACTCATTCTTAAAGTTTTGGGCTTTCGCAGTATCAACAACAAAAAATATTAAAAGAAAAGCTAAAATCGATTTCATAAAAAAGTCCCGATTATTTATCGGGACTATAAAAGTATCTATTGTAAATGACTTTATTAATCGGGAGATTAAATAATTTCTGAATATTACAAATTAGTTAACTATTGGTGCAACTTTTATGCTCAAATCAATCGGTTTTTTAACCTTGTTTTTAAGCAATGCAAGTTCGATTACTTCGCTCATTTCTGAAACGTAATGAAATTTTAAATCCTTAATATAGCTTTCCTTTATTTCTAAAATATCTTTACGATTGCTTTTACAAAGAATTATTTCTTTAATGTTTGCTCTTTTAGCCGCCAGTATTTTTTCTTTAATCCCGCCAACAGGCAAAACTTTTCCACGTAAGGTTATTTCACCGGTCATTGCTAAATGCTGCTTAACTTTGCGCTGAGTAAATGCCGATGTTAGCGCCGTTAACATGGTAACACCTGCCGATGGACCATCTTTAGGTGTGGCACCTGCGGGTACGTGTACGTGAACATCCCAATTATCAAACAGCGTGTAATCTATGCCAAATTCGTTTGCGTGAGCACGAAGGTAAGCTAAAGCGATAACGGCAGATTCTTTCATGACATCGCCCAAATTTCCTGTTAAGGTTAATTTACCTTTACCGGGACTTAAACTCGATTCAATAAATAAAATATCACCTCCAACGCTGGTCCAGGCCAATCCGGTTACAACACCTGCAACCTCGTTACCTTCGTACAAATCCTTATCGTAAATGGGCGCACCTAAAATACGTTCAACATCTTCTTCTGTTAAAGTAACATTGTATTCTTCATCCATTGCAATTTTAGTTGCCACCCCACGAACCAATGAACCTACTTTTTTCTCTAAGCCACGAACACCACTTTCGCGGGTATAATCTTCAATAACTTTTTCAATTAAAGAAGGCTTTAAATTGATGTCTTTTAACTTCAAGCCATGATTTTCTTTTTGTTTTGGTAATAGGAATTTCTTGGCAATTTCAATTTTCTCTTCAATTGTGTACCCATTTACTTCGATAATCTCCATACGATCTAACAAAGCTGGTTGAATTGTGCTTAAAGAGTTTGCAGTAGCGATGAATAAAATGTTAGATAAATCATAATCCATCTCCACATAATGATCATAGAAAGCATTATTTTGCTCAGGATCTAAAACTTCAAGCAAGGCAGAAGAAGGGTCGCCGCGATGATCGGTTCCAACTTTGTCAATTTCATCCAAAACGAAAACCGGATTATCTGCTCCAGCTTTTTTAATTGATGAAATAATACGTCCTGGCATTGCGCCGATATAAGTTTTTCTGTGTCCACGAATTTCAGCTTCATCGCGTATACCGCCTAAAGCCATACGTACGTATTTACGTCCTAAAGCTTTAGCAATTGATTTTCCTAATGAAGTTTTACCAACGCCCGGAGGGCCAACAAGGCATAAAATTGGCGCCTTCATATCTCTTTTTAACTTCAGTACAGCTAAATATTCGATAATCCGTTGTTTAACTTTTTCAAGTCCGAAATGATCTTTATCTAGAATTCGTTGTGCCCTTTTAAGGTCGAAATTGTCTTTTGTAAACTCACTCCAGGGTAAATCTAAAAGCAACTCCAGGTAATTTAGCTGAACCGAATAATCTGGTGCAGCTGGATTCATACGGCCAAGTTTATCAAGCTCTTTATCAAAGTGTGCATAAACTTCTTTAGACCATTTTTTCTTTTTCGCCCTTTCCTGTAAAGCATCGAATTCAAGATCGGCAGAATTGCCGCCAAGCTCTTCCTGAATGGTTTTTAATTGTTGATTTAAGAAATAATCGCGTTGCTGTTTATCTAAATCCGTACGAACTTTAGATTGAATCTGATTTCTTAGCTCCAACATCTGCAGCTCGACCATTAAAAGTTCCATCACTTTCTGTGCCCTATCAAGCAAATTATTCATCTCCAGGATTTTTTGCTTATCGGCCATTTCGGCATTCATGTTTGATGATATGAAATTTATCAAAAATGAATTGCTTTCAATGTTTTTTAAGGCAATACTCGCCTCGCTTGGAATATTTGGAGAAAGCTGAATAATTTGCGCAGACATTTCTCTGATTGACGCAATGAGTGTTTTAAACTCCTTATCTGTTTTGGTTTTCTGCTCTTCAAATTTCTTAACAGAAGCCTTGATATAAGGGTCGTTTTGTACTTCTTCTAAAAGACTGAAACGTTGTTTGCCCTGGATAATAACAGTTGTATTTCCATCGGGCATTTGTAATAGCTTAATGATGTTTGCAACCGTACCAACCGTATTTAACTGTTCAAAAGTAGGGTCTTCAATAGAAACATCTTTTTGAGAAACAACGCCTATTATCTTATTGCCTTTATAAGCTTCTTTAATCAACTTAATAGATTTGTCTCTTCCAACAGTAATAGGAATTACGACTCCGGGGAATAAAACCGTATTGCGTAATGGCAAAATTGCTAATACTTCAGGCGTTTCCTCATTATTCATGTCTTCCTCATCTTGCTGAGACATTAATGGAAAAAATTCGGTATCCTCGTTAATAATTGGCATCGCGTTATTAAAATCAAATATATCTTGTTTACTCATTCTTAATATTATGTAACGACAAACTGGCAGTTTTATCGCAGGTAATTTGTGTGTTCTTGTTCTATAACTATTAAATTCAACTCTTGTGCCAAAGTCGTTTTAAGTTAATGTTATATTAAAATTGGTATAATGTTATGATAAAAAGGCAGAGAAATATAAATTATTGGCCAAATATCATATATCGGGATTTTAAGCGTTAAACCTTTGGTTTAAATGATTTAGTGAATGTAAAAAAATTAAACCACTTTATTTTCTAAGAATTGAATTATATTGCGTGAATATTTTATTCATTTATTTGCGATGAAATTTTAGATTTGTTAACTTATTACCAGTACATGAACTATATTAAACAAACCATTTTAGGTTTAATCATTTTCTCTTCCAGCAGTAGTTTTGCTCAAAACGGTAACGATAAAAAAGTTATGGATGCCATGCTTAAAGGAGATTATAAAACTGCTGTAGCTCAATTAGAAAAAGCCGATACTAAAGATCCTAATAATGTTAACACATTAAAAATGCTTGGGTATTCATATTTTCAGAATGGAGATTACGGAAACTCAATAAATACTTACAGCCGCCTTGTTTTATTAAAGCCATCAGAAGTTTCTGCTTATTACTACCGCGGCAAAGCCCGTTTAAATATTGCCAACGATCCAAAAGAATCTTTAAATACAATGCGTGAAAGTTTTTATACTGCCGCAATTAAGGATTTTACAAAAGCGAGCGAATTAAGTGGCGAAGAAGATACTCAAATGCTGCAAAATAGAGGTTTGGCTTATAAAGATTATGCTATTTTCAAATCATATAAGGCTAAAAAAGCTGTAGATAAAGCTGCTTGTGTAGCATTGTTTAACAACTCCATTGCCGATTTTCAAAAGGTATTAACATTACAACCCTTAAGAAAAGATATAATAGATTGGATTACTTATGACAAAGCCCAGATAACGAGTTTGAAATGAATTCAACCTGTTCCCAAAACAACAGTTAAGAAAAAGACAACAATAAAAAGAAAGGCCTGAAATTATATTTTCAGGCCTTTTGCTATTTAAGTGTACCAGTTACCGTGTAGGTTTTCGGTTTTAGTAATTTAATTTTCTGGTGTTTAATAATTTTATACAGGCTATCCGGATAATAAAAAAGCGTATCTCCCGAACTGTATAATATGTTTTTATTCGTTATGATAATCTCAAGTCTTTTAACTTTTGAGTCTTGCTTTTGAATCACCACTTTTTTAACAGGTATTCGTTTGTTGCTCGATGTATAGGTTTCTGTACCTGGCGTTTTCGTTATTTTAAAACTTCCCTTCCATGAAGCTTTATTTATATCAGCATTGGTAAAAATAGCCAGCTCCTTTTCCCAATCGCTGATTTTCATTTTTTTTTGTTCCATTAAACCATTAACCGATACTTCTTTAACAATTTCCGGATTTAGATTCCTCAATCTGGTTGCTTCTTGTTTAAAATAGCCAGTGATATCAAAGTACAATACATTAGTATTTACTTCAGGCTGCTTAGGTTGGTTACAGGCGAACAAACCTAAAGCAAATACTAAAAAGATAAATTTTTTACTCATTATACTAAAACGTTTCCTGTCATTTCTTCAGGAATTGCTACACCAAGAATTTTTAAAACAGTCGGGGCGATATCTCCAAGCTTTCCATCGGCAATTTGTTTATAGTCTTCATCTATTAAAATACAAGGAACTAAGTTGGTTGTGTGGGCCGTATTTGGAGAGCCATCACCATTAACCATAAATTCTGAGTTTCCATGGTCAGCAAGTAAAATAAACGAATACCCATTTTCAAGTCCTGTTTTAACAACTATTTCCGCACATTTGTCGGCAGTTTCTACAGCTTTTATTACCGCAGAAAAAACACCAGTATGGCCAACCATATCCGGATTAGCAAAGTTTAAGCAAATAAAATCAGCCCAACCTGTTTCCATTTCTTTTGTAATCGCTTCGGTTATTCCTGCGGCACTCATTTCTGGCTGCAAATCGTAAGTAGCAACTTTTGGTGATGGGATTAAAATGCGTTTTTCATTTTCAAATTCCGTTTCGCGGCCACCCGAAAAGAAGAAAGTTACATGCGGGTATTTTTCAGTCTCGGCAATTCTGATTTGATTTTTACCATTTCCGGCTAAAACTTCTCCTATTGTGTGCGATAAATCATCTTTAGTAAAAATTACATTAACACCTTCAAAACTTTCATCATAAGTTGTCATAGTAACATAGTATAATGGCAATTTATGCATCTGTTGTTCCGGAAAATCTTTTTGCGTTAACGCAGTCGTAATCTCACGCCCTCTATCCGTACGGAAATTAAAACAAATTACGACATCATCAGCTTGTATTGTAGTTGTTGGCTCCCCGTTGGCCTGGGTTAAAACGATGGGTTTAATAAACTCATCTGTTACGCCTTCATTATATGAGTTTTTAATAGCCGATAAAGCATCAAGTGATTTTTCACCAATTCCATTAACCATTACGTCATAAGCCTGTTTAACACGTTCCCAACGGTTATCCCTGTCCATTGCATAATAACGGCCCACCATTGTAGCCAACTTCACATTACTGTTTTGAATATGATTTTGAAGGTCAGTTATAAACCCTAAACCCGAATTCGGGTCGGTATCACGGCCATCTAAAAAAGCATGCACAAAAGCACGTTCTACATTCGCTTCATTTGCGGCATCGCACAACGCTTTTAAATGTTCTATGTGCGCATGTACACCACCATTCGAAACTAAACCTATAAAATGCACCGCTTTATTGTTTTTTTTAGCGTAATCAAAAGCACTAACTAAAACCGGGTTGCTATGTAATTCTCTATCCTGAATAGATTTGTTTATTCTGCCCAATTCCTGGTAAACAACCCTTCCTGCTCCTAAGTTCATATGGCCAACTTCTGAGTTTACCATCTGTCCTGCTGGCAAACCAACTGCCTCGCCAGAAGCTTCGAGTTTTGAATTTGGGTATTTCTCAATTAATGAATCGAAGAAAGGTGTATTGGCAGCAAAAGCAGCATCTGAATTGTCGTGTTTTCCATAGCCCCAACCATCAAGAATTATAAGTGCAAGTTTTTTATTTTTCATTCGAATTGTAATTTATCTAAAAGGATTTTTTTAATGATACTCGTTATCATTATTAATAATAAACATTTTTAAAACATTTTGATATTCTCTATGTTTTAATAATTCTTTACAAGGCAAATATAGGTTTATTGAGGCTTATACAAATTAAGAAATCCTTTTTTTGATAAGCTAATGGCATAATTTTAGCTATACGGTTCATTATAAAATACAGAAATGATCCGGAGCTTATTTTTATTTTTCATAGCCATTACACCAATATATCGTTCTATTGCCTTACAGGCTGATATAATTGATGATTTATCATCGTATTTTAAATCTGGAAACTCTAAAGAAATAGCAAAAAATTTCGCCCCAACTATCGAACTTATCATTATTGATGAAGAAGATGTATACTCTAAAGCACAGGGCGAACAGATTTTAAAGGATTTTTTTAGCAAACATACACCTACTAAAACAAGTATTTTTCATAGAATAAACAACAGTCAAAACTATCGTTTCGGCGTAATTTTAGTTAGTACTGCAAAAGAAACTTACAGGGTTTCAGTTACTATGAAAAAGTTTAATACAGCTTTCTTAATTACTGAACTTAGGATAGAGCCTTCTAAAGAATAATCATATAATTCTGCGTTCCTAAATCGGCGAAGAATTGCCTTCTGATAAATAATTCTTACTTTTGAGGCTTAAATTATCATATTTTGGATAAGAAACTCATAACTCCATTCATAAAAAATGCCCTTGCTGAGGATGTTGGTGATGGCGATCACACTTCACTTTCAACTATTCCATCCGGAACACAAGGGAAAGCAAAATTACTTATCAAAGAACATGGTATTTTAGCGGGTGTCGAATTAGCGCTTGAAATTTTTAACGAGGTTGATTCATCATTAAAAGTAGAGGTTTTAATTGGCGATGGTGCGGAAGTTCAGGTTGGAGATATTGCCTTAACTGTATCAGGAAGTACGCATTCTATTTTAATTGCAGAACGTTTAGTGCTAAATTGTATGCAACGAATGAGTGGGATAGCAACCAAAACAAAACATATTGTAACCTTGCTTAGCAACACTAAAACAAAACTTTTAGATACACGCAAAACAACTCCTGGATTGCGGTATTTAGAAAAGTGGGCTGTTAGAATAGGTGGTGGCGTAAACCATAGAATTGGTTTATACGATATGATTTTGATTAAAGACAATCATGTTGATTACGCCGGGGGCATTAACAACGCAATTAAAGCAGCTAAGCAATACCTTCTCGATAACCATAAATCGCTTCAAATAGAAATTGAAGTAAGGAATATTGAGGAATTAAAGCAAGTAATTGATGCAGGCGGAGCCGACAGAATCATGCTCGACAATTTTAGTTTTACAGACTTAAAAAATGCAGTAGCATTAATTGATGGCCGTTTTATTACAGAAGCATCGGGTGGTATAACAGAAGAAAATGTTGCGGAGTATGCCGCTTGTGGTGTCGATTATATCTCTATGGGAGCACTTACTCATTCTGTAAAAAGCCTTGATATGAGTTTAAAAGCATTTTAACTGTGAATTCATTTATAAAGAAAAGCTTATTTTTTGTATCATTGTAGGCTATGGTTACGGTTTATTCGCTCACAGCCCTATTAGTTGCTTACCTCTTTGGTTCTATTCCAACAGCAGTATGGCTAGGACAGGCTTTTTACGGTGTTGATGTTAGAGAATACGGAAGCGGTAATGCTGGTGCCACAAATACTTTTCGTGTATTAGGTAAAAAGGCGGGCATCGCCGTAATGATTATCGATATTGCCAAGGGCTACACCGCAACAAACCTTGCATATCTTATCGGTATGTCTGTAACCGGACCACAAAATTCTGTTGTTTTTGTAAACTACCAGCTCGCCCTTGGCGTAACCGCTGTAATGGGGCATTTATTTCCTGTTTTTGCTGGTTTTAGAGGAGGCAAAGGCGTCGCAACACTTTTTGGAATGATTTTGGCAGTTAACTTTGAAGCATCTATGCTTTGTGTTCTGGTTTTCGTGGTGGTATTGCTTTTAACAAAATATGTTTCGCTGAGTTCTATCTGCGCAGGATTTACGTTTCCGTTGAGCGTCGTTTTCTTATTTCAGGTGTCTATAAAATCTGAAGTACTTTACGGAATGGTTGTATGCATTCTGATACTTGTAACCCACCAAAAAAATCTCGAAAGATTGCTCAAGGGTAAAGAATCTAAAGTGTATTTGTTTAGGAAGAAAGCAAATTAATTCAGGAAGCGTCTTCTTAAAACTTATTTGTAATATTTCTGTTAATAGGGGGATTACTGATAAGGGATTAAAAATCATTAACGACAAATTTTATGAAAAAGTTATTCTTAACAGCGGGTCTTGCTGGTATTTTACTATTTAACTCATGTACCACCGTTCCTTTAACTGGCCGTAGCCGATTAGATTTGGTGAGTAACGATCAGGTTTTACCAATGGCTTTTCAGGCTTATGGAGAATTCTTAAACGAAAATAAAGCAACGGTTTTACCTGCATCAAGCGCACAGGCACTTAAAGTAAAAACAATTGGTAGCAGATTGATTACAGCTGTTCAGAGCTATATGAACAGCAATAATTATGGCAACCTGATTAAAGATTACAAATGGGAAGTTAATGTTGTGCAAAATAACGAAAAAAATGCCTGGTGTATGCCTGGTGGTAAAATTGTAGTTTACACTGGGATTTTGCCAATAACACAAGACGACGCAGGTTTAGCAACGGTAATGGGGCACGAAATAGCTCATGCAATTGCCGGCCACTCCGCCGAACGTATGTCTAACGAACTGGCAGCCCAGGGTTTGGGTGCCGCGGCAGGTGTAGCACTATCCAACAATCCTAAGGCGCAATCAATTTTCAATGCTGGTTACGGTATTGGCGGTCAAGTTGCAATGTTAAAATTTAGCAGAAATCAAGAGTTGGAGGCTGACCGTTTGGGATTAATATTTATGGCAATGGCTGGATACAACCCACAAAGTGCAACTACATTCTGGAATAGAATGGCTTCTGCTTCACAAAGCGGCCAAAAACCACCTGAGTTTTTAAGCACTCACCCGAGTGACGCAACTCGTATTGCTCAAATTCAGAAATACTTACCAGAAGCACAGCAATACTACAAAAAACAATAATATAAGTTAAAGACAAAAACGAAAGCGGAAGATTGCGTTTAGCAGTTTTTCGCTTTTTTTATTAGTAAAGAAAGCTGCCTAATTCTTCGGAAGAGGGGATTGACGCCCATCGCCCAACACTTTCAAAATAGCGCTAGCTTTTAACAGGCATTCTTCGTATTCTGACTCCGCAACGCTTTCAAAAGTAATTGCTCCTCCAACCTGAAAAGAAAGGTATTCGTTTGTTGCATTATAAAGAATACTTCGTATAACCACATTGAAATCAAAATCTCCATCAGGGTTAATGCAGCCGAAAGAACCAGAATAAATTCCTCTTTTTGTGTGTTCGTATTTCTCAATTAATTCCATCGCCTTCAACTTTGGTGCACCTGTCATAGAGCCCATAGGAAAAGCGTTTCTTATCGCGTCAATGAAATGAACATTTGGGTCTAATTCGCAGCTAACTGTCGAAATCATTTGGTGAACCTGCGGGAAAGAATAAATTCCAAAAAGCTCCTCGACTTTTACCGAACCCTTTACGGCAGACTTTGTAAGATCATGCCGCACTAAATCAACAATCATTACGTTTTCCGCTTGTTCTTTCGCGTTATTTTTTAGCATGCTTTTTATTTGCTCATCTTCTTTGGCAACAACACTTCTTCTTGCGGTCCCTTTTATAGGTTGCGAGATAAGTTTAGAGCCACGTTTGCACAAAAAACGTTCAGGCGTTGCAGATAATATAAAATGGTTGTAGATTTTGAAAAAACCAGCAAATGGGGTTGGAGAAACCTGATTTAGCAATTCAAAAGTTTGGATGGGGTTTATAGCGGCGTGCTCTGCAAAAAATTCCTGGCAAAAATTTATTTCATAAATGTCACCTCGCACAATATGACTTTTCAAAACAGCCACATTTTTAATATATTCCTCTTTTGAAATGCGGTTTCTGACAGTTAACTGGTTAGCATCTTTCTGCTCAGAAACAGCAAAATCTTCAATTTGCTGTAGGATGAAATCCTCGCCGATAATTACTTTTACTTCGTCGTTTTTGCTTGCAATTAAATACTCAGGAATAAAAAAATACAGCTCAGGGAAGCCTAACCGGTCTTCATTATCTGATTTTAGATCTTCTAACTCATTCTTTAAATCATAACTCAATAATCCGAACATCCATTCTTTATGATGTTCATAAAAGTTTTTCAGTAGTTCAAATGCATGCCCAGTTGTTGGTTTCAACTCCGCCTTTTGACCGAAAGCTAAAATAAAATCGTATGCAGAATATTCGTTTTTGTATTCGTTCGAATCTAAGAAGCAAAACACATCGAACTGGTTTGCAAAGTGCAAAGCCTTTTGCTTAAAAACGGTAGAATTAAGTTGATTTTTCAATACCAGGCAAAGGTAAATTTATTCTTAACCTTAAACAAAAAAAGCAACCTTTATTAGGTTGCTTTTCTATTGTTTGGTTAAATATTATCGCAATTCTAAGGTTTGAGCCCTGTCTGGTCCTACTGAAAGGAATTTGATTGGTACTTGTAATTCTTTTTCTAAGAAAGCGATATAATCATTTAATTTGGCCGGAATTTCATCAACAGATGTAATCTTTGTAACATCTGTGGCCCATCCATCAATAGCCTTTAAAACTGGTTTAGGTTCAATAGATATAATGTCGTAAGGCATGTAATCAATTGTTTCGCCATTGTATTCGTAATGCGTACAAGCGTAAATTGTATCAAAACTATCTAACACATCAGCCTTCATCATAATTAAATCGGTTACCCCGTTTAACATAATTGCATATTTTAACGCAGGTAAATCAATCCAACCGCAACGACGGGCACGACCAGTAGTTGCGCCAAATTCGTGACCTAAGGCACGTAAATTTTCGCCAACTTCATTATCTAATTCAGTAGGAAACGGACCGCCGCCAACGCGTGTGCAGTAGGCTTTAAAAATACCATAAACTGCGCCAACTTTGTTTGGCGCAATACCTAAGCCTGTACATGCGCCTGCTGTTGTTGTATTGCTTGATGTTACAAAAGGATATGAACCAAAATCAACATCAAGTAATGTTCCTTGCGCACCTTCAGCTAATACGGCTTTTCCATCCTTCAAATAACCGTTAACAAAATGTTCGCTATCTACATGCGGAATGGATTTCAAAAACTCAATAGCTTCGAAGAAAGATGCTTCTTTTTCTGCAAGTTCATATTCAAACCCATCATAATGAGAGAGGATTTCAGTATGTTTTTCAACTAATTTCTGGTAACGGTCTTTAAAATCAGGGAGCGTGGTATCACCAACACGTAAACCATTTCGTCCGGTTTTATCCATGTAAGTTGGGCCAATTCCTTTTAGTGTAGAACCGATTTTATTTTTACCCATTCTAGCTTCGTTTGCTGCATCCAGCAATTGGTGGGTTGGTAAAATAAGGTGTGCTTTACGGGCAATAACCAGTTTACCTTCGGCAACAGGATCATGACCTGCTTTTTTCAAATTATCTAACTCTCTTTTTAAGATAATTGGGTCGATAACAACACCATTACCAATAAGGTTCATGGTTTTTTCGTTAAAAATTCCTGATGGAATAGTATTTAAAACGAATTTTTTGCCATCGAATTCTAATGTGTGTCCGGCGTTTGGACCGCCCTGAAAACGGGCAATAAGATCATATTTCGGACTAAGAACATCAACGATTTTTCCCTTTCCTTCATCGCCCCATTGCAGGCCGAGAAGTACATCTACTTGCGTCATTATTTAAAAATTAAGCTGGTTTTATTTTTTTTTTGATTGATTTAATTTGCTTCAACTTTTGCCGCAGAGGCAGCATTTTCGCTAACTTTTCTGGCCATACTGCAATCAGAGCAGAAACCGTAAAGATTTAATGAATGGTGTTTTACATCGAATTTTAAAAGGTCGCCAACCATGGTTTGAATCTGATGAATCCGAGGGTCGCAGAATTCTACCACTTTACCACATTCAATACAGATTACATGGTCGTGCTGGCGATAGCCGTATGATTTTTCGAACTGAGCCATGTTTTTGCCAAACTGGTGTTTAGTAACCAGATCGCAGGAAACCAAAAGTTCCAAAGTATTGTAAACCGTAGCACGACTTACACGATACTTTTGGTTTTTCATATGGATGTAGAGGGTTTCGACATCAAAATGGTCGTTCCGGGAATAAATTTCTTCCAATATTGCGAAACGTTCCGGTGTTTTGCGCAGATTTTTGTTCTCTAAATAAGCTTCAAAAATCTTGCGAACCAGCTCATTTGTTTTTTGTTCAGACATAGTTTTTAAACTCCTCTCAAAGGTATATAAATTGTTTGATTGTTCAACCGTTAGATTGTTGAAATGTTGTAAAGTTGAATCAAAAGGCTCATTAACTGCCAGTTCAAACTATTAAGCATCAAATCTGGTTACGCCTGTTACACCTTTAACCTGAAGCAAATTTTTAATCAAATTTTCAAGGTGTTCCGTATCGTTAACAAAAATCATAATTGAGCCATCGAAAATTCCTTCATTGGTATCAACCGTAATGGACCGCATATTAACTTTAAAATCATTGGATATAACTTTGGTAATGTTGTTAATTAAACCAACATCATCAATTCCTACAATTCTCAAACCGGTTAAGAAAGTTAATTCCTGTTGCTTATTCCATTTCGCTTTTACAATTCTGTAGCCATAATTAGCCATTAACTGGGCTGCGTTGGGGCAGTTTGTTCTATGTATTTTTATGCCTTCGCTAACGGTAACAAAACCAAAAACGTCATCTCCGGGAATTGGGTTGCAACACGCGGCCAAGGTGTAATCTATCTTTTGTAAATCCTCTCCGATAAGTAATATGTCGTTTTCCGAACCTTTCATTTTGGTTTTAACCATATCAACCGTTAGGTTTTCTGGTCTTTCCGGTCCTCGGTTTTCTACCTCTTTCTCGCTAGATAGATATTCTTTAATGTCCTTAAGTTCTATTTTACCTAAAGCAACATTTACGAATAATTCCTGAGTAGACGGTAGCTTGAAAAAGTAACTGATTTTTTGTAAGTTATCGGTATTATAAGTTATTTTAAGCGATTTTAACTTACGTTCTAAAATCTCTTTTCCCGCTTCAGCAATTTTACGTTTCTCTTCTTTTAACGATGATTTTATTTTCGATTTAGCTTTTGCTGTTACTACAACATTAAGCCAGTCTTCTTTAGGTGTTTGCTTGCTGGAAGTAATAATTTCTACCTGGTCGCCATTTTGAAGCTTGTAAGAAATAGGTACAAGCTTATGATTTACTTTCGCCCCAATACAAGTTGCGCCAACATCGGTATGGATTTCGAATGCGAAATCAAGCGCTGTTGCGCCAAGCGGTAATTGAATTAATGCACCTTTTGGCGTGAAAATGAAAATCTCATCAGAGAAAAGATTCATCTTGAAATCATCTAAAAAATCGAGCGCATTCGCCTCGGGGTTATTCAGCATTTCCCGAACTTTCTGAATCCATTGATCTAAACCGTTATCATTACTCGATTCTTTATATTTCCAATGTGCGGCAAAACCCTTTTCGGCAATTTCGTTCATGCGTTGCGTACGAATCTGAACTTCAACCCATTGCCCACGTGGGCCCATTACGGTTGTATGTAACGATTCATATCCATTTCCTTTGGGAGATGAGACCCAGTCGCGTAACCTGTCGGGATTTGGTCGGTATAAGTCGGTTACTATTGAATAAGCCTTCCAGCAATCGGCCTTTTCGTTTTCGTAAGCGCTATCCAAAATAATTCTGATGGCAAAAAGATCGTAAACCTCCTCAAAAGGAATGTTTTTCTTTTTCATCTTATTCCAAATGGAATGGATGGATTTTGGTCTGCCGTAAACATCTGCCACTAAACCTTGCTCATGTACAATTTCATCAATCGGTTCAACGAACTTTTTAATGAACATATTGCGCTCAGCCTTTTTTTCGTTTAATTTCTTGGCGATAAACTTATAAGTTTCAGGCTCAAGATATTTCATTGAAAGATCTTCAAGCTCCGATTTAATCGCATATAAACCTAAACGATGGGCAAGAGGTGCATATAAATAAATGGTTTCTGATGCGATTTTTAGTTGTTTGTGCCTCGGCATAAAATCCATCGTACGCATATTATGCAACCTATCGGCCAGTTTTATCAAAATAACCCTAACATCATCTGCAAGGGTAAGCAACATCTTTCTAAAATTTTCGGCTTGTAATGAGCTATTTGTATCAAAAACACCCGATATTTTAGTTAATCCATCGATAATTTTAGCAGTCTTTTTGCCAAATTCTCTTTCAATATCTTCGAGTGTAATGTCGGTATCTTCAACTACATCATGCAGCAGCGCACATACGATAGATGTTGTGCCTAAACCGATTTCTTCAGCAGCTATTTGAGCTACGGCAATTGGATGGTAAATATACGGTTCGCCGGATTTACGGCGCATATCTTTATGGCTTTCCAGGGCCATATCGAAAGCTTTTCTAATTTCTTTTTTGTCTCCTTTTTGCAAAGTTGATTTACTGGCCCGGAGCAAAGCCCTATATCGTTTTAATATTTCTTGTTTCTCGGCCTCTAAATCAATCACTAACTCTGTTTTCATTTGTTTTTTTTGCGTAAAAAATTGCGTCTTATTATTGAATAAAACTTATATTAGTTTTCTAAAACTCCTAATATATGAAATAACACCTAACTTTGTTGAGGTATAAATTTATGAAATTTAAAGGGCTAATCATTCTGTTTATTGTCATGATTTTTGGTGTTTCACTAAAAGCTCAGGAAAATAATGCCCCCATCTTTCCTAAAATGGGTAAAACGGATACTATTCGAGTTACTTCAACAAATGATAACGGTGTTATGATTCCATGGATGCAGCTAAATGATGTTTCAATTTATGCAGCCAGGATTTGGAAATCTCCTCAGGAACAAGCCGCGTTTAACAGGTTGCGTTACAATGTTTTGAAAGTAATGCCTTACGCATTATTTGCTAAAAGAAGATATGAACAGCTAGAACGCGATTTACTTACAGCGCCAGAAAAAAAAGATCAGAAAATTCTTGTTAAACAGTGCGATAAGGAAATTAAGGATATGTTTAACCGGGAGATTAAGGATTTAACGATAACTCAAGGTCAGATTTTAACGAAATTAATTGACAGAGAAGTTGGACGTACGACTTATGATATTGTTAAACAAACAAAAGGTGGCTTTGCAGCATTTTCATATCAGATTATTGCCCGGGTAGTTGGCCATAATTTGAAGAGTACTTACGATAAAAATGAAGACAGGGATATCGAATCAATTATCCGTTCTTCAGGATTCTATCAATAACCGTTAAAAATGAAGGAAAACATTCCCAATATCTATTCATTTAAGGTGAAAAAGATTACAGGAGAAGACCAACTATTGTCTGCCTACCGAAATAAAGTTGTTTTAATTGTAAATACTGCGTCCGAATGTGGATTTACGCCTCAGCTTGGCGAATTGCAACAATTAAAAGATGAAATCAATAGCCCTGATTTTGAGATATTAGGCTTTCCGACAAACGATTTTGGAAAGCAGGAGCCGTTAAACGGAGAAGATATCAGTTCGTTTTGTGAAATAAATCACGGTGTTAAATTTCCTGTTTTTGATAAAATTATGGTTCGTGGCACGCATGCACACCCATTATATCAATTTCTTAGCGATAAAAAACTTAACACAAAATTAAGTTCAACACCTAGATGGAATTTTCATAAATACTTAATAAATAAAAGGGGCGAGGTTGAAGACTATTTCTTCCCTTTTACTAAGCCTTTAAGTTCAAAAATAAAGAAAAAAGTTCAGCGCCTGCTGGATAACAATACCAGGTAAGATAGATGAAGTTAGATATTTTAGTTATTGCCGTTCACCCTGATGATGCAGAATTGTGCTGTTCGGGAACGATTTTGAAGCATATTGCACTAGGTAAAAAAGTTGGAATTGTAGATTTAACGAGGGGTGAGTTAGGTACGCGGGGAACAGCAGAAACCCGTGATGAAGAAGCAGCAGATTCTGCAAAAATTTTAGGGCTGCACGCTCGTGAAAACCTAAGATTTAGAGATGGTTTTTTTCTAAACGATGAGCAACATCGCCTGGAAGTAATTAAAGTTATAAGAAAATATCAACCTGAGATAATATTAAGCAATGCTTTAGAAGACCGTCATCCGGACCATGGAAGAGCGGGAGACTTGGTTTACGATTCTGTTTTCCTATCAGGCTTGCCAAAAATAGAAACTGAGTTAAATGGGGAAAAGCAACAGGCTCATCGACCACGTTTACTGTTGCAATACATTCAGGATAGATACCTTAAACCCGATATAATTGTTGATATAACCGAGTACATGGACGTTAAAATTAAGGCTATTCAAGCTTTTAAAACCCAATTTTACAATCCTGATGTTGATGGCTTGGATACTTATATTTCATCGCCCGAATTTTTTGAAAGTGTAATCGGTCGCTCCAGAGAATTTGGTAAAAGTATTGGAGCAACCTTTGGCGAAGGCTTTACATCCAGAAAATTGTTGGGCGTAAACAATCTTTTCGATTTGCGATAATCATTTACGTTTTTAATGGAGTTACTACTCCCAACGCTTTATTAAGTGCTCAGTTTGCCGAAAAATCCTATTGCAACAAAACCGCTGGTTATTTGTTATTCTAAAAACGAATAATAATGGCGAATATATTTTCTTCTTTAAAAAACGCATATAACCTTTTTAAGCATGTTGACTTTGATAAGCTAGAAGCAATATCAAAAAAAGTAGACCTTCCAAAAATGGTCGAAACCATCTCTAATCTTGATGAAAAGCAATTATCTGGAATGATGAAAATGATGGGAGGTGGAACTAAAAAAAAGGAACTCCCTCCAATTGAAGGCGATTTTTACCATTTGGGCGATGAAGCCTTAAAAGATGAAGACCGTGCATTGCAACTTAAAGTTAGGGCATTCTTAGAAAAAGAAGTTAAGCCAATTGTAAATGAGTACTGGAACAGGGCCGAATTCCCTTTCGAAATAATTCCGAAATTAGCTGAACTTAATATCTGTGGTTTAACCTATAAGGGTTATGGTTGCCCGGGCAAATCTAATTTAATGGAAGGTATCCTGGCGATGGAAATGGCTAGGATAGACACATCAATCTCGACATTTTTTGGCGTTCAAAGTGGGTTAGCAATGGGTTCAATTTACCTTTGCGGCTCGGAAGAACAAAAGCAGCAATGGTTACCATTAATGCAGCAGTTTAAAATAATTGGCGCATTTGGCTTAACTGAACCTGAAGTTGGCTCGGCAGCAGCCGGAGGCTTAACAACAACTTGTAAAAGGCAGGGGAATAAATGGACAATTAACGGGCAAAAGAAATGGATTGGAAATGCAACATTTGCCGATATCTTAATCATTTGGGCTAGAGATGAAGATGACGGAGAGGTTAAAGGTTTCATTGTGAAAAAAGATAATCCAGGTTTCGCTGTGGAGAAAATGAAAGATAAGATGGCGCTTCGTATCGTTCAGAATGGTATAATTACATTGACTAATTGTGAAATTGATGAAGCCGACCGACTTCAAAATGCAAATTCATTTAAGGATACCGCCAAAGTTCTACAAATGACGCGGGCAGGAGTAGCATGGCAGGCAGTTGGGTGTGCGAGAGGTGCTTATGAGAACGCATTGGCATATACCAGAACAAGAAAACAGTTTGGCAAACCAATTGCATCTTTTCAGTTAATACAAAATCATTTGGTAGAAATGCTATCAAACTTAACTGCAATGCAAACATTATGCTTCAGGCTGTCGCAATTGCAAGACCAAGGTTTATTGAAAGACGAACACGCATCATTGGCGAAGGTTTTTTGTTCTTTAAGAACAAGGGATGTAGTGAGTAAAGCCCGAGAAGTAATGGGCGGAAATGGAATTCTACTTGAGTATAACGTTGCCCGTTTTGTTGCCGATGCTGAGGCAATTTATTCTTATGAGGGCACAAAAGAAATTAATACCTTAATCGTTGGGCGGGCAATTACAGGGTTTTCAGCTTTTGTTTAGCAAAACCTACCAACTTTACCAAAGTGAATCATTATTGCATATGTTTTAATATGGGTATTTGTTAAAGGCAACCTGGCTCATCGCACTTTTTTCAAATAGTGCAACGCAGAATTTATTAAATACCGGGCTGAAGTTTACATCGCCAGGTTGGAGGCTTTTTGGAACATTACTTCCTTCTAAAAAAAAATAAACTTTGGTGTTGCCATATTTTGTATGTGGCATTAAATTTCCATAATTTTCAAGTTCCTGCCAAACTGTATCCTTAACTGTTACCACATAAATTCTTTGAACAGGGCCGGTATTGTTTGCATTTCTAAATTTAACAATTTCTTTAAAACCTGCTTTCATGTCTTCAATGCCAGGCTGGTTGAGTGTATCTTTAACCATAAAAAATACCAATACCAATACAGCTGCGGCGATACCATAAGCGAGAAATTTTTTCTTCATTCTTACAATGAAGGCAATATTTTTTCCATTACCGTCAACCCTTCGTCAATATGTTTTTGGGCTATGCAAAGTGCCGGACGGAAACGAATTGTATTACTACCACAGCCTAAAAACATCACATTGTTTTCCAGTCCTTTAGCAATAAAATTATTGCGCATTTCTTTATCTGGGAAATCAAATGAGCAAAGCAAGCCTCTTCCCCGAACATTGGTTATCTTATCAAATCTTTTGGCAAAATTTTCGAGATTCTCTTTAAGATAATTGCCAACTTTACTTGCATTATCACAAAGTTTATCTTCCTCAACAATTTGCAAAATTTGGGTCGAACGTACCATATCAACCAGGTTACCCCCCCAGGTAGAATTAATTCTGCTGGGAACTTTGAAAACGTTGGTTTCAATTTCATCAACCTTTTTGCCAACCAAAATGCCACAAACCTGCATTTTTTTACCGAAAGCAACGATGTCAGGTCTGGCTTTTTCACTAAAATGCTGGTGGCACCAAAATTTACCGGTTAATCCAACACCTGTTTGTACTTCGTCAAATATTAAAAATGCATCGTTGTCATCAGCAATTTCACGCAGTTTAATTAAAAAATCTTCTCTTAAATGGTTATCACCTCCTTCTGATTGAATTGGCTCGATAATTATCGCACAAATATCATCTTTAAAGTCATTGAAGGCTTTTTTAATCTGAGCGATTGAAATTTCTTCAGATTGAATTGCTTTGTCTAAGTTCTCAGCCTCGAGCGGAAATCTGACATCAGGCGTGGTTACCCTTGGCCAATCGAACTTGGCATACCATTTTGTTTTATCAGGTAAAGTGTTGGTTAAACTTAAAGTATAACCGGTTCTTCCATGAAAAGCTTTTTCGAAGTGCAAAACTTTAAATCCTTTTTCTTCTTTATAACCCTTAGCGAAGTTTTTTTGTACTTTCCAGTCCATTGCAACTTTAATTGCATTTTCTACAGCCAGGGCACCACCTGCAATAAAGAAAGCGTGAGGTAAATAATCTGGAATTCCAACTTGTGAAAAAGTTTCTACAAATTGAGCATATTGTTGGGTGTAAACGTCAGAATTTGAGGGGTTCGCCATAGCGGCCATCAGCAGGTTTTTCTTAAATGCCTCATCGTTTATCATCTTTGGATGATTATAACCTAGTGGAACTGATGCAAAACAGGTGAAAAAATCGAGCAGGGTTCTGTTGTATTTTGAGTCATAAATATATGCACCATGACTTTTCTCCATGTCATAAGTTAAATCAAACCCATCGGCCAGAATATGTTTGTTTAAAGACTCTTTTACTCGGTTGGAAGGTACTGTTAATTGATACATAGATTTGGATATTGGTATATCTCAAATTTACAAAAATGCTTCTGAATAGCAATTTTAGGCACTTTTTGAACTCGTAGTCTAAAAAATAGGTTTAAACTGTTTAAAGTTACTTTATAGACAAAAAAGCATTCTGGACTTTTGGAATGTGGAAAACTTTTTTCTGTCGAAAGCGAATTTGATGTCCTTCAACGCCGCCAAACAGAATTTAAAAAATTAATTATTTTCATACCATTTTGGCACCGGGATATAATTATCTTCCCAAATAATTTCATCGTCATCACCGCGATAGCCGGCAGAAATATAATCTATCCTTGGTGCCTCTTCAGAAACGTCATTCTTAAATTTATAAGCATCGATTGATAAATGATGGTATAGTCTTTCTTGCTCTGATTTGCTTTCAGCGAGTAGAATCAATGCTTTTTCGCCAGATTTTAGCGTAATTACCAGTGTACCTCTAACTTTCATAACGCTGTGGATTTGTTAATAATACACTAAAAAATCTATAAATGTTTTAAATATCAGTTACTCGAATTTGTTTTCCATTCCGAAAAGCCCTAAAAGACCTCCGGTATGAATTGCTAGAATTTTATCTTCATAACCAATAACGCCCTTCTTCTTCAAGTCGGTTATTGCGTAAAACATTTTAGCAGTATAAACCGGATCAATCAAGATACCGGTAATACCCACGAAGCTTTTTATGAAATTAATAAGCTCAGGGGTTGTTTTCGCATAACCACCAAAATGATAATCGGTGTGCAAAAATAGGTTTTCAGTAACTTCTGTATATTTTAAAATTTCATCTTTAATGAAAAAACCATTTTTTAAAACTGGAATTACGTGAAGTTTGGTAATCAGATTATTTTTGTTCAAGCCTTTTAACAGTCCTGCTGCGGTTGTGCCTGTTCCTGCGGCACAAAAGATGTGGTCATATTCTTCAGTAAGCTCATCAATTATTTCGGCGCAACCAATTGTTGCTTCGCGTGATGCGCCGCCTTCATCAATATAAAAAGCTGCTGAATCATTTTGATAATATTTGTTAAATAGTGCTTGCTTGTCTTTATAACTTTCCCGGTCTGTAAAAATAAGCTGCATTCCGAAAAGTTTGCAGAGCATAAGCATTTCGTTTCTTACCGCTTCCCCTCGTACAAAACCTGTAGATTTTAAGCCGGCTCTTGCTGCCGCTGCAGCTGTTGCAACCAGGTGATTAGAGTAAGCACCACCGAAAGTAACCAGATGGTTTTTGTTTTCTGTAGCTGCTTTAGCTAAAATGTATTTTAGTTTACGCCACTTGTTGCCAGAAATGTAAGGATCTATTAAATCATCTCGTTTAACATATAAGTTGCTAAACGAAACGGATTTTATTTTTTCTACAGGACTGTATATTTTATTAAACACGAGTAAAAATAAAAAACACCAGCTAATTGCGGGTGTTTTTGGTGTTTTCTTAATGAATAATTACTTGAAATATATTTTCCTTACCAGGTATGGAAAAAAATTAAGTACAATTTTAACGTTTTGAGTAAAGTTTTTCATCGATACAATATTTAGGCATTTTCATATCAACAAATAGCAAGCCAATATTTTCTATTGCCCGATACCTAAACCAATACCAGCATTAAACAAGTTATATTTTGCAGCTGTGTAAGAACCATAAAGTTTAAAGAATCCAAATTTTAGTTGAAAACCCAAACTGGCCCTTAAGCCATCAATATCTCTTTGTTTAACTGAAACAGGATCTGTATACGAAACAGAGGTGCCATTTCCGGTGTCAAAAGAGTATGTGCCTAAAGCCTTTAAATTAGTAGTGGATGTTTGGTAACCAATACTGGCAAATGGTGTGAAAAACAAGATTTTTTTTGAAACTATTGCGTCGAAATTTACACCATTAAATTTTGCATCAATTTTTTGATCAGAATTTGTGGTGTTGTTAATATTTAGTGCTAATGTATATTTATATTGCGTAAAACCACCTGCTAATGCAATATCAACAGGAATCAGTTTGTCTGATTTTCCCAATAAAAGTGGTAGAAGTTCTATTTTAGCGCCAACGCCAATCATCGATAAGCTACCCAGATCATCACTTAGTTTCACTTTAGGCATTGCTCTAACAGAAATATCAATATTTTTTGGTAAACCTACTGTTGCCTGGATTTGAGCAGACGGCACCACATGGAAACCAACACCCTGGGGTAAATTGAAAAAGGTTGTTGTTGGGATACCGTTACTGGTATATAT
>Ga0160472_100449_pt1 | contig 29568 bp, 31 predicted proteins | sample HID1973M_E11MG_FD_108267 | JGI IMG/M metagenome (GOLD analysis project Ga0160472, IMG submission 108267) | Enriched mosquito-associated microbial communities from UW Madison campus, WI, USA - HID1973M_E11 MG | ecosystem: Host-associated > Arthropoda: Insects > Digestive system > Unclassified ... | reverse complement strand
GCGGCCGCCAACCGGGAGAACCTCCAATGTAGTCTCCATGGAGAAACTCCGTCATGATCATCACGAACATCAAATGCGACAATCAGGTCAAAGGCTGGAAGGTGAGGTCCAGCCGCCGCTTACATCGCGCTGGCCTGCTGCGTCATCGAGATGTCAAACTTGAGCAGGAGAGACCCATGACCCCCCGTATGACCGATCACTTCAAGCGCGCCGAAGCAGGGTTCAAGCCCTTGTTCACGCTGGAGGCCGCGATCAAGGCCAGCCCGCTGGAACATGGCCTGCTGCATCTCGTCAAGCTCCGCGCCAGCCAGATCAATGGCTGCGCCTATTGCATCCACATGCACACTGCCGAGGCGCTGAAGGATGGCGAGGCGCCGCTGCGCCTGCATATGCTGGTGGCCTGGCGGGAAAGCAGCCTCTACACCCCGCGTGAGCGCGCGGCCCTCGCCTGGACCGAGGCGCTGACCCGGCTGGAGCAGACCGGAGCGCCCGATGCCGATTGGGAACAGGTGACGGCGCAGTTCGACGAGGACGAGCGGGCATGGCTGTCGCTGGCCATCGGCGCCATCAACCTCTGGAACCGCCTGCAGGTGGGCTTCCGGGCGGCGCATCCGACCGAATTGCCGGCCGCCCGACCCGATGCAGCCTGATCCCGGCACCGAGATCTTCCAGACCGAGCGGCCCCGGCTGCTCCGTCTGGCCTATCGCATGCTCGGCTCGCATCATGACGCCGAGGATGTGGTGCAGGAGGCCTGGTTGCGCTGGCTGCGCAGCGATCAGGCCGCAGTGCGCGAGCCTGCGGCCTGGCTGACGCGGATCGTCTCGCGGCTCTGTCTCGATCAGATGAAATCGGCCCGTGCCCGGCGTGAGATCTATCCCGGCACCTGGCTGCCCGAACCGCTGATCGAGCCCGAGGATGACGCGCTGCGCCCCGACAATCTGACGCTGACCCTGATGATGGCGCTGGAGCGGCTGTCTCCCCTGGAACGCGCGGCCTTCCTGCTGCATGACGTCTTCGGGCAAAGCATGGAGGAGGTGGCCGACACGATCGACCGCAGCCCCGTCGCCACGCGTCAACTGGCGGCCCGCGCCCGCGCCCATGTGCAGATCGACCGCCCGCGCTATGAAATGCCGCGCGATGCCGCGGAAACCCTGACCCGCGCCTTCTTCGAGGCCTGCAAGTCCGGAGATGCCGCGGCACTTGGCGCGATGCTGGCCGAGGGGGCGACCTTCCAGGCCGATGGTGGCGGAAAGGCCAGCTCCTATCCCAATGTGATCGTCGGGATGGATCGTCTGGTCCGGCTGTTCCAGGGCTGGTCGCGCAAGTTCGGCCCGAAGATGGAGATGGAGCGGACGGTGATGATCGACGGCCTGCCGGGCTTCATCAGCCGCATCGACGGCCTGCCCCAAACCACGGCATTGCAGATCGAAGCGGGCCGCATTGTCGCGATCTACATCACCCGAAACCCCGACAAGCTGGACGGGGTGGTCCGGCATTGACCCGGCCGGGGGTGTCCCGGCCGGGCAGTCTTCACAGCAACCCTTCGGTCGCCATCGCCCGCTGCACGGCCGGGCGCGCCCGCATCCTGTCACGCAGCGCGACCAGCGCAGCAGGCGTCTCGACGCCGAAGCGTTCCGCCCAGAGCAGCATGACGAACAGATAGCAATCCGCCACCGACAGCCGGTCCCCGAACAGGTAATCGCCCTGCATGGTGCCCGCCATCAGCCCCAGCAACTCCGTCACGGTGGAGGCCGCCCGGGCGTGGTCCCGGTCGGTTCCGCCATGCCACATCGGCTTGAAGGCGCGGTGGATCTCGGTCGAGATGAAGGCCAGCGCCTCCAGCTGCCGGCTGCGCCCCATCGGATCTTGCGGGGCAAGCTGCGGAAAGTGGCCCGACAGCCAGTCGAGCACGGCGATATTCTCGGTCAGGGTCCCTCCGTCCTCCAGCACCAGAGCAGGGACATAGCCCTTGGCGCTGACCTCACGGAAATCCTGCCCGGTCTCGGTCAGCTTGCTGCGTATGTCGACCCGCACCAGATCGAATGCGGTCTCGGCCTCATGCAGGGCGATATGGTCGGCAAGACTGCAGGCCAGCGGCGCGTAATACAGCCTCACAGCCGGAACTCGCCACGGGCGATATAGGCGTCGAACCCGTTGGGGGCCAGACGCGCGGGTCCTTCCGGCACAAGGTCGGTGTCGTTCAGGACGACCCCGAAATAGGCCGCCTTCGGATCGGTCACAACCCGCCGCGCGTCGCCTGCGGCCGCCAGAACGCGGCCGACGAATTCGATGATCGGCGCGCGGTCAGGCCCGGCAATCTCGACCACGTCGTTCACCGGCGCGGCCTCGGCCACATCGGCCACGGCGGCAGCCACATCGTCCGACATGATCGGCTGCATCTGCGCGGGCGAAAGGCGGACCTCGTCACCGACCGTAGCCGCGCGGGCGACGGCGCCCATGAACTCCATGAACTGCGTCGAGTGGATGATCGTGTAGGGCAGTCCCGAGGCGCGGATCAGGTCTTCCTGCGCCTGCTTGGCGCGGAAATATCCGCTGGCCTGAAGCTTCCCAGTTCCCACGACCGACAGGGCGACGTGATGGCGGATGCCCGCCGCCTTGCCCGCCGACAGAAGGTTGCGCCCTGCCGTCTGGAAGAAATCCATCGCCGGCCCATCCTCGAAGGACGGTGAATTGGCCAGATCGATTACGACCTCGGCCCCGGCCAGCGCCTCCGCCAGTCCTTCGCCGGTATAGGTATCCACGCCGGTCGAAGGTGCTACGCCCTTCACCTCATGTCCACGCGCCTGAAGCGCCTGAACGGTCTTTGACCCGATCAGCCCGGTGCCACCGATAACGACGATCTTCATCTTACACTCCTGTTGTTGGTGCAGGGGTGACGAGATACGGGAGCAGGATGTGACACGGTGACGCAAAGATTCGACGGCACTCGTCCGATCAGGTGCAAGGGTTGCTACCGCCGCCCGGACCAGATCCGCCGGAGGTTCAGCACCGCAATTCGCAAACAGCCTCAGTCCGACTTCACGAACCGCATGAGCGTCATCATCCCGAGCGGCGGCAGCGTGCATTCGTCCGCCAGCGTCAGGCTTGCCTCACCCAGCACGCGGGCCCGATCGAAGTCGGAATGCCAGCCCAGCAGGTCGGCGACCGGGGCGGCGACCCGCTCGGCCAAGGCCAATGCACCTGCCTTTCGGGCAAAATGATTGACGATGACCACGCTTCCTCCCGGTCGCAGCACGCGGGCGATCTCGGACATGACCTTTTCCGGCTCCGGCACCACCGAGATGACGTGCATGGCCGCGACATGGTCGAAGCTCTCATCCGCGAAGTCCAGCTTCCGGGCGTCCATCCGGTGCAGCGCGACCACGTTATGCAGCCCCTCGGCATCCACCTTGGCGCGGGCCTTCTCCAGCATCTCGGCGCTGTAGTCGACGCCGGTGACGGTGACGCGCCGGTCGTAGTGGCGCAGCGCGAGGCCGGTGCCCACCCCCACCTCCAGAACGGATCCGCCCAGTTCGCTCAGAAGCGCCGTGGCCCGGCGGCGGCCGACCTGCGTTACCGCGCCAAAGGTGCGGTCATAGATCGGTGCCCAGCGGGCATAGGACCTCTCGACTGCCTGAAGCTCCATTCATGCGTCCTTTCGTGAGGGTTGCAACCAGCGCTGTTTCCATCCCAGCGCCAACAGCAGCAGATAGCCGATATCCAGAAGCACCAGCGTCAGCCAGGGATAGGTGAGCAGTGCCGCGCCCAGTCCCACCACGGCGAGGAGGATCAGGCCCGCCTGTTCGCGGCGGATGCTGGCCAGCCGCAGGGCGGGCGTTGGCAACCGGCTGACCATCAGCGCCGCGACCAGGATCATCCAGATCGCGCAGGCAGGCCCCGGAACGGCGAGGCTGGGCATGAGGTTCGCGACGAAGATCGGCAGGAAGGCCAGCATCGCCCCGGCGGGCGAGGGAACCCCCGTGAAGGTTGTCTTTGGCAGTCCCGATGCAAGCTGGTCCCGGCTTCCGATATTGAAGCGGGCGAGGCGCAGGACGCAGGCCACGGCATAGACCAGCGCGGCGATCCAGCCCAACCCGGCGGCACCGTCAAAGGCCCAGAGGTGCAGCACCAAAGCGGGCGCCACGCCGAAATTGACGAAATCGCAAAGCGAGTCGAGTTCCGCGCCCATGGCGCTCTCGCTGCGCAGCCTGCGCGCCAGCCGCCCGTCGAGGCCGTCGAGCAGCGCCGCAAGAAGGATCAGGCCCGCCGCCCTGTCGAACTCTCCACCGAAAGCCAGACGGATCGCCGTGAGACCGGCGCAGAGAGCTGCCAGCGTCAGGGCATTGGGCAAAAGCTGCACCACGGACAATCGGGAACGAGGGTCCGGATGCACTGTCATCTTCAGTCCACCAGCGCCGGACGCGCGGTCCCTGCACGGCCAAGCTCGGCGATCACCGTCTCGCCCGCGACCATTTTCTGTCCCACGGCAACCAGCGGGTTCACACCCGGGGGCAGATAGATATCGAGGCGGGAGCCGAAACGTATCAGCCCGAAGCGTTCGCCTGTCCTCAGGTCCTGGCCTTCCTTGGTCCAGCAGAGGATGCGTCGCGCCACCAGTCCGGCGATCTGCACCACAGCGAGGTGCCGTCCGTCGGCCAGTTCAAGGCAGAGCCCGTTACGCTCGTTATGCTCGCTGGCCTTGTCGAGCGAGGCGTTGAAGAACTTGCCGGGCCGGTAGGCCACCGACACCACACGCCCCGCCACCGGGGCGCGGTTCACATGGCAGTCGAACACCGACATGAAGACGCTGACGCGGGTCAGCGCCACGGGTTCCATCCCCAGTTCGGCGGGCGGCACGGCGGGTTCGATCAGCGAGATGACGCCGTCGGCAGGCGTCACCACCAGCCCCTCGCCCTGCGGAACGGCGCGGCGCGGATCGCGGAAGAAATAATAGCACCAGACCGTCAGCCCCAGCCCGAGCCAGCCCAGCGGCTCCCAAACGAGGAAGAGAACAAGCGTGACGAGCGCGAAGACCGCCAGAAATCGGTAGCCCTCGGGGTGCATCGGCTTGAGGAATGTGCCCCACATCGTCATGCGTCAGTGTTCCTGTTCCCATTTCCGGTCCGTCGCCATAGCAGTCTCGCGGAAGGCGGTCAAACAAAGACGACGCTTTATCGCTCATTTGCGACGCCGGCGGGTGGGAAAACACGGAATGGTCGGAACAAGACCCTCGCGCCGATCCCATGCCATAACGGCCCTGCTTACCTCGCCTTGGCCGGTCCCCATCCACCTGAGGCCAATTGCTGCCCAGCGTCCGCGTCGCTATCGTTGCTTGGCGCAGAGCCAGCCTGACTGGAATCTGGGCGATCAAAGCATTCCCTTCACAGATCAATTCGAGGATGGCAAATGTGCGACCATATGTTCGTCGTGACGGGTGGCCCCGGTTCCGGCAAAAGCAGCCTGATCGACGCCCTGACCCGGCGAGGCTTGCGCGCCATGCCCGAGGCCGGACGGGCCATCATACAGGATCAGGTGAGAATCGGCGGATCGGCCCTGCCCTGGGCCAACCGGGAGATGTTCGCCGAACTCATGCTGGGATGGGAGCTGCGCTCCTATCACGAGGCCTTGCCGATGGACGGTCCTGTCCTGATGGATCGCGGGATACCCGATATTGTCGGTTACCTGACGCTTTGCGGCCTGCCCGTTCCAGCCCATATCGACGCGGCCGCGCAGCTATATCCCTATAACAATTGCGTTTTCCTCGCCCCTTATTGGGACGCCATTTTTACGCAGGACACCGAGCGCAGGCAGGACCGCCGGGAAGCCGAGGAAACCGGCAGGATCATGGCGGAAACCTACACCCGGCTGGGCTATCGGATTGTCGAACTCCCACTCGTGGGGGTCGAGGAGCGCGCCGGTTTTGTGATGGATCGTCTGAGGGACCTGACCTCCACGCGAGTTCCGTCGTGAGCCCTTCGTTAGTGAAAATACCGCCATCGCGCATTGAACCAACGGGATGCGCTGCCCTCCCGCGGCCGTGCCCCCGGACCCGCACAGCAGGCCGGTCAACTGCGCTGAAGCGGCACCTATGCATCGGAAGCTCTTTTCTGCTTACGCATCCCGTCAGGCGAGGAGGATTGCCCTATGCCGCAGCCCCCGCCTTTACCGCCGCCCGCAGATCGAAATCATGGGCCTGAAGTTCAGCCAGCGGCAGCCCGACAAGCTTGCGCGCTGCCATATGGACGCCCGGCGCGTTCACCGTCTCGACGGCCTGCAGCCGGCCCTGCCGGAACAACAGCACCGCGGGGCCGGCAGGTTCCTGACGCGTGATCGCCTGATCCGCCCCGAGGCCCAGCCCGGCGATCTGCAACTTGGCCTTGCCCTGATCGGACCAGAACCACGGCACGGCCGAGTAAGGCGCGCCTTCGCCCCGGACCAGCCGGCGCGCGATGTGGCGGGCATGATCGACCGCCGCCTGCACCGATTCCAGCCGCACAGCTGCTCCAAGCGGGCCCGGAAAGCTCGCCACGTCGCCAAGCGCCGAAATCGCCGGATCCGAGGTCCCGAGGCCTCCATCCACGACAATGCCATTGTCGCAGCTTAGCCCGGCCTCGGCGGCAAGTTCCACATTCGGGCGCACGCCCGTCGCGATCAGCACCATGTCTCCCGGAATCTCGCGCCCATCGGCCAGCGCCACGCCCGAGGCCTGCCCCTGCGCATCGGTCAGCACCCGCGCGGCCATCGCATCCAGCAGCACCTCGGTCCCCGTCTGGCGATGCAGGTCCAGAAAGTGCCCGGACATCTGCGGCGACAGGGCGCGGGCCATCAGGCGCGGCGCGGCCTCGACCACCGTGACGGTAACCCCGGCGGCACGTGCCATCGCGGCGAATTCAAGCCCGATGAAGCCGCCGCCGACCACAACGGCATGGCGCGTGCCGGCCAGCCGGAGGCGGATCGCCTCGGCATCGACAAGGGTGCGCAACTCGGCCGTGCCCGGTGCGTCGATGCCCGGAACCGGAGGGCGGAAATTCCGCGCGCCCGTCGCCAGCACCAGATGATCATAGCCGTGGCGCGTGCCGTCCTCGGTCACCACCTCGCGCGCAAGGCGGTCGATGCGGGCCACGCGGGTCGCGTCGTGAAGGGTGATCCCCGCCCGTTCGTAGAAGCTGGCGGGCTTCAGGGTCAGGGCAGCCGCATCGCCGCTGGCCATATAGGCCTTGGACAAAGGTGGACGCTGATAGGGCAGCCCCGGCTCGTCCCCGATCATCAGGATCTCGCCCGCGAAGCCCTCCTGCCGCAGGCTGGCGGCCATCTGCTGCCCGCCCTGCCCCGTGCCGATGATGACGATGCGCTGCATCCGCGCCTCCTTACAACTGGGCTTCCGGCAGATGGATGGTCAGCCCGTCGAGGTCCGGGCGCATCCTGATCTGGCAGGACAGGCGGCTGGTTGGCCGGACCTCGGAGGCCGCGCAGTCCAAGAGGTCACTTTCGCCATCCTCCTGCGGGCCGACGGCATCCGCCCAGGCGTCATCGACATAGCAATGGCAGGTCGCGCACATCATCGAGCCGCCGCATTCACCGATGATCCCGTCCACGTCGTTCTGGACCGCGGCGCGCATGATACTTTCGCCCTCGGCCACCTCGATGCGGGTCTCGCTGCCATCGGCGGCGATGAAGGTGATGTTCATGTCAGTCTCTCCTTGCGAATTGCTGGGTCAGCCCAGTCGGACGGGCAGGTTGATCGGCCCGCGGAAGCCGAAGCCGCGCCACAGCACGGCCTCGGGGTCGGGCAGGCTCATGTTCGGAAAGCGCTCGAACAGCGCCTCCAGCATGATCGCGCCCACGGTCCGGCGGGCGATATGGGCGCCGCCGCAGTGATGCGGGCCCGAGCCGAAGGCCTGATGCAGGTTCTTGGCGCGGAAGACGTCGAAGCGTTCGGGATGGTCGAACAGCTCCTCATCGTGATTGGCCGAGGCCTGGAGGGTCATCACCGTATCGCCCTTGGGGATGTGGAAACCGCGGATTTCGACATCCTCCATCACCAGCCGGGACGAGGCCTGGATCGGCGCGACCCAGCGGATGCCCTCCTCGAAGGCGGCGCCCCATTTGGCGGTGCGGCGCACCTCCTCAAGCTGCCCCGGTTCGGTCAGGAAGCCGTAGACGATCGTTGACAGCGCATCGCGCGGCTCGTTGATGCCGCCGCCGATGGCGATCTTGATATTGGCGATGATCTGGCTTTCCGCGATCGGGTTCTCGGCATTGACCATGACCGACAGGGCCGAGCGGTCGGGAACGGCCCGGACCCGCGCGATCGCCTTGCCAAGCATCAGGTCCATTTCCGCATTCGCCCGGTCCGAGATCTCGAACGGTCCCGGCAGCCAGCCGAAATTCCCTGCCCCGTCGATCAAAGCCTGCGACCAGAAGATCATCTGCTCGTCCGTCGCCTCGGGAATGCCGAGGATATGAGCAAGGATCCGCGCCGCGATCGGGGCCGAAAGGTCGCGATGAAGGTCCACCACCTCGCCCACCGCCAGCCGGTCCAGATATTCATCCACGAATTGGCGGTAAAGCGGCGCCCAGACTTCCTGAATGGTCTTGGGCATCAGGGCGGGGGCCATCGCCATGCGCTCGGCCAGATGCTCCTTGCCGTCCTTGCGCATCAGCGTATGGGCCAGAAAGGCGCGCTTCATCGGCGTGTTCGGATCGTCCGAGGAAAAGATCTCGGGCGTGTCCTTGACCCATTTGCAGTCGGACGCCTTGGTCAGAAAGGTGCGCCCGACCGATTTCACGCGCAGCACCGGCGCCTCGGCCCGCAACCGGCGATAGATCGGATAGGGCGCGACCGTCAGTTGGTCGATGGTGATCCCGTCGTCCAGCGGCGCGAGTTGATGGTCCAGCATCGTGGAACTCCTTACGAGATGCGCAGCGGCAGGCTTTTCAGCCCGCGCAGCGTGTTGTTATAGGCGCGGACCGGTTGACCCGTGATCTCGATCGAGGTGGCATGGCGGGCCAGCGCCTCCAGCACCACCTCGCCCTCGAGGCGCGCGACCAGCTGGCCCACGCACATGTGGACCCCCGAGCCGAAGCCGACATGCCCGCTGGTCTTGCGCGCGATGTCATAGCTGTCCGGCCGGTCCCAGCGGCGCGGGTCGCGATTGGCCGAGGCGAGGAACATCAGCACCTTCGCGCCTTCGGGGATGGTGGTGCCCGACAGCTCGACCTCGCGCGTGGTGGTGCGGAAGAAGGTCTGGACCGGGCTTTCGAAGCGCACCGCCTCCTCGAACGCATTGCGGGCCAGCTTCGGATCGGCGCGCAGCGCATGAAACTGGTCGGGGAAACGTGCAAGGCAGTAAAGCGCCGCGCCGATGCCGTTGACCGTGGTGTCGATCCCCGCCGTCAGCAGCGATCGGACCAGAAGCGTCGCCTCGTCCGAGGTGATCTCGCCAGTGTCGGCGGCGGCATGGATACGGGCGCCGAGGCTGTCGGGGGCAAGGTTCTCGCGCCGGCATTGTTCCGTCACCCAAGCGATATGGGGCATGGCGCGGTCCATCGCCTCGCGCCGCAGCGCGTTGTCGGGACCGAAGGCATTGAAGGCGAGCCCGGCATAGGGCAACAGGTGTTCGCGCCCGTCCTGACGAAGGCCGATCCGGTCGGGAAAGACCGACAGGGGGAAGGCCTCGGCCAGATCGGCCATGCCGTCGATCTGGCGCCCGATGATATTTTGCAGCAGCGCGTCGGCTGCCTCGGCAAAGCCCGCGCGCAATTCGCGCATGGTGACAGGCGACAGGACGCGGGCCAGAACCTTGCGGGCGCGGTCATGCTCGGGCGGATCGGTTTCCAGCACGAGGCTGGGCTGGCGCCACGGCTTTTCGCGGCTGAAATCCTGAAGACCGACCCCGCGCGAGGAACAGAAGGTCGCCCAGTCGTTCAGGACCTGATGCACCTCGTCGTAACGCGCGACGCCATAGATGCCATAGCGTTCCAGCCAGACCACCGGCCCGGCCTCGCGCAGCCTTTCGTGATCGGGAAAGGGATCGTCGAAAAAGGCGATGCTGAACGGGTCCAGATCGGAATGCGGAAGCGGAAGGGTATCGAGGCTCATGCGGCGGCTCCTTTCGCGATCACGCCGAGATGCTGTTCCAGCGGTCCGGGGTCAGCCAGCAGATCGGCGCTTGGCGCTTGGTGGACGATCTCGCCACGATCGAGGATCAGGGCGCGGTCGGTGACTTTCAGGATCTTGCGGGCGTGCTGCTCGACGATGATCGTCGCCATCCCGTCCTCGCGGATGATGCGGCGGATCGAGTTCAGCAATTGCTCGACGATGATCGGGGCCAGCCCCTCGGTCGGCTCGTCCAGAAGCAGCAGGCGCGGGTTCAGCATCAATGCGCGGCCGACGGCCAGCATCTGCTGCTCGCCGCCCGAAAGCTGCCCGCCCATGTTGCCGCGCCGCTCCTCAAGGCGGGGGAACATCTCGTAGATGCGGGCCAGCGTCCATTTGCCCGGCAGCGCGGTCGCGGTCAGGTTTTCCTCGACCGTCAGGGACCGGAAGATGTTGCGCTCCTGCGGGACCCAGCCGATGCCTGCGCGCGCCCGCGCCTCGGGCGGCAGGGCAGTGATGTCGCGCCCCGCCAGCGACAGCGTGCCGCCAAAGCGGCGCGTGACGCCGATGATGCTGTCCAGAAGCGTGGTCTTGCCGACACCGTTCCGGCCAAGGATCGCCAGCGCCTCGCCCTCGGCCAGGCTCAGGCTGAGGCCGGGGATGACCACGGCGTCGCCGTGACCTGCGCGCAGGTTCTGGATGGTCAGAAGCTCAGGCATGTTCACTGCTCCCCAGATAGACGGCCTGCACGCGGGGATCGGCCATGATCTCGGCCACCGAGCCGCTGGCAAACAGCGCCCCGTTCACCAGCACGGTGATGCGTTCGGCAAAGGCAAAGACCAGATCCATGTCGTGTTCGATCAGCAGGATCGACACGTCGCGCGGCAATTCGGCCAAGGTCTCAAGCAGTTCTCCGCGCTCGGCCTCGGGGACACCCGCGGCGGGTTCGTCCAGCAGCAGCACCCGCGGTTTCGAGGCCAGCGCCAGCGCGATCTCCAGCAGGCGTTGCTTGCCATAGGGCAAAAGCCGGGTCGGATGATCCATCACCTCGGTCAGGCGGAACCGCTGGATCAGGCCGGTGATCTCGGCCATGATGTCCGAGCGGGTGCCGATGCGACGCCAGAAATCCGCCCCGCCCCCCATGCGTTCCGAGACCGCAAGGCCAAGCGATTCAACCGGCGTCATGTCCCCGAAAAGCTGGTTGATCTGGAAGGTCCGGCCCATCCCCAAACGGGCGCGCTGGATCTGGTTCTTGCCGGTCACATCCTGCCCGCCCAGCAGGATCTTGCCGCCATTGGCGGGCAGAACCCCGGTCAGCAAGTTGACGAAGGTGGTCTTGCCCGCGCCGTTCGGTCCGATCAGCGCATGGCGCGCGCCCTGTTCCAGCGTCAACGAGACCTTGTCGGTCGCGACCAGCCCACCGAAGCGCTTTTCCAGCGCGATGGTTTCCAGCGCGGCGGTCATGCCCGGCCCTCCCCACGGATGCGGCGCAGCAGGGCGCGCGGTGCGGCGTCGATCCGGTCGCGGCCGATCAGCACGACGACCAGCAGGACCAGCCCCATCCAGAACATCCAGTATTCCGGCGTGATGGCCGAGAACCAGTCCTGCAGCAGCTTGAAGACGAGGGCGCCGACCAGCCCGCCATAAAGATAGCCGACCCCGCCAAGGACCAGCACCAGCAGCACATCGGCCGAGCGGTGAAAGGCCAGCACATCCAGCGACACGAACATCGTCGTCTGCGTCAGCAGCGCGCCCGCAAGTCCCGCGATCAGCGCCGAAAAGGCATAGATCCCCAGGATGCGCGGCCCGACCGGGATGCCCATGCTGCGCGCCCGCAGCGCATTGTCCCGGATCGCCCTCAGCGACAGCCCATAGGGAGAGCTGACCACCCGGCGCGCGATCAGGAAGGTGACGAAGGTCACGACAAGGCAATAGGCATAGGCGGTGGTGCCGAAGAGGTCGAACTCGAACCGGCCGAAAAGCGGGTCGATCATCACGCCCTGCAATCCGTCCGCGCCCCCGGTCAGCCAGGCCGCGCGGTTCGCGGCCTCCAGCAGCAGCATGGCGATGCCCAGCGTCACCATCAGCCGCGTCAGATCCGAGGCGCGCAGCAACAGAAGCGGCCCGGTCAGGAGGCCCAGCAGCCCCGCCGCCAGCCCGCCGATCGCAAGCCCGGTCAGCGGCTCGCCCGTCAGGTGGATCGAGGTCAGCCCCGCCGCATAGGCCCCCAGCCCGAAGAACGCGCCATGCCCCAGCGAGACCACGCCCGCATAGCCGATGATCAGGTCCAGCGACAGCGCGAAGAGGCCGAGGATCACGATCTCGGACAGCAGCAGGTGACGATCGGGCAGCAGGAAGAAGCTGGCGGCGGCCACCAGCCAGAAGACGATTTCAGCCGGTTTCCAGCGCACGCGCCGCATCAGGTCGCGGCTGGCCCGCCGTTCGGTTTCGGGCGGCGCCGCGCTGCCGGCAGGGGAAAGGGTGGTATAGGTCATCAGCATCTCCTCAGCGGGCGGGGGCGATAAGGCCCTGCGGGCGCAGGATCAGAAGCGCGATCATCAGCAGATAGATCAGGAAGGCGCCAAGCTCGGGGATGTAGTATTTCCCGGCGACATCGGCGGTGCCGATGATCAGGGCGGCAAGGAACGGTCCGGTCAGGGTCGCGGTGCCGCCGATGGTGACGACGATCAGCACATAGACCATGATCTTCAGCGGGAATGTCGGGTCGAGGCCCATGATCTCGATCCCCAGCGCCCCGCCCAGACCGGCAAGACCGGAGCCGACGGCAAAGGTCGCGGCGAAGATGCCGCCGACATTGATCCCCAGCCCGCGCGCGGCGCGCTGGTCATCGACCGCGGCGCGCAGCCTCGCGCCAAAGGCGGTGCGGGTCAGCACCAGTTGCAGCCCTATGACCAGCGCGGCGCAGACCACGATCAGGAAGGCGCGATAGCGGCCGATATCGACCCCCGCGACCTCGAACCGGCCTTGAAGCCAGCCGGGCAGGGAAATCAGCATCTGGCTGGAACCAAGGCTCCAATCCGCCGCCGCGACCGCCATGAAGACCAGCGCGATCGAGAACAGCACCTGATCCAGATGGCTGCGCCGGTAGAGCCGGGCGTAAAGCGTGCGCTCGGCCAACACGCCGACCAGGGCGGAAACCAGAAAGGCCAGGGGCAGCGTCAGGACAAAGGGCACGCCCAGCCGATTCACGGCCAGCGCCGTGACATAGCCCCCGATCATGGCGAAGGCGCCATGGGCGAGGTTCACGAAATTCATCAGCCCCAGCGTCACGGCCAGCCCCGAGGCCATGACGAAAAGCAGCATTCCATAGGCGATGCCGTCGATCAGGATGGTCAGCATGGGCGCATTCCCTGGCATGCAGTCCCCGGTCCCGCGCAGCATGGCCGCGCGGGTCGGGTTCCCTGCGATTGGCTTGGGGATCAGGAACCGGTCTTGCCGGGATCCTTCACCGCTTCGAAGGTTTCGAACTCGACGTTCCAGAGCTGGTCGTCCCGACGCTCGACCCGGCGCAGATAGACGTTCTGGACGATGTCGCGGGTTTCGGGATCAAGACTGACCGGGCCGCGCGGGCTTTCCCAGGAAAGCCCCTTCATCGCCCCGATCAGCTTGTCGCCCTCGCTGTCGCCGCCGGTCTTTTCCAGCGCCGCATAGATCGCGTGCATCCCGTCATAGCCGCCGACGGCCATGAAATTCGGGCGCATCCCGCTATTGGCGCTCTGGAAGGCCTCGACAAAGGCACGGTTCGCGTCGCTGTCATGCGCGGCCGAGTAATGGAAGCCGGTGATCGCGGCCAGCGCCGGATCGCCCATGCCGTTCAGGATGTCGTCATCGGTGATGCCGCCATCGGCCAGCAACTTGACGCCCGACTTGTCGAGGCCGCGCTCGACAAACTGTTTCATGAACTGCGCGCCGACACCCGAGGGCACGAAGACAAAGATCGCATCGGGCTTGGCATCCACGACCTTCTGCAGAAAGGGCGAGAAATCGGGGTTCTGCAGCGGCACGCGCAGGGTCTGCGGCACCTCGCCCCCCGCCGCGCCGAAGCTGGCGACGAAGGTTTTCTCGGCGTCGATACCGGGGCCGTAATCCGAGACCACGGTGATCGCGCGCTTGATCCCCTGCTGCGCGGCCCATTCCGCGATCTTCGAGGTGACCTGCGGCGTGGTATAGCTGGTGCGCACGACATAGGGCGAGGCCTCGGTAATCGATGAGGTCGCCGCCGCCATCACCACGGCCGGCACCTTGGCGCGTGTGGCCAGCGGCGCGGTCGCCATGGCCAAGGGCGTCAGGCCGAAACCTGCGATGACGCCGACTTTGTCGCGCACGATCAGTTCCTGCGCCACGCGCTTCGTCGTGTCGGCCACCCCGGCATCGTCCTTGACGATCAGTTCGATCTTGCGGCCCGCGACCTCGTCGCCATGCTGGGCGATATAGAGCTTCGCGGCCGCCTCGATCTGCCGCCCGGTCGAGGCGAAGGCGCCCGTCATCGGCAGGATCAGCCCGACCTTGAAGGGCTCGCCCCCGGCGGCCAGCGCCGGCATTCCGGCAAGCGCGGTCGAGGCCGCCAGGACAGCGCCCAGCAGCAGGCTTCGTCTTTGCATCGGTAATTCCTCCCTTGTGGTTGCGGCAGCCTCCCTTTGCTGCCGTTGACTTGGTGGGTCGATCAGCCGGGCTCGTCCCCCGGTTGCCGGATCAGGCTTGCGCCGCGGATCTGGTCCAGCAGACGGCTGGATTCCACGGCGCGTGTCAGGTTGCGCAGCGACAGCCGCGCATGTTCGCGCATGATCGCCTCGGCCCGCGCGCTCTGGCGGGCAGCGATGGCCTCGATCACGGTGCGGTGGTGGTCCTGGCCGATGCGCAGATGCTGGCGCGCGGCCCGGTCGCTTTCATACATCCCGACCAGCGCGCTGGCCGAGGCGAAGGGACGATTGTTCGCCCGCTCGATCTCCTGGATCATCAGCGACGAGCCGGTGCCCTCGACCAGCACCCGATGAAAGCGGGCGTTCAGCCGTTCATAGCTGGGCAGGTGGCTGCGATCGAACTCCTCGTCGTCGAGCAGCGTGTCCAGTTCCGCCAGAATCCCGCGAAGCTGGTCCAGCACCTCCGGCGGCGCGCCGCGCTCGGCCAGAAACCGGGCGCAAAGCCCCTCCAGCGTGCCGCGGAGTTCGATGGTCTCGCCGATTTCGACCGGGGAAAGCTGGCGGATGACATAGCCACCCGCGGCCTGCTGGGTCAGAAGCCCCTCATCCGTCATGCGCTGAAGCGCGGCGCGGATCGGGGTGCGCGACATCGACAGCATTTCGGCAAGCTGAGTCTCGGTATAGCGCAGGTCGGGCTGCAACTTGCCGCCGATGATCATGTCGCGCAGCGTCATGGCCGCACGAACGGTCTGGTTCTGCCCTGCCCTGATCTGCTCAGCACGGTCCATCGTTAAATTCCTCACTCCCCGGATGCATGTATACAACGAGATGAAGAAATCGAAAGAGAATCTACATTTCATCATCCTTAAGTCGTAGGTTTAGGAGGTTTATGGAATTTCGTGTATACATCCTACTCGCGCCGCTCGCCGCTCAAGTCGATTGGCGCGGATGCCTGGCCCTCGCATCCTCTTTCCGAGGATTGTCGTGGACACTCTTGCCAATGGTCCCGATTTATCTAACGTCATTCCATGACAATCTGGCACCCCGATCCCGCTTTGCTGCGCCGTCCCGCCTTCCTGTCGCTTGCGGATCAATACGCCCGTGCGATCGGACAGGGACAGCTTCCGGCCGGAACCCGGCTTCCGCCGCAGCGCAAGCTGGCGGATGACCTCGGCCTGTCCGTCCAGACGGTTTCGCGCGCCTATGACGAGTTGATCCGCCGCGGCCTGATCGTGGGCGAGGTCGGGCGCGGTTCCTTCGTGCTGTCCGCCGGGGCGGAGAACCGCCCCCCTTATCTTGCGGAAAGGCCGGGAGAGTTGATCGACCTGTCGATCCTGAAGCCCGTGACCGACCGGATGCATGTCGACCTGTTCCGCGAGGGGCTGCACTGGATCGCCGACAACCTGACCGGGGCGGCGGCGCTGTCCTTCCGCCCGAACTCGGTCCTGCCCCGGCACCGCCAGATCGCGGCGGACTGGCTGAGGCGCGGCGGGATCGACACCGCGCCGGACTGCATCACCATCTCGGACGGCGCGACCTCGGCCATCACCACCGCGGTAATGAGCGCGGTGCCCCCCGGCGGGACGCTGGCCGCCGCCGCCCTGACCCATCACCTGCTGATGCCGCTCTGCAAATATCTGGGCCTGCATCTCGAGGCGCTGCCGATCGACGACCAGGGCATCCTGCCGGAGGCGCTGGACGCTCTGGCCCGCAAGGGCAACCTGCGCGCCGTCTACATGCAACCCGCCGCGATCAATCCCATGGCGATCATGACCGGAGAGAACCGCCGCGCCGCGCTGGCAGAGGTGGCGCGGCGGCACGACCTGCTGATCGTCGAGAACGACATGCTGAACCAGATGGTTGTCGACCGGCCCCCACCCATGGCCGCGCTGGCGCCGGAGCGGACGCTGCATATCAACGGCTTCACCAAGACCACCCTGCCCGGCCTGCGCATCGCGTGGCTGGTCTCGCCCCCACGGCTGGCCGCCGGGACGGCGAACCGCCATCTGGTCACGAACTGGATGGCCACGCCGGCGATGGTCGAGTTGCTGAGCCACTGGGTCCTCGACGGCACGGTCGACCGACTGATCGAATGGCAGCGCGAGGCTCTGGGCGTGCGCCACCGGATCGCGCGCGAGGTGCTGGGTGCCGGGGCGTTCCGCGCGCATCCGCAAAGCCTGCATGTCTGGATGGAACTTCCCCCCGGCCGCGACGAGGAGGAGTTTGTCGCGCAGGCCCGCCAGCGCGGCGTCGCCATCGCCTCGGGTCGCGCCTTTCGCTTAGGCGAACGTGACCGCCGCGAAGCGGTGCGAATCGCGCTTGGCTCCACCGGGACCGAGGAGCTGCGGCGCGGGCTGTCCCTGATCTCGGACACCCTGGGCAGCAATGCCGAGCCGCTGCTGCCGCTTGTTTGACAGGCAGCATCGGGGATAAAATTGTTATGATATTATTTATTCATTGACCTGATTTGATACCGTTGCAATGTTCCCCTCATGCCGCAAGGGGAACCGAGCTTGAACCAGCCGATCATCCGCATCCAGGACCTGCGAAAGTCCTTTGGCAAGCTGACCGTCATCGACGGATTGAACTTCGACGTGATGAAGGGCGAGAAACTGGCCCTGATCGGGCCCTCCGGCTCGGGAAAGACCACCATCCTGCGCATCCTGATGACTCTGGAGAGCATCTCGGGCGGGCGGATCGAGGTCTGTGGCGAGCCGCTTTACCACATGCAGAAGAACGGAGCCGAGGTGCCGGCGGACGAGGCGCATCTGCACAAGATGCGCCGCCATATCGGCATGGTCTTCCAGCACTTCAACCTGTTCCCGCACAAGAGCGTGCTGCAGAACATCACCCTCGCCCCGATGCTGACCAAGGGCGAGGGACGTGCCAGCGCCGAAAAGCGCGCCCGCGACCTGCTGGAGATGGTCGGGCTGTCGGACAAGGCCGATTACATGCCCGCGCAGCTTTCGGGCGGGCAGAAGCAGCGCGTCGCCATCGCCCGCGCGCTGGCGCTGCAACCGCAGATCATGCTGTTCGACGAGGTCACGTCGGCGCTTGACCCCGAACTGGTCGAGGAGGTGCTGGAGGTGATGAAGCGCCTCGCCGCCGAGACCGACATGACCATGCTGCTCGTCACCCACGAGATGGGCTTTGCCCATGACTTCGCCGACCGGGTCCTGTTCTTCGACCGGGGCCGGATCGTCGAGCAGGGGCCGCCCAAACAGATCTTCACCGCGCCGCAAGAGGACCGCACGAAGTCCTTCCTGCGCAAGATCATCGCCGCCGGACAGCGCGTGTGATGCCACCCCGACAGGAGAGAATGATGAAGAAATGCCTGATTGCCGCGCTGCTTCTGACAGCGCCCCTGCCCGCCATGGCCGAGAAGCTGGACGACCTGAAGGAACAGGGTTTCGTCCGCATCGCCATCGGCAACGAGCCGCCCTATACCGCCGTCGCCTCGGACGGCAAGGTTTCGGGCGCGGCGCCCGACGTGGCGCGCGCGGTTTTCGAAAAGCTCGGGATCAAGGATCTGGAAGCCTCGATCGCCGAATATGGCGCGATGATCCCCAGCCTTCAGGCCGGACGCGTCGATGCGATCACCGCGGGTCTGTTCATGAAGCCCGAGCGCTGCCAGGCGGTCGCCTATTCCGAACCGATCCTGTGCGATGCCGAGGCGCTGCTGGTTCCCAAGGGCAATCCCAAGGGCTTCAAGTCCTATGCCGACATCGCGAATGACACGGCCGCCAAGCTCGGCGCGCCGGGTGGGGGAACCGAGGAGAAGCTGGCGCTGGACGCCGGTGTGCCGCGCGACCGGCTGATCGTGGTCCCCGACCCGCAATCGGGGCTGAAGATGGTTCAGGACGGCCGCATCGATGCCTATTCGCTACCGGTCCTGTCGCTGAACGACCTGCTGGCGAAATCGGGCGATGCCAATCTTGAGGTCTTCGCCCCGGTCGAGGGCGCGCCGGTCTATTGCGACGGTGCGGCCTTCAACAAGGACGACACGGCCTTGCGCGACGCCTTCGATGTCGAACTGGCGAAGATGAAGGAATCCGGCGAGTTCGCCAAGATCATCGAGCCCTACGGTTTCTCGGCGGACGCGGCGAAATCCACCTCGCGCGCGGCGCTCTGCGGCGAATGATCCCGGGCGGCGGGGGTTGATCCCCGCCCCTTTCCAACCAGGACGGAAGGCAGGCATCAGCGCATGGGCGACTGGGCAGGATATCTGACACTTATCCTTCAGGGGGCATGGATCACGGTCAAGCTGACCGTGATGGGCTCGGCGCTGGCGCTGGTCGTGGCCTTCGTCGCCGGTCTTGGCCGGGTCTCGCGCCATGCGCCGCTGCGCTGGCTTTCGACCGTCTATATCGAGTTCTTCCGCGGCACCTCGATCTTTGTCCAGTTGTTCTGGATCTATTTCGTGCTGCCGATGACGGGGATACACCTGTCGCCCATGCAAGCCGGGGTGATGGCGCTGGGGCTGAATGTCGGGGCTTACGGGGCCGAGGTGGTGCGGGGCGCGATCCTCGCGGTGCCGCGCGACCAGTTCGAGGCCTGCGTGGCCGTCAACCTGACCCGCTTCCAGCGCATGAGGCATGTCATCCTGCCCCAGGCCCTGCCCTTGATGCTGCCGACCTTCGGCAACAATGCGATCGAGCTGCTGAAGGCCACATCGGTCGTGTCGCTGATCTCGCTTTCGGACATGACCTTTCAGGCGCAGGTGGTACGGTCGCAGACCGGCAGCACGCTGCTGCCCTTCGTGACGATCCTTCTGCTCTATTTCGCGATGTCCTCGGCGATCTCCTTCGGGATGCGGCGGCTGGAGCGTCGCGTGACCCGCGGTCTGGACGGGGTGCGCTAGGATGGAATGGGACTGGAACTTCGCGCTTTCGATCCTGCCCGTGCTGCTGCAGGGGTTCAAGATCACGCTGCTTGCCACCTTCCTCGGCGCGATCGTCGCGGCGGTGCTGGGCCTTGTCTTTGCGATCCTGCGCCGGTCCCCGAACCGGATGGTAGCACGGGTCACGGGATTTGTCGTCGAGTTCATCCGCGGCACGCCCTTGCTCGTGCAGCTTTACTTCATCTTCTACGTGCTGCCCGATATCGGGATCAGCCTTCCGGCCTTGACCGCCGGGGTGATCGGGATGGGCCTGCATTACGCGACCTACACGGCCGAGGTCTATCGCGGCGGGATCGAGGCGGTGCCGCGCGGCCAATGGGAAGCGGCGAAGGCCACGAACCTGACCACGCGCCAGACCTGGCTGCATGTGGTCCTGCCGCAGGCGGTGCCGCCGATGATCCCGGCCATGGCAAATTATCTGCTGGCCATGTTCAAGGAGACGCCGCTGCTCTCCGCGATCACCGTGGTCGAGCTGATGAATCAGGCGAAATCGGTGGCAAACTCCTCCTATCGCTATGTCGAACCGATGACGCTGGTGGGCGCGATGTTCCTGATCGTCAGCATCATCTCGGTGATCGCCCTGCGCTGGCTGGAACGCCGTTACGGAAGGATTTCGCGGTGAGCATCCTGAACCTGCCCGTCGAACTGGACGACCGCCCCCTGCCCCGCCGCATCGGGCTGGTGACGCTGGCGACCGACCACACGACCGAGGTCGATTTCTCGGTCCTGCCGGCACGTGGGATCGGCGTCTATGCGACGCGGATACCCTTCGCCAACCCGGTGACGCCCGAAACGCTGGCGGCGATGGCCAAGGACGTGACCGCCGCGGCGGCGCTGATCCTGCCGGGCGAAGATCTGGATGCGGTGGTCTATAGCTGCACCTCGGCCTCGGTGGTGATCGGGGACGAGGCGGTGCGGGACGCGATCAAGCTGGGCAAGCCGGGGGCTGAGGCGATCACGCCGATCTCGGCCGGTTTCGCCGCTTTGCGCGCGCTTGGGGCCAAGCGCATCACGCTGCTGACGCCCTACACACCCCGGACCACCGCGCCCATGGCCGAATGTTTCGAGGCGGGCGGCTTCGGGTTGCAGGGCGTTTCCTGCCTGAACACGACCGACGACCGGGAAATGGCCCGGATCTCGCACGCGACGATCATCGAGGCGGCGCGCGCCGCCCTTACCCCCGGTAGCGAGGCCATGTTCATCGCCTGCACCGCCGTCCGGGCCTCGGGTATCATCGACCGGATCGAGGAGGCGGTGGGGGTCCCGGTGGTTTCCGCAAATTCCGCGACGCTCTGGGCCGCGCTGCGGACCTGCGGCGATACCGGGGCGGCCGCGCCCGGCCAGTTGATGAGGCTGCCATGACCGTGACGCTGGATCATGTGCAGGACGCCGCGCGGCGCATCGCGGGCCATGTCGTGCGAACGCCGATGCTGCGGGATGACGGCCTGTCTGTGCGGCTGGGCCAGCCGGTCTGGATGAAATGCGAATATCGCCAGACCACCGGCGCCTTCAAGCTGCGGGGCGCGACGAATGCCCTGCTGTCGCTGCCGCCCGAGGCGCTGGCGCGGGGTGTCGTCACCGCCTCGACCGGCAATCACGGCCGGGCGCTGGCCCATGCCGCCCGCGCCCTTGGCGTGCCGGCGACGGTCTGCCTGTCGCGGCTGGTTCCCGCGAACAAGGTGCAGGCCATCCGCGATCTGGGGGCCGAGGTTCGCATCATCGGCGCGAGCCAGGACGAGGCCATGGCCGAGGTCGCCCGCGCGGTGGCCGAGGAGGAGATGGCCGAGATCCCGCCCTTCGACCATACCGAGGTGGTGGCGGGACAGGGCACGCTGGGGATCGAGATCCTCGAAGAATGCCCGACCGTCGGCACCCTCCTGATCCCGCTGTCCGGTGGCGGTCTTGCCGCCGGCATCGCGGTCGCGGCCAAGGCGCTGAACCCACGGGTCAGGGTGATCGGGGTCAGCATGGAAAGGGGCGCGGCCATGGCCGCCAGCCTGAAGGTCGGCCACCCCGTCGATGTGGTCGAGGAGGCGACACTGGCCGACTCGCTCGGCGGCGGCATCGGGCTGAAGAACCGCGTCACCTTCGATCTGTGCCGTGTGCTCCTCGATGACACCATCCTCGTGACCGAGGCAGAGATCGCCGAGGCCATGCGCCATCTGGGCCGCGCCGGCCATGTGGTCGAGGGCGCGGCGGCCGTGGGCCATGCCGCGCTGCTCTCGGGCAAGGTGCGCCCTGACGGCCCGGTCGTCGCGCTGCTGTCGGGCGGGAATATCGAACCCTCCCTCCATGCCCGGATCATGGCGGGCGCGAATGCGGTGGAGCCGGCATGAAATCCCCCGTCACCATCCTGACCGAGGCCGATCTGCGCCAGTTGGTGCCGCTGGACCTCGACGCGGTCGATTGCATCGAGGATGCCTTTCTCGCGCTGGCGACGAAGCCCGTCGCCATGCCCGATATCCTGCGCCTCGACATCCCCGAGCATCGCGGAGAGGTGGATGTGAAGACCGCCTATATCCCCGGCCTCGACCATTTCGCGATCAAGATCAGCCCCGGCTTCTTCGACAATCCGAAGCTGGGCCTGCCGTCGACGAACGGGATGATGGTGGTGCTGTCGGCGCGGACCGGTCTGGTCGAGGCCTTGCTGCTCGACAACGGCTACCTGACCGACATCCGCACCGCCGCCGCGGGCGCCGTCGCCGCGCGGCATCTGGCGCGCGAGGACGCGCGAGCGGCGGCGGTTCTGGGCGCCGGGATGCAGGCCCGGATGCAGTTGCAGGCGCTGGCGTTGGTGCGGCCCATCGCAAGCGCCGGTGTCTGGGCGCGCGATCCGACCAAGGCCACGGCTTTCGCGGCCGAGATGGGCGCAACACTGGGCTTCCCGGTCACGACCGCCGCCAGCATCGCCGAGGTAACACGCGATGCCGACGCCATCGTCACGACGACCCCCGCGGACAAGCCGATCCTGACCGCCGCCGAAGTCCGCCCCGGCACCCATGTCACCGCCATGGGATCGGATGCCGAACACAAGAACGAAATCGCGCCCGACCTGATCGAGGCCGCCTATTACGTCGCCGACCGCCTGTCCCAGACGCGCCGGCTGGGCGAGTTGCACCATTCGCCGCTGGTCCGGCGCGACTTCCGCGAACTCGGACAGATCATCGCCGGTCTCGCCCCCGGCCGCAGCAGCCCGGACCAGATCACTCTGTGCGACCTGACCGGCACCGGCATTCAGGACACCGCCATCGCAGCCCTTGCCCTGTCCCGCGCGCGCGCCGCCGGGGCCGGCCAGAAATTTTCACTTTGAGAGCTATCCCCATGACAGATGTCTCGTTGAAGTTCACCCGCGACGAATATGCCGCCCGGCTTGCCAAGACCCGCAAGGCGATGGAGGCCAAGGGGGCCGATCTGCTGATCGTCACCGACCCCTCGAACATGAACTGGCTGACCGGCTATGATGGCTGGTCCTTCTATGTCCACCAATGCGTGGTCGTGCCCCCAGAGGGCGAGCCGATCTGGTTCGGGCGCGGGCAGGACGCGAATGGCGCGAAGCTGACCGCATACCTGCGCCACGACAGTATCGTCGGTTATCCCGACCATTATGTGCAAAACCCGGAAAAGCACCCGATGGATTACCTTTCCGGTATCCTGCGGGACAAGGGCTGGGGGGCCAAGCGCATCGGCGTCGAGATGGACAATTACTGGTTCACCGCCGCCGCCTTCGCCAGCCTGACCAAGCATCTGCCGGATGCGCGGTTCAGCGATTGCACCGCACTGGTCAACTGGCAGCGCGCGGTGAAGTCGCCGCAGGAAATCGCCTATATGCGCAACGCCGCCCGCATCGTCGAGGCGATGCATGCCCGCATCACCGACAAGATCGAGGTAGGGATGCGCAAATGCGACCTCGTGGCCGAAATCTATGACGCGGGAACGCGCGGCGTCGAGGGCATCGGCGGCGATTATCCGGCGATCGTGCCGCTGTTGCCCTCGGGCCGCGACGCCTCGGCACCGCACCTGACATGGGACGACAAGCCGATGAAATCCGGCGAGGGAACCTTCTTCGAGATCGCGGGCTGCTACAACCGCTATCACTGCCCGCTGTCCCGCACGGTCTTTCTGGGCAAGCCGACGCAGGCCTTCCTCGACGCCGAAAAAGCCACGCTGGAGGGGATGGAGGCCGGACTTGCCGCCGCGAAGCCGGGCAATACCTGCGAGGATATCGCCAAGGGCTTCTTCGACGTGCTGGCGAAATACGGCATCAAGAAGGACAACCGCACCGGCTATCCGATCGGGGTCAGCTATCCGCCCGACTGGGGCGAGCGCACCATGTCGCTGCGTCCGGGCGACAAGACGGTGCTGGAGCCGGGCATGACCTTCCACTTCATGACCGGCCTCTGGCTCGAGGACATGGGGCTGGAAATCACCGAGTCGATCCTGATCACCGAAACCGGCGTCGAATGCCTGGCCAATGTGCCGCGCAAACTGTTCGTGAAGGACTGAGGCCATGCTTCAGATGCAGATGGCCCCCTCGCCCGTCACTTCGACAGTCGATTTCGACGCGCCGGGGGTCAGCCATGGCTTCCTGCGCCTGCCCTATTCCCGCGACGATGCGGCATGGGGTTCGGTCATGATCCCGCTGACCGTGGTCAAGAATGGCGAGGGGCCGACGGCGCTGCTGACCGGGGCGAACCATGGCGACGAATACGAGGGGCCGATCGCGCTTTTCGACCTTGCCTCGACCATCCGGGCCGGTGATGTGACGGGGCGGATCATCATCATCCCGGCGATGAACTATCCGGCCTTCGTGGCGGGAACGCGCACATCGCCCATCGACCGGGGCAACCTGAACCGCAGTTTTCCGGGCCGCCCGGATGGCTCGGTCACGCAGAAGATCGCGGATTATTTCCAGCGCGTGCTGCTGCCGATGGCGGATGTGGTGCTGGATTTCCATTCCGGCGGGCGCACGCTGGATTTCCTGCCCTATTGCGCCGCGCATATCCTGCCCGACAAGCGCCAGCAGGGGCAAAGCTTCGATCTGGTCCGGGCCTTCGGCGCGCCATGGTCGGTCCGGATGCTCGAGATCGACGCGGTCGGGATGTATGACACCGCCGCCGAGGAAATGGGCAAGGTCTTCGTCACCACCGAGCTTGGTGGCGGTGGCACCGCCAGTGCGCGAACGGCGCGCATCGCCCGCGAGGGGCTGCGCAACATGCTGGTCGCGGCCGGGGTGATGCGGGGCGAGGTCGCGGCGGGGCCGACCCAATGGCTCGACATGCCCGACGCCGATTGCTTCACCTTTGCCGAGGATGGCGGGCTGATCGAGTTTCACGCCGATCTGGGCGACCGGATCGAAAAAGGCCAGCCCATCGCCCGCATCTTTCCCGTCGCGCGCACCGGCCTGCCCCCCGTCACCGTCCATGCCAACCGCGCGGGGCTGTTCATGGCCCGGCATTTCCCCGGACTGGTCAAGCCCGGCGATTGCGTCGCGGTGATCGGCGTCGAAATCGAGGATGAACCATGCTGAAGGATCAGAAATTGTTCCGCGAGGACGCCTATATCGGCGGCCGCTGGCGCGTGGGGGAGAGCCGTTTCGCCGTCACCGACCCCGCGACCGGGCAAGCCATCGCTCAGGTCGCGAAGCTCGGGCCATTGGGCGCGCGGGATGCCGTCGAGGTCGCCGAGGCCGCCTTTCCCAGCTGGGCCGCGATGCTGCCACAGGACCGCTCGGCCATCCTTCTGCGCTGGTATCACCTGATCCGCGACAATCGCGAGGATCTGGCGCGGCTGATGACGGCCGAGCAGGGCAAGCCGCTGTCGGAATCCCGGGGCGAGATCGACTATGCCGCGAGCTTCGTGGAGTTCTATGCCGAGGAGGCGAAGCGTCCGAATATCGAGAGCATCACCTCGCACCTCTCCACCGCCGAGATGGAGTTGTGGCGCGAGCCGCTGGGCGTCGCCGCCTTGGTGACGCCGTGGAATTTTCCCTGCGCCATGATCACGCGCAAGGCGGCTGCCGCGCTGGCGGCGGGCTGCACAGTGGTGGTCCACCCCTCGGCCGAGACGCCACTTTCGGCCACGGCGCTGGCGGAACTGGCCGATCGTGCGGGCATTCCGGCGGGCGTCTTCAACGTGGTGACGGGTGCGGCACCCGAGATCGTTGCCGAATGGTGCGCCGATCCGCGGGTCCGCGCCCTCAGCTTCACCGGCTCGACCGAGATCGGCAAGCTGCTCTACCGGCAATCCTCGGACACGGTGAAGCGGCTGGTGCTGGAACTGGGCGGCCATGCGCCCTTCATCGCCTTTGCCGATTGCGACCTCGACCTTGCCGTCGAGGAGGCGATCAAGGCGAAATTCGCAACCTCCGGGCAGGATTGCCTTGGCGCGAACCGCTTCCTGATCGAGCGTCCGATCTACGACGAATTCTGCCGCCGCTTTGCCGAGGCGACCGCCGCGCTGACGCTGGGACCGGGCATCGAGGATCGCGACCTTGGCCCACTGATGAACGAGAACGCGGTCAGAAAGCAGGAGGAGCAGGTCGGCGACGCGCTGGACCGGGGTGCGCGCCTTCTGATCGGCGGCAGCCGAGATGCGCAGGGGCCACTGTTCTACCGGCCCACCGTGCTGGCGGATGTGCCCGCCGACGCGCGGATCTTCCGCGAGGAGACCTTCGGCCCAGTCGCCGCCCTCGCCCCGTTCGAGACCGAGGCCGAGGCGCTCGCCATAGCCAATGCGACCGAATACGGGCTTGTCGCCTATCTGCACACGCAGGACCCGCGCCGCATCTATCGCCTGTCCCGCGCGTTGCAGTTCGGCATGGTCGCCGTCAACCGCACCAAGGTCACGGGCGCGCCGATCCCCTTTGGCGGCATGAAACAATCCGGCCTTGGCCGCGAAGGCTCGCGCCACGGGCTCGAGGCCTTCACCGAGATCAAATACGTCTGCCGCGACTGGGCAGAGAATGACAGGAGAGCGTGATGCTGACCAATGACGAACTGTCCAAATGGGACCGCGAGAGCTTCTTTCACCCCTCGACCAATATCGGCCAGTTTGCCCGTGGCGAGGGGGCGCAACGGATCATCAAGACCGCGAAGGGAGTTCACATCACCGACCGCGACGGCAATCGCCTGCTGGACGGCTTCGCCGGGCTTTATTGCGTGAATGTGGGCTATGGCCGGACCGAGATTGCCGAGGCCATCGCGAAGCAGGCGCAGGAACTGGCCTATTACCATTCCTATGCCGGCCATGGATCGGAAGCCTCGATCACGCTGGCGAAGATGGTGATGGATCGCGCGCCCAAGGGCATGGCGCGGGTCTATTTCGGCCTCGGCGGATCGGACGCCAATGAGACGAACGTGAAGCTGGTCTGGTATTACAACAATATCCGCGGGTTGCCGCAGAAGAAGAAGATCATCTCGCGCTGGCGCGGCTATCACGGCTCGGGGCTGATGACCGGCTCGCTGACGGGGCTGGAGCTTTTCCACAAGAAGTTCGACCTGCCGCTGGCGCAGGTCATCCATACCGAGGCGCCCTATTACTTCCGCCGCAAGGACGCGGGCATGACCGAGGAGCAGTTCAGCGCCCATTGTGCCGAAGAGTTGGAAAAGCTGATATCCGCCGAGGGCGCGGACACCATCTCGGCCTTCATCGGCGAGCCGGTGCTGGGCACCGGCGGCATCGTCCCCCCGCCCAAGGGCTATTGGGAGGCGATCCAGAAGGTGCTGGCGCGCCACGACATCCTGCTGATCGCGGATGAGGTGGTGACAGGCTTCGGACGGCTTGGGTCGATGTTCGGCAGCGATCATTATGGCATCGCGCCCGACATCATCACCTGCGCCAAGGGCCTGACCTCGGCCTATGCGCCGCTGTCGGGCAGCATCGTCGGCCAGCGGGTCTGGGACGTGCTGATGCAGGGCAGCGACGAGTTCGGGGTCTTCGGCCACGGCTGGACCTATTCCGCCCATCCGATCGGTGCGGCGGCCGGGATCGTGAACCTGAAGCTGATCGACGAACTGGGCCTTGTCGAGAATGCGGGCAGGACCGGGGCCTATCTGAACCGCCGGATGCAAGCTGCGCTTGGCGGGCACGCGCATGTCGGAGAGATCAGGGGCGAAGGAATGCTCTGCGCCGTCGAACTGGTCCGCGAGCGTGAGGGCCGCGCATTCTTCGACGCATCCGAGGGCGTCGGCGGCAAGGTCGTTGCGGCGATGCTGAGGCGGGGCGTCATCGCGCGGGCCATGCCGCAGGGCGACATCATCGGCCTTGCCCCGCCGCTTTGCCTGACCGAGGCCGAGGCGGACGTGATCGTCGATGCCACTACGGAAGCCGTCCGCGAAGTGCTGGGCTGACCGTGGCGGGCATCCCGAAGACCATGGCCGCCATGATCCTGACCGGTCATGGCGGCATCGACCGGCTGGAATGGCGTCAGGACTGGCCCGTGCCCCGGCCGGGGCCGGGCGAAGTTCTGGTCCGCATCACCGCCTGCGCCAAGAACAACACCGACCGCAAGGTGCGCGAGGGGCTCTACTCGACCGCCGATGATGGCGCGGTCACCTCCTTCGCGATGGCAGGGACGACGCTGCGCTTTCCCCGGATTCAGGGTGCGGATACCGTGGGCCGTGTCGTGGCGGTCGGCGAGGGTGTCTCGCCCGGCAGGATCGGCGAGCGCGGGTTGCTTGATTTCAACATCTATCCCGATGCGCGGGGTGATCTGAACCTCGCCCCCGATTATTTCGGACATGGCGCGGATGGCGGGTTCGCCGAATACGGCGTCTTTCCCTCAGACCAGTTCCACGCCATCGCCAATCCCGAACTTTCCGACGCGGAACTGGCGACGCTGGGCATGTGCTCATGGCAGACGGCCTATCACATGCTGACCTCGGCCCGGATCCGGGCGGGCGAGCATGTGATCGTCACCGGCGCTTCGGGCGGGGTCGGCACGGCGTTGATCCAGCTATGCCAGGTGATCGGCGCGATTCCCCATGCCATCGCCAGCGCCGGCAAGGCCGCGGCGCTGCGCGACCTTGGGGCGGCATCGGTGATCGACCGGGGGCAGGTCACCGACTGGGCAGCGGCGGTCGATGCGGCCACGGGCGGCGTCACCATCGACGCCGTCATGGACCTTGTCGGGGGTGCGATGACCATCCCGCTGATCGAGGTGATGTGCCGGGACCTGCGCGCCCGCAACTCTCCCCCGCGGCTTTCGATCGCGGGGGCAAGCGGAGGGAACGTGACCGCCCTGCCCTGGACGCTGATCTATCTGAACCAGGTCCAGATCTGCGGCGTCTCGCACGGGACAAGGGACGAGGCCCGCCAGCTTGTCGCATGGATCCGCGAGGGCCGGTTGAAACCGGTTCTGGCCGGGACCATGCCCCTGTCCCGGCTGCATGAGGCAGAGCGTGTCTTTGCCGAACGCCGCCGCGACTTCATCGGCAAGCTGGTCATCGTTCCAGACAGCATTCTGGAAAGCGGCGATGCCCCTGTTTTCCCGGCGACCCCTCCGATCCCACAGCCGGATTCTCTGACGTCTGGGTGATCAGCCCGCTAGAACCGCCAGGTTGCGCCGATGACGGGGCCGCGCAACTGCGTGTCGAAGACATGGCCGTCGTCGCTGTAATCGACATCCAGAACCTTGTATCCGGCCGAGATGGAGGCGTGTTCGGTCACGATCCAGTTCACCGTCGCCAGCAGCGACCAGGTCCGATCGGAGCCGACGCCGAAACCGCCGATGTCGCCCTGCGCCTGAAACGACCATTCGTCATTGATCGGGACAAAGATCCGCGCTCCGACAATCGGGTCGAACCAGTCGAAGCTCTCCTCGAACTCGACCGAACGACCCGCGGCCGAAACCGTCACGCGGTTCGAGATATTCCAGTATCTTGCCCCCGCCAGCGCGTCGATCGTGATC
>Ga0160472_100447_pt1 | contig 29770 bp, 33 predicted proteins | sample HID1973M_E11MG_FD_108267 | JGI IMG/M metagenome (GOLD analysis project Ga0160472, IMG submission 108267) | Enriched mosquito-associated microbial communities from UW Madison campus, WI, USA - HID1973M_E11 MG | ecosystem: Host-associated > Arthropoda: Insects > Digestive system > Unclassified ... | reverse complement strand
GAACTTCTCGTCTCACCGGACACCAGTCGGCGGGCACGGCGCACCAAGACCATGCAGTGATGAAGGGAAAGGTGTGCAATTTTCAGCCGCCAGAACCATGCAAGTTTCGATCGGCGTTGACACACAGGGATCATCGCTGCATAGGGAACGGCGAAGCCGGCGCAGAAGACCAAGCCAGCCACCATAAGGCAATAGCGCCACAGCCTACGCATGTCTCGTTTGTCCATGATGCGGCTCAGTTGGTCACCTTGTAGTCCATGCGGACGGCAGGACTCCGATATAAAAGCAGGCAGGCCAGACGAAGAAATCATCCTTGGTGGGTGCCGCAATCAGGTAGCAGAGCGACAGCCCAACAAAGGACGTGGGGAGAAGGCGGGCAGCAGAAATGCCCAGCTGGTGAGTGTCATTTCAGGCCCTCGCCCTTGCTCGCCTGCGTCTGCGTGGCCGCTGCGGTGAACGGCATCGGTAGCCGGAAGGCCCTTTGGCAACGCGCGCTCATTGCTATTGCTTCGGGCTTTGAGCGCCGGCCCCGATAGTCTTCTCAGGCATCCCTCGCTTGATCCAGTCTTCGTACTCCATCAGGTTGTAGCTGTCGATTGCCCAGACGATTGCAGCCGTATTCAGGGCTGCAACGATGGCAATCAGCCAGAGGTGAGAGCGGGACAGCTTCAGCAGCAACGCAAGTAGCACTGACGCAATGGAGAAAATGTCCAGGTAGTGCGGGGTGAAGCCGGTGTGGTTCACGGGCACGTACAACACGCGATAAGCCACGAACAGCAGCGAGACGAGCGCAGGCAGCACCGAAATTGCGAACCGTATCATTTTGCTGGATGAAACACCTTGGTTGGAATGGCGGAGCCGTCGCCAAACATCCCGTTTTTGCCATGCTTGAATGGCAAAAGGTAGACGTTTGACGTATCCGGGGCGATCTTTGTGTAACTCGCCGGTGAGGATGAGAAGTACGAGAAGCCAAGAGTGCCGCTGGTAGCAACGCCCTGTGCATTCGCAAGCAACTCGGCAGGACTCCAGTTCCGCCGCTCCCCGGTTCTGCCCGTATTGCACCCATGCAAGAAGAGTGTTCCCGATTTGCGCCACGGCAGCACAGCCAAATTCATCAATTCAGTCTTGTCGACCGTTCCGTCACCGGTACCAGGCACAGCAGCAAACTCCAGTCCGCTATTGTTCCCACCCGGCTTGCTCGCATGGGTGAACAGATATCCCTCGGCCACCATGTAGTTGCCTTCGCGCGCCGCCTTCGCAATGCTGGCCCAGGCGTCGGCGAATTGCGCCTCCGTATAGACCTCGATGGCAACGAACTTGTCTATTCGTGGCCGCCAATCCGCGCGAGCCCGCAACTCACGCTCCCTCGTCTGCGACGCGCGCTGGAATGAGTGTTCTGCGTCCCGGTAGTAGATGGAGAAATAGAGCAACGGCGGCTTAATAGGCACCTTAACCGGTGTCCGGTCCTCAATGGGTGTCAGTTGAATCTGTACCGTCTTAATCGGCTGTGGCATCAGTCATCCTCCCCGAAGATTTCAAGCGTCATGGTCGCCGCGCTATCGCTTGCTACGCGCTCTGTCATGCCTTGCTCGTTGGTGCGGCCTTCGAATGTCCCGACGTCGCCCGTCAGCCGGTACCGCACCCGCGCCAGAGGTTCGCCCGTGTGCTGGTCGATAACCTGTATCTGTTGGTCATTTCGGGGATCAAAAGCCGGGAAGATGCTTTGGGCCGGGGAGACTGCGGCGGACGCGCCAGCCCCGCCTCCGAGATCCTCATACCAGGCATTGCCGGCCAGCGTGGCAACAATGCGCTGTGGAGCCGGGCATTTGCATAGCACCAGGTCACCATCGAGCGCGACCTCGCCCATGAAGTTCATTCGGCGCGGGCCGCCGGCTTTCGCAATCGTGCCGACGCTCTTGCAGGCTTCGCAGTACGCCTGGCCACCGATCAATGCGGCCTGATGACCGGCATCACCAAAGGTACAAGTGCGCCCCGAGTAGGGCAGGATTTTACCTCCGCCCCCCAGCGCGTCGCCAACGACCGCAATTCTTCGCATCATGGCCTAGCCTCAGAGGTGCAGCCGGGCCGCTGTTTGTTCTGCATAGGTGCCTCCTGATGGATTTGGCCTGTGCGCGGTTGCGCACTCCCATTTGTGGGCAAGGAACCAATGGAATCAATCGGCGAATTCCGAAATGCAGATGAGATTTTTTGTTATCTGTGCTGCACGTTTTCTAATTTCCTCGGCACTTGATCTACAACAAGTCGGGCGGTGCTGCGGGACGTGATGTGACATGGCGCGACGGCAGCGGTCACGCCGTCTGACGGTCGATCTCGTCAGCCAGGTACTGCCGTGCGCGCCGGCGCTCCCCTTCCAACTCGTGGTGGTGGCAACTCGCTGCCGCCTGGCTTCGTTCTGTGTGGGCCAGCAGCAGCCCAACCACGTCACGGCCAAACCCATGTTCCCACAGCAGCGATGCCGCGATGCCGCGCGTACCGTGCGTCGAGAACTCAGGCACTCCAAAGTCCAGTCGCTTGAACAGGTGGTTCAGGGTGCGTCAGCCAGCGGCACGTTCGCTATCTTTTGAGAATGCCCCGACACTAGCTGATACGGTATGCAATGAAAAAACCCCGGAGACCGTTGATCTACCGGGGTTTGCGCTACGGCAAGATACCGCCTGATATGCCGTCACATATTGTCGATCATCACCTGCCCAAAGCCCGAGCACGACACCTGGGTCGCGCCCTCCAGCAGGCGGGCAAAGTCATACGTGACCTTCTTCGACAGGATCGACTTCTCCATCGAGGCGATGATGATGTCGGCCGCCTCGGTCCAGCCCATGTGGCGCAGCATCATTTCAGCGGAGAGGATTTCCGAGCCCGGATTCACGTAGTCCTTGCCGGCGTACTTCGGCGCGGTGCCGTGGGTCGCTTCGAACATGGCGACCGAGTCCGACATGTTGGCGCCCGGGGCGATGCCGATGCCGCCCACCTGCGCGGCCAGCGCGTCGGAGATGTAGTCGCCGTTCAGGTTCAGCGTGGCGATCACCGAGTACTCGGCCGGGCGCAGCAGGATCTGCTGCAGGAAAGCGTCGGCAATGGCGTCCTTGACGACGATGTCCTTGCCCGTCTTCGGGTTCCTGAACTTGCACCACGGGCCGCCGTCGATCGGTTCGGCGCCGAATTCCTTCTGGGCCAGTTCGTAGCCCCAGTCACGGAAACCGCCTTCCGTGAACTTCATGATGTTGCCCTTGTGGACCAGCGTCACCGACGGCTTGTCGTTGTCGATGGCGTACTGGATGGCCTTGCGCACCAGGCGCTCGGTGCCCTGCTTCGACACCGGCTTGATGCCGATGCCCGAGGTCTCGGGGAAGCGGATCTTCTTCACGCCGAGTTCGTTCTGCAGGAAGGCGATGACCTTCTTCGCCTGCTCGCTCCCGGCTTCCCATTCGATGCCGGCGTAGATGTCTTCCGAGTTCTCGCGGAAGATGACCATGTCGGTCTTTTCCGGCTCGCGCACGGGCGAGGGCACGCCCTTGAAGTAGCGCACCGGGCGCAGGCAGACGTACAGGTCGAGCTGCTGGCGCAGCGCCACGTTCAGCGAGCGGATGCCGCCGCCGACCGGCGTGGTCAGGGGGCCCTTGATCGAGACCACGTAGTCCTTCAGGACCTGCAGCGTTTCATCCGGCAGCCACACGTCAGGGCCGTACACCTTGGTCGACTTCTCGCCGGCGTAGATCTCCATCCATGCGATCTTGCGCTTCTCGCCATAGGCCTTGGCCACGGCCGCGTCGACCACCTTGATCATCACCGGCGTGATGTCCAGGCCCGTGCCATCACCCTCGATGTAGGGCAGGATGGGGTTGTCCGGAACATTCAGGGAAAAGTCGGCGTTGACCGTGATCTTTTCGCCGGCCGGAACCTTGATGTGTTGGTACATGACGTCTCCAGTACGGAATCGGTTGCAACGGAGCGCCCGGTTCATGGCCGGGCAACGAAACGGGGACGGCGGAGCGGGCATTGTAGCGGCCCTTGTCCACCCGGCCGTGCTGCGTCGCACAAGCCACCTGCGCGGCGCACTGGCCAGCTTTGCCAAGTCTTATATAAGACATAAGACTAATTTTCGTATTATGCGACAAAATTCCGCCATCCGCCATGGCACATGGCGGTAACCCCGCGCCGGCACCGGGCGGGCTGGCATACTTGCGCCCCATGACATTGATCGCCCTGAACAAGCCCTTCGGCACCATGAGCCAGTTCTCTCCGCACCCCACGCGGCCGACACTGGCCGATTGCGTGGCGGTGCCGGGCGTCTACCCGGCCGGCCGGCTCGACGCCGACAGCGAAGGCCTGCTGCTGCTGACGGATGACGGCGCGCTGCAAACCCGCATCGCCGATCCGCGCCACAAGCTCGCCAAGACCTACTACGCGCAGGTCGAAGGCATCCCCGGCGAAGACGCGCTCGGGCAATTGCGCCAGGGGGTGGACCTGGGCGACTTCCGCACGCTGCCGGCGCAGGTGCGGGCCATCGACGAACCGGACTGGCTGTGGCCGCGCAATCCGCCGGTGCGCTATCGCGCCGCGATCCCCACGAGTTGGGTCGCGCTGACGATTCGCGAGGGCAAGAACCGGCAGGTGCGGCGCATGACGGCGGCGGTGGGCTTCCCGACGCTGCGGCTCATCCGCGTGGCAATCGGCCCGCTCGATCTCCTTGCACTGGGGCTCGCGCCCGGGCAATGGTGCGAGGTCGGACAGGAGTTGCCTGGCCTCGCCACGACTGCGGGCTCGACCGGGGTGGCGCAGCCTGGCCGGGGCTCGCGTCGCCCTTCCGCAGCGGGCAACCGTGACACAGGGCGGAAATTCTCTGTTACAAAATCTCACAAATAGCGCGTCAACGACCGCAGTGAGCGTTTCGTTTTTGGGAGTGACACGTCCCATTGAGGATTACGGGTCATCTCTTCAGAATGCAAATCAACCCTCGAGGTAAAAAGCATGAAAAAACTGCTCGCTGCTCTGGTCGTCGGCCTGTTCGCCACCGGCGCTTTCGCCCAAGCTTCGGCTCCGGCCGCTGACACCGCCGCTGCTCCCGCTGCTGCGAAGAAGACCACGAAGTCGTCGCACCACAAGAAGCACGCCAAGAAGTCGGCTGCTTCGGCCCCGGCGGCTCAGTAATGCGATTGCCTGCCGGCCGGCAGGACTACTAAGCCGGCAGACATCCTGAGCAGGTTGCGCAAGCGACCTGCTTTTTTTTCGCCTGATCCCGTCGTATTTCGTTCAGCGCCCCGTCTTTTCCCGTCCGCCTTCCCTCATCGTCCTTCCCGCCCCGGCACCGGCGTTGCGCCACCGACACGCGATCCTGCGACGGCACCGTCTGCGCTATGCTGTCGCCTGCCCCGGGCATCGGACTCAAGCACCCGGTCAACTTTCGGCTCCCATCTTTCGGTTCCATCCATGCGACTTCTCCCCAAGACCCTGCTGACCGCCGGCGCGCTGCTGGCCGGGCTCGCCGCCGCGGGCGCCCGCGCACAGGCCGAATTGCCAGTGGTATCGTTGACCGCCGGCATGTACGTCATCAAGGCCGAAGTAGCAGCCACGCCCGAGGCGCAGGAGCGCGGCCTGATGTACCGCAAGTCGATGCCCGCAAACGCCGGGATGCTGTTCGTCTTCGACGAGAAGGCCGGCCACTGCTTCTGGATGCGCAATACCGACCTGCCGCTGTCGATCGCCTTCATCGCCGACGACGGCACCATCGTGAACATTGCAGACATGGCGCCGCATACGGACGACAACCACTGTCCGAAGGCAGCGATCCGCTACGCGCTGGAGATGAACAAGGGGTGGTTCGCGCAGAAGGGCCTGACGGCCGGCGCGAAGATCGGCGGGCTGCCGCAGGCGCGCTGAGCGCAGCGCCTCGCGGGCAGTAAAACTGCCGGCCGGACATGCCTGGCCGGCAGTCGCGAGGTCAGTCGCGGAAGTTGTTGAAGTCCAGCGGGGCCTCGGACACGTCCTTGCGCAGCAGGGCGATGACCGACTGCAGGTCGTCGCGCTTGGTGCCCGACACGCGCACGGCGTCGCCCTGGATGCTGGCCTGCACCTTGATCTTGCTGTCCTTGATCATGCGCACGATCTTCTTGGCGAGGTCGCCGGTCACGCCCTTCTTGATGGTGATGACCTGCTTGACCTTGTCGCCGCCGATCTTCTCGACCTTGCCGTAATCGAGGAAGCGCGTGTCCACGTTGCGCTTGGCCATCTTGTTGATCAGCACGTCCTTGACCTGGCTGAGCTTGAAATCGTCGTCGGCGAAGGCGGTCAGTTCGTTCTCCTTCTGCTCGACGCGGCTGTCGGAACCCTTGAAATCGAAGCGGGTCGAGATTTCCTTGTTGGACTGCTCGATGGCGTTCTTCACCTCGACCATGTTCGCTTCGCACACTACGTCAAACGACGGCATTGCTTTCTCCCTTCTGGTGATGCATCAGATCTTGCGGAACCGGCACCGGCACGGTTCCGTATAATTCCAGCCTACCCGCAGCCCGGGACGCCGCCGCCGCGGCGGGAGCGTCACCTCAACTTGCATGGCAGATATCCTCGAATTTTATCCTCTGCGCCGCCACAATACATTCGGATTCGACGTGCGCGCCCGCTTCGCCGCGCATGTCCGCAGCGAGGGCGACCTGCTCGCCGTGCTGGCCGATCCGCGCGGGAAGGACCTGCCGCTGGTGGTGCTGGGCGGCGGCAGCAATGTGGTGCTGACGCATGACCTCGATGCGCTGGTACTCCTGATGGAGATCCCCGGCCATGCCGCCGAGGTGCGCGACGATGCGTGGCACGTCACCGCCGGCGCGGGCGAGAACTGGCATGCGCTGGTCTGCCGCACCATCGCCGACGGCATGCCCGGCCTCGAAAACCTGGCCCTCATCCCCGGCACCGTGGGCGCCGCCCCGATCCAGAACATCGGTGCGTACGGCGTGGAACTGCGCGACCGCTTCGCCAGCCTGCGGGCCTATGACCGCGAAGCGCAGGCGTTCGTCGATCTCGATGCCGACCAATGTGCGTTCGCCTATCGCGACAGCTGCTTCAAGCAGGCCGCGCAAGGCCGCTACATCATCACTGCCGTGACGCTGCGCCTGCCGCGCCCGTGGCAGCCCATGCTGTCGTATGGCGAATTGGCGCGCGAACTGGAGAGCGTGAGCGCGCCGGTGCCCGGACAGGTACGCGACGCCATTGTCGCGATCCGTTCGCGCAAGCTGCCGGACCCGGCGGTCATCGGCAATGCGGGAAGTTTTTTCAAGAATCCGCTGGTGAGCGCGACGCAGCGCGCGGCGCTGCTCGAACGGCATCCTGACCTCGTCAGCTACGCGCAACCGGACGGTTCGTACAAGCTGGCGGCCGGCTGGCTGATCGACCGCTGCGGCTTCAAGGGCCAGAACGACGGTCCGGTCGGGGTCTACGGCAAGCAGGCGCTGGTGCTGGTGCACCACGGCGGCGGCTCCGGCAGCGCGCTGCTGGCGCTGGCGCGGCGGATCGCCGATACGGTGGAGGCGCGCTTCGGCGTGCGGATCGAGCCGGAGCCGGTCATCCTCTAAGAGACTGATTCAGAATGAAGCGAAGCGGTTCTGGCTAGGCGCGCGGCCGCAGACAGTGCAAGTGGCACGGCAAGGCCGCGCAACGACGCCAGAATCTTTCTGAAACGGTCTCTGAAAGCAAAGAGGCGCCGCGGCGCCTCTTCTTACATCAGCCGAAGTGGCAGACGTAGTCCAGCGTCTCGGTGACTTCGATGTCGAAGCTGCTGTTGCCCGGCACGCTGAACTGCTCGCCCGCGCCGTACGACTGCCACGCTTCCGAGCCGGCCGGGCGCACGCGGCAGGCGCCGGCATTGACTTCCATGATTTCCGGCGCGCCGGTATTGAACGTCAGCGTGGACGGGAAGATCACGCCCAGCGTCTTGCGGGTGCCGTCGGCAAACACCACGGTGTGGCTGACGCACTTGCCGTCGAAATACAGGTTGGCCTTCTTGACGACCGATACATTGTCGAACTGACTCACTTCCATCTCCTCGGTTCCAGATTGATAAGACGTAAAAAGAGGGGCCGCGTTGGGCCCCTCCTCTGTTCCGGTTGCCCGCGGATCGCTCAGTAGCGGCCGCAGAGCAGGTATTCCATCAGTGCCTTCTGCACGTGCAGGCGGTTCTCCGCCTCTTCCCACACCACACTCTTCGGGCCGTCGATGACGGCCGCCTCGACTTCCTCGCCGCGGTGCGCGGGCAGGCAGTGCATGAAGAGCGCGTCGGGCGCGGCGCGGTCCATCATGGCGGTGGTCACCATCCAGTCCTTGAAGGCGCGCTTGCGGGCGTCGTTCTCGGCTTCGTAGCCCATGCTGGTCCACACGTCCGTGGTCACCAGGTGCGCGCCGGCGCAGGCATCCAGCGGATCGGCGAAGACCTTGAGCTGGCTGGCCGCCGAGGCAGGCACGAGCGCCGGGTCGAGCTGGTAGCCCGACGGTGCCGAGAAATGGAACGTGAAGCCGAGACGTTCGGCCGCCTGGATCCAGGTGTAGGCCATGTTGTTGGCATCGCCGATCCAAGCCACCGTCTTGCCGCGGATGCTGCCGCGCTGCTCGATGTAGGTGAAGACGTCGGCCAGCACCTGGCAGGGATGGTATTCGTTGGTGAGCCCGTTGATGACCGGCACGCGCGAGTGAGCGGCAAAGCGCTCGATGATCTCCTGGCCGAAGGTGCGGATCATGATGATGTCGACCATGCGGGAGATCACCTGCGCGGCATCCTCGATCGGCTCGCCGCGCCCCAGCTGGGAGTCGCGCGTGTTCAGGAATACCGCGTGGCCGCCGAGCTGGTGGATGCCGGCCTCGAACGACAGGCGCGTGCGCGTCGAATTCTTTTCGAAGATCATGGCCAGCGTGCGGTCGTGCAGCGGGTGCCAGGTCTCGTAGTTCTTGAACTTCGCCTTCAGGATCCGCGCGCGGTCCAGCAGATAGTCGTACTCGTCGGCCGTGAGATCGCTGAACTGGAGGTAGTGCTTGATCGGGGTTGGGCTCATAAAACAAAGAAGGCGGCTCGGACGGAGCCGCCTTTCGCGTCGCTTGCGCTATTTACCTGCAATGATCATAAGGGATTCTTGTGCATTTGGCGAGGATGGCGCGTACTTAGCCGCACAATGGGATTCAGTCAAGAATTTATGTCGATAGTCTTATATAAGATATAATACTTGCCGTTTACCCGTAGCGGCCCACCCCTTGCCGCCACGCGCCGAAGGCACCATAAGTGCCCCTGCAGACACCGACGCCCCGCCACGCCCTTCGCAAGCGGCGATTGAACCCATCGCTTGCGGGCGCCGTCAAACGGGCGCCTGCGTTCCGCGGGTGCCGTCGCCCAGGTGCGTCGCGTCGTCAGCCAATCGCCCACGCCAGCCAATGAACCCCAACGTTCGCGAGTTTTTTATCCAAGGCATCACCAAGGAAGGCAAGACCTTCCGCCCGAGCGACTGGGCCGAGCGGCTGTGCGGCGTGATGGCGCAGTTCCGTCCGGAGGGCGACACCGGCGATCCCCGCCTGACCTACTCTCCCTTCGTGCGCCCGATGTTCGCCGGCGGCGTGAAAAGCGTCGTGGTGGACGTGCGCCTGCGCGAGATCGAACCCAAGGCGCTGGACTTCGTGCTGAACTTTGCGCGCGACAACAACCTCCAGCTGGTGGAGGCCTGCTCGCTGGAGTGATATCGCGCGCGGCGGGGCCCGTTGGGGCGAGCCCCGAAGATCCTGAAGACAAAAACAAAAAAGCTCGTCGCAAGGACGAGCTTTTTCGTTACAGGTGGATCATGGCCCCAAGGGACCGGGACCCACCGGGCTGGCCGCCGGAGCGGCCGTGCCGGTCTCAGGCAGCCATGCCCTTGATAGCAGCCGACAGACGCGACTTGTGACGTGCAGCCTTGTTCTTGTGCACGATCTTCTTGTCGGCAATGCTGTCGATGACGGTTTGCGACTTCTTGAAGATTTCGGCAGCAGCGGCCTTGTCACCGGCGTCGATGGCCTTGCGAACGGCCTTGACGGCGGTACGCAGGCGCGAGCGCAGGCTGGAGTTGTGAGCGTTCTGGGCAACGGCCTGACGGGCGCGCTTGCGAGCTTGTGCGGAATTTGCCATGTAGAAAAATATCCTGATTCAGATGCGTGCCGCGGGGGACACAACAATTAAGTCATATCGAGCGACCCGGGATGCACTGACACACGAATCCGGAACGCAACTGTCCTTGTGAATCGGCAATTATACACAGCTGCCAGCCACCCACGCAAGGCCGGCTTCAGTTTACCGATCAGGGGCGGCGACGCCGGCCTCGCTCCGTATAATATGCGCCACATCGCGCCGGCCCAGCGCGCTCGGCGTGCGGCGGCCGCAACTTTCCCGCCCGGCCGCCGTCTCACCCGCTGCCTGTCCGCCCATTCGCCTCCGCCCATCCGCTTCCAGCGACCCTACCCCCGATTTGCCTTGAACCTCCTCAAAGCGCTTGCCACCATCAGCAGCCTGACGATGCTCTCGCGCGTCACCGGGCTCATGCGCGAAGTCCTGATCGCCCGTGCCTTCGGCGCCTCGGACATGACCGACGCCTTCAACGTCGCCTTCCGCATCCCCAACCTGTTGCGCCGCATCTTCGGCGAAGGCGCCTTCTCCCAGGCATTCGTCCCCATCCTTGGCGAATACCACGCCCAGCGCGGCGACGCGCCGACGCGGCTGCTGGTCGACTCGGTGGCCACGGTGATGACCTGGGTGCTGATGGGCGTGTCGCTGCTCGGTGTGATCGGCGCGCCGCTCGTGATGACCGTAGTCGCCACCGGCTTCCGCGGGCAGAGCGAGACCTACGTCGCCGCCGTCTTCATGACGCGCGTGATGTTCCCGTACATCGGCCTGATCTCGCTGGTGGCGCTCGCCTCGGGCATCCTCAACACCTGGCGCAAGTTCGCCGTGCCGGCGTTCACGCCCGTGCTGCTGAATCTCTGCCTGATCGTCGCGGCCGTGTGGGTCGGGCCGCACATGCACCAGCCGATCTACGCGCAGGCCTGGGGCGTGCTGGTGGGCGGCATCCTGCAACTGGCGATCCAGGTGCCGGCGCTGCGCCGGCTCGGCGTGATGCCGCGCCTGTCAGTGAACCTGCGCGCGGCATGGTCCGACGCCGGCGTGCGCCGCATCCTGAAGCAGATGGGGCCGGCGCTGCTGGCCGTGTCGGTGGCGCAGATCAGCCTGATCATCAACACGAACATCGCGTCGCGGCTCGCGGCGGGCAGCGTCTCCTACCTGACGTATGCGGACCGCCTGATGGAATTCCCGACCGCGCTGCTGGGCGTGGCGCTCGGCACCATCCTGCTGCCGAGCCTGTCGACAGCCAGCGCAAAGGGCGACCACGCCGAATACTCCGGCCTGCTCGACTGGGGCCTGCGCCTCACCTTCCTGCTCGCCGTGCCATGCGCGGTCGGCCTGTTCTTCTTCGGCGCGCCGCTGACGGCGGTGCTGTTCCACTACGGGAAATTCGACGCGCACGCCGTGGAGATGACGCGGCAGGCGCTGGTGTCGTACGGCATCGGCCTGCTCGGGCTGATCGTCATCAAGATCCTGGCGCCGGGCTTCTATGCGCGGCAGGACATCCGCACGCCCGTCAAGATCGCCCTGGTCGTGCTGGCCGTGACGCAGTTGTCCAACTACGTTTTCGTGCCGTACCTCGGCCATGCCGGGCTGGCCCTGTCGATCAGCGTCGGCGCCACGCTCAATGCGCTGCTGCTGTTCTTCGGCCTGCGCAAGCGCGGGCTGTACAAGCCGGCACCGGGCTGGGGCATGTTCCTCGCACAATTGCTGACGGCGCTGCTGCTGCTCTCGGGCCTGCTGCTCTGGTTCGCGCGCAACTACGACTGGATCGCGCTGGGCGCCACGCCGCTGCTGCGCATCGCGCTGCTGGCCTCGTGCCTGGTACTTGCGGCAGTGGTCTACTTCGGTACACTGTGGCTCATGGGGCTGAGATATTCCGCATTCAGGCGCCGCGCCGGATAACGGCTGCGCGGCGCGACGGCACCGCGGCGGAATGATGCGGCGCCGCATCACGGAAACCGCAATGACCACCACGAAAGTCCTGGATTACTTTGCCAGCCTCGTGGCTGACGAGAACGGCATTCCCCTCACGGAGACCGCGCTGTCGCTGGCCCAGGACGCGTATCCGGACCTTGACCTCCAGGCCGAGCTGGCGGCAATCGACGTGCTGGCAGTGCGCCTCAAGCGCCGGATCGCGGAAGGAACGCCGGCAATCCAGCGGCTCCGGCTGCTGAACCATTTCTTCTACCGGGACCTTGGCTTCGGACCGAACGCCAACAACTACTACGACACAGACAACTCCTACCTCAACGTCGTGCTGCGCCAGCGGCGCGGCATCCCCATCTCGCTGGCGGTGCTCTACATGGAACTGGGCCAGCAGATCAGCCTGCCGTTGAAAGGCGTGTCGTTCCCCAACCACTTCCTGGTGCGGATGTCGATCCCGGCGGGCGAGGTTGTGCTGGACCCCCTTACCGGCGAGACGCTCTCGAAGGAACAGTTGCAGGAGATGCTCGATCCCCATCTCGAGCGCGAAGGCATTTCAGACCCCGGCCAGGTGCCGCTGGGACTGTTCCTCCAGGTGGCGAGCCATCGCGAGATCATCGCCCGCATGCTGCGCAACCTGAAGGCGATCTACCTGCAGGAGTCGCGCTGGCAGCGCCTGCTGGCGGTGCAGAACCGCCTGGTGATCCTGCTGCCGGACTCGATCGAGGAAGTGCGCGACCGGGGGCTGGCCTACGCCAACCTGGAATGCTTCCGGCCGGCGCTGGCCGACCTCGAAGCCTATGTGCAGGCGCGGCCGGATGCGTCGGACATCACGCAGATCCGCGACCGCATGCCCGCACTGCGGATGATGAGCCGCAGCCTGAACTGAGGCCCGGCGTCTCAGCGCTCCACCTGCGACGGGCGGCGCTTGCCGCCCTTCACCATCTTCCAGACCGCACCGAGCACCAGCGGCACCACCGCCGCGCCGATACCGGCCAGCACGATCAGGTTCAGGTACTGGCGGATGAACGGCAGGTTGCCGAAGAAATAGCCGGTGAACACCAGCCCGACCACCCACGCCGTGGCGCCGATCACGTTGAAGAACTGGAAGCGCGTGAAGGTCATCTGCGACACGCCCGCCACGAACGGCGCGAAGGTCCGCACGACCGGGATGAAGCGCGCCATCACCAGCGTCTTGCCGCCGTGGCGTTCATAGAAGTCGTGCGTGCGGCGCAGCGCGTCCTGGTCGAGGAAGCGCCATTGGTGGTCGAACACCTTGGGGCCGATCCAGTGGCCGATCATGTAGTTGACGGTGTTGCCCGAGATCGCGGCCGCCAGCAGCAGTCCGATCAGCACCCATTCGTTCATCGCGCCGGTCGCGCAGAAGGCGCCGGCCATGAAGAGCAGCGTGTCGCCCGGCAGGAAGGGCACCACCACGAGGCCGGTTTCGGCGAATACGATGATGAACAGGATCGCGTAGACCCACGCGCCGTACTGCTGGATGATGGTGCCGAGCGCCTGGTCGATATGCAGCAGCAGGTGGAAGAATTGCAGGACGAGATCCAAGTGTGTTCCCCGTAATCGCTCGAATTTAGGTAGCCCGTCATCATACAAGAGCATGACGACGTTTCCGTCACTCGGGGCCGACATGAGCGCCGCCGCGACCCGAAGTGCCGCATGCGCTTACGTATAATCCCGCGCATGCCCGAGACCCACTCCGCCCCCTCCGCCACCTCCGCCCAGGCGCCCCGTCGCGCCATCCGAGACCTGCCCGACCAGCTGATCAGCCAGATCGCCGCCGGCGAAGTGGTGGAACGGCCGGCGTCGGTCGTCAAGGAACTGCTGGAAAACGCGCTCGACGCGGGCGCCTCGCAGCTCTCCGTGCGGCTCGAGGAGGGCGGCGTGCGCCGCATCGTCATCACCGACAACGGCTGCGGCATCCCGGCCGCCGAACTGCCCATCGCGCTGCGCCGCCACGCCACCAGCAAGATCGCCTCGCTGGAAGAACTGGAAGCGGTGCTCACGCTCGGGTTTCGCGGCGAGGCGCTGGCGTCGATCGCCTCGGTCTCGCACCTCGTGCTGAGCAGCCGCACCGCGGGCGAGCCGCACGCCACGCAGGTGAGTGCCGATACCGGCGCACTGCTGCCGGCCTCGGGCGGCGTCGGCACCACGGTCGACGTACAGCACCTCTACTTCAACACGCCGGCGCGCCGGAAGTTCCTCAAGTCGGAGCAGACCGAGCTCGGCCACTGCCTGGAGATGGTACGGCGCGTGGCGCTGGCGCGGCCGGACGTCACCGTGTCGGTCCATCATAACGGCAAGCCGCTCGAGCACTGGAACGCCGGCGACGTGGCCACGCGCACGGCGCAGGTGCTCGGTGCCGATTTCGCCCGCGCGCGGCTGCCGCTCGACGAGGACGCGCCGCCACTGCACCTGTACGGCTTCTGCGGCCTGCCCACGGCGTCGCGCGGGCGGCCCGACCAGCAGTTCTTCTTCGTCAATGGCCGCTTCGTGCGCGACAAGCTGCTGACGCACGCGGTGCGCAGCGCCTACCAGGACGTGCTGCACGGCGACCGCTTCCCGTCCTACGTGCTCTGCCTCGACCTGCCGCCCGAGCTGGTCGACGTCAACGTGCATCCGTCGAAGATCGAGGTGCGCTTCCGCGAATCGCGCGCGGTGCACCAGTTCGTCTATCACGCCGTGCAGCGCTGCCTGGCGCGGCAGGCCGGGGAGAACGGCGACAGCCTGCACACCGACACGGCCGGCACGCAAGGCACGCCGGCAGCCCCCGACATGACCCGCCCCGGGCCGGCCGGCGGACCGCAGTGGATCAACTATTCCGCCGCGCGGCAGACCGAACTCGGCATCGCCCAGCCGCGCGCGCAGTACCTGGACATGGTGCGCGAAGCAACGCGCCCCACGCCCCGCGACTACACGCCGACGCGGCCGCCAGCCGAGTCGTCGACGCCGCCCGCCTGGCTCGCCGATGCCCAGGCCGCGCGTGCCGGCGATCCGCCGGGGCTGCTGGACAGGCTGCCGGCGCGCCCGGCTGCCGAGGCCGGCCCCGACACGCCCGACGACCACCCGCTCGGCTACGCCGTCGCCCAGCTTCACGGCATCTACGTGCTGGCGCAGAACGCGCGCGGGCTGGTGCTGGTCGACATGCACGCCGCGCACGAGCGCATCCTCTACGAGCAGATCAAGACCGCCCTCGACAACCGCGACCTCGCGGTGCAGCCGCTGCTGATCCCGGTCACGCTGCCCGCCAATCCGGTGGAGATCGGCGCCGCCGAGGAGCATCAGGAAACGCTGACGCTGCTGGGCTTCGACATCGCCCCGGTCTCGCCCACCATGCTGGCGGTGCGGGCCGTCCCCGCGCTGCTCCAGCAGGCCGACGCCGAAGCGCTCGCGCGCGACGTGCTGCGCGACCTCCAGTCCTTCGGCGGCTCGCGCGTGCTGGCCGAACGCCGCAACGAACTGCTGGCGACGCTGGCCTGCCACAGCGCGGTGCGCGCCAACCGCAAGCTGACGGTCGAGGAAATGAACGCCCTGCTGCGCCAGATGGAACAGACCGAACGCGCCGACCAGTGCAACCACGGGCGGCCGACGTGGGTGCAGCTCACCGTCGCCGAGCTCGACCGGCTTTTCCTGCGCGGCCAGTAAGCCCGCCTTATCCCTTTCGCATGTCACAGCAGCACCCACCCGTCGTCTGCCTGCTCGGTCCCACCGCCTCCGGCAAGACCTCCGCCGCGCTGGCGCTGGCCGCCGATGCCCCGATCGAGATCATCAGCCTGGACTCCGCGCTGGTCTACCGCGAGATGGACATCGGCACCGCCAAGCCCTCGCCCGCGGAACTGGCCGCCGTCCCGCACCACCTGATCGACATCATCGATCCGGCCGACAGCTATTCGGCGGCGCAGTTCGTCACCGACGCCGAGCGCCTGATCGTCGAGATCCGCGCGCGCGGCAACGTGCCGCTGATCGTCGGCGGCACCATGCTGTACTACAAGGCGCTGACGCAGGGCCTGAACGACCTGCCGCAGGCCGACCCCGCCGTACGCGCCGAACTCGACCAGCTTGCGGCCGAACGCGGCTGGCCCGCGCTCCACGCGATGCTGGCCGGGGTCGATCCCGTCACCGCTGCGCGGCTCGCCCCCAACGACTCGCAGCGCATCCAGCGCGCGCTGGAAATCCACCGCCTCACCGGCCAGCCGATGTCGGCCCTGCTCGCCCGCCAGGCCGACGAGCGCTCCTTCGCCGGCGCGGCGGACGCGCGCTTCCGCGTCATCGCACTGGAACCCTCGGACCGCACCGTGCTGCACGCGCGCATCGCCCAACGTTTCGACGCCATGCTCGCCGCTGGCTTCATCGACGAGGTACGCCATCTGCGGCAGCGCGAGGATCTGCACCCGGGCCTGCCGTCGATCCGCTGCGTGGGCTACCGGCAGATGTGGGAATACCTCGACGGCGAGTGCGACTACGACACCATGCGCGAACGCGGCATCGCGGCCACGCGGCAGTTGTGCAAGCGGCAGATCACGTGGCTGCGGAGTACGCCGGAGCGGGTGGTGGTGGATTGCCTGGCGTCGGACTACGTGCAGCAGGTGGAGCGCGCGGCAGGCTTTCGAGGATGAAGCGTCCGGCCGACGGAGGGCATGCCGGCCGCTACTTCAGGTAGATGGTGCCAAGCACGAGCACGGTCGTCATGATGGCGCCTCCGATCACCATCGCCCGACCGATATAGAGGATCAGCCTGTCGCGGACCTGGGGGTCCTCCAGACGCTGTAGTAATCGTTCCATTGATAGCTCCCGATCGTCTGCACCTCAGGCTGCATCAGCCCACGATGAAGTGCACGGTAGAGAATGTGACCGCAGTGGTTAGCGTGGCGCCCAGCGACACCTGCATCAACCGCCTGTCCTTCGGCAATCCATCCGACGACGTGTGACCATCGTGCAGGGTATCAATCGTACCCAGCATGACCAGCACGGCAGACCCGATGATGAAGAGGACGTGGAATACCATCGCAGACCACGCCAGCGCCGACGCCCCGTCGTCCAACCCGCGTGCCATCGCTCTTGCCAACTCGTAGCAGGCGGTAGCGCACATCGCGATGACGGTCCAGAACAACTGACCGTCCTGAATCGCCCGAAGCACGAGTCCACCGCTCACTCCGCGATACGCGCGCGCCAGCTTCAGCATCGGCAGCAACGCCACTGGCGCAAGCAAGGGCACCGAGACATTGGCAAAGAACCATCCGACGAATTCCGAGACGCTTGGCATGGGCTGAAAGCCGGGAAACGAATATTCTGGATGGTCCGTCAACGGCCATCCGAGCGTCAATCAGCCAAACCATACATTTTGTTGCAGGGCCCAACTGGCACGGTTCTCCGGCTGACGGGCGATAATCGTCGCCCGTGCCTTTCGCATCCGACGACTCACATGCCCGACCAAGCCTTCACCATCCGCCCCGCCACCGCCGCCGACAGTGCCACGCTGCACCGGCTGATCTATGCGCTGGCCGAATACGAAAAGCTCACGCACCTGGTCGAGGCCACGCCCGGGAAACTCGAACAGGCCCTGTTCGGCGCCCGCCCGCAAGCCGAAGCGGTGCTGGTCGAAGTGCCCGGCGCGGACGGCCCGCAAGCGGTCGGCTTCGCCCTCTTCTTCCACAATTTCTCGACCTTCCTCGCCAAACCCGGCCTCTATCTGGAAGACCTCTACGTCGATCCGGCCTGGCGCGGGCATGGGCTGGGCAAGGCGCTGCTGGTCCATCTGGCAGGACTGGCCGTGGAGCGCGGCTGCGGCCGCTACGAATGGTCGGTGCTGGACTGGAACACGCCATCCATCGAGTTCTACAAGGCGATGGGGGCGACGATGATGGACGAGTGGCGCATCTGCCGGGTTACCGGCGACGCGCTGACGAAGCTGGCGGGGGAATGAAAAAAGGCAACCGTCGTAGTACGGTTGCCCTTTGCTCCCCTCTCCCGCGCGCGGGAGAGGGGCCGGGGGAGAGGGCCGGCGGTTCTGCAGGCGTGATGCCTTGCCGAACCACCCCTCTCCCCAACCCTCTCCCCATGCGGGGAGAGGGAGAAAACTCAAACCACCACGGTCTGCGCCTGCCCCTCGGCGCGCTCGCGGATCTCGCCGATTTCCCACACGGCTTCGCCGGCCGCCTGCAGATGGCGGATCGCGCGTTCGGCGTCTTCACGGGCGACGATCACGACCATGCCGATGCCGCAGTTGAACACGCGGTGCATTTCAGCGTCGGCCACGCGGCCCTGCGCCTGCAGCCACTGGAACAGCGGCGGCAGCGTCCAGGCGTCGCGCTTGATGACGGCGGTCAGGTTCTGCCCCAGCACGCGCGGCACGTTCTCGGTCAGGCCGCCGCCGGTGATGTGGGCCATGCCCTTGACCTGCAGCGTCCCGATCAGCGACAGCAACGGCTTCACGTAGATGCGCGTCGGCGCCATGATGGCGTCCTGCAGGCGCTGGCCGTGGAAGTCGGCGTTCAGGTCCGGCTTCGCCACGTCGATGATCTTGCGCACCAGCGAGTAGCCGTTCGAATGCGCGCCCGACGAGGCCAGGCCCAGCACCACGTCGCCCGGGGCGATCTTCGTGCCGTCGATGATGTTGCGCTTCTCGACCGCGCCCACCGCGAAGCCGGCCAGGTCGTATTCGCCGTCCGGGTACATGGTCGGCATCTCGGCGGTTTCGCCGCCGATCAGCGCGCAGCCTGCCAGTTCGCAGCCGTGGGCGATGCCCTGGATCACGGTGGCGGCCGTGTCGACGTCGAGCTTGCCGCAGGCGAAGTAGTCGAGGAAGAACAGCGGCTCCGCGCCCTGCACGAGGATGTCGTTGACGCTCATGGCGACCAGGTCCTGGCCCACGGTGTCGTGGCGGTTCAGCTGGAAGGCGAGCTTGAGCTTGGTGCCCACGCCATCGGTGCCCGACACCAGCACGGGCTCCTGGAACTTCTTCGACAGTTCGAACAGCGCGCCGAACCCGCCGATGCCGGCCATCACGCCCTCGCGCATGGTGCGCTTGGCAAACGGCTTGATGCGGTCGACCAGGGCGTCCCCGGCGTCGATGTCTACACCGGCGTCGCGGTAGGAAAGGCCGGCCTGGCCGTCGGTCGGGGAAGCGCTCATGGGAACCTGCTTGTCTTTGAAGAAGGAAAAGTGCGGAGACAGGCGCCTGCGTAGCCCTGGCGGATGGGGGTCCGGCCGGTCGGGTGGCGCGAGTCCAGTAGAATCGCGATTTTAACGGATAGAAGCGCCCGGCTTCCAGTTTCCCCGGATTCCGACCCGGAAGCCGCCCGGATCGTCCGCCAATGGCCGCCCGAATCGCCGCATGAACGCTCCCCTGCTGACACCCGACGCACGCCGCATCCTGTTCTGGATCGCGGCGCTCGTCGCGCTGTTCGCGGCCATTGTCGGGCTGGCGCCGGTGCTCACGCCCTTCCTGTTCGCGTTCATCTTCGCCTACATCCTGAATCCCGGCGTCGACTGGCTCGAGCGGCGGCGCGTGCCGCGCGCAATCGGCGCGACACTGATGATCGGCCTGCTGGCGGTGGTGTTCGTGCTGCTCGGCCTGCTGCTCATCGCCGTCCTGCAGCGTGAACTCCCGCAGCTCCGCCAGCAGTTGCCGGCGCTGATGCAGAAGCTCAACGCCGTGGTGGCGCCCCGGCTGGGCGACCTCGGCGTCCATGTGCGCTTCGACTTCCCCGGGCTGCGCAAGATGATGTCGGAACGCTTCGCCGACAGCCCCGAAGACCTGATGGCGCTGGCCATGAACTACGCCAAGGTGTCGGGTTCGGCACTCCTGGAGGTTGGCGGCACGCTCTTCCTCGTGCCCATCATCATGTTCTACCTGCTGCTCGACTGGCACCGCGTGATGCGCCGGATCGAGGGCGTGGTGCCGCGCCGCTGGGTGCCCAAGGTCCGCGAGATGAGCAACGACACCGACCACCTCCTGTCGCAGTACCTGCGCGGCCAGATCCTGGTGATGCTGATCCTCGCCGTGATCTACGCCGCCGGACTGAGCATCGCCGGCTTCGACGTGGGCATTCCGGTGGGCGTCTTCACCGGGCTGGCGGTGTTCGTCCCCTATATCGGCTTTGCCGTGGGACTGTCGCTGGCCATCCTCGCCGCCCTGCTCCAGTTCGGCAACTGGTACGGCCTGGCCGCGGTGGCCGTGGTGTACGGCATCGGCCAGTTCGTCGAGAGCTTCTACCTGACGCCGCGGCTGGTCGGCGAGCGTATCGGGCTGCACCCGCTGGTGGTGATCTTCGCCCTGCTCGCGTTCGGCCGGCTGTTCGGCTTCTTCGGCGTGCTGCTGGCGCTGCCGAGCTGCGCCGTGCTGCTGGTTGCCGCGCGCCAGTTGCGCCAGGCTTACCAAGCCAGCGATCTTTACCGAAAATAGCGATACCAGCGCGAGCGTCCCCATTCATCCGATCATGATCCCGCGTCCCAAGCAGCTATCGCTCGAACTGGGCAGTCCGCCGCCTTCGACCTTCGAGAATTTCTACGTGGCGGCCAACCGCGAGCCCGTGCAGCGCCTGCGCGAGCTGCCGGCCGACGTGGCGGCCGAACGCGCCGCCGACCGGCTGATCTACCTGTGGGGCGACGGCGGCTCCGGCCGCACCCACCTGCTGCACGCCCTGTGCGAGGCCGCACCGCATCACGGCATCCATGCCCGCTACCTGAGCCCGCACCACGCCCTGTCGGACTTCATCTTCGACTCGCATTGCCAGCTTTACACGGTGGATGACGTCGACTTGATGGATGAAGCCCGCCAGATCGCGGTGTTTTCGCTGTACAACGAAGTCCGCGCCCACGTCCGCACGGCCATCGTGGTGGCCGGTGCCATGGCCCCGCGCGCCATGCCGGTACGTGAAGATCTGCGCACCCGGCTCGGCTGGGGGCTGGTCTACCAGCTCCAGCCGCTGTCCGACGAGGACAAGATGACCGCGCTGATCCAGGCCGCCCGCGAGCGCGGCCTGCAGCTCTCGCCCGAAATCCCCCACTGGCTGGTCACCCGCCACTACCGCGACATGCCCAGCCTGATGGCCCTGCTGGACGCCCTCGATACCTATTCGCTGGAGCGCAAGCGCGCCGTCACCCTGCCCCTGCTGCGCGAGATGTTTGCGGAATTCCGCGAATGACCGGCAACGCAGTCCCCCGGAACCCGTTCCCCGCGCAAATCGCGTCCGGCGGCACCCCGTCCATCATCCGTGGCGGCCCGCCGGCCTACCGCCCTTGAGTTAAAATCGCGCCCCATGAATCTTGCACTCTTCGACCTCGACCACACCCTGATCCCGACCGACAGCGACCACGAATGGGGCCGCTTCCTGGTGCGCCTCGGCGCGGTGGACGAGGAAACCTACCGTCGCAGGAACGACGAGTTCTATGCCGATTACAAGGCGGGCACCCTCGACATCCAGGCGTTCCTGCGCTTCGCGCTGGCGCCGCTGGCAGCCAATCCGCGCGACACGCTCGACGCCTGGCACGCCCGCTTCATGAAGGAAGTCATCGAGCCGGTCCTGACCCCGCAGGCAAAGGCGCTGGTCCACAAGCACCTCGACAAGGGCGACCTGTGCGCCGTGGTCACCGCCACCAACAGCTTCGTCACCGCGCCGATCGCCGCCGCCTTCGGCATCAAGCACCTGATCGCCACCGAGCCGGCCACCGCCAACGGCCCGGGCAGCCAGTTCACCGGCGAAGTCGCCGGCGTGCCGAGCTTCCGCGAAGGCAAGATCACCCGCGTGGAGTCGTGGCTCAAGGGCCTCGGCGCAACGTGGGACGACTTCGGCGCCAGCACCTTCTACAGCGACTCGGCCAACGACCTGCCGCTGCTCGAAAGGGTCACCGACCCGATCGCCACCAACCCGGACGATCGCCTGCGCCAACACGCCGCCGCGGCCGGCTGGCGCATCATGGACCTGTTCTGACGTGATCAAGAAGCTCATCAACCGGCTGCTCGGCAAAACCGCCCAGCCCGCAGGCACGCCGGCCGTCAAGAAGCCCCGCCGCAGCCGCGCCCGCACCGCCCGCGTGGTAGAAGTGGACGAACACCGCATCGACCCGGCGCTGCTCTCGCGCAATGCCGTCAAGGTCACTTCCACGCTGCAACAGGCCGGCTACCAGGCCTTCATCGTCGGCGGCGCCGTGCGCGACCTGCTGCTCGGCATCAAGCCGAAGGACTTCGACGTGGCCACCAATGCCACGCCGGACCAGGTACAGGCGCTGTTCCGCCGCTCGCGCATCATCGGCCGCCGCTTCCAGATCGTCCACGTGACCTTCTACGGCGGCCGCGAGCAGGAAATCATCGAGGTCTCGACCTTCCGCGCACTGGTGGACGCCATCGCCAGCGAGACCCTGCCGGAAGGCCGGCGCCTCAAGCGCGGCGAACTCGACGCCAAGACGCACGCCATCGACGCCTCCGGGCGCGTGCTGCGCGACAACGTCTGGGGCTCGCAGGCCGAGGACGCGGAACGCCGCGACTTCACCATCAACGCGATGTACTACGACCCCGCCGCCCAGACCGTGCATGACTACCATCACGGCATGGAGGACATCCGCGCGCGCACGCTGCGCATGATCGGCGATCCGGTCACGCGCTACCGTGAGGACCCGGTGCGCATGCTGCGCGCGGTGCGGTTCGCCGCCAAGACGGGATTCGGCATCGACGAGGCCTCGCGCGAGCCGATCGCCGGGCTGGCCTCGCTGATCCACAACGTGCCCAGCGCGCGCCTGTTCGACGAGATGCTCAAGCTGCTGATGTCGGGCCACGCCTGGGCCTCGCTGCAGGAGCTGCGCAAGGCCGGGCTGCACAAGGGCCTGCTGCCGCTGCTGGACGTCGCGATCGAGCAGCCCATGGGCCAGCGCTTCGTGCAGATGGCCCTCGACAACACCGACAGCCGCGTGCAGGCCGGCAAGCCGGTGTCGCCGGGCTTCCTGTTCGCCTCGCTGTTATGGCACCACGTGCTGCAGAAGTGGAACGAGCAGCGCCAGGCGGGCGAGCACCCGATTGCCGCGCTCAATACCGCCATGGACGACGTACTGGAAAGACAGACCGGCCAGCTCGCCATCCAGCGCCGCTTCGTCACCGACATGCGCGACATCTGGGGCATGCAGCCGCGCTTCGAGAAGCGCGTGGGCCGCATGCCGTTCCGCCTGCTCGAATCGCCGCGCTTCCGCGCCGGTTTCGACTTCCTGCAGCTGCGCTGCCAGTCGGGCGAGATGCCGGTGGAAGTGTCGCAGTGGTGGCAGGACTTCCAGAACGCCGACTCCGAGGGCCGTGAAGCCCTGATCGACGCCGCCCGCACCGCGACGCGCGGTTCCGGCGGTTCCGGCGCTACCGGTGGCACCGGCGGCACCGGCCCCAGCGGTGCCGAAGGCGACGCCCCGCGCAAGAAGCGCCGCCGACGCAGTCCGCGGAAATCGGATAAAGTGGCCTCCCGAAGCGACTCGGCAGTGGATACGGAAAAGACCGGCCACGGCCAGCCGGAGGAAACGTAATGACTGTTGCCTTCATCGGCATCGGCGCCAACCTGGGCGACGCCCGCCAGACCGTCAAGGACGCCATCGTGTGCCTGGCCCAGCAAGTCGGCATCACGGTCCTGGCGCGGTCGTCGCTGTACCGTACCGCGCCGGTCGACGCCACGGGCGACGACTACTACAACGCGGTGGTGAAGGTGCTGACCACGTTCAGCGCGCCGCAACTGCTGCGCATCTGCCACCATATCGAGGACCAGTTCGGCCGTGAGCGCCCGTTCCGCAACGCGCCGCGCACGCTCGACCTCGACCTGCTGCTGTTCGGCAGCGAACAGCACGGCACCGAGCACCTCGTGGTGCCGCACCCGCGCCTCGCCGAGCGCGCCTTCGCGCTGGTGCCGCTGCTCGAACTCGACCCCGCCGTGGTCATCCCCGGCATCGGCCCCGCCGCCGATTGCCTGCCGCGCATCGGCGGCCAGCGCATCGACAAGGTGGCCACCTGCAAGTGCATGCGCCAGTCCGCACAGGACTGACGACAGAATCGCCACAATCGCCATGCTCGACCATCTGCGCCGCATCGTGGTGGAAGGCCCGGTCGGCTCCGGCAAGACCGCCCTCGCCCAGCGCCTCGCGCAAATCCTGCAGGCCGGCGAACTGCCCGACGCCACGCGCGCCAGCCCCTTCCTCGAACGTTTCTACCGCGACCCGGCCCGCCATGCGCTGGCGTTGCAACTCGACTGCCTGAACCGGCGCGTGGCGCAGGTGCAGCAATGGCATGCGGCCATGCTGGCCGGCCAGCGCCTCGTCAGCAACTTCCTGTACGCCAGGGACCGCGTGTACGCCGCGCTGAACCTGCCGGCCGACGAACTCGCCCTCTATGACGCCATCGCCGCCCGCATGGCGCCCGCGCCGCAGCGCGCGGATCTCGTCATCCTGCTGGAGGCGGCGCCCTCGCTGCTGCGCGAGCGCATCCTGCGGCGCGGCGCGCCCGGCGAGAACGCCATCGAGGAAAGCTACCTGCAGCGGCTGGTGGATGCCTATGGCGAACTGTTCCACCGGTACGACGACGCCCCCGTCCTGATCGTCAACACCACGCATTTCAATCCGGTGGACAACGTGGTCGATTTCCGTACACTACTGTCGCGCATCGAATCCATGCGTGGCCGCAAGGCTTTCCTGAATCTCGCCGCCCCCTGACTGGCCGCCCCGGCGGCCTGAGCAGCCAACAGAACAAGAACGTCGCAAGCGGACGTCTCGCGCCCACAAGGGCACACTGCCATGAGCTATCTCCTCGAACCCAACCGCAAGTCCATCACCATCCCCACGCTGCAGAAGATGCGTGCCGACGGGGAAAAGATCGTGATGCTGACCGCCTACGACTCGTCCTTCGGTGCCCTGCTCGACCTGTGCGGCGTGGAAGTGATCCTGGTGGGCGACTCCCTCGGCAATGTGATGCAGGGCCAGCAGACCACGCTGCCGGTCAAGCTGGAACACATGGTCTACCACACCGAATGCGTGGCGCGCGCGAACCAGACCGCCCTGCTGGTGGCGGACCTGCCGTTCGGCACCTACGGCACGCCCGAGCAGGCCTTCGCCAGCGCCGTCGCGCTGATGCAGGCGGGCGCGCAGATGGTCAAGCTGGAAGGCGGCGAGTGGGCCGCGCCGATCGTGAAGTTCCTGGTCGAGCGCAGCATCCCGGTGTGCGCGCACATCGGCCTGACGCCGCAGTCCGTCCACGCGCTGGGCGGCTTCAAGGTGCAGGGCAAGACCGACGCGGGCGCGGCCCAGTTCCGCCGCGATGCCGCCGCGCTGGAGGCGGCGGGTGCCCAGTTGCTCGTCATCGAGGCCGTACCGGCCGTGCTGGCGGGAGACGTCACGAAGCAGCTGTCCATCCCGACCATCGGCATCGGCGCCGGTGTGGACTGCTCGGGCCAGGTGCTCGTGCTGCAGGACATGCTGAACATCTACCCGGGCCGCAAGGCCAAGTTCGTGCGCAACTTCATGAACGGGCAGACCACGATCGAGGCCGCGGTGCGGGCGTATGTGGCGGCGGTGAAGGATGGGAGTTTCCCGGCGGCGGAGCATACTTTTTCGGCCTGACGGTGCTCCCCCTCTCCCTGAGGGAGAGGGCCGGGGTGAGGGAGGAAGCGTACGCGCATCCACGAAGCGCTAGCCCTCACCCCCAACCCCTCTCCCAAAGGGAGAGGGGAGAAAGACGAGGACTACGCAGCCAGTAGCGCCGGCATCGCCCCGCGCAGCGCATTGGTCAGCACGATCGCCTCGGCGCGCGCCAGCATCTCCCGCGTGATGATGGCCTCCTCCGCGGGGCCGTCCAGCAAGGCGCCCCCCTCCTCCAGCAGCACGGCGCGCATCACGCCCGGCAGGATGTCGGCCGACAGCGGCGGCGTCAGCCAGCGGCCGTCGATCCTGGCGAAGACCGACGTGCGTCCGCCCTCCAGCAGTTCCCCCCGTGTATTGAAGAACAGCCGGTCGAACGCACCCGCGCGCTCGGCGTCCTGCCAGCCGGCGTCGTAGACGGCGCGGGCGCTGGTCTTGTGCCGGCGCAGCGGGTCCGCGACGGGCAGCGGCTCGGCGGCCAGGTCGACCTTGACCGGGCCTTCCGACGGCGCCACCGCGCCGCTCGCGAAGGCCAGCGTGCCGGCCTTGTTCACGCTCAATTTCAGCCGCCAGATGCCCGCGCCGAGGCGCGCGGCCTCGGCCTCCACGGCGGCGCGCGCGGCCCCCGCGTCGAAGGCAAAGCCGAAGGTCGCCGCCGAGGCCGCGACCCGCGCCAGATGCCGGTCGAACCGCCGGCATTGCCCGGATTCCACGCGCATCGTCTCGAACAGCGAGAAGCCGGGATCGTGCCGCGTCAGGAAGCGTGCCTTCCAGCCGCATTCGTCGTATTCGTCCGCGGCCACCGAGTCGTGCACGATGCCGCCGCCGACACCCATCTCGCCGCGCCGCAAACCGCCCGCACCCGGGGGCGCCAGCACGAGCGTGCGAATGGCGACCGACATCGCGAACGCACCGCAGGCCGCATCGCCCTGCGGCGCGTCGATCCAGCCAATCGCGCCGGTATAGAGGCCGCGCGGGGCCGGCTCCAGCTCGGCGATGATCTCCATGGTCCGGCGCTTGGGCGCGCCCGTGATCGAGCCGCACGGGAAGAGCGCGCCGAATACCTCGCCGAAGCCTGTGCCGTCGCGCATCGTCGCGGTGACGGTCGACGTCATCTGCAGCACCGCGCCGAACGGCTGGACGTCGAACAGCGCCGGCACCGCCACCGTACCCGGCCGGGCGACGCGACCGAGGTCGTTGCGCAGCAGGTCGACGATCATCACGTTCTCGGCGCGGTTCTTGGGATCGGCGGCGAGCGCGGCAGCCGCGGCGGCATCCTGCGCGGCGTCGCCGGACAGCGGCGCGGTGCCCTTCATCGGGCGCGTCAGCAGATGGCCGGCGCCGTCATGGCGCACGAACAGTTCGGGCGAGAGCGACAGCACCCATTCGTCGCCCGGCAGGCGCGCCAGCACGGCGTAGGGGACCGGCTGGGCCTTGCGCAGTGCGGCGTACAGCGCTGCCGGGTCGCCGAAGGCCGAGAAGCGCAGGCGCTCGGTGAAGTTGACCTGGTAGGTGTCGCCAGCCTCGATGTATGCGTGGATGCGGGCGATGGCGGCGTCGAAGTCCGCGCGCGAGATGGCGGCAGTGAGGTCCATCAACCCCGCCGGGCCCGCCACGGGCGGCAACTCGACTGCCTCGATCGCCTGCATCTGCCGGAACCAGAACAGCCGCAGCGCGCCGTCGTGGAACGGCAGGTCTTCATCCGTGTGAAGCGGCGCGCCGACCAGCGGGCCGCCGAACTCGTACGGCGCGAACAGCGTCACATGCCAGCCCTCGCGCCAGCCCTCGGCGAGCCGCGTGTCGAGGTCGGCCAGCGGCGAGCCGGCAGGCAGCACGTCGGCGCGCACGAAATCCGTATAGAGACGCGAGGTGGCGGCGCGGGCGTCGTCGAGCAGGACGAAGGGCTCCCCGGGCGGGAGTGCGGAAAGCAGGGACGGCAGGGACAGGAGAGACACGGGGGGCGGCAAGGCGGGGCGGCGGGCAAATCAGGCCGACATTATCGCCGAGGCAGGCGCAGCGGCGGCGGCTGGATTCTCCCTTCTCCCTTTGGGAGAGGGGCCGGGGGTGAGGGCAGGCGCTTCGTGGATGCGATGGTGATTCCCCCCTCTCCCCGGCCCTCTCCCTCAGGGAGAGGGGGAACACCACGGGCGGGCGCTTCGTGGTGGCGATGGCGCTTCCTCCCTCACCCCGGCCCTCTCCCTCAGGGAGAGGGAGAACACCACGGGCAGGCCCTTCGTGGATGCGCGGGCGCTTCCTCCCTCACCCCGGCCCTCTCCCTAAGGGAGAGGGAGAACACCACCTCAGCTGAAGAAGTTCTTCACCTTGTCCAGCCACGACTGCTCCTGCGGGCTGTGCCGCGAGCCGCCTTCGTGGACCGAACGGTCGAACTGGCGCAGCATGTCCTTCTGCTGCTCGGTCAGCTTGACCGGCGTCTCGACGTTCACATGGACATAGAGGTCGCCCGGATAGCCCGAGCGCACGCCCTTGATGCCCTTGCCGCGCAGGCGGAAGGTCTTTCCGGCCTGGGTGCCTTCAGGCACCGGGAAGCTGGCCTTGCCGTCCAGCGTCGGCACTTCCAGGTCGCCGCCCAGCGCCGCGGTGGCGAAGGAGATCGGCATCTGGCAGTGCAGGTCATCGCCGTCGCGCTCGAACATCGGGTGCGCCTTGATGTGGACTTCCACATACAGGTCGCCCGGCGGGCCGCCGTTGATGCCCGGCTCGCCGTTGCCCGACGAGCGGATGCGCATGCCTTCGTCGATGCCGGCCGGGATCTTCACTTCCAGCGTCTTCTGCGATTTGAGCTTGCCCTGGCCGTGGCACTTCACGCACGGCTTGGGGATGAACTTGCCGCTGCCGTGGCACTTCGGGCAGGTCTGCTGCATCGTGAAGAAGCCCTGCGACACGCGCACCTGGCCCGCGCCGTGGCAGGTCGGGCAGGTCTCGACACTCGAGCCCGGCTCCGCGCCGTTGCCGTGGCAGTGGGTACATTCGTCCCAGTGCGGCACGCGGATCTGCGCCTCGTGGCCGTGCGCGGCCTGCTCCAGCGAGATTTCCATGCTGTAGCGCAGGTCGGCGCCACGATAGGCCTGCGGGCCGGTGCCGCGGCGGCCGCCGGCAGCGCCGCCGCCCTGGCCGAAGATGTCGCCGAAGATATCGCCGAACGCTTCCGCGAAGCCGCCGTAGCCCTGTCCGCCGCCGAAGCCGCCCGCCATGTTGGGGTCGACGCCAGCGTGACCATACTGGTCATAGGCCGCCTTCTTCTCGGGGTCCGAAAGCATCTCGTACGCTTCCTTGACCTCCTTGAACTTCTCCTCGGCGTCCTTGCTGTCCGGATTGCGGTCCGGGTGGAACTTCATCGCAAGCTTGCGATAGGACTTCTTGATCTCTTCGTCGGTCGCGTTCTTGCCTACCCCGAGCACTTCGTAGTAGTCACGTTTTGCCATGGTGGCTCTTTACCCGTTGGCTGCACATTCTGGTGCAGCGAATAGCAAAAAAGCCGAGCGAGGCATCCGACGGCGGAATTCCGCTTGGTCCGATGTCCGTCGCCCGGCGTCGGGGTGGGGCGGCGGCCTGAGTCCGCCGCCCGCGCCCGATTACTTCTTGTCGTCGACTTCCTTGAATTCGGCGTCCACCACATTATCGTCCTTCGGCTGCTGCGCCTGCTGCTGCGCACCACCCGCGGCACCGGCGGCGCCTTCGCCAGCCTTGGCCTGCATGTCGGCGTAGACCTTCTCGCCGAGCTTCTGGCTGGCTTCCGACAGCGCCGTGACCTTGGCGTCGATCTCGGCCTTGTCGCCGCCGCGCGCGGCGTCTTCCAGTTCCTTGACCGCGGCTTCGATCTTTTCCTTCTCGCCGGCTTCCAGCTTGTCGCCGTATTCGACCACGGCCTTCTTGGTCGAGTGGATCAGCGCGTCGGCCTGGTTGCGGGCGTCAGCCAGCTCGCGGGCCTTGCGGTCTTCCTCGGCGTTGGCCTCGGCATCCTTCACCATGCGCTGGATCTCGTCTTCCGACAGACCCGAGTTCGCCTTGATGGTGATGCGGTTTTCCTTGCCGGTGGCCTTGTCCTTGGCGCCCACGTGCAGGATGCCGTTGGCG
>Ga0160472_100446_pt1 | contig 29864 bp, 31 predicted proteins | sample HID1973M_E11MG_FD_108267 | JGI IMG/M metagenome (GOLD analysis project Ga0160472, IMG submission 108267) | Enriched mosquito-associated microbial communities from UW Madison campus, WI, USA - HID1973M_E11 MG | ecosystem: Host-associated > Arthropoda: Insects > Digestive system > Unclassified ... | reverse complement strand
GACGCGATGCAGGGCGAAATGCTGGAGTTCCCGGCCACCGCCGACGGCACCCCGACCTTCGGCTGGCCCAGCGTGTTGACCACACGGCCCAGCAGTTCCTTGCCAACCGGCACTTCCAGAATGCGGCCGGTGCACTTGACCGTATCGCCTTCCGAAATGTGTTCGTACTCGCCCAGCACCACGGCGCCGACCGAGTCACGCTCGAGGTTCAGCGCGAGGCCGTACGTGTTGCCGGGAAATTCCAGCATCTCGCCCTGCATCACGCCGGACAGGCCGTGCACGCGGCAGATACCATCGGTCACGGAAATCACCGTGCCGGTGTTGCGCACTTCAGCTTCAGCGCCAAGACCCGAGATGCGGGACTTGATCAGCTCGCTGATTTCTGAGGGGTTCAGTTGCATCACAATGCTCCTAATTCTTCAATCCGTCGGCCGGGGGGCGCTTGAGGCCCCGCTCAGGCAGCGGTCAGCGTGGTCTGCATGGCAGACAGTCGGGCGCGCACGGAAGTGTCGAGCACTTCGTCGCCAACCTTGACGCTCACGCCGCCGATCAGGGACGGGTCCACCGTCACCTGCGGGTGCAGCTTGCGGCCGAACTTGCGTTCGAGCACAGCGACGAGTTCGTTCAGTTGCTGGCTTTCCAGCGGAAAGGCGCTGGTGATCTCGACATCCGACGACCCTTCGCGGGCGTTCTTGAGCGCATGGAACTGCTCGGCGATCTCCGGCAATACCGTCAGGCGGTTGTTATCCACCAGAAGGTCGACGAAGCGGCGGGCCTCGTCGTTGACCGGAGTCTTCAGCACCGAGAGGAACACCTCGGCGAGCTTGGCGCCGGGCACGTTCGGATCGGCGGCGAGCGCCTGCATGTCGGGGTTGGCGGCAACTTGCCCCATCTCCGACACCAGTTCGGACCATGCACCCAGGTTGCCTGCACTCGCTTCGCTGGCGACGCGGAACAGCGCCTCAGCATAGGGACGGGCAATGGTTGCAGTTTCAGCCATGATTAGAGCTCAGCCTTCAGTTGATTGAGCAAGTCGTTGTGCACCTGCGCGTTCACTTCACGCTTGAGGATCTGCTCGGCACCCTTCACGGCCAGCACGGCAACCTGGTCACGCAGCGATTCGCGCGCGCGGGTAACCTGCTGTTCGGCTTCGGCCTTGGCCTGGGCGATGATGCGCGAGGCTTCAGCCTGGGCGTTGTGCTTGATCTCGTCAGCGGCAGCCTGGGCACGTTTCTCGGCCTCGGCGACGCGTTGAGCGCCTTCGGTGCGGGCTTCGGCCATGGCCTGGTCCACGCGACGGTTGGCGAGTTCCAGCTCCGCCTTGCCCTTTTCAGCGGCGGCGAGGCCATCGGCGATCTTCTTTGCGCGTTCGTCGAGCGCCTTCACCAGCGGCGGCCAAATGAATTTGGCAACAACCCACCACAGGATGAAGAACACGACCATCTGCGCAAAAAACGTTGCGTTCAGATTCATGGTGTGTTCCTTTCGGTAATCAAACTACAGATAGATGTGGCAAGGGCGGCCAGGCTAAGTGGCCCGCGCCGCCCGTCAGCATCATGCAGACCGAAAAGACTATTACTTGATGACAGCCAGCAGCGGGTTGGCGAAGGCGAACAGCATCGCCACGCCCACGCCGATCAGGAATGCAGCGTCGATCAGGCCAGCCAGCAGGAACATCTTGGTCTGCAGCGGGTTCATCAGCTCGGGCTGACGTGCGCAGGCTTCGATGTACTTGCCGCCCATCAGGGCGATACCCAGGCAGGCACCGATAGCGCCCAGACCGATGATGATGCCGATACCGATGGCGGTCAGACCCTGGATGTTGGCGAGAAATGCTTGCATGATGACTCCTTTAAGATTGAGAGAGACTTAGAACTAGGGAACCAAAAAACCAAAAAGCTTGAAACCGTTACTGCTGAAGATCAGATCAGTGGGCGTCATGTGCCTGGCCGATATACACCAGCGTCAGCATCATGAAAATGAAAGCCTGGAGCAGGACGATCAGGATGTGGAAGATCGCCCAGACCGCACCGGCCACCACGTGACCGACGAAACCCAGCACCGAGAGGTCTGCGCTGAACGTCCAGATCGAACCCAGCAGCGCAATCAGCAGGAAGACCAGCTCGCCGGCGTACATGTTGCCGAACAACCGCATGCCGAGCGAAACGGCCTTGGCCAGGAATTCGATGAGGTTCAGGACCAGGTTGAACGGGGCCAGGTACCACTTGGCGCCGAACGGGGCCGAGAGCAGTTCGTGCAGGAAGCCGCCCGTACCCTTGATCTTGAAGCTGTAGTAGATCATCAGCACCAGCACCGAGCACGACATGCCCAGCGTGCCGTTCAGGTCGGCCGTGGCCACTGCGCGATGGTGCGGGACTTCGATGTGGAAGATGCCCAGCAGGCTGTTCAGCCCGTTGACCCAGTCAACGGGGATCAGGTCGACCGCGTTCATCACCGTGATCCAGCAGAACACCATCAGTGCCAGCGGGGCAATCCAGCTCCGGTCACCGTGAATGATTCCCTTGGCCTGGTCGTCGACCATCTCGACGATCATCTCGACGAAGGCCTGGAAGCGGCCCGGCACGCCGGCCGTGACACGACGGGCGGCCGCGTACAGGAAGACGACGGCGAGGAGGCCGCAGAGCACGGACCAGAACACCGTGTCGTAGTTGATGACCGAGAAATCGACCACCGACGACTGCGGGCCTCCGACCGAGTTCAGGTTCTGGAGGTGGTGGGCGATATAGCCCGAGGGTGTCAGCGCGTGTTCCGCGCCCGGGATGGCTTCTGACATGTCGAAGGAACGATATATATTGCGAAATCGTTGGGCCGTCGCCGCGACATTGGCAGCATTCCGGCATGGGTCTTGCAACGCCTTCGGCCACTACTGCCGGTCACCGCGTGCAAGCACTCGTAAAAACCTTACTGGCGCAGTGTTTCACCATCGGTGTACGCTGCACTGAAATCTTGAATTGCCCGATAAGCGCCCCATCTGCACCAGACCGGCGCGAGCAGTTCGCTTCGGGTCGTCCCCCAGCGGGACGGCTAGCGTATGGCCAGCGCGACCCAATATGTCTTGAGCGCAAGCAGGAATGTGACGAGCATCGGCACCCAATGCAGATCGCGGTACAACACCACAACCAGCACGAGCAACGCGACCGTCGCAAACACCTTGATCGCTTCGCCAACCACCAGCGTGCCGATCGTCGGCTGCGCGCGCGCCATCCACAGGCGCAGCGCGAAGAATCCGCTCGGCACGAAGCATGCCGCACCACCGAAGAACGCCGACCACCCCGATGCCGCCGATTCTTTGGCAAACACCGCCCAGCCGATCGCCGCGATCACGGTGACCAGCACCTGCGCCAACACAACCTTTCCGGGTGTCATGCGCGAAGGGCGTAATGCCTGTTCGCCAAGCAGCCTGACCGCATCGGCGTGCGACAGCGGTTCGACAGCCTCTTCTTCGCGTTCCGCGTCGTCGTCCCAGTCAATTTGCCGGGACTGCGCGCGCTGCTGCTGACCGTCTGGATCAACCACCTGCCTGCCTCGTTTTCCCGGTGGAACTTTTCAGTTCCGCCGGTATTCAAACCGCACGATTCTACGGGGAATCACTGATACCCGTCAATGCGCTTACAGTCTGCTTTCAGTGCCTGAGGCGCAACACGGTCGCGCAATCATCCCGAACCCAATTGCATGATGCGCATTGGATTATTGCGCGGCAATGACGTGGGACGTAATTGTATTGCGCAGCCGGCGCAATGGATGATTGGCGTTTCGGCAAGCGGAACGCGGGAGTCTCGCAGATACCACAGCGTGGCGTTTACATCTCGATAACGCTTGCGTGAAGCGTCATTTCACGCCACGCGTTTGTCCTCGTCGGGTCGCAGGCGTGCCAGCACGCCATCGAGGGCATCGTTGCTGGCGAAGTGGATCGTCAACTGGCCCTTGCCGCGCACGCCGACCTTGATCTGCACCGCGAGGCCGAGCGCATCGGACAATTCCTCTTCCAGCCGGGCCACGTCGCGTCCACCGTTGGCGGCCTTCTGCTTGAGCGACTTCAGGTCGACCGGCTTCAGCATCGACGCCACCAGCTTTTCCGTCTCGCGCACCGACAGCCGCTTGTTGACGACCTGGTTCGCCAGCGTGATCTGCGTGGCGCCATCGACGGCAAGCAGCGCGCGTGCGTGGCCCATGTCGAGGTCGCCGGCCATCAGCATGGTCTGTACGGGCGCCGCCAGATTAAGGAGGCGCAGCAGGTTCGATACCGCGCTGCGCGAACGACCCACCGCCTCGGCCGCGTGCTCGTGCGTAAACTGGAATTCGCGGATCAGGCGCATGATGCCCTGCGCTTCTTCCAGCGGGTTGAGGTCCTCGCGCTGGATGTTCTCGATCAGCGCCATCGCCGCGGCGGCCTCGTCGGGGACATCCTTGACGAGCACCGGCACCTTGTCGAGACCAGCCAGCTTCGACGCACGGAAACGGCGTTCGCCAGCGATGATCTCGTAGCGATCGGCCTCGCCCACACGGCGCACCAGGATCGGCTGCATCAGGCCCTGCGCACGGATGCTGGCCGCCAGTTCCTGCAGCGCGCCCTCGTCCATGCGCGTGCGCGGCTGGTACTTGCCGGGCTGCAACTGGTCCAGTTTCAGCACGCTCGGCGCGCCCTCCTGCTTCACCGTCTCGACGATTTCCGCCGGTCCGCCCAGCAGGGCTTCGAGGCCGCGGCCGAGGCCTTTCTTCTTTGCGGTGCTCATGGTCTGCTTCCTTTCCATGTCCGGTGGATATCGACGGTCGATCGTAAGGGCTTCAGCCGAGTTGCTTCACGCGCGCGATCATCTCGGCGCCAAAATCGAGATAGGCCTTGGCGCCCTTCGACGACGGATCGAATGCCACGCCCGGCATGCCGTACGACGGCGCCTCGGCAAGCCGCACGTTGCGCGGGATGACGGTCTTGAACACCTTCTCGGCAAAGTGCGATTCGAGCTGGGCCGACACCTGCTGCTGGAGCGTCACGCGCGGGTCGAACATCACGCGCAGCAGCCCGATCACCTTGAGTTCACGGTTCAGGTTCGCATGTACCTGCTTGATGGTGTTCACCAGGTCCGACAGCCCTTCCAGCGCGAAGTACTCGCACTGCATCGGCACGATCACGCCATGGGCGGCGCACAGGCCGTTCAGCGTCAGCAGCGACAGCGACGGCGGGCAGTCGATCAGCACGAAGTCGTATTCCGCATCGACCTCGGCCAGCGCCTGCTTGAGGCGACGCTCGCGGTGTTCCAGGTCGACCAGTTCCACCTCGGCACCTGCCAGCTCCCGATTGGCCGGCAGTACGTCGTAGCGGCCGGTTTCGGAACGCTGGCGCGCCTGCGTCACGGTGGAGAGGCCGAGCAGCACCTGGTAGACGCTGTGTTCCAGGTTCTGCTTGTCGATGCCCGAACCCATCGACGCGTTGCCCTGCGGATCGAGGTCCACCAGCAGCACGCGCTGCGATTGCGCGGCCAGGCCGGCGGCGAGGTTCACCGTGGTGGTCGTCTTGCCCACCCCGCCCTTCTGGTTCGCGATCACGAAAACTTTTGCCATGGGGTTCCTGCGGTTCCTGTCTGTCTGTTGATTGGGGTCGGCGGGGTCAGCGCCGCGTCAGCACCACGAGATGGCGCTCCGCCTGCAACCCGGGCACCGTCAGCCGGGGCACCGCATCGACCTCCCATTGCGACATCAGGCCGGCCGCTTCCATGCGGTCCAGCTCGGCCTGCGGGTAGACGCCCTTCATGGCGATCAGTTTGCCGCCCGCCGCCAGCAGGTGGCCGGACAGGGTGACGAAATCGGTGAGTTCGGCAAAGGCCCGCGACGTGATGACCGCGAAGCCCTTCGCGTCCTCCAGCTTCTCCACCGGCCCCCAGTGCGCGGCGGCGTTCGGCAGGCCAAGCTGCGCGCGGCACTGGGTCAGGAAAGCGGTCTTCTTCTGCACGATATCGACCATCAGGACCGAGATGTCCGGACAGGCGATCGCCAGCGGCAGGCCGGGCATTCCCCCGCCCGAACCCACGTCGAGGACCCGGCAGCGTGCCGCCTCATCCACTTTCGTGGCGCGCGCGGCCTCGGCCAGCGCGGGCACGGCCGCCAGCGAGTCCAGCAGGTGATGCGTCAGCATCTCGTCGGGGTGACGGATGGCCGTCAGGTTGTAGATGCCGTTCCACTTGCGCAACAGCGCGAGGTAGTCGAACAGCTTGTCGATGCGGGCGGTGTCGAGCGCGAGGCCGATCTCGGAGAGACCCGCCTCGAGCCGCTGGCGCTGCGCGGCGTCGTCCACCTGAGCGTGTCGCGGGGCGCCCACTCAGGCGGCCTCTTGCGAACTGCCCGGAGCGCCTGGCCTGGTGCGCCCCATCCCCTTCTTCTTCAGGTGTACCAACAGCAGCGAGATCGCCGCCGGGGTGACGCCGGAAATACGGGACGCCTGTCCCAGGGTCTCGGGCCGGTGCTGGTTCAGCTTCTGGCTCACTTCGAAGCCGAGGCCCCGCACCTCCGTGTAGTCGAAGTCGGCCGGCAGGCGGGTCGACTCGTTGGCTTCGAGCTTGTCCACCTCGGCTGCCTGGCGGGCGATGTAGCCGTGGTACTTGATGCCGATCTCGATCTGCTCGCGGATCTGCTCGGCCAGCATCGGCTCAGCGTCGAGCGCCGCTTCCGGCGCGTGACGTCCGCCCTGCAGCGCCATCAGTGCCTCGTAGCTGACGCCGGGGCGACGCAGCAGGTCGGCCAGGCTGTACTCGCGTTCGATGGCCTTGCCGAGAAGCGCTTCCGCGTCCTCGGGGGGCAGGATGGTCGGATTCACCCAGGTGGACTTGAGCCGCTGTGTTTCACGTGAAACAGCATCTCGCTTGCGGTTGAACGCGTCCCAGCGGGCGTCGTCTACGACACCGAGTTCACGGCCGACCTCGGTCAGGCGCATGTCGGCGTTGTCTTCGCGCAGGCTCAGGCGGAATTCGGCACGGCTGGTGAACATGCGGTAGGGCTCGGTCACGCCGCGCGTGATGAGGTCATCGACCAGCACGCCGAGGTAGGCCTGGTCGCGGCGCGGCGTCCAGGCATCGCGCTCGCGCACATGGCAGCCCGCATTGATGCCCGCCAGCAGACCTTGCGCCGCCGCTTCTTCATAGCCGGTGGTGCCGTTGATCTGGCCAGCAAAGAACAGCCCGTTGATCGCCTTGCTCTCCAGCGATGCCTTCAGCCCGCGCGGATCGAAGTAGTCATATTCGATGGCGTAGCCGGGGCGCAGGATGTGCGCATTCTCCAGGCCACGGATCGAATGGACCAGCTCAAGTTGCACGTCGAACGGCAGGCTGGTTGAAATCCCGTTGGGATAGAACTCGTTGGTGGTCAGCCCTTCCGGTTCCAGGAAGATCTGGTGGCTTTCCTTGCTGGCAAAGCGATGGATCTTGTCCTCGATGCTCGGGCAGTAGCGCGGCCCTACCCCTTCGATGACCCCGGTGTACATCGGCGAGCGGTCCAGGCCGCCGCGGATGATGTCGTGGGTACGGGCGTTGGTATGCGTGATCCAGCAGGGCAATTGCTGCGGATGCTGATCGGGATGGCCGAGGAAGGAAAACACCGGCACCGGCTCGAGGTCGCCCGGCTGTTCTTCCATCACCGAGAAATCGATGGTGCGGCCATCGATGCGCGGCGGCGTGCCGGTCTTCAGGCGGCCTTGCGGGAGCTTCAACTCCTTCAGGCGTGCCGACAATGATACCGACGCCGGGTCCCCCGCCCTGCCGCCGGTGTAGTTATCCAGCCCGACGTGGATCTTGCCGTCGAGGAACGTCCCAGCCGTCAGCACCACGGCGCGTGCGCGGAAAGCAATGCCCACCTGCGTAACAGCGCCGACCACGCGGTCGCCCTCGACGATCAGGTCGTCCACGGCCTGCTGGAACAGCATCAGGTTTGGCTGGTTCTCCAGCCGCGTGCGGATGGCCTTGCGATACAGCACGCGGTCCGCCTGCGCCCGGGTGGCGCGCACGGCCGGGCCCTTGCTGGAGTTGAGGATGCGGAACTGGATGCCGGCCTCGTCGGTCGCCGCGGCCATCGCCCCGCCCAGTGCATCGACTTCCTTGACCAGATGTCCCTTGCCAATGCCGCCGATGGACGGATTGCAGCTCATCTGCCCCAGGGTCTCGATGTTGTGCGTCAGCAGCAGCGTCTGGCAGCCCATCCGGGCAGCAGCGAGCGCGGCCTCGGTGCCGGCATGGCCACCGCCGACGACGATGACATCGAATTCTGTTGGGTAAAGCATGGGACACCTCCTCCGGGAGGTTCGGGCGGGATTTCGGGATGTCGAATTATAGCGGCATTCCCATGCCTGCTTTTTTGCAGACACGATGTTTCACGTGGAACATGATGCTGGCGGTACATGGATGGGCATGGATGTGTTCCACGTGAAACACTCCTTGCTCACTCCACAGACCCAGCCTCAATGGGCCGCAGTGTTTCACGTGAAACAGTATCGAAAGGGGACGATGTTGCATTGCAGTAGCCCGCCCCCCACGCCGCGAGGATTGGGTATCCGTCAGGCGACTCGCTTCGCCAGTCCCAAATAAGTCTCGATGACCTTGGGATTGCTCGCCAACTCGGCCGCCGGCCCTTCCATCGCCATGTCGCCCGTCTCGATCACGTAGCCGTAGTCCGCCACCTGTAGCGCCGCCCGCGCGTTCTGTTCGATCAGCAGCGTCGCCACGCCGGTGCGGCGCAGGTCGCTGACGATGTGGAAGATCTCCTTCACGATCAGCGGGGCAAGGCCGAGGCTCGGTTCGTCGAGCATCAGCAGTTGCGGCTTGGCCATCAGCGCCCGACCCACCGCCAGCATCTGGCGCTCGCCGCCCGACAGCGTGCCGGCCTCCTGCCGCGCACGTTCGCGCAGGCGGGGAAAGAGGCCGTAGACCACGTCCATCTGGTCGAGGTAGTTGCGCTCGCCGGCCCGCTTGCGGCGGAAGGCGCCGAGCCGGAGGTTGTCCTCCACGGTCATCGAGGCGAACAGCTCGCGCTTCTCGGGCACCAGGCTCATGCCGCGCCCTACCCGCCCTTCCACCGGGATGCCGCCCATGTCGTGGCCGAGGTAGGCCACCGTACCCGACGCTGCGCCCGTCGGCGGCAGCGCGCCCATGATGGCGTTGAGCATGGTGGACTTGCCGGCGCCGTTGGGACCGATCACCGTGACGATGCGGCCGGCCTCGACCTTCAGGCTCACGCCATGGACGGCCTCGACCTTGCCGTAGCGCACATGCAGGTCTTTCACTTCCAGGATCAGGCTCATCGCTTTACTCCACACCGCCCAGGTAGGCTTCCAGCACCGCGGGGTCCTTCTGCACGACCTCGGGCACACCTTCCGCGATGCGCGTGCCGAACTCCATCACCACCAGCCGATCGGTCAGGTTCATCACGAAATCCATGTCGTGCTCGACCAGCAGCACGCTCATGCCCTCCCCTTTCAGCCTGCGCAGCAGGTCGGCCAGCGCCTGTTTCTCCTTGTAGCGCAGGCCGGCGGCGGGTTCGTCGAGCAACAGCAGCGCGGGGTCGCAGCAGAGCGCGCGGGCGATCTCGAGGATGCGCTGCTGCCCGAGGGCAAGGCTGCCGGCCTCCATGTACATGCAGTCGGCCAGGCCCACGCGTTCGAGCTGGCGCCTGGCCTCGAACAGGAGCTTCTGCTCCTCGGCCTGGTTGAGCCGCAGCACGGCAGCCGCCACGCCGCCCTGGGGTGCGAAGTCGCCACGCAGGTGGGCACCGATGGCGACGTTCTCCAGCACGGTCATGGTGGGCAACAGGTGCACGTGCTGGAAGGTACGGCCGATGCCCCGCCTGACGATTTCACGTGAAGGCAGGCCGGAAATGACCTCGCCGCCATAGCGGATCTCGCCACGCGTCAGCGACAGCACGCCGGTGACGAGGTTGAACGTGGTGGACTTGCCCGCGCCGTTCGGTCCGATCAGGCCAACGATCTCGCCTGCGCGTACCTGAAAGCTCACATCGTTGACCGCCACCAGTCCACCGAACTCCTTGCGCGCGGCGCGCACGTCGAGCACCAACTCGCCGGCGGCGGGGCGGGTACGCACCGGCAGCGCGTCCGCATGTGCAGGTGCCTGCACTGGCGGGCCGGACGGGAAGAGCCGGCGCACGAACGGCCACACGCCATCGCGCGCATGCTGGAGCAGCAGCACCAGCAGCACGCCGAAGACGATGATCTCGAAATTCCCGTTGGCACCGAGCAGCTTCGGGAGGACTCCCTGCAGCACGTCCTTCAGGATGGTCAGCAGGCCGGCGCCGAGCACCGCGCCCCACACGTGCCCGACCCCGCCGACCACGGCCATGAACAGGTATTCGATGCCGTAGTTCAGGCCGAACGGCGTGGGGTTCACGGCGCGCTGCAGGTGCGCGTACAGGAAGCCCGACACGCACGCCAGCATCGCCGCCACCACGAACACCACCACCTTCATCCACGCGGTGTTCACGCCCATCGCCTCGGCCATCACGCCGCCGCCCTTGAGCGCGCGGATGGCGCGGCCCGGGCGCGAATTCAGCAGGTTCTGCGAGGCCAGCACTGCCAGCAGCACCACCGCCCAGATCACGTAGAACATGGCCCGGCCGGACTGCAGCGGCAGGCCGAAGACCGACAGCACCGGGATGCCGTTGAGACCGTCGTACTTGCCGAGGAACTCCAGGTTGCCGAACAGGAAGAACAGCGACAGGCCCCACGCAATGGTCGCCAGCGGCAGGTAGTGGCCCGACATGCGCATCGTGATCATGCCAATCACCCACGCCGACGCCATCGTGATCACGAGTCCCGCCAGCAGCCCCAGCCACGGCGACAGTCCGAACTGCGTGGTCAGGTACGCCGTGCTGTACGCGCCGAGCCCGACGAACGCCGCCTGCCCGAACGACGTCATGCCGCCCACGCCCGTCAGCAGCACCAGCCCGATGGCGACGATGCCGTACAGGCCGATGTAGTTGCCCAGCGTGATCCAGTATTCGGGCGTCGGCAGTGCCGGCAGCAGCGCCAGCACCACGACGAACAGCGCCAGCAGCACGCGGTTGCGCGTGGTGGCGTTGTGCGGGGCCGTCTTTTCGGCAGGCACCGCGCCCGCCGGCTTTTCGCTCACCGTGCTCATGCTTCCTCCTCTTCCACCACCTTGCTGGTGAGCGAGCGCCACAGCAGTACCGGGATGATCAGCGTGAAGACGATCACCTCCTTGAACGCGCTCGCCCAGAAGGAGGAATAGGATTCCAGCAGCCCCACCAGCAGCGCACCCAGCGCGGCCACCGGATAACTCACCAGCCCGCCGACGATGGCGCCGACGAAGCCCTTGAGACCGACCAGAAAGCCCGACTCGTAGTAGACCGTGGTGAGCGGCGCGATCAGGATGCCGCACAGCGCGCCCATCGCCGCCGCCAGCGTGAACGACAGCCGGCCGGCCTGCGTGGTGCCGATACCCACCAGCCGCGCACCCAGCCGGTTCACCGCCGTCGCGCGCAAGGCCTTGCCCTGCAGCGTGCGGTCGAAATACGCGTACAGCGCGACGATCAGCAGCGCCGACACCCCCACCACCCACAGGCTCTGCCCCGAGACGCTCAGCGCGCCTACCTCGAAGCGCGCGTCCGAGAACGGCGTGGTGCGCGAGCCTTCGGCGCCGAACATGACCAGCCCCAGTCCCACCATCGCAAAGTGCACGCCCACCGAGACGATCAGCAGCACCAGCGTGCTGGCCTCCGCCAGCGGCTGGTAGGCCAGCCGGTACAGCATCGGTCCGAGCGGAATGACGATCAGCAGCGTCAGCGCGATCTGCGCAAGCATCGGCAGCGGCGCGCCGCCGTACTGCCGCGTGACGAGGTGGACCGCCAGCGGGAACAGCACGTACTTGCCCGCCAGCACCGCCAGCCGCTGCGCGGCGGTCCGGCGCAGTTCGGCGTTGCGCAGCACGGCGACGGCGTCGTAGAGGAAGGTCAGCACGCCCATCGCCAGCAGCAGCCAGCTCGTCTGCGGCGCGTGGCCGGCCTGCATCGCGGCCAGCGTCAGCGCGCCGTAGGCAACGAATTCGCCCTGCGGGATGAAGATGACGCGCGTGACCGAGAACACCAGCACCAGCGCCAGGGCCAGCAACGCGTAGATCGCGCCGGAGGTGATGCCGTCCTGCGCCAGGATGGCGGCGATCGAGAGATCCATGATTCCGTCCTTCAGGTTTCCTCCCCTCGCCTGCTCGCGGGAGGGAGAAACAAAAAGAGCGCATGGCTCGCCATGCGCCCTCCTCTGCTATCCGTGCTCCACCGCTACACGGCCTACTGCTGCAGCTTCCACTTGCCGTCGACGATCTCCACCATCACGCGTGCGCGCTGGTCGAAGCCGAGATGGTCGGTCGCGCTCATGTTCATGATGCCGTGGGAGACGGGCAGGTTTCTGGTCTGCTCCAGCGCATCGCGCAGCGCCTTGCGGAACTCCGGCGTGCCGGGCTGGGCGGTCTTGAGGGCGATGGGAATCGCGGTCTGCAGCAGCAGGCCGGCGTCCCAGGCGTGGCCGCCGAAGGTCGAGACCTGGCCGCCGTAGGCCTTCTCGTAGGCTGTCTTGTAGGTGATCGCCGGCTTCTTCACCGGATTGGCGTCGGGCAGCTGCTCGGCCACCAGCAGCGGACCGGCGGGCAGGAAGGTGCCTTCGCAATCCTTGCCGCAGACGCGCAGGAAGTCGGGATTGGCCACGCCGTGGGTCTGGTAGATCCTGCCCTTGTAGCCGCGCTCCTTGAGCGTCTTGGCCGGCAGCGCGGCGGGCGTGCCGGAACCGGCGATCAGCACCGCATCGGGATTCGCGGCAAGAATTTTCAGGACCTGTCCGGTGACCGAAGTATCAGTCCGGCTGAATCTTTCGTTGGCCACCACGCGCAGCTTGCGCAGGTCCGCCACCTTGGCGAACTCCTTCGACCAGCTCTCGCCGTAGGCATCCGAGAAGCCGATGAACGCCACCGACTTCACGTTGTGGTTGGTCATGTGCTCGGCGATAGCGGTGGCCATGTGCGAGTCGTTCTGCGGCGTCTTGAAGACCCAGTGGCGCTTGGCGTCCATCGGCTCGATGATGCCGGCCGACGCGGCCATGGTGATCATCGGCGTGGCCGCCTCGGAGGCCACGTCCACCATCGCCAGCGAGTTGGGCGTGACGGTGGAACCGACCACCACGTCGACCTTGTCTTCGCTGATCAGCTTGCGGGTGTTCTTGACGGCGGTGGTGGTGTCGGTGGCGTCGTCGAGCACGATGTACTCGACCGACTTGCCGCCGATCTGCTTCGGCAGCAGCGAGAACGTGTTCTTTTCGGGGATGCCGAGCGAGGCCGCAGGACCTGTGGCGGAGAGCGTGACCCCCACCTTGACCTGGGCAACGGCGGCGCCGGCAGCGAACAGGCTGGCGGCAGCGAGAGCCAGCAGGCTGGCGCGCTTGCAATTCATCTTGTCTCCTTCGGTTTTCTGCAAAACGGAAGGACACCCGTCCGGCGCGGCCCGCACCAGCGGACCAGCCGGCGGTTGTCTCGTCTTGGATATCCGCGGCATGGCCACGGACCGGAGCAGGCGCAACGCTGGCGCCCGCCCTGCTGCCTGGAACGGCTCGCACCGACAGTGCAGGCCGCCCGCTTTCCCGTCCGGCGCGGCGAGGCTTTCCCCGGGGCAACCGTCATTTCCCGACCGCGCGGTCGGGAATGCGCATGAAGTCTAACAGCGGGTATGTGGCGGGATAAGGGGGAATTACCCCGAGGGGAGCGCTGGCGGGCGATAGCCGCCCTTAGCGGAAGGCGGTACCATGCACCTCGCACAAATAACCCAACCCGCTTTGGTTTGCTATCATTGATGCCAACGGTCCTGTCGATATCTGGGCTGCGCGTGGTGATCTATCCGAACGATCATCGTCCGGCGCACGTACACGTCATGGGCAAGGGATGTGAGGCGGTGTTCAAGCTGCACTGCCCGGCAGGACCGCCCGAGCTGCGCGAGAACTACGGGTTCCCGCCCAAGGACCTGATGAAGATTGCCGACTCGCTGGTTGGCCGCCTGTCGGCATTGTGCGGCGCCTGGAGAGACATTCATGGACATTTCTGACGAAGCCCTGGCCGCGGCAAACGCGCGCGGTACGGCGAAAAAGGCTGCCTTCCCGCCCGTCCTGTCGGTCCGCTACGACCGCCGCGTCTCCCGTATCGTCATCGTGCTCGCATCCGGGCTGGAGCTCGCTTTTTCCCCCAAGGCTGTCCAGGGACTCGAGCATGCGCACCCGGCCGACCTGGCCGATGCAGAGATCAGTCCGTCGGGCCTGGGAATCCATTTCCCGCGACTCGACGCCGATCTCTACCTGCCCGCCCTGCTGGAGGGCTTCCTCGGGTCCAGGTTGTGGATGGCTTCCGAACTGGGCAAGCGCGGCGGCGCAGCATCGAGCACGGCAAAGGCCGCCGCCGCACGCGAAAACGGCAAGCTGGGCGGTCGCCCCAGGAAAGCCAAGACCCTCGCCGCTGCGTGATCGGCTTGCCGCGAGATTCCTGCGCGGACTACAGCAGATGCCCGAAGGCATCCCACGCCGTCTTCAGGATCAGCGCCGACACCACCACGATAAAGCCCTTGCGCACGAAGCCGCTGCCGTGGCGCAGTGCAAGCCGGCTGCCCACCTGGCTGCCCGCCACGTTGCAGACGGCCATCACCAGCCCGAGCTGCCACCAGATGTGGTCCTTGCTGCCGAGCAGGATCACGGACGCCAGGTTGGTCGCGAGGTTGACCACCTTGGTCGAGGCCGATGCGTGCAGGAAGTCGTACCCGAACGCGCGCACGAACACGATCATCAGGAAGCTGCCCGTGCCTGGGCCGAAGACGCCGTCGTAGAAGCCGATGGCGGCGCCCGCCAGCAGCGCGGCAATCCGCTCGCGGCTGCCGGTAAGCGTGGGGGCATGCTCTTCGCCGAGGTTCTTCTTCGCCACCGTGTAGATCAGCAGCACCGCCAGCACGAACGGCAGCGCCTTGCGCAGCGGATCGGCCGGGATCTTCGTCAGCGCCCACGAGCCCGCCATGGCGAAGAGGAATGCCGACACCACCGCCGGCGCCGTGGCGCCCCAGTAGATCCGCACGCTGCGGCCATAGCGCACCGCCGCGTTGGCCGTGCCGGCAATCGACGAAACTTTATTGGTGCCGACCAGCGTGGCCGGGGACAGGTTCGGGTATGCCGAAAAGAGTGCCGGGATCTGCACCAGCCCGCCGCCGCCCGCCACCGCGTCGATCAGGCCGGCGAGGAAGGCGGCAGCCGCCAGGAATGCGAACTCCATCATGGGAATGTCGGAAAAAGAGGAGGGAAGAAGGGAGAAGGATCGGAGAAACCAGAGGAAGCCGGGGACGACCCCCGGTCAGCCGAGCACCTTGGCGGCCGGGGTGGCGACGAGATGCCACATGCCGCTGGGATGCAACGCAAAGCCCCGGGGCGGCGTGGCGCTCAGGCCGGGTGCGAGCAGGACATGGCGCACGCCGTGGGCGCGGCACCAGTCGCCCAGCATCGCGAGGCAGGCCTCCAGCGCCTCGGCGTCCGCCGGGTCGCCCCACCACTCCGTGACGCAGCAGGCCTGCCCATGCAGCGACAGGTTCGGCGCGAGCGATACCGGCAGGCAGCCGCGCATGCCGTCGACGGTTGCCGCGACCACGCAGAGGCCCTGCCCGCCCTGCCCCAGCAGCGCCTCGAGCATCACCCGGCGTGCGCGGGCGGCGGGGACGGGCAATGGCTGGCGCGTGTGCAGCCAAGCGTCGACAACGTCCGCGTCGGCAGTGATACCGGGGCGAACCTGCAAGGAAGAGGGATCGGACATGGCGGGCCGGGAGGGGAAAGCGCGCGCATTGTCGCACGCAGGGCCGGCCGGGGTTATGCCGATGCGGCATGGACGGCGGCGCACTTGTGTGGTGCGCAGCACAAACGGGTGAACGCGTTCCAGGAGCAGGGAAGCCTGCGATCGGGAAGCCGAATCCGGCGCAGGCATTAAAAAAGGCGTTGCCAGGGATTCCTGGCAACGCCCTTTTATTTATTTGGCTGCTGCTACCCGACACCGGGTGCGCGCCTGTCGTCTCCTCGCTTCCGCCTCCATATAACTTGCTGCGAAAACCGTGGTGAGAATGTAACCAAGCAGTGCACCGGAAACAAGCTAGCAATAACCCTATCCCCGAAATAGGGCATGTCGACCCGGGTCTACTTCTGCCTGCGCCCGATCCGCGCCAGCAGTTCGCCCATGATGCCGCGGCGGAACGTCAGCACGCTGATGACGAAGATCGCGCCGGTCACGATCGTCACCGACTCGCCGAGCACGTTGAACCACTCGATGCCGGTGGCCGAGGCCAGGAAGCTGCCGATGTCGCCCAGCTTGTTCTCCAGCGCCACGATCACGAAGGCGCCGACGATGGGGCCGGACAGGGTGCCGAGGCCGCCCACCAGCGTCATCAGGATCACCGAGCCCGACATCGACCAGTGCACGTCGGTCAGCGTCTCGAAGCCCAGCACCAGCGCCTTGATGGAGCCGGCAAGCCCGGTCAGCGCCGCCGACAGGACGAAGGCGGTCAGCTTGAAGCGGTCGGTGTCGTAACCGAGCGAGATGGCGCGCGGCTCGTTCTCCTTGATCGCCTTGAGGATCTGGCCGAACGGCGAGTGGACCGTCCGCACGATCAGCGCGAAGGCCGCCACGATGATGGCCAACGCCACGTAGTAGAGCGTCAGGTCGTTGTCCAGCGGCAGCACGCCGAACAGCTTGCCGCGCGGGATGCCCTGCAGCCCGTCCTCGCCGCCGGTGAACTTCGCCTGCAGGCAGAAGAAGTAGAACATCTGCGCCAGCGCCAGCGTGATCATCGCGAAATAGATGCCCTGCCGGCGGATGGCGAGCGACCCCACGATGTAGCCGAGCAGCGCCCCGCTCGCCACGCCGGCGAGCAGGCCGACCTCGGGCGTCACGCCCCACGACTTCATCGCGTAGCCCATCGCATAGCCGGCACTGCCGAAGAAGGCCGCGTGGCCGAACGACAGCAGGCCGGTGTAGCCGATGAGCAAGTTGAAGGCGCAGGCGAACAGCGCAAAGCACAGCACCTTGAGCACGAACACCGGGTACGCGCCGATGAACGGCGCGACCACCAGCCCCAGCAGCACCAGGCCATAAAGAATCTTGACCGGCAGGCCCCCGTGCACCCGGGCGGCCGTCAGCGTGATGTCCTCGCCCACACCCGGCTCCCCTGCCTTCGTCACATCGGGTTGTCCGCTCATCATTTCTCCTTCCCGAACAGGCCGGCCGGACGCAGCACCAGCACGATCACCATGATGACGAACACCACCGTCGCCGAGGCTTCCGGATAGAACACCTTGGTCAGCCCCTCGATCACGCCGAGCCCCAGGCCGGTGAGGATCGAGCCCATGATCGACCCCATGCCGCCGATCACCACCACCGCGAACACGACGATGATCAGGTGCTGCCCCATCAGCGGCGAGATCTGGATGACCGGCGCGGCCAGCACGCCGGCAAAGGCGGCCAGCGCCACGCCGAAGCCGTAGGTCAGCGTGACCATCAGCGGCACGTTGATGCCGAAGGCCTCCACCATCTTGGGGTTCTCGGTACCGGCGCGCAGGTAGGCGCCCAGCTTGGTCTTCTCGATCACGAACCAGGTGGCGAAGCACACCGCCAGCGACGCCAGCACCACCCAGGCGCGATAGTTCGGCAGGATCATGAAGCCGAGGTCGGTGGCACCGCTGAGCGCCTCGGGAGGCGAGTACGGCAGGCCCGACACGCCGTAGATCGAGCGGAACACGCCCTCCACCACCAGCGTGATGCCCAGCGTGAGCAGCAGGCCGTAGATGTGATCGAGCTTGTAGATCCAGCGCAGCATGGTCTTCTCGATGACCACGCCGAAGATGGCCACCACCAGCGGCGCGACCACCAGCATGACCCAGTAGCTGAGGCCGAAGTACTCGGCACCCATCCAGGCCAGCACGGCGCCCAGCATGAAGAGCGCGCCGTGCGCGAAATTGATGACGTTGAGCAGGCCGAAGATCACCGCCAGCCCGAGGCTCAGCATCGCGTAGAAGGCGCCGTTGACCAGTCCCAGCAGGAGCTGGGAGAGCATGGCCGGCAGGGGGATACCGAAGATGTCCATCGCAGGGATGCCGTGAGGTTTGCTCCCCTCTCCCTGCGGGAGAGGGGTTGGGGATGAGGGGCGGCGCATACCGGAGCGAAATCGCCACCAGCACCGCCTGCCCTCACCCCCGCCCCTCTCCCGGTGGGAGAGGGGAGAAACCAGGGCGACGCATCACGCGCACGCCCCGCACGCTTACGCTTACTTCTTCATCAACGCACACTTCGAATCCGCCACCGTCGTGAACGCCTGATCGCCCGGGATCGTCGCCACGATCTTCATGTAGTCCCACGGCTTCTTCGAGTCGGCCGGCGCCTTCACCTGCATCAGGTACATGTCGTGGATGCCGCGGCCGTCCTGGCGGATGTAGCCCTTCGTGTAGAAGTCGTTGATCTTGATCTTCTTCAGCTCGGCCATGACCTTGTCCGGATCGTCGGTCTTGGCCTGCTCCACCGCCTTCAGGTAGGTGCGCACGGCGGAGTAGTCGGCCGCCTGCAGGCTGCTCGGCATCTTCTTCATCTTGCCGAAGTAGCGGTTGGCGAACTTGCGCGTGTCGTCGTTCATGTCCCAGTACCACGAGTCGGTCATCAGCAGGCCTTCGGTGTTGCGCAGGCCCAGGCTGTGCACGTCGTTGATGAACATGAGCAGCCCGGCGATCTTCATCGTCTTGGTGATGCCGAACTCCTTGGCCGCCTTGATCGCGTTGATGGTATCGCCGCCGGCATTCGCCAGGCCCAGGATCTGCGCCTTCGACGACTGCGCCTGCAGCAGGAACGACGAGAAGTCCGACGCCGACAGCGGATGGCGCACCTGGCCCACCACCGTGCCGCCGTTGGCCTTCACCACCGCGGCGGTATCGCTTTCGAGCGAGTGGCCGAAGGCGTAGTCGGCGGTCAGGAAGAACCACGACTTGCCGCCCTGCTTCACCACCGCGCTGCCGGTGCCCTTGGCGAGGGCCACGGTGTCATACGCATAGTGGACCGTGTACGGCGTGCATTCCTCGTTGGTCAGGCGGGCCGTGCCGGCGCCGATGTTGATGTAGACCTTCTTCTTCTCGGCCGCCACCTTGTTCATGGCGAGCGCTGTGGCCGAGTTGGTGCCGCCGATGAGCACGTCCATGCCCTGCTGGTCGGCCCATTCGCGCGCCTTCGAGGCGGCCACGTCGGCCTTGTTCTGGTGGTCGGCCGACATCAGTTCGATGGGCTTGCCGAGCACCTTGCCGCCGGCATCCTCGATGGCCATCTTGATCGCCTCGAGGCCGCCCGGGCCGTCGATGTCGGCGTACAGGCCCGACATGTCCGTGATGTAGCCGATCTTCACGGAGTCGCCCGAGACCTGCGCCGATGCGGCCATCGACACCGCACCCAGACCCAATGCCGCGACGGCGGCCGCCAGTCGATTTTTCTTCATGCCCTTTTTCTCCAGTGTTGTCGGCGGCATCACGTCGATCCGTTGGCCACCCCTTCCCAATTGTCATTGCCGGTACAGCGTGAAGTCGCGGGCGCCGTGGCGCCGGCGCTCAGACGCCGAGCAGTTCGTTCAGCACGGGCATCTTTTCCTGCAGCTCCGCCGCGGCGAAGCGCTCGACGATCTCGCCGTGCTCCATCACGTACAGGCGGTCGGCCAGCGGCGCGGCGAAGCGGAAGTTCTGTTCCACCATCACCACCGTGTAGCCCTTCTCCCTGAGCATGAGGATCATGCGCGCGAGCGCCTGCACGATCACCGGTGCGAGGCCTTCCGAGATCTCGTCGAGCAGCAGCAGGTTGGCGCCGGTGCGCAGGATGCGGCCCACCGCCAGCATCTGCTGCTCCCCGCCCGACAGGCGCGTGCCCTGGCTGTGCCGGCGCTCCTTCAGGTTGGGGAACATCGCGTAGATGTCGTCCTCGCTCATGCCCTTCCCCTGCGTCTTGAGGACGGGCGGCAGCAGCAGGTTCTCCTCGCACGACAGGCTCGAGAAGATCGCCCGCTCCTCCGGGCAGTAGCCGATGCCGTAGTGCGCGATCTTGTGCGTGGGCAGGCCGATGGTCTCGTGGCCGTTGACCTTGATCGAGCCCTTGCGCGTGCCGGTCAGGCCCATGATGGCGCGCAGCGTGGTGGTGCGCCCCGCCCCGTTGCGGCCCAGCAGCGTGACCACCTCGCCACGGTTCACGGTCAGGTTCACGCCGTGCAGGATGTGCGACTCGCCGTACCAGGCGTGCAGGTCCCTGATCTCGAGGGCGGGTACGTTGGATGTTGTCATCGGCTTGCCCTCAGTGCGCGCCCTGCAGCTCGGTGTCGACCGTGCCCATGTAGGCCTCCATCACGCGCGGGTCCTTCGAGACTTCGGCGTAGGGCCCTTCGGCCAGGATCGCGCCCCGCTGCAGCACGGTGATCTTGTCGGCAATCGACGACACCACGTTCATGTTGTGCTCGACCATCAGGATCGTGCGCCCCACCGAGACCTTCTTGATCAGCTGCGTCACGCGGTCCACGTCCTCGTGGCCCATGCCCTGCGTGGGCTCGTCGAGCAGCATCAGTTCCGGCTCCATCGCCAGGGTGGTGGCGATCTCCAGCGCGCGCTTGCGGCCGTATGGCAGGTTGACGGTGACGGTGTCGGCGAACTCGGTCAGTCCCACCTGGTCGAGCAGTTCCATCGCGCGGCCATTGAGCACGTCGAGCGACTTCTCGCTGCGCCAGAACTGGTACGCGGTGCCGAGCTGGCGCTGCAGGCCGATGCGCACGTTCTCCATCACGGTCAGGTGCGGGAACACCGCCGAGATCTGGAACGAGCGGATCACGCCGCGCCGGGCGATCTGCGCCGGCCGCTCGCGCGTGATGTCGATGCCGTTGAAGGTGATGGTGCCGGCGGTGGGCTCGAGGAACTTGGTGAGCAGGTTGAAGCAGGTGGTCTTGCCCGCGCCGTTGGGGCCGATGAGGGCGTGGATCGAGCCGCGCCGTACGCGCAGGCTGACGTTGCTCACGGCGGTAAACCCCTTGAATTCCTTCGTGAGGTTCCGCGTCTCCAGGATGGTTTCCTGCTGGTTCATGCTGCTGCCCGCTCCCCGAGTGCGGCACGCGAGCAGGCTTGTGGCCGGGGGCGTGCCATGTCTGTTTGGATCGAACTACGCTGCGCCCCCGCAGACCGTCTCAGCGGTGACTTTCTAGCTTTTTGCGGGGCTGTTTTGTTGCAGGTTGGGAACCGTTTCCGCAACGATGTGCGGTGCGGCGCACCATTTGACGGCATCTATTGTGTGCGGCTGCTGCGTCGCAAAACATCCGGGTTTGCACTGAGCGTAAGACATTGAGGCCGCGGCGTCGGCAGCAACGGGCGGCGTCGACGCGGAAGCGGGTTCCGGCGCGCTCTCCACGACGATCGCGCCCTCCCCGCCCAGCCGCAGCAAGCGGTCCTCGCGAATCATGTCACAGGCCCGTTCCGCGATCATGATGGTCGGGGAATTGGTGTTGCCCGACGTGATCACCGGCATGACGGACGCATCGACCACGCGCAGGCCGTCGATGCCGAGCACGCGCAGCCGGCTGTCCACCACCGCGCCGGGCTCCCCCGCCCGTCCCATGCGGCAGGTGCCGACGGGATGGAAGATCGTGGTGCCGATATTGCCCGCCGCCTCGGCCAGCGCCTCGTCGCTCTCGTAGCCCGGGCCCGGGAGGTATTCCTCGGGTTTATATCGCGCGAGGGCGGGTGCAGCGATGATTCGTCGCGTCAATCGCAGCGAATCGGCGGCCACGCGCCGGTCCTCTTCCGTCGACAGGTAGTTCGGCGCAATCAGCGGCGCCTGCCGGTAGTCCGGGCTGTCGATGTGCACGCTGCCGCGCGACGTGGGCCGCAGGTTGCACGCGCTTGCCGTAAACGCGTTGAAGCGATGCAGCGGCTCGCCGAACTTGTCGAGCGACAGCGGCTGCACGTGGTACTCGAGGTTGGGCCGCGCCTGCGACGGGTCCGACTTGGCGAAGGCCCCGAGTTGCGACGGCGCCATGCTCATCGGCCCGCTCTGGTTGAACGCGTACTGCAGGCCGATGCCGACCTTGCCCCACCAGTGCGCCGCGCGCGTGTTCAGCGTGCGCACGCCGTGCACCTTCACCACCGTGCGCAGCTGCAGGTGATCCTGCAGGTTCTCGCCGACGCCCGGCAGCGCATGGCGGACCGGGATGCCCAGCGCCTGCAGCCGTTCCGGCTGGCCGATGCCCGACAGTTCGAGCAGTTGCGGCGAGTTCACCGCGCCGGCCGCGAGGATCACCTCGCAGCGCGCCGTCGCCACGTGCTCCACGCCGCCGCCGACGTAGCGCACGCCGGTGCAGCGCCGCCCGTCCACTTCGAGCCGGCTGACCTGCGCGCCGGTGACGAGCGTGAGATTGCCGCGATCGGTGGCGCTGCGCAGGAAGGCCTTGGCCGTGTTCCAGCGGACGCCGCGCCGCTGGTTGACCTCGAAGTAGCCCACGCCGAAGTTATCGCCCCGGTTGAAGTCGTCGGTACGGGGGATGCCGGTCTGCCCGGCGGCCTCGGCGAAGCGTTCGAGGATGTCCCAGCGCAGCCGCTGCGCCTCCACCCGCCACTCGCCGCCCGCGCCGTGGAATTCGCTGGCGCCGCGGTGGTGGTCCTCGCTGCGCTTGAAGAGCGGCAGCACGTTGTCCCAGCGCCAGCCGTCGTCGCCGCTGGCGCGGGCCCACTCGTCGTAGTCCTCGCGCTGGCCGCGCATGTAGATCATGCCGTTGATCGACGAACAGCCGCCCAGTACGCGCCCACGCGGATAGCCGAGCGAGCGCCCGTTCAGGCCGGGTTCGGCGACGGTGCGGTAGAGCCAGTCCGTGCGCGGGTTGCCGATGCAATACAGGTAGCCCACCGGGATGTGGATCCAGTGGTAGTCGTCCTTGCCGCCCGCCTCGAGCAGCAGCACGCTCACGTCCTCGTCCTGCGTGAGCCGGTTGGCGAGCACGCAGCCGGCCGAGCCGGCGCCAACGATGATGTAGTCGAACGTTTCCATGATGTCTTGTCAGGTCAGCGGGCGCCGGGCGCCGCCTCCAGGTGGCGGCGCAGCCAGTCGGTCAGCGCCGCGAACGCCTGTCCGCGCAGCGGTTCGGCCTCGTTGAACAGTTCGTGATACCCGGTCTCGAACCACGCGATCTCGCGCAGGTCGGCCGGGGCGTTGTCGTAGAAGGTGCGGCTGCCGGCGGGGTCGACCACGCGGTCGGCGCCGGCGACGATCATCAGCATGGGCGCCTCGACGCGCGACGCGTCGGCCTGCGCCTGCGCCATGCCGCGCACGAAGGATTCCAGCATGCCCGCGGTGATGCTCTTCAGCACCAGCGGGTCGTCGCGGTACGCCGCCACCAGCGCGGGGTCGTGCGACAGGTATTTCGCGTCGATCGGATTGGGCAGCTTCAGGTTCGGCGCCAGCTTCAGCAGCGTGCGGTGCAGCGCCAGTTGCACCCCGTTCAGGCGCAGCGCCAGGGCCGGCGACGACAGCACCAGCGCGCGCACCGGCCGCACCCGCAGCGTGGCGAAGCGCGCGGCGGTCAGGCCGCCCATGCTGTGGCCGAACAGGATGGGCAGTTCGTGCCAGTCGGTCACGGCGGCGTCGTAGATCTCCGCGAGGTCGTCGACGAAACAGTCGGGATGGGGGGCGACCATGCGCGGCCCGCCGCTGCCGCCGTGGCCGCGCTGGTCGTAGGCGCGCACGCGCAGGCCGAGTCCGCACAGGCTCTGCGCAACGTGCTGGTAGCGCGAGCCGTGCTCGGACATGCCATGCACCACCAGCACGCTGCCGGTCGGCTGTGGAAAGCGGGCCGGATCGGGTTCCCAGTGGCGCAGCAGCAGTTCGGTGCCGTCGCGCATGCGCTGGCGGCTCTGCCGGCATGGCAGGGCGGAGGCGGTCCCGGACGGCGCGCTCGCCTTGGCGTGCAGTCCGGCTACGTCCAGCAGGGGGTCGTCCATCCGCTTGCTCTCCTCATCGGGTTGGACATTGTGACGCTGTTCCGTCAGCCGTGGCAGTCCGGTTTCCCCTTAGCGCCCCTGGCGCCATTTCCTGCCCCCGGCTCCGCCTCCACCGCCTCCACCGCCTCCACCGCCTCCCCGAAGTCCGCCAGGATCGGGCAGTCCGGCCGCTCGTCGCCACTGCAGGCCTGGGCCAGCGCGCGCAGCGTGTCGCGCATGGCGGCCAGTTCCGCGATGCGCTGCTCCAGGTCGGCCACATGGCGCAGCGTGAGCGCCTTCACATCCGCGCTGGCGCGGGCGCGGTCATGCCACAGCGACAGCAGCCCGCGGATCTCGTCGAGCGAGAAGCCGAGGCTGCGCGCGCGCCGCACGAAACGCAAGGTGTGCACCGCGCGCGCGTCGTAGCGCCGGTAGCCGCCCTCGGTACGCGGCGGCGGCGCCACCAGCCCGATCGACTCGTAGTGACGGATCATCTTGGCCGACACGCCCGACGCCTGCGCCGCCTCGCCGATGTTCATGCCGATGCTCCCTGCGTGGATCCGGGCCGCCAGCGCCGCAGCAGCAGCGCATTGCTGACCACGCTGACGCTGGAGAAGGCCATCGCCGCGCCCGCCACCACCGGGTTGAGCAGGCCCGCCGCCGCCAGCGGAATCCCAATCACGTTATAGAAGAAAGCCCAGAACAGGTTCTGCCGGATCTTCTGCACGGTCCGCTGCGACACGGCGAGCGCGTCGGCCACGAGCCCGGGGTCGCCGCGCATCAGCGTGATGCCGGCGGCATGCATGGCGACGTCGGTGCCGGTGGACATGGCAATGCCCACGTCGGCCGCCGCCAGCGCGGGGGCATCGTTGATGCCGTCGCCCACCATCGCCACCACCCTGCCGCCCTGCTTCAGCGCGGCCACACGCGAGGCCTTGTCCTGCGGCATCACTTCGGCCTGCACATCGTCCAGCCCGAGCGCCGCCGCCACCTGTGCCGCGGCGCCGGGATTGTCGCCGGTCAGCATGACGGTCTGTATGCCCGCGGCCCTGAGCCGGGCGATGGCGGCGTGCGCGCCAGGCTTGAGCGCGTCGCCAAAGCCGACCAGGCCGAGCACGCGTGCTCCGGTCGGCCCCGCCGGATCGAGCAGCCACGACACCGTGCGTCCCTGCGTGCGCAACGCATCCGCCTCCTGCTGCAGCGTACCCGCCGCTGCGCCGAGCGTCGCCCGCAGCCGTTCGCTGCCGAGTTGCAGCGCGCGGCCTTCCACCTCGCCGGCCACGCCGAGGCCCGGCAGGGCGCGCACCTGTGCGGCCAGCGGCACGGAGAGCCCGCGCGCCTGCGCCGCCACCGTCACCGCGCGCGCCAGCGGATGTTCGCTGCCGGCTTGCAGCGCGGCGAGCTGACGCAGCAGACCGGTTTCGTCGCCGTCGACAGCATGCAGGGCGACCACCTCGGGCTTGCCGACCGTCAGCGTGCCGGTCTTGTCGAACGCCACCACGCGCACGCGGTGGGCAATCTCCAGCGCCTCGGCGTCCTTGATCAGGATGCCGGCCCGTGCGCCCGCGCCGGTGCCGGCCATGATCGCCGTCGGCGTGGCCAGCCCGAGCGCGCACGGGCAGGCGATGACCAGCACGGCCACCGCATTCAGCAGCGCGGCCTCCCAGTCGCCCGCGCCGATACCCCACCCCAGCAACGTAACGAGCGCAATGCCCAGCACCACCGGCACGAACACGGCGCTCACGCGGTCCACCAGGCGCTGGATCGGCGCCTTGGCAGCCTGCGCGTGCTCGACCATGCGGATGATCCGTGCCAGCACGGTCTCGGCGCCGATGGCCGTGGTGCGTGCCACCAGCAACCCTTCGTAGTTGATGGCTCCGCCGGTCAGGCGGTCGCCGGGCGACTTCGACACCGGCAGGCTCTCGCCCGTCAGCATCGACTCGTCGGCATGGCTGCTGCCTTCGCTCACCACGGCGTCGACCGGAATGCGCTCGCCGGGACGGATCACGACGAGATCGCCCATCTGGACGGCGGCCAGCGGCACGTCCCGCTCAATGCCGTCACGCCGCACGCGCGCGGTGTCGGGCCGCAGCGCGGCGAGCGCGCGGATGGCGTCGGCGGTCTGCCGCTTGGCGCGCGTCTCCAGCCACTTGCCGAGCCGTACCAGCGTGATGACCACGGCGGCGCTTTCGAAATAGAGATGGGTCATGCCGTCCGCGCCGCGCCACATCAGCCACAGCGACAGCCCGTAGGCCGCCGACGTGCCCAGCGCCACCAGCAGATCCATATTCCCCGCCCCGGCCCGCACCGCCTTCCACCCGGCCCGGTAGAAGCGCCAGCCGAACACGAACTGCACCGGCGTGGCGAGCAGCCACTGCACCCAGGGCGCCAGCATCCAGTGCACGCCGAACCACCCGAGCACCATCGGCACCATCAGCGGCAGCGACAACGCCGCGCAGATCGCCACCGGCCACGGTCCCGACCAGAAGTCCGTGCCGAGTTCGGACAACGGCGCCACGTCGACCACTGGCTCGGCGCCATAGCCCGCGCGGGAGACCGCTTCGACCAGCACGGCGCTGTCGGCCACGCCGCGCAGCACGGTCACGGTGGCGCGCTCGGTGGCCAGGTTGACCTGCGCGTCCAGCACGCCCGGCACGGACCGCAGCGCCCGCTCGACCCGCCCGACGCACGAGGCACAGGTCATCTCGCGGACCGAAAGCACGATCTCGTCGGTCGGCACCGCGTAGCCGGCATCGCCAACGGCCTTCGCCGCCGCCGGCAGCACAGCCGCGCTTGCGGCACGCACGGTCGCGACCTCCGTGCCGAGGTTGACGGCAGCCTCCTCCACGCCCGGCACGCGGGCGAGCGCCTGCTCGACCCGGCGCACGCACGAGGCGCAGGTCATGCCGTCGACGGGCAGGCGCCATTCGGCAAGGGAGGGCTTCAGCGCGGGCGAAGCCGCAAGGGCGGAAACGGTATCGGACATGAAGGGGCCTGGCTCCATCGGGACGGAATGCGATGGATGGAGCATGGACCTTACCATGATAGGAAGGTCAAGGACCTGTGCCGGGGCTTGCGCTTCCCTCCATGGGAAGGTTCACACTACGGGCTGTTCCAGCCAGTCAACCCTATGGAGTCGAGAATGAAGTTCGAGGTCGAAGGCATGTCCTGCAACCATTGCGTCGCCGCCATCACAAAGGCCGTCCAGGCGGTCGATCCTGCCGCGAAGGTAATGGCCGACGTGCCGACGCAAACGGTGTCGGTCGACAGCGGCGCCGCCGGGCAGGCGCTGCGCGAGGCCATCGAGGCCGCCGGCTATCCGGTGCGGGCGGCGTCCTGACGATACAAAGAGGGAGCGCGCGCGGGCAACTAGACACGCCGAAGCTGAGCGGAGTAGGATTAAATCCTACTGGATGGAGGTTGCCATGCGAACCACTCAACAATTCAGCGTCACGCTCCCTACCGAGATGGCCCAGGCGGTGAAGGAGAAGGTACGGACCGGCGAGTACGCCAGCGAGAGCGAGGTTATTCGAGATGGCCTACGCGCGCTGCTGGCGCGTGATCGCGCCGTCGAGAGTTGGCTGCTTCAACAGGTCGGCCCGGCCTATGACGCACTCAAGGCGGATCCGTCACGTGCCGTGACCGCTGACCAGATCCGCGCCCGCCTGGCTGCAAGACATGCCGAGAAGACGAAGGCGCGATGAGCCTCTGCAGGGTCGTCTTCACCCCGGAGTTCGAGGCGCAGATTGGAGAGCTCTACGATTACATCGCTGACGAAGCCTCTCCCGAGATCGCCGCGCGGTACACAGACGCCATCGTGAGCTACTGCGAGAGCCTGTGCACGTTTCCGCGTCGCGGCACCATGCGCGATGACGTGCGGCCCGGCCTGCGCATAACCCACTACAGGAAGCGCGCCGTCATTGCCTTCACCGTGGACGGCGAACAGGTTTCCATCATTGGTGTGTTCTACGGCGGCCAGGACTACGAAACGGCCTTGCGCGAGACTGATTAGCCTAAATTGCACCCGGGGAATTTCCGCCCTTTACGGCCGCTGCCGGAGCACTAGCCAAGGGCCTGAATTGCAGACGATTGATCGTTCCGATCAAGGTGTGCAGCCAAATATCACAATCTTTGACATTCATTGATCACTTTTCGGGGTAGCCTTTTTGGGCTACCCCGCGCCAATTACCATGTTGTCAGGCGGCCGCGGACCACCCACCTGCTGGAGCAGCCGTCCATGGGCAATCGTCTTCCGTTCCTTTCCACCCACACCGTCATCCTCCAACCAGCGAGGGGCGCTCAATGACGGCGAACGGCAGCGCAGCGAGCACGTCGATGTATTTCGCGGTAGCGCCGTCTTCCCCTCAATTGGCCGACCAGCTCCTGCAGGCCTGGCAGCACAGGCTGGCCCAGAGAACGGGGCTACATCTTTATGCGCTGGTCGATTGCCTGATCGCCCCGGGCTTTGTCGAGTTCTGTGCGCAACAGGGTTGGTGGCCTCCGGTCTCCACCTACGCCGACCAGATAGGTTTCGACAGTGGCCGGGATTGGGCGCCTGCCCTGCTGGCGTTGCCGGAGGATCTGGCTCACCTGCAACAGCAAATGTTGCGGATCTTGGCGCATTGCAGCGGCAGGCCGGCGCTTGGCTTTATCGTCAGCAGGCATTCCATCGACGTGGTCAAGGCGCAGCTAATGCGCGTGGCCGGCATCACGGATGGCGACGGGAGCCGCTGGTTGCTGCGCTTTGGCGATACACGCGTCTGGCCACCGGCGCCTGGCTGGCTGACGCCTGAACAGCACGCTCACGCCTTTGCCGGTCTCGATGCCTGGATGGTGGTGGACCGCTACGGCAAAGTTCAGACCTTCGAAGGCAGCCCGGACACCAGCCCCGCCTCGCCGGACGACTTCATCAAGGACTTTCGCATTACCGAGCGGCAGTTCACCCAGATGAGCGAGTTGGGAGAGGCGGACGCCCACCTGGCCAGACTGGCGGACACGCCGGCCCATGCTCAACTGGCACGCACCCCGATCGAGCAATACGACACCGCCCGGCAATGTCTTGCCACGCTGGGCCGGCTCGGGATCAATAGCGAGCAGGAACGATATCAGTACATCCGCTTTGCCCTGCGCTTTCCCGGTGACTGCGAACAACACCCCGCCGTCCAGACCGCGTTGCTTGCGGCCAGACACCAGCAGGGCACCCTGTCTGCGCTGCTGGCGGCGTTGCCGGCATCCATGACCACTCCCATCGCGTAGCCACTCCCCCAGGAAACTTCCCATGATGCGACGACTTACCCTGCTGGCCGCCGGCCTGGCCGTGGCCACGCTGACGGCCTGTGCCAGCAGCGGCCTGTCCACCCGTGACAGCGACAAGGCTTACTTCAATGCCTCGATCGGCGGGGTGAATCACACCGGACAGTATCTGTACGGGTTCTCTGTCAACGGCTCCTTTGGGGGAAACGTCAGTGAGTACGGGGCCGGAAATGCCGGTGTTTGCTGCGTGCGCTTGCCCCGCGTCTATCGGCCCGGCCTGACCGTCGACATCAAGTACGACCTCACGCTGGATGACGGCACCAAGCACAACTGGAAGACCAAAAATGGCATCCCGGTCGAGCCATACACCGAGCCGGGCGACGTGTATGTCCACTTCTTCCCGAACGACCAGATCCGTGTGGTCGTCTCGAATGCGGGACCGGGAAGCAAGCATCCGATTCCTAGTCCAGTAAATCCTGATCGGCAACGCGGAGCTGTGCGCCCATGAACCCACCCGTCAAGACCGCGGATACCCGCACCCAATATTCGCCGGCGGCCG
>Ga0160472_100444_pt1 | contig 29965 bp, 23 predicted proteins | sample HID1973M_E11MG_FD_108267 | JGI IMG/M metagenome (GOLD analysis project Ga0160472, IMG submission 108267) | Enriched mosquito-associated microbial communities from UW Madison campus, WI, USA - HID1973M_E11 MG | ecosystem: Host-associated > Arthropoda: Insects > Digestive system > Unclassified ... | reverse complement strand
CGAACTTCTCGTCTCACCGGACACCAGTCGGCGGGCACGGCGCACCAAGACCATGCAGTGATGAAGGGAAAGGTGTGCAATTTTCAGCCGCCAGAACCATGCAAGTTTCGATCGGCGTTGACAATGTGTTTAACATCGCTCGCAAAGAATGGGGGATGGAAAGCCTTTCGACCCCCGTGGAGCTGGTGCGAAAGCCACAGCCAAACAACGCACGCACGCGCCGCATTTCGGCCGAAAACTCTCCTGGCAACGCACCTGTCGAGGACGATGCTAGGTCGGATCGCGGCGCAAATGATGGCGAGCTCAAATGGGTTTTGGCGGCCAGTGGCTCGACACTGCTGCCTCCCATCATGTGCCTGGCCATCGAAACAGCCATGCGCAGGGGCGAGATCATCGCACTTCGCTGGGAGAACGTTGACCTAAAGCGCCGCGTCGCACACCTACCCGCTACGAAGAATGGCAGCTCCCGCGACGTACCGCTCTCCTCGCGAGCCGTTGCTACGCTTCAAGGGCTATTGACGGCAGGTAATGAAACCGGGAAAGGATCGCAAGATGGCGATAGCCTCGATACTGGCCGCGTGTTCAATATCCGCGGCGACGCCGTCACCCGGGCCTTTGAGCGGGCAGTCGCGCGCGCAAGCTCTATGTCGACGAGTGCAAGGAAGCCAAGCGACGGCCGGACGATAGGCTTCTAACCGACCTGCGCTTTCACGACCTGCGGCACGAGGCGACTTCGCGTCTGGCCTCAATTTTTCCCATGCATGAACTGACAAAGATAACGGGTCATAAAGATCCGCGTATGCTCATGCGGTACTACCATCCACGGGCCGAAGATTTGGCAAAGCGCCTTGCTTAGTTTCGCCCCTTAGAGTGGGCTCGGGCGTCACACGTCATACCGTATCGGAGCGCTATCGTCCTTGCGCCGGCATGAAGTCCGCGATTGCTGGCTCATTCGTAACCGGGGCAGGGCCTTTCGACGCTACAAGCGTCAGTTGCTCAGACATATATTCGGCAAGTCCGCCGAGCCAGTTGATCAGCTGTGCCTTCTCTAAGAATGGATGCTGAACAGTCGTCGGGCTTCCAGACTGCCAGGCAGCATTCGTGGCGAAATGAATTCGTTCGATTTCCGTTCGTGCCGCAACCTTCGCCGTTGAAAACTCCTTCGGCTTTTCGTCGGCGCTACCAGTTGCTCCGAAGGAGTCGTTGGGTTTATCCAAAAAATCCAAGCCGAGCAGGTGCCAATGAGGCTGTGCGTGCCGAGAACTTCCAATATCCCGGCGATCCCACTCTGCTCTAACTATGGGCGCGAGCTCCTTTCCAGCGAAGATCGAGACGCTGACCGAGGTCATTGCGAAGGTTGATTCGTACATGTGGTCGAATCGCAAGCGAAGCCCAAAGTAGAAACTGTCAGGAACTATGAAGGGGTGAATTGCCGCGACAGGCAGATGCAATTTCTCATTCGCGCGCGTTTCGACGAGGGTCCCCTTTGTCTGGTAGCGATCGATCAGACAATAGAATGTTCCTATCATTCCTCCTTTGGGCTTTCTATCAATCTTTAGTCCCTTCCCCTTGCGCCAGTACTTCTCCAAGACATTTTCGCAAGCAGAAATAAGGCCCTCATCGTATGCGAGAAACTCAGGAGCAGATGGCATCGAGCGGAATACCGTAAGCACCGCAGACAAGCTCGGTCAGAATATTGAGATCAACTTCCTCCTCTGACGCAATTCGCTTTCCCCAAACGACTAGATCTCTCAAAACACGCAAATTAGCAGGTATAGGTGCAAGGAGAGGCAGTTCACCAACATACTTACTCGACAAGTCCCATTGTCCGCCACCAACTTGTGCCGACACTTGAGACAAAAGCTTCTCCGCAAGTCGACTCGCGAATACCGCTACGAGAGTGAGAGCGTATTCATCGCTCGATATATATTGCCAGTGCTTCTTAGACTCACGCGGTAACCATCCATGACCAACCACAACAACAAATTCCCCAGCTGCATCCCATGCAAACGCACCGGTCTGGCCAAAATATTTCGTTACCAGCTTTGGCTTCACTGCATATTGCCATTCTCTTGGCCAAATTAGCCCCCACCACGGCTGACTTGCCTTTACAAGGCTTCTACGTGCCGCAAGCTCTGCTTTGTTGGGCAGAAGATACTCTTCATAGTATTTTGGCACTAGCCTCGCCAAGTCGAACTCTGAGTCGATTGGATCTAGTCCCGTTGTATAGGGGTAGAAAATAAAAGTCTCTACTTTAAGGCGTGCTTCGACTAGCGTGGAATTGGTAACGGCTGGTCGGAAAAATGCCCTTTCTTCCTCACTCAAGCGAGTAATAAAATCCTTTGACACTAAAAACACGTCGCCGCCCATGCGGACGCCTTGCTTAATGTCAAAGAGATTCTTCGCGGCTATCAGACCTTTTCGCTCCTCCAAAAAACGACCTAGTGCCCATCCCGTGTAGGGGCGCGGCAACCAAGAGCGAGGTTCGTATATAGATGCCTTATCTCGATAAACAGAATATCCGCCTTCGCTAATTACAACGTTCCCCTCAAGCTGAAATTTTCGAAGCCCGCGCAAAGCCTCCCCCACGGACCCTGGACGCGGGTCAGTCCAAACAAGCGTTGCAGGTTGTCGATTTGTCGTCCGTTTCGCAACAAAGAGACCAGATTGCACCATCGCGTGCATATAGAGCGATGGATTGGCAAGATTGACAATGACGAGCGGCGAAATCTCTTCCAATAGAGATTCACGAAGCTTCCGAGATGACGACGCATCGAAAAACGAGCGAGGTGCAACACTGGCTAGCACGCCATCATTCACCAATGCTTGGCTCGCCCGCATGATAAATACGGAAGCCAAGTTTGGTTTATTTGCCTGAAGCCCCATCAATTGCTGCTGAACCGCATCTTGTTCCGGCCCGGGCATCTCCTGCCAGGATTTGAATGGCGGGTTCATCAAGATAACATGATTATTCTCCGGCCAATTCGGCTCAGTGACGGAGTTGTGACATTCAATCTGGACGACAACTCGGCCATCCCAACTCGCTGCCTCCCATCCGAGGCTAAACTTAGCGATATCAACGGCAGCCTGCGACTGATCCCAGCCCCGCAGTAACACCCGCCCGCCAAATCCATTAATTTCGAGAATTCTCAATGCTTCTTTCAACAACTCACCAGACCCACAAGCAGGATCGAATATAACGATCTCTTCAATTTGTGAGTTGGCGAATTCGCGCAAGCCCTCTTCTGCTAGGGTCCTAGCAATTGAAGGCGGCGTGAAATACGCTCCATCGGTAATTCCCAAGGAGCGTGTGTTAACCACTGCATCGAGCGGCCCTAATCCCGGAAGCCAATCTTCATCGGGAAGGACTACTTGTGCGTGTGCCTCCTGAAATAGTGCGCCTGATGCGTGACGCAGAAGAAGGGCAAAGTCCGGGCGGAGCATCCTGAACGAACCGATTTTTCCTGCCAAACGATCAAAGAAGTAACCTTGGTCGGCATCAGATATCGCATCAAACGCTATCTTCGCGCTAGCTGGCACAGGCCAGTTTGCAGGCAAGTCCCGACCGAGCTCCGTTTCGCTTGCAACGCAGCCGATCAGATAGAGGAAGGCGCCGAGCGCACCGAAGCCAGTCGAGCCTTCGCGCAGACTAGACCGCATGGATCTGAACACACCAAGCGCATGGCTCACAACCGAATTTGAGCCGTCGGGGCTATTTTTTTCCAGATATCGATGGAACTCGTCCAAGTTTGTCCGAATACTAGAAGTGGTATATTTTTCGGCGGAATCTGGTCGATCCCACCGGACCACTTCAACGTAATTTCTGGTAACTGTTAGATGGTGGCCAATATTCGACGACCAGGCGGTAGCACACCGATCCAATAGCGGAATGCCCTCGTCTTCATCCAAGCAGAAATTGCCGGTGACCCCATTCAGGAGGACGTGCTTGGTGTCTGTGTCCCGCTCACGATAAAGGGGTACAGCCAACAGGCCTAGGCCGTGCTGCCATGCGCGGTACGACAACATTATTTGATCCATACGCTATGCCTTCGTGGAAACCGCCGTGAGCGGAAGCGGTAGGCTAATTTGTGAGTCCGGCTCGTCGTTTTCACGAAGGCTCTGTACTAGCTCATCTACGCAGCGAGCAAGCGGCACCACTACATGCAGGGAATTTCCTCCCTGCCAACTACCTGTAGTTACCCGCCTAACAGAGTTGTCTTCCAGTTGAATAACCAGAGCAGTATGTCCGGATATCGCGTGAGGCGCAGTCGCCCGGCACACTTCGAAGAGTTCTTCCGCGAAGCCGGAGACGAAGCTCACACCGATGCCACTGCGTGCAACCAACAGGTAAACAACCTTTAGCGCGACGAGATCAGAAAATGAAAAGGACGCCGACTGTCCGTGGTGGTCAGCAAGGGGCGGCAACGCTCTCTTCCAGTAGCGAAGCGTCTCCTGACCAATCCCGACAGCCTTCTGTACCTGCTGAGGGGTGTAGTGCATAACGAGCGAGGTTGTTGTTAACAACAATTTGTTTGGGAGTATTGTACGGCTTGGCATGCCCCCAGTCGAGGACGATGAACAACTCTGCACTTTTAACAACACTGATCGCGGGACTCCTACGAGAACTCCAGCCGTGCGTGCAATCCTAGACGACATGCCGCGCCAAGCACTTGTCTGAGGTGCTCCCGGAAACAGTGGTCGCTCGCCTTTGGGGGGAGCCCAGACGCCCAATCAGTGCTCAGTCGATGGCCAATGGCTCGAAGCGGCTTCGGCACGCCACTACACAGTCGTCTCTTCTCTACCTGATTCGACTGCCTCCATCGCTATGGAGTCAGCGGGTAAGGCCAAGGATCTGTGCGCGGGACCATCAGTAGAGCTTCCGCCATGTCTGCATATGCTGATTCATGCCCAACGGTGTTGGCGGGATAAACAAGTGTCCCGCTATTTGCGACTTCGATTTTGTGGCAGTCGGCGTCATTCGTATCTTCTTCGAAAACTCGCCAGAACCAGCCTTGGCTGGGATGGGGCTCAACCTCTCCGCTGTAAGTTCGCATGGGGCGTCTTCCTTTCACTCGATGGCCAAGCGGCGTACTGACCAGGGGTAGGGGCGTTCGATTCCTCATCGCCCTGTCGCGCGGCTCGACCCTGGAATCATCAGCCCCTCCGTGGGCGGCAACACAGATATTAATCTTTATCTGCCGAGGGATGAACGAATTCGTGAAGGAGTGGAGATGTAATACAAAAGCGGCTCTAAAGCCTATCCTGCCCTAGTAATCTCCCTCCCGTCTTCTACAACTCAGTACAGAACAAGATGCGTACAGGAACAGAACATCTGCAGAACGCTTTCAGAACGTTTGCAGAACAAACTAGGGACATTCCCAGAACATGAAGCGTACAGAAAATCGTATTTCTACCCAGAATCTTCACCTCTGAGCCGGTTTTGAGGCATCTTGCCCAACGTGATGCACCTTGATTCACTTCCGATGCAAACATGACGCGCTGCCCGGAAGCATTGACGGGATCTCGCTTCCCACAACATCCCTGGTCATCGTTTTCGCGTCCGCGAAAATCTGCATGGGATTCGCTCGGATGGACGGAGTCCCACTTCGGCTGCCGTTCTTGAAAAGGAGACGTTACATCTCGGTGTTCCACCTGATTTTGCTCACCCATGTATTTACACGGTACGCCGGCAATCTCGCTCGTCTATCACTCATAGTGGAAAATCTTGAAAATGAGTAAAATGGATTAAGTAAGATCAATATCCAGGTGGGCGCAAAACTGGATATTAAGTGGGTATTGGCTTGTCATGTTGCTTGGCAAACCTTCATAGGGATTTTCCGCGGAGCCTTGCTGGGCAGCGGCTCGAATTGCCAAGCATAATGCGTGCTTGACAGGCATTTTCATTTGATTTGGTACTTGTCAATCTTCCAGACGGAGGCGTCCGATGGACGGCGAGATTCCCAGCATGGGGACGATCACAGTCATTTACGCAGCAGTTTTAATGGCGACTGCGCTTGTGGCAACCCTTACCCATCGGGCAGCGCAACTGGCCCGAACGATTGCGGAAAACGGAGGAGTAGATGGGCTTCTGTCGTATGACAGTGTGAACCGCCCCGGGTTTCGAGGAGGCTCCACTCTTTGAGAGAATGGAGTTCATGAGGAAGTCAGTCAAATTTTCCCCGGAAGTCCGGGAGCGCGCCGTGCGCATGGTGTTCGAGCATCGCGAGGAACACGAATCGCAGTGGGCTACCGTGGTGTCGATCGCAGCCAAGATCGGCTGTACCGCGCAGACCTTGTTGACTTGGGTTCGCCAGCATGAGCGCGACACCGGTCAGCGTGCAGGTACAACCACGGCAGAAGCCCAGCGCATCAAGGATCTGGAGCGAGAGGTTCGCGAACTGCGCAAGGCCAACGAGATCCTGAAGCTGGCCAGCGCGTTTTTCGCCCAGGCGGAGCTCGACCGCCGATTCAAGTCTTGAGGGACTTCATCGACGAGCACCGAGGCACCCTCGGGGTCGAGCCGATCTGCAGGGTGCTGCAGGTTGCCCCGTCGGGCTATCGCCGCTACGCGGCCAGCAAGCGCAATCCGGCATTGCTGAGTACACGGGCAACGCGCGATGCCGCGCTGGTGCCCCATATCGAACGTGTTTGGCGAGCCAATATGCAAGTCTACGGCGCTGACAAGGTCTGGCGTCAACTCCAGCGCGAGGATGTCGCTGTGGCTCGCTGTACCGTGGAGCGCCTGATGCGGCGCCACGGCTTGCGCGGTGTGGTGCGCGGCAAAGTGGTACGTACCACGGTCAGCGATGCCAAGGCAACGTGCCCGCTGGACCTGGTCAACAGGCAGTTCAACGCGCAGCGGCCGAATCAGCTCTGGGTCTCGGATTTCAGTGTGCCGCAGCAAGCGGCGTAGGAGATGAGGGTATGGCCCCTCGCCATCGGCTTGCAGGAGCGGGTGGCAAACCACCAGGAGCGGCTTGGGTCAAAAGCCCCGGTCGTGAGCGTCATGGAAAAGGCGTCGTGAAGGCGTCAGGTATGAATCATGGAAGACGAACAACCGTGAACTGCCGTTCAAGTGTCGAAAGTACTCAGATGACATCAAAACCGGGGAGTGAAGTTGCCCCGCGATCAGTCTGGCCGTTACCTGCTTACGGGTCAGGCGGTGTCCGGCATAGAGGCAGCGTCAGCCTGATTCAGGCTCTTACGTTGAACTGCGGGAACCTTCGGTGGCGATGCCAAGCGAAAGGCACAAGCCCGAAAGGCGAGGCCGAAAGTAGCGATGCGCCACCAAGGGGCGGAGCAGCTCGTAGTAGCGATGAAGCCGCTGTAATGGTGGTGGAGCGAAGGGGCTGCGTCATCCCGGTCTGGGGTCGTGTCAACTGCGTGAGCAGGAGGAGCACGGCGTCATGACCAAACCGTTTGACATTCCCAAGGCGTTAATCTGGGAGGCATTCAAATGTGTCAAAGCGAACGGCGGCGCCGCAGGCGTGGACCGTGAATCAATCGAGCAATTCGAGAGTCGCCTGAGCGACAACCTGTACAGGCTATGGAATCGCCTCTGCTCCGGCAGTTACTTTCCGCCGCCGGTGAAGGGAGTGCCGATTCCGAAGAAGTCGGGCGGTGTGCGAATGTTGGGCGTGCCCACGGTTGCCGACCGGGTGGCGCAGACGGCGGTCAAGCTCCTGCTGGAGCCGCAGATCGACCCGAAGTTCCATCCAAACTCTTATGGCTATCGGCCTGGGCGCTCTGCCCACGATGCGATTGCCGTGGTGAGACGGCGAAGCTGGGACTACGACTGGGTTGTGGAATTCGATATCAAAGGTCTCTTCGACAATATCGACCACGACCTGCTCATGAAAGCGCTCAGGAAGCACTGCCAGACCCCATGGGTTCTCTTGTATGTGGAACGCTGGCTGAAAGCGCCAATGCAGACCACGGATGGGGAGCTTGTGGAGCGGGCGCGCGGCACGCCACAAGGCGGCGTCGTGAGTCCGTTGCTGGCCAACCTGTTCCTGCACTACGCCTTCGACGTGTGGGTCGCCCGCAACCTCAAGAGCGTGCGGTTCTGTCGTTACGCCGATGATGGGGTGGTCCATTGCAAGAGCTTGGCGCAGGCCAAGCTGGCGCTGGACAGGATTGGCGCGCGGTTTCGCGAGTGCGGGCTCGAATTGCATCCGGGCAAGACGAGGATTGTCTACTGTCAGGACGTCAATCGGCGGGAAGCACATCCTGATGTCCAGTTCACCTTTCTGGGGTACACCTTCCGGCCGCGCAAAGCGGTGGACAAGTATCAGCGGGTCTACGTGAACTTCGCCCCGGCGGTCAGCCGTGACGCCCTCAAGGCGATGCGGCAGACCATTCGGGGGTGGCATCTGCAACTGAAGTGCGACTGCGAATTGGGCGATCTGGCGGCAATGTTCAATCCGATTCTGAGGGGGTGGCAGCAGTACTACGGCCGCTTCCATGGCTCGCCATCCGGCTCGACGCGCTGACCCGCCTGGAAGAGTTCACGGCATTCGACGAACTGGACTGGGCCAGCGTGGTCACGGAGATCGCCGCGCTCGAAGACGAACGCCAGCAACTGGAAGCAGCGTCGGACCTGCTCCGGACTTTGCAGGATCAACTGCGCGCGCTACAGGACACGCACGAGAAAACGTCGGTCAGCCTGCAAGAGGCCCGCGACAAGCGGTCGAAGGTGGAACAACGCCGCACCGACGCGCAGGCGCTGCGCGAGCATACCGAGACCCTGCGGGAAGGCGTGACCATCGACGAAGCCATGACGGCACGCCTGGAAGCGATGCGTGCCGAAGCGTTGGGCGAGCACCAGCTTTCGGTCGAATCTTGCGACAACCGCGAGCAGGACGTGCGCGACTGGCCGCAAACAAAGATCGACGCCGAGGATAAGCGGCTTGGCCGCCTGGTCGAACGCATCATCAAGGCCATGACCTCCTTCAAGGAGGCCTACAAGCTGGAGACCGCCGAATTCGACGCCAGCCTCGACGCCGCCTTCGAATACGAGAACCTGCTGAAGCAGCTCAACCGCGACGACCTGCCGCGCTTCGTGGCCCGCTTCAAGGAGCTGCTCAACGTCAACACCATCAACGAAGTCGCCAACTTCAATGCACAACTGGCGCGCGAGCGGCAGACCATCGCCGAGCGCATCGGCCACATCAACCGCTCGCTCGGCGAGATCGACTACAACCCCGGGCGCTACATCGTGCTGGAATCGCAGCCCAGCCCCGACGCCGAGATCCGCGACTTCCAGCAAGACCTGCGCGCCTGCACCGAGGGCGCGGTGACGGGGTCCGACGACGAGCAGTATTCGGAAGCCAAGTTCCTGCAGGTCAAGGCCATCATCGATCGCTTCAAGGGCCGCGAAGGGTTGTCGGAACAGGACCGCCGCTGGACGGCACGGGTGACCGACGTGCGCAACTGGTTCCTGTTCGCCGCCAGCGAGCGCTGGCGCGAGGACGACAGCGAACACGAGCACTATTCCGACTCGGGCGGCAAGTCCGGTGGCCAGAAGGAAAAGCTCGCCTACACCATCCTCGCGGCCAGTCTCGCCTACCAGTTCGGCCTCGAATGGGGCGCCGTGCGCTCGCGCTCGTTCCGCTTCGTGGTGATCGACGAAGCCTTCGGGCGGGGCTCCGACGAATCGGCGCAGTACGGCCTGCGGTTGTTCCGGCAGCTCAACCTGCAATTGCTGATCGTCACGCCGCTGCAGAAGATCCACATCATCGAGCCGTTCGTGTCGAGCGTGGGCTTTGTGCACAACGAGGGCGGCCGGGACTCGCGGCTGCGCAACCTGACGATCGAGGAATACCGGGCGCAGAAGGCGCTCATCGCCCCGGCCTCCCCGCAGGTCGCGCAGGAGGCGTTGCCGTGAGCTGGACGGGACCGCACGACCTGAAGCTGCAGGTGTACCGTTTGTGGGAGCGCGGGGACCTGCTGCGCGAAGCCGTGTCCGACGAGACCAAGTTCCCGCTGCGGCTACGCCTGAAGACGCCGACCTCGGCCGACATTACCGAACGCTTCGAGGCCGTGCGGGCGTGGGCCGCCGAATTGGCGGCGGAGCCGGCCGTGCAGTTGAAGTGGCAGGAGGTCCGCCATCGCGTTCAGGGCACGCAGCGCCTGCCTGACAGCGCGACGGTGGAGACGATGGACAAGGCGCTGGCATGGATTGGCAAGCGCTGCGAGGGGGAGATGTTTGCCAAGCTCGTCGCGGAAACACGCAGCACGTTTCCGGCGCTGCTGCCCTGGCTCGCACGCCGGCCGCTGGAAGCCCTCGAACTGGCGGCCGTCTGGCCGCGTTTCCTTACCGTGGTGGCATGGCTGCGGGATAGTCCGCGCCCGGGTATCTACCTGCGACAAGTCGACGTGCCGGGCGTCCATACCAAGTTCATCGAGATGCATCGCGCCGTGCTGGCCGAGTTGCTCGATCTTGCGCTGCACCCCGAGGCGATCGATACCGGCAAATCGGGCACGAGCCAGTTCGCCGCGCGCTATGGCTTCCGGGACAAGCCGGTGCGCATCCGCTTCCGCGTCCTCGATCCCGCCATGCGCCTGCTGCCCGGCCCGGAATGCCCCGACGTCACGCTCGACGCCGAGAGTTTCAGTCGCCTGGACCTTGGCGTCGGCCGCGTGTTCCTGACCGAGAACGAAATTAACTTCCTCGCCTTTCCCCGGCTGGCTGACGCCATCGTCATCTTCGGCGGCGGATACGGCTGGCGGGCGCTGGGGCAAGCTGCATGGCTCAGGCAATGCGCGATGTTCTACTGGGGCGATATCGACACGCACGGCTTCGACATCCTCGACCGGTTGCGCGAGCAGTTCGGCCATGTGACGTCATTTCTGATGGACCGCGCCACCCTCGACGCGCACGCGGCAGTCTGGGGCGTCGAGGACAAGCCCCTCCGCATCGACCTGCACAGGCTGACGCCGGCCGAGCGTGCGCTCTATGACGACCTACGCGACAACCGTATCCGCCCGGGCCTGCGGCTGGAACAGGAGCGCATCGGTTTTGGCTGGCTGGCTGACCGGCTTGGCGAAATAGGTTGAGACGAACCGTGGCGAGCCTCGCCGCGTTACCACCGCCACCGCACCCCCAGATTCAACATCCAGTCATTCCTCGGCGCCCCATCCAGGCTGGTCACATACCCGGCAGTCCCATAAACACTCCCATGCTTCCCGGCCGTCCCCGTCACGCCCGCCTGCACGCGCGCAGAAGTGGAGGCCAGCGACGTGGGAATCGCCACCGAGCCATCGTAGATCGTCTGGTCCGAGCCGCCGAAGGCCCTCAGCACATCCACCCGCAGGAACGGCCGCCACTGCGTGCCGTTGTGCTCGATGGCCTTCTGCACGCGCACGCCGGCGCGGGCGAGGGCGCCGTCGGCGTTCCGGAAGGCGACGCTGGAGACCGGGTCCTGCAGGTCGTTCAACCGCAAGCGTTGCCAGACCACCTGCACCTGGGGTTCGACGGTCACGTTGGCGCCGACCGCCAGCGGCACGCCGGTCTCGAAGGATGCGGCAATGGCGTGGCCGTGCGTGGTGGCGTTCGTCACCATGTCGGAGCGCGGGCTGGCAGTCAGCGAGGTGCCTTGCAGCACGGTGTCGGTGTACCAGCCGCCCGGGCCGATGTGGGTCCAGTAGGCGCCGCCGCTCCAGGCGTCGACGGCGAGGCTGCCGGCGCGGGTGCCCGCGAAGCCGAGGACGGTGCCGCTGACGTCGCCACTGGCATGGCCGTAGGCGACATAGGCGCCCACATGGTCACGCTGTCCGCTGGCGGATTCGCTGGCGTAGAGATCCTGCCCGGCCTGCATGCCGGTCATGCTGCCGTGGAAGGCGGAGCCGGCCGTGCCGGCCTGGCCTTGCCGGCTGTAGCCGCCCCAGGCGCGCCCCCATGAGGCGGACGGACCTTGCTCGCGCAGCAGCAGCCCGTTCCCCTGGCGGTCATGGAAGGTGCCGATCTGGGCCGTGAGGAGTTCGCGCGCCACGGCCGGCGCCGCGGCGTAGAGCGGTACTTCCGCACGGTACAGCGGGATGGTGTCGGGCCGGGTGCCGGATGTCGGCACGGCCGGGGACCCGGGCGCTGCCTCGGGCGGCGTCGATGCGCCGTCGGGGGTGAGTTCGTTGGCGCCGGGCACGGAGGAGCGCAGGAACCAGCTCTCCTCGCTGCCAGCGCTGGTGCCACCGCGATACAGCAGATAGGTATAGGGGCCGGCCTTCAGCGAACCGCCGTGCAAGGCGAACGCGCCGGGCGCCGAGCTGCCGCCGCTGACCAGCACCAGCGGAATGCCGTCGCCGCGGGTCAGCGCACCGGCGCCGCCGATGGGGGTCAAGACCAGCATGGTGCTTCCCGATACCGTGCCCTGCGAGACGATCAGGCGATCCGACGGCGAGTCGTCCGCGCCAAGTACAGCGCGCGTCAGCAGACGGCCGTCCTGTCCGGTGTAGTTGCCGGCGACGGTCAGCTGCGCGCCGACCGCCGGCCCTTGCGTGAGGTCGATGGTGCCGGCGTTGCTGACCGCGACGCGCTGGCCCGGCGCCGCGGCGAGGACGGCCGCGCTGGCGGGTACGTTCAGCGTGCTGGTGGCGTCGATGTTGAGGGTGCCGGCCACTGGTCCCGCTTCGCTTGGCCGCAACGTGGGCGATCGGGCGTCGCCAAGGGCCAGGTCGGTGTCGAGCGTGAGGCGGCTGGCGTTGTCGAGGTTCACCGACTCGAAGCCGATGAAGCGTCCCTTGCTGCCGAGGTCGCTGCGGTCGAGCGTCAGTGTGTCGGTGCCGGCGCCGCCGTCGAGCCGGTTCAGAGTGGCAATCGCCGGGTCGTCCAGGCCGGTGAGGGTTGCGCTGTCGTTGCCGCTGCCGAGCGCGACGGTCGATACCTGCGCGGGGCCGTGCCAGCGCAACTGGTCGTCGCCCGCGCCGGTGACGATGCCGCCCCCGACGTTGCCGCCACCGAGGTCCACCGCGTTGTTGCCGTCGCCAAGATTCACCGTGCCGCCGATGGTGCCGCCCGAGAGCGTGAAGCGGTCGTTGCCGCGCTGCCCGGTGATATCGCCGTCCACCTGTCCGTTGGACATGGCCACGCTGCCGTCGCCGCTGTCGAGGCCGACCGAACCCACGCGGCCGCCACCGATGGTGACGATATCCGCATTGCTCACCGCGCCCTGCAGATGGCCACCGGTCAGCGTGAAGGTGTCGCGCCCGGCGCCGAGGTCGAGCGAGTCGGCCACGCCGGCGGACATGGCGAAGAGGTCGTCGCCCGCACCTGTCACGATGGCGCCGTGCACGGTGCCGCCCAGCATCTGGACGCTATCGCTGCCCGCGCCGGTGACGATGCCGGCGCCGATACTGCCGCCGCTAAGGGTCAGGGCGTTGTTGCCCTCGCCGAGGTTCACGGTGCCGCCAATGGTGCCGCCGGACTGCGCGAAGCGGTCATTGCCGGCTTGTCCGGTGATGCCGCCGTCTACCTGCCCGTCGGACATCGTCACGACGCCGTCGCCGATGTCGAGACCGACTGTGCCCACGCGGCCGCCAACGATGGTGACCACGTCCGCATTGGTGACCGCGCTCTGCATACGGCCGCCGGTCAGCGTGAAGGTATCGCGCCCCGTACCGAGATCGAGCGAATCGGCCACGCCGGCGGACATGGCGAAGCTGTCGTCGCCCGCGCCCGTCGCGATGGCGCCGCGCACGGTGCCGTCCAGCATCTGGACGGCATCGCTGCCCGCCCCGGTGACGATGCCGGCGCCGATGCTGCCGCCGCTCAGGGTCAGCGTGTTATTGCCCTCGCCGAGGCTCACCGTGCCGCCGATGGTGCCGCCCGACTGCGCGAAGCGGTCGTTGCCGCCCTGTCCGGTCACGTCGCCGTCCACCTGGCCGTCCGACATCGTCACGATGCCGTCACTGGTGTCCAGGCCGATCGATCCCGCGCGGCCGCCGCTGACGTTGACCACGTCGGCATTGGTCACCGCGCCCTGCATGTGGCCGCCGGTCAGCGTGAAGTTGTCGCGCCCTGTGCCGAGGTCGAGCGAGTCGGCCAGGCCGGCGGACATGTCGAAGCTGTCGTCGCCGCCGCGCAGGACCACCTCGCCGCGCAGCACGCCGCCGAGCATATGGACCGCGTCGTTGCCCTCGGACAGGTCGATGGCGCGGCGGGGGCCGGCAATGGTGCCGGTGTTGGTGATGTCGAGGCTGCCGCCGGCGTTGGCCGAGACGCCGTAGCCGTCGAGCGACTCGATGGTGCCGCTGTTGGTCAGCGTGGCGGCCGCCAGGTTGACGACGATGGCCGCCTCGTCCGAGCGGATCAGGCCGGCGTTGTCGATGGTGCCGCCTTCGTTGGCGAAGACGCCGTGGTTCTGGTCGCTCAGGATCTGCCCGGTCGCCGTGTTGGTCAGCGCAATCGGCCCAAGGGCCAGCACGCCTTCGGCCTCGTAGCCCCGGGCGTGCGCGATGCCGCTGTTGGTAACGACGACCATGACATCGTTGCCGCGCACGTTGATCGCGTCGGCGAGCGTGCCGGTGGTGGTGATGGTGCCCTGGTTGTCGATGCGATTGCCTTCGCCGTTCGCGGCCATGCCGTGCGCGCTGGCGCCGCTGGTGGCGAGCGTGCCGGTGTTAACGAGGGTGGAGCCGTCGCCGGCGATGCGCATGGCAAAGGCGCTGTCGCCCGTGGTCTGGATGCTGCCCGCATTGCTGGCGCTGCTCTGGCTGCGTACCAGTACCGCGTCTTCGCCGGTAACGGCGAGCCCGGCACCCGCCTGGACTTCGACCGTCACGCCGGTGCTCCCCGCCACGGCCTGCACCGCCTGGGTGTCCGGATTGGGCGGCGCCGACGTGCAGGTTGCGGTCTGACCGCTCTCAGGCTCGAGGTTGTCGCATGCCGCTTCCGCGGCCTTGGCCGGGCCGAGTATGGCGAGCGCGAGCGCGATCGCGTGGGGTACAGGCCTGGCAAGCACCTTGCGTTGGCGCGCGGGCTTCGCGCCGCGCTTCCTTGTTGATCCCTTCATGTTCACCCCCAGCAAAAGTCGCAACAATCAACCCGTTGTCGACGAGAATGAAATCAGGGTAGACAAATATAAAACGGAGCAATATCGGACGGTTCAGATCATTTATCAACAGAAATGGAAATACAGCGTGGCTGCGCGGCTTACGGCACTTGAGTGTTGGGTGGGCTTGCTGCACCATCCAGCGAATCCCGGTGCACCATCGCACACATCCCTCGCATGCAATCCTCCGCCAGCAAGCTCCCCGACCGCCGCGCCATCCGCCAGGCGCTCTCCGACTGGCGCGCCCAGGGCAAGCTATCCGCAGCAAGCGCCCTCGCCACCTGGCGCCAGACCGAACCCCACGCCGCCGACTGGCGCCACTGGCTCGACCTGGCGCTGCTGACCCTCGGCACCAGCCTGGCCTGTACCGGCGTGCTGGTCTTCTTCGCGTTCAACTGGCAGGACATGCACAAGTTCGCCAAATTTGGCGTACTGGCCGGGGCCATCAGCCTCCTGGCCGCCGTGGCGTGGTGGCGGCCGGCTGAAGACATGGCCGGGCGGGCGGCGCTGGGCGGGGCGCAGTTGCTGGCCGGGGTGCTGCTGGCGGTGATCGGGCAGACCTACCAGACCGGCGCCGACGCCTGGCAGTTGTTCGCGCTGTGGACGCTGCTGGCCATTCCCTGGGCGCTCGCCGCGCGGGCGGCGCCGCCATGGTGGCTGGTGATCGTGGTGGGCAACGTCGCGCTGCTGCGCTACTGCAGCATCCGCCCGGGGGTGGGCGGTGCATTCGAATTGCTGTTCGATACGCTGCACGCGCGTGTCGTGATCCTGTGGCTGCTGGGCGCAGTGTTGCTCCAGCTCGTGCTGTGGCTGGCGCTCAAGGCCATGGCGCCGGGGCTGGGTTTCCGGGGACAAACCGGGGCGCGGCTGCTCGGCGCGCTGGCCTGCGGCTATGCCGGATGGGCGGGGGTGGCCGCGCTGTTCGGGCAGCGGGTGAACACTTCCTTGCTGCTGCTCGCGGCGCTGGCGCTGGTGGTGCTTGGCTGGTGGTTCCGGCAGCGGGCGTTCGACATCGTGGCACTGAGCCTGGTCTGCCTGACCGGCATCGTGCTGGCCATCGCCACGGCCGGCCGGGTGCTGTTTGCCGGCCAGTTCGAGTACGCCAGCTTCCTCCTGCTCGGACTGCTGACCGTCGGGCTGGCGACCGCCGCCGCGATGTGGCTGATGCGCGCCCATCGGACGCACACGGGAGAGATGGCATGACGCGCCCCCCGCAGATGGAAGAAGCCCTGTGGCGCGCCCTCGCCGCACGCGGCGAGGTGCAGGGCGAGCCGGAGTTCGCCGTCCGGACGCCATGGGCCGTGCGTGCCCTGACGGGCGCGGCGGGCTGGCTGGGCGCGCTGTTCTTCCAGCTCTTCATCGTGGGCGGCATCTTCGCGGCCGTGCGCGACAACGGGTTCGGCATCGCCGCGACCGGCATCGCCATGGTCGCGCTGGCGGCAGTGCTGTACCGGCGCGACCACGGCATCGCGCTCGGGCAGTTCGCACTGGCGGTCAGCCTGGGCGGTCAGGGCCTGGCGATCTTCGGCGTGGCCGAGGGGCTCGCTCTCGACAATCTGGCGGAGACGGCCGGCTTCTGGGCCGGCGTGGCCGCCTTCGAAGCCATGCTGTATGTGGCGATTCCCAACCGGTTGCATCGCTTGCTCGCGGCGCTGGCCATCTGGGCCTGCGTGGCGGCGATCCTGAATATCGCGCTGGTGCCCGTCGGGCCTCACGTCTGGCTGCATCTGTCGCCGGGGCTGGGCTGGATCGTCCCCCTGGCCTGCGCGCTGGCCGCGTGGTTCACCCTCGCCGAGGCGCGCCTGGGCGCCGACGCCCACCACGCCCTGCTGGAGCCCGCCGCCGATGCGACATTGCTGGCCGCGCTGGCCGCTGCGCTGCTGGTGACCGGGACCAGCAACCCGCTGGCGTTCCTCGACACCAGCCAGCCGGCCCCGTTGCCATGGGCGACGGGCGTCCTGACCGGCGTGGTGCTCGCCGGCTTCGCGCTGGCCGAATGCCGGCGCCTCGCGTGCAGCGCGAGAACGACCGGCGCCGTGGTGCTGGCGGCACTGGCATTCAGCCTGCCGATGATCGCCGCACCGGCCATCAGCGCGGGCGCGCTGGCGATGGGACTGGCGCTGCGGCGCGCCTCGCTGGCCTGGCTCGGGCTGGGCATCGCGGCCATCCTCGCCGGCTTCGTCTGGTACTACAGCGCGCTGCAATGGACGCTGCTGGCCAAGTCCGCCACGCTGGTCGCCGCAGGCGTGGTGCTGCTTGGCGCGCGGCAGTGGCTGCTGCGCGCCGCCCCGGCAAAGGAGGCCGCATGAAACGCTGGATCGCCATCGCCTGGGTACTCACCCTCGGACTCGCCGCCGTGGGAATCGCCGGCAAGGAGCGGCTGCTGGCACGCGGCGACGTGGTCTACCTCAGGCTCGCGCCTGTCGACCCGCGCTCGCTGATGCAGGGCGACTACATGGCGCTGAATTTCGCCATCGGCACCGCCATCCGGCAGGCACTGGACACCGACAGCATCCCGGTACGGCGCGACGGCGTGGCCGTGATCCGGCTCGATCCGCGCGGCGAGGCCCTCTTCGTGCGCCTGCATGGCCACGAGCCGCTGGCGCCGGGCGAGCGGCTGCTGCGCTTCCAGGCCGTGCGGTCAAGGTGGGGCGGGGCACAAGTGCAGGTGTCGACCGACGCCTGGTTCTTCCAGGAAGGGCAGGCGCAGCGGTTCGAAAAGGCGAAGTTCGGGGCCTTCCGGGTCGACGAGAGCGGGCAGGCGCTGCTGGAGGGGATGCGAGGCGAGGGGTTGGAGCCGCTATAGGCGAAGCTTGGCAGCGAACCATATAAAGCCCGTATTCGGTCGTGTCCCGCTTACCAATTGCCACCGATGCGCTACTCATCCCAATTCAAGCCGATCAGCTACCTGACGGCCAACGCCGCCGAGGTGCTGGCGGATCTGGCCGAGCAACGCAAGCCGCTGGTCATCACGCAGAACGGCGAAGCCAAGGCGGTCCTGCAGGACCTTGCTTCCTATGAGGAGACACAGGAAACGCTGGCAATGCTGAAGATTCTCGCGCTTGGCCAGCAGGAGGTGACTGCCGGCAAGGTCAAGCCCGCAACCGAAGTCATCGCTCGTCTTCGTGGCAAGCGGGCTCGCGGTTGATGGCCGGCGCAATCTGCAGTCCGTCCTCACCCGCAGGTTGCTCGGCGCCTAGTCCACTCAATCCGCCGCCGCATGCGCCAGCGTCTCCTCGTCCACCGGCCCCGCCGGCCGCACGATGAGAATGAGCGGCACCACCAGCAACGTCACGATCAGCATGAGCTGGAAGTTGTTCAGGTAGGCGATCATCGCCGCCTGCTGGTTGATGGTGTGGTTCAGCGTGGCGAGGTCCGCGCGCGAGCCGCTGGCTACCATCGCCTGCAACGCCGGGTTGTAGGGCGTCACGTGCGTGGCCAGGTCGGCGTGGGAGATCTGCGTGTTGCGCGTGAGCATGGTCTGGATGACCGAGATGCCGATGCTGCTGCCGATGTTGCGCAGCAGGCTGTAGGTGGCGGTGCCATCGGCGCGCAGTTCGGGCGTCAGCGTCGAGAAGGTCAGTGCGCTCAGCGGGACGAACACGAGGCCGAGGCCGAAGCCCTGGATCACGCCCGGCCAGACAATGTCGGATACCGAGAGCACCGTCGTGTAGTGCGTCATCTGCCAGAGCGCGAACGCCGAGATCAGGAAGCCCGAGAGCAGCAGCAGGCGCGCGTCGACCCACCGCATCACCTTGCTGGCGAGTTGCATGGCGATCATCGTGCCGATGCCGCTCGGCGCCGTGACGAGGCCCGTCATCGCCACGGGATAGCCCATCAGCCCCTGCAGCATCGGCGGCAGCAGCGCGCGGGTGGCGTACATCACCGCGCCGATCACGAAGATGAAGCAGGTGCCCGTGGCGAAGTTGCGGTCCCTGAGCAGTTCCACGCGGAAGAACGACTTCTTCCCCGCCGTGGCCGTGTGCACGAGGAAGTAGGCGAAGGCGACCACCGCGAGCACGGCCTCGATGCGGATTTCCGTCGAGCTGAACCAGTCGAGCTGCTCGCCGCGGTCGAGCATGGCCTGGAAGGCGCCGATGGCCAGGCTCAGGGTGGCGAAGCCGAAGGCGTCGAAGCGCACGGTGCGGCTGGGCTCCTTCTTCGGCAGGTAGTTCATCACGCCGAACATGGCGAACGCGCCGATCGGCACGTTGATGAAGAACACCCAGCGCCAGTTGTAGCTGTCGGTCAGCCAGCCGCCCAGCGTCGGGCCGAGGATGGGGCCGACCATCACGCCCATGCCCCAGATCGCCATGGCCTGCGGCTGCTTCTCCCGTGGGTTGATGTCGAGCAGGATCGACTGCGACAACGGCACCAGTGCCGCGCCGAACACCCCCTGCAGCAGGCGCGCGGCGACGATCTGCGCCAGCGAGTCCGCCATCCCGCACAGCGCCGACGCCACCGTGAACCCGCCGATGGCGATCATCAGCAACTGCTTCACGCCGAGCCGGTCGGCCAGCCAGCCGGTCAGCGGCGTGGCGATGGCGGCAGCCACGATGTAGGAGGTCAGCACCCACGTGATCTCGTCCTGCGAGGCCGACAGCGCGCCCTGCATGTGAGGCAGCGCCACGTTGGCAATGGTGCCGTCGAGGGTCTGGATCAGGGTGGCCAGCATGATCGCCAGCGTGATCATGGGCCGGTTCAGCGGCGGCTGCGAGGCGGAAGCCGGGGAGGCCAGGGAAGACATCGGGGGGGAGGGGGTGTAGTAAGCGTGCTTATTATATCCTCGCATCCGACCGGCATGGATGGGTCATGAAGCGGCCATGAAGCGGCCATGAAGCGACCTTTCGCCCCCGAACCGCACCGGCAGGCACCCGGACTTCTCGGCTATATTCGCCCGATGGACCCCAAAAACGCATTGCCCTCCACATCCCCGACCGTGGCGTCGCCCTCCGAGATGGAGCGGCGCTTCGCCTTCCTCGCGACCGACGTCGGCCGTCTTTGCGGCAAGCGCTTCGACGATCTGGCGCGGGCATCGGTCGACCTGACCCGGGCGCAGTGTCGCGCCCTGTCGCACCTCGCCATTCGTGCCGAGATCAGCCAGGCCACCCTTGCCGACCTGATGGACGTGGCACCGATCTCCGCCGGCCGGCTGCTCGACCGCATGGAAGAGGGCGGATGGATCACCCGCCACGCGAACCCGAACGACCGGCGCGAGCGGCTGGTGCGGATGACCGCCAAGGCCCAGCGCACGCTCGACAAGGCGCGCCTGGTCGGCGACCAGATCACCGCCGAGGCGCTGCAAGGGTTGTCGGCGCAGGAAAATGAGACGCTGATCGCTCTGCTGCAACGGGTACGTGCCAACCTGGTCGGCATCGTCGATCGCTGAGGTAGATCGTGACGCCCACGCCAACCCGCAATCCAACCCGCAATCCAACCCGCAATCCAACCCGCAATCCAACCGGCAATCCAACCGGCAATCCAGCCCACAGCCCCGACCTGCAGGACCTCCGCGAGATGCCTGACATGCCCGGCACACCGGCAGGCCTCGCGGACCGGCAGGTCGCCGCACGGCGCAGCACGCTCGTCAGCGTGGCGGTCAACATCGTCCTGACGCTGGTGCAGGCCATCGCCGGGGTGCTTGCCGGCTCGCAGGCACTGGTGGCCGACGCCGCGCATTCCCTGTCCGACCTGCTGTCCGACTTCGTGGTCCTGTTCGCCGCGCGCCATAGCCACAAGGCGCCCGACGCCGACCACCAGTACGGCCACCTGCGCTTCGAGACCGGCGCCTCGCTGGCGCTGGGCGGCCTGCTGCTGGCGGCCGGCTTCGGCATGCTGTGGGCGGCGGTCGGCAAGATCCAGCACGTGAACGGCCCCACGCCCGTCGCGCCCGTCGCGCTGTGGGTCGCGCTCGGCACGCTGGCGGCCAAGGAGGGACTGTTCCGCTACATGCTGGCGGTGGCCCGGCGCGTACGCTCGAGCATGCTGGCGGCCAACGCCTGGCATGCGCGCTCCGACGCGGCGTCGTCGCTGGTGGTGGCGCTCGGCATCGGCGGCAACCTGCTCGGCTTCCACCTGCTCGACCCGGTGGCCGCGCTGATCGTCGGCCTCATGGTCTCGCGCACCGGGATCAAGTTCGCGTGGGAAGCCTTCGGCGACCTGATGGACCGCGCCGCCGACGCGCGCACCGTCGAGGCCATCCGGCGGACCATGCTCGACACCCCCGGCGTGCTCGGCCTGCACGACCTGCGCACCCGCAAGATGGGCGACATGATCCTCGTGGACGTCCACCTCGAAATCGACGGCAGCCTGACCGTCGCGCAGGGCCATGCCATCGCGACCGAGGTGCATCGCCGCACGGTTGCCGCGCACGACGTGCTGAACGTGATGACGCACGTCGACCCGGTCAAGGTGGCGCACTGAGCGTCCCCGGCCATTGGCCGGGTAAACCTGCGGGAAAACCCTGTGGATAACGCCGCCGCAACCCTGTGACGGGCCTGGGGGCGGACTGTGGGACGTATACGTACAACTCCGGCGCCGCCGCAGGCCATCCGGTATACGGTCCCGACCTGTCCCGGCCGGCCACCTGTTTACCCACGGCTTGTCATTGCGCCAACTGCCTGAGCCGAAAGGGGAAAAGAGACTTTTCCACGGAGAAACGGGACGTTTACCTACTACTACTATTTATGTATACGTAAACGATATAAAGAAACAGCAGGCGATCATTGCGGCACCGTAAACGCTGCCCTCGCCTTGAGCACGGCGTCGCGGGTCGAGCAGCCTTCCTGGTGGTCGTTAACCAGCCCCATCGCCTGCATCAGCGCATACATCGTGGTGGGGCCAACGAACTTCCAGCCGCGCTTCTTCAGGTCCTTCGACAGGGCAACGGACTCGAGCGACGTGGTCATCGTGCGCAGCGCTTCGGGCGTGATCCGTTTTGGCCGGCTCGACGGATGCGGCTCGAAGCGCCAGAAGTAGGCGGCCAGCGATGCCTCGCTCTCCAGCAGTTCGCAGGCGCGCTGCGCGTTGTTGATGGCGGCCTCGATCTTGCCGCGGTGGCGGACGATGCCGGCGTCGGCCAGCAGCCGCTGGATATCGCGCTCGCCGAAGCGGGCGACGGTCTCGATCTCGAAATTGGCGAACGCCAGGCGGAAGTTCTCGCGCTTGCGCAGGATGGTCAGCCACGACAGCCCCGACTGGAAGCCCTCGAGGCAGAGCTTCTCGAACAGGCGCCGGTCGTCGTCGACGGGGAAGCCCCATTCGTGGTCGTGATAGTGACAGTAGTCTTCGAGCGTGCCGCACCAGCCGCAGCGCTTCGGGAGGGGTGTGGTGGAAGTCATGTCCACCATGGTAAGCGATGGCGTCCGCTGCGCGCAGGCGCCTTCGGCTTGGGTGGATTGCGCTGCGGGTTGAGCTGCTGATTGAGCTCCCTGAGCGCCTCCGTCGGCTCGAGCGGTTTCAGGGGTGGCGCCGGGGGCGCCGGCGGCATCGGCCTTGCCGGCGGCCGGATGGTCCGCCTCGGCCGCGGCTCGGGAGGCGGGCGATGGCCCTCCATCCAGAGCAGCACGCCGCTGGTCACCCAGCCGACCACGAACACCGTATCCCCCGCGGAGTTGACCCAGGCCGGGGCCTTCACGTCATGCAGCGCCCAGACCAGCAGTTCGGCCGGCAGCCGGGCGACGATCCACAGGAATACCGCCGGCACGACCGCGTAAACGCCCGGCCGCCACCAGGGGCGGAAGAACGACGGACGGTCGTCGTGGTCGTCGCGGGGCGGGGCGGGATAGGCCACGAGGCTCTCTCTCCTGCGGCAGGCGCTGGCGTATCGGGGGGTCCTGGCTTGGATATCGGGCCGGATACGGGCGCCCTGAAGTGATCTTATGCGGCCCGCTTGTGGCGTGGGCGGGACGGCGCGCAGGGTATGTGCGCCGTCCAACTCACCCTCTCGGAGACAGCCCCCGGCTGTTCAAATTTATTGCATGACCTGTCCGTAAACCGGCGCCGCCGCCTCGCGGCATCCTTGGCAAACTCGGATCCGTTAGGAAAATTCCTGAAGGTCAGCCATGCTCCCCGCCCTCTATGTGTCGCACGGATCCCCCATGCTCGCCATCGACCCCGGTGTGACCGGGGCCGCCTTTGATGCACTCGGTACGCGCCTGCGTGCCCGGTCGCCGCGTGCTGTGCTGGTGATCTCGGCGCACTGGATCTACAGCACGCTGGCCGTCACCACGCGCGAGCGGCAGGAGGCGTGGCACGACTTCGGCGGCTTCCCTGCCGAGCTGTACTCGCTGCGCTACGACGCGCCCGGCTCGCCCGCCCTGGCGGCGCGGGTCAAGGTCCTGCTGGAGGCGGCGGCCATCGAAGGCGCCAGCTATGTGGGCGAGGACGGCGAACGCCCGCTCGACCACGGCGCGTGGATGCCGCTGCGGCATTTCTTCCCGGCGGCGGACGTGCCGGTGGTCCAGCTTGCGCTCAACCCCTACCTGTCGCCCGCGACGCAGATCGCCATCGGCCGCGCACTCGCGCCGCTGCGCGACGAAGGCGTGCTGGTCATGGGCTCGGGCAGCTTCACGCACAACCTGCGCGAAGTCTTCGGCGGCGGCCAGCGTGTGCAGCACGGGGCGGACACCGAGCCGTACGTGGAGGAGTTCCGCTGCTGGATGGGCGACGCGCTGGACGAGGCCCTGGCCACCGGCGATACCTCGCGCATCGCCGAATACCGCGCGCAGGCGCCGCACGCGCGCCGCGCACATCCGACCGACGAACACCTGCTGCCGTTCTTCGTCGCGCTTGGCGCGGCGCTTGGCGACCGGGGCGCGCGCGGTACCTCCGTCGACCGCGTGGCCGACGAGGTGACCTATGGCGTGCTGGCGATGGATACCTTCGTCTTCGAGAACGCCGACGTCGGCGCTCCCGCCTGATTCAGGCCCCCGGCCGCCTCGAAAGGTAACGCCGCGCCGCCCGCGACCCCGCCAGCGCGATCCAGCCCATCGTCGCAGCCACCACGCACAGCCCGTAGCGCAGGTCGGACAGGTGCGCCACACCGCCGATCAGCACGGGCCCGAGCAGCATGCCGACATAGGCAAAGCGCGCCACGCGCGCAATCGCCTCGGCGGGCGCCACGCCGGGCAGGCGCGAGGCGGCGGCGAAGAAGATCGGCACCATGTTGGCGGCGCCGAATCCCATCAGCGTGAAGCCCGCCAGCGCGGCGGCCGGCACCGGCCAGACGATGGCCAGCACGATGCCGGCAAAGCCGGTCCACGCGCTGGCCGTGAGCGTGGCGGCGTCGCCGAAGCGCGCACGCAGCGAGTCGCCGGTGAAGCGTCCCGTCGCCATGCCCCCCGAGAACAGCGCATAGCCGAGGCTGACCCAGCCTGCCGGTGCGAGCGTCACGTCGCGCATGTAGACGCTGGTCCAGTCGTACATCGAACCCTCGCCGATGAGGCCGAGGAAGGCCATCACGCCGAGCAGCCACAGGGCGCGGTCGGCATGGTCCTGGTGGTGCGGGGCGGCGGGCAGGGCCGGATGATCGTCCAGCAGCGCGGGCAGGGTGAACCAGGCAACGGCGGCGGTCAGGGCCGCCATCAGCGCGGCATGGGCCAGCGGCGCCACGCCGAGGGTCAGCATCAGGCCGCCGAAGGCGGCGCCCGCCATGCCGCCGAGGCTGAACATGCCGTGCATGGCCGACATCGCAGGACGCGGGCGGCTGTGCTCGACGGTGGCCGCCTGCGCGTTCATCGCCACGTCGAACGAGGCGTTGGCCATGCCGAACAGGAGCAGCATCGGCACGAGGAGCCAGAACGCGGGCGTGGCGAGGACGGCGACGGTGGCGGCCGCGTACAGCAGTCCGCCATGGCGCGAGACGCGGGCGCTGCCCGCGCGCGACACCCAGCGGCCGACCGGCCCCATCGCCGCGATGGCGCCCCCTGCCACGGCCAGCATGGCGAGCGAGAGCACGGCGTCCGACAGGCCGAAGCGCGCCTTGATGGTCGGGATATGCACGCCCCAGGTGGCGAAGGTCGCCCCGTTGACGAAGAACAGCGCCATGGTGCCGCGCGTGGCGCGGCCGACGCGGCGGGCGTCGGGCTTGATGGGCGCGGTGGGCGCGATAGCGGGTGCTTCGGATGGATTCATATGGGTCATGCGGCGGTGGCCGGGGCCGAGCCCAGCAGCCCGCGCCGGTGCAGCGCGAAGGCGAAGGCAACAAAGGCGGCAACGGCCAGCCCGGCCATCGTCCACAGCATCAGCCAGTAGCCGCCCGCGGCGCGCCACAGCAGCGCGCCGAGAAAGGGCGCGGCGGCCTGCATCAGCAGGACGGGGGTCATCATGAGGCCGTTGAGGGTGGCGTAGTGCTGACGCGAGATCAGCTCCGGCATCGCCATGGCGCGCAGCATGGTGTTGACGCCGTTGGCGCAGCCGAAGATCACCGCGGCGGCCATCAGCCAGGCGCCTTGCCCGAGGGCGAAGGCGGCCAGCCCGAGGCTCATCACCGCGTACACCGGTAGCGCCAGCGACACCGGATGCCGCACGGGTATCCGCATCATCATCATCCGGCCTACCACCTGCGCCGGCCCGATCAGCGCGGCCACCGCGAGCTGCTCGCCGAGCGGCAGGCCCTTCTCGGTCAGCATCGGGATCAGGTGCGCGCCCAGCAGCGAGGCGATGGTCGACACCGCCGTGAAGGCCAGCGCCACCGCCCAGAACACCGGCTGGCGCAGCGTGAGGCGGGCGATCCCCGGCGAGGCCGCCCCGGCGAGCGGCGCGGCGGGCTGGACCGATGCGTAGGTCGGGTGCAGCGCGTAGCGCAGGCGGAAGTGCAGCGGCGCGCAGACCAGCAGGTTGAGGGCCGCGAAGGCGACCAGCGTCGGCCGCCAGCCCAGATGCACCGCCAGCCATTGGCCGAGCGGGACGAAGACCGTGCTGGAAAAGCCGGCGATCAGGGTCAGGTTGAGGATGGGCTTCTGGTAGCCGTCGCCATACGCCTGCCGCAGCACGACGAAGGCGGGGTCGTACAGCGTGGAGGCCATCGCCAGACCGAGGGGAATCCACATCAGCAGGAAGACGGCGGGCGAGGGCGTCCAGGCCCATAGCAGCAGCCCCGCGGCGGCCAGCAGCGAGCCGATGCCCATCACATGCCGCGCCGGCACGCGGTCCAGCAGCCGGCCCACCTGGAACGAGCACAGCGCCCACACCAGAAGGCCCAGCGAGAAGCCGCCGGTCAGGAAGGGCCGCGAGTAGCCGAGGTCGCGCCCCATCGGGCCGAGGAAGACGGTGAAGCAGAAGAACAGCGTGCCCCAGGAGAGGACTTCCGTCAGGCCGAGGGCCCAGACGAGGTGGCGGGGCGGCGCGGAGTGGACTGGCAGGTCACCGGGAGGATTGCCGGGAATCTGGCCGGGAGAATTGCCGGAATGGGCGATGGTCTGGCTGGCGGTGCCGCCGGCGGGTGTCGGTGGTGTCATGGAACGCCCGGCGCATCGCGGCAGGTTGGGGCCGATTGCGGCGGATGGTGCGGGTGCGGGGGGCGGCGCGGGCTCAGCGAGGATTGTAGCGGGCATTGAAAAGCTGCGGCGCCCCGGATGGGCGAGGCGACAGGGGCCGGGCCGTTGTCACCCGCTCAGGCGTCCGGCGGCCCCTTGAGTTCGATCATGTTCCCTTCCGGATCGTACAGGTAGAGCGATGGCCCGCTGCCCTCCGCACCGAAGCGCGTTTCAACATTGCCCACTTGCAACCCGTGCGCGGCCAGGTGCGCGCGCAGGCTGTCGGGGTCGAACGGATCGATGCGCAGGCAGAAGTGGTCGAGATTGCGCCCCTCCGCGCCTGGGCCGGCGCCACCGGTGCGGCCGAGCGGCCCGTCCAGCGAGACGAGGTCGATCAGGCCGCTGCCGGCGCGCAGTTGCGTCAGGCCGATGGCAGGCTGCTCGCGCTCAATGGTGCAGCCGAGCACGTCGACGTAGAAACGCCGCAGGCGCGCCACGTCGGCGCTGCGGAGCACGAGATGGTCGATGCCGAGGATGCGGAACATGGCCGTCGGCGCCAGGCCCTAGTGATGCAGCCCGTCGTACTGGATGACCCGCAGCGCCGACAGGTCCACGTCTTCTAGGCACCGCACATTGATCGCCGCCATCTGGTTGCCTTCCTTGTCCTGCCCGTCGGCATAGGGCTGGATGCCGCAGACGGGGCAGAAGCGGTGGCCGATCTTCATGGTGTTGAAGCGGTAGGTGCCGGCGTTCTCCTCGGGCGTGAGCAGGCGGAAGCGCGACTTCGGCACGAACCACAGCAGGTGGCCCTTGCGGCGGCAGATGGAACAGTTGCACTCGATGACGCTGGGGATGTTGTCGGCATCGACCTCGTAGGCGATGCGGCCGCAGTGGCAACTGCCTTGGAATGGCATGGGGAATCTCCTTGGGATGGTTTTCTCCCCTCTCCCAGGGGGAGAGGGGAGGAAGACAGGAGCGTGACGCTCTCAAGCCGCCCGCTGCGCCGTCTCCGGATGCCGGAACTGCTCCAGCAGCTTCGCCCAGCGTCCGCGCACGGCCTTCAGGTTGTTTTCCTTGATGTGGCCGAAGCCGCGGATATCGTCCGGCAGGTTCGCCAGCGTCACCGCGATATCGTGGTTCGCATCGGAGAGGCCCGCCGTCAGTTCGTCCAGCAGCGCGCGGTATTCGCCGATCAGCGCGCGCTCGATGCGGCGTTCCTCCGTGCGGCCGAAGATGTCGAGCGGACCGCCGCGCAGGCCCTTCAGCTTCGCCAGGATGCGGAACACCTTCATCATCGACGGCCCGTACTTCTTCTTCACCAGGTGCCCCTCGGCGTCACGCTTGGCCGTGGCGGGCGGCGCGAGCCAGAAGTTGAGCTGGTAGTCCACGCCGGGCTCGCCCTCGAACTGGGCGCGCAGCTTGTCGAGGAAGACCGGGTCCGTGTAGAGGCGCGCCACCTCGTACTCGTCCTTGTACGCCATCAGCTTGGCGAGGTTGCGCGCGGCGGACTCGGTCAGCGGCAGCGGCTTGCCGGCGCCGACCAGCTTCGCCTCGGCCTCGCGCACGCGCTGGATGGCGTCGCGATAGGTCTGGGCGTAGGCGGCGTTCTGGTAGGCCGTCAGGTACTCCACGCGCTTCGCGATCAGCTTTTCGAGCAGCGCGCCGGACGAGGTCGGCAGCTTCACCACGTCGGCGCCCTCCGCGGTGGACTTCAGCTTGCCGGTCAGCGACAGCACATGCTCGGGGTCGTGCGCCATGTGGCGGCCCCAGTCGAAGGCGGCCTTGTTCTTCTCGACCGCCACGCCGTTCAATTCGATGGCGCGTACCAGCGCGTCGAGCGTCAGCGGGATCCAGCCCTTCTGCCACGCATAGCCCAGCACCAGCGGGTTGGTATAGATGGCATCGCCCAGCAGCGCCACGGCGAGGCCGCTGGCGTTGATGAAGTCGCATTGCTCGCCCACGGCCTTGCGGACGTCGGCCTCGGCGGACAGGCCCGGGAAGGTCCACTTCGGGTTCTTGATGAAGTCGGCGGTCGGGGTTTGCGCGGTGTTGACGATGGCGCGCGTGCGGCCCGCCTGCGTCTTGGAGATGACCTCGTCGCTGGCCGAGACGATGGCGTCGCAGCCGATGATCAGGTCCGCCTCGCCCATCGCGATGCGCGTGGCGTGCAGGTCGTCGGGCTTGTTGGCGAGCTGCACGTGCGACAGCACCGCGCCGCCCTTCTGCGCCAGCCCCGCCATGTCGAGCACGGTCACGCCCTTGTTCTCGAGGTGCGCCGCCATGCCCAGCAGGCCGCCGATGGTCACCACGCCGGTGCCACCCACGCCCGTCACCAGGATGCCGTAGGCGCGCCCGATCCCGGGCAGCGCGGGCTGCGGCAGCGCGGGCAGGGTGTCCATCGACACGCCATGCTGTTCAGGCTTGCGCACCTGCGCGCCCTCGGCCGTCACGAAGCTCGGGCAGAAGCCGTTCACGCACGAGAAGTCCTTGTTGCAGGACGACTGGTTGATCTGGCGCTTGGTGCCGAGTTCGGTCTCGAGCGGCTCCACGGAGAGGCAGTTCGACTTGACCGAGCAGTCGCCGCAGCCTTCGCAGACGGTGTCGTTGATGAAGGCGCGCCTGGCCGGGTCTTCCATCGTGCCGCGCTTCCTGCGGCGGCGCTTCTCGGTGGCGCAGGTCTGGTCGTACAGCAGGATCGTGCAGCCCGGCACCTCGCGCAGTTCGCGCTGGACGCGGTCCAGTTCGTCGCGATGGTAGATGGCGATGCCGTCTGGCAGCTTGATGGCCGCGTTGTACTTCTCCGGCTGGTCGGTGACGATGACGATCTTCTGCGCGCCTTCCGAATGGACCTGCCAGGCGATGTCGCGCACCGAGAGCTGGCCGTCGACGGGCTGGCCGCCGGTCATGGCGACCGCGTCGTTGTAGAGGATCTTGTAGGTGATGTTGACGCCCGCCGCGATCGACGCGCGGATCGCCAGCAGGCCGGAGTGGAAGTACGTGCCGTCGCCCAGGTTGGCGAACACGTGCTTGTCGCCGGCAAACGGCGCCTGGCCGATCCACGCCACGCCCTCGCCGCCCATCTGGCTGAAGGTGCTCGTACTGCGGTCCATCCACACCGTCATGTAGTGGCAGCCGATGCCCGCCATCGCGCGCGAGCCTTCCGGCACGTTGGTCGACGTGTTGTGCGGGCAGCCCGAGCAGAACCACGGCTTGCGCTCGGCGGTGACGCGCGGCGTGGCCAGCGCCTTTTCCTTGGCCTCGATGATGGCGATGCGGGCGTCGATGCGGGCGCGCACGTCGGTCGGCAGGTCCAGCTTGCCGAGGCGCGTGGCGAGTGCCTTGGCGATGATCGCGGGCGACAGCTCGTAGTGCGCCGGCAGCAGCCAGTTGCTCTGCGGGATCGACCATTCGCCGCCCGCATTGTCCTTCTCGTCGAACTTG
>Ga0160472_100443_pt1 | contig 30099 bp, 32 predicted proteins | sample HID1973M_E11MG_FD_108267 | JGI IMG/M metagenome (GOLD analysis project Ga0160472, IMG submission 108267) | Enriched mosquito-associated microbial communities from UW Madison campus, WI, USA - HID1973M_E11 MG | ecosystem: Host-associated > Arthropoda: Insects > Digestive system > Unclassified ... | reverse complement strand
CACAGTGTTCAGCGGCGATCATACAATTTGAGTATGACTCCTATCCCTGTGGGAGTTGGCAATCCAGCTCCCACAGTGTTCGGCGACGATCATACAATTTGAGTATGACTCCTATCCCTGTGGGAGCTGGCTTGCCAGCGATGAGGCCGGACCTGCTGGCCTCAATCTCCTTTGGGCAACTCGATCACAAACCGCGTCCACCCCTCAGCCGATTCACACCGAATCTGCCCCCCATGGGCCCGCACAATCGACTGGGTAATCGCCAGCCCCAATCCTGCATGTTCACTGCTGCCTTCATGGCGCGCCGGATCCGCCCGGTAGAACCGGTCGAACAAGCGCGGCAACAGTTGCGCATCAATGCCATCCCCCGAGTTCTCCACCCGCAGGCTCAAGCCCTGGGGGTGCTCCTCAATCCTGATCCGAACTTCACCCTCGGCCTTTGTGAAACGCAGGGCGTTGTCCAGCAGGTTCGACAGCGCCCGCCGCAACATGCTGCGGTCTCCCTCCAGCCAACCATGACCGTCACGACTCAAGGTCACGCGCGCGTCATCGGCCAGCGGCGCAAAGAACTCCAGCAGCAGGTCTGCTTCCTGCGCCAAGTCCAACGCTTCGCGTTTTGGTATCAACAAACCATGGTCGGCCTTGGCCAGATACAGCATGTCGTTGACCAGTTGCGCCATCCACTGCAGCTCCTCGAGGTTGCTGTGCAGCGCTTCGCGGTAATCCTCGAGGGGGCGAGGGCGGGTGAGGGTGACCTGGGTGTGGGTCAGCAGGTTGGACAAGGGTGTGCGCAGTTCATGGGCGATGTCGGCGGAGAAGGCTGACAGGCGCTGAAACGAGTCGTCGAGGCGTCCGAGCATGGCGTTGAAGTTGTGGGCCATTTCCGCGAGTTCCGGCGGCAGGTTTTCTTCCGGCAGGCGCGAGTTCAGGGAATGCGCCGACACCTCGCTGGCAAGCGCACTGATGCGGCGCAAAGGCCGCAACCCGCTGCGGGCGGCCCAGGCGCCGAGTAACGCGGTGGCCAGGGCCGACAGGCCGACGGTGAGCCAGATCAGGTGCTGCATGCGCTGCAAAAAGTGCTGGTGGTGAGTGATGTCCAGCAACAGGGTCAGCTGTGGCGAACCGGTTTTGTCGGGGGACAGCGGCGCATTCAGGATGCGGTAGTCAGTGCCATCGTGGCTGAGAGTGGATAACCCCGCTTGCCGTGGCAGCTTTTCCGGCAGTTGCGCCGAACTGTCGTACAACCGCTGGCCGTCGCTACCGGTGATCCGCAGCGACAGATCGGCCTGACGGCTCAACTCGTCGGCCAGGCGTGCCTGGTTGTCATCCTGCAGGGCGCGGCGCAGGCCGATCAATTTGCCGTCCAGCAACTGCTGATCCAGTTCAATGAAGTGCGCCTCGCTGGCGCGGCTGAACAGCACCCCGGCGAACAACGACACCACTGCCGTGCAGCCGGCAAACAAAATGGCCAGGCGACCGCTCAGGGACAGGCGAGGCATCAGGCCGGACGCTCTTCGAGGACGTAACCCATGCCGCGTACGGTGTGGATCAGCTTGTTGGGGAACTCATCATCGATTTTCAGGCGCAGGCGGCGGATCGCCACTTCGATGACGTTGGTGTCGCTGTCGAAGTTCATGTCCCACACCTGCGAGGCAATCAATGATTTGGGCAGGACTTCACCCTGGCGGCGCAGGAGCATTTCCAGCAGGGCGAACTCCTTGGCGGTCAGATCAATACGCTGCCCGCTGCGCTCGACCCGGCGACGGATCAGGTCCAGACGCAAGTCGGCCAGCTGCAGGCTGGTTTCCTGGGGTGGCGCGCTGCCGCGGCGCAACAGGCTGCGCACCCGCGCGAGCAGCTCGGAGAAGGCAAACGGTTTCACCAGGTAATCGTCGGCGCCCAGTTCCAGGCCGTGGACCCGGTCTTCCACCGCATCCCTGGCCGTCAGGAACAGCACCGGTGTGTCCAGGCCGGCACTGCGTACCGCCTGCAGAATCTGCCAGCCATCGCGACCGGGCAGCATCACGTCGAGTATCAGCAGGGCATATTCACCGCTGAGCGCCAGTTGCTGGCCGGTGCTACCGTCGGCCACCAGCTCCGTATTGAACCCGGCCTCGGTCAGGCCCTGGCGCAGGTAGTGGCCGGTTTTCGGTTGGTCTTCGACGATCAGCAATTTCATGGGCGAATCCGGGCAAGTGGTACGAACGCTTTATACCGTGGGCAGCGTTCTGACAGGTCAACCTGACAAAGTTGTAATCTGCCTGTCAGGTTGCGGGCAGTGGCGGCAGTTTAGAGTTTTTCCCAAGCTGAGCCTTATCTTGTTGGAGAACGAACATGTTTCTACGTAAATCCCTGGTGCCGATCGCCTGTTTGCTGGCGCTGAGTTCACCGGTGTGGGCGGGGCCCGCGCATACCTATGACTTCGGCCAGCCTGCGCCGGCGGCCAAGGCGACCCGCAGCGTCGAAGTGGTGATGGGCGACATGTCCTTCAATCCGCAAGCGATCGAGGTCAAGACCGGGGAAACCGTGCGTTTCGTGCTGGTGAACAAGGGCAAGTTACTGCACGAATTCAATCTCGGTGACGCGGCGATGCATGCCGCTCACCAGCAGGAAATGTTGCAGATGCAGCAAAGCGGCATGCTCTCGCCTACCGGTGTGAAGGAAATGGACCACAGCAAAATGGCGGGCATGGACCACGGCATGAAGCACGACGACCCCAACAGTGTGCTGGTCGAGCCGGGAAAAACCGCCGAGTTGACCTGGACCTTCAGCAAGGCGACCAGTCTTGAGTTTGCCTGCAATATTCCGGGGCATTACCAGGCGGGCATGGTCGGCAAATTGTCGGTCAGTCAGTAAGCACTCAAAGGCGGGAGCAAAGGCTGTTAGAATTGGCTGATTCTTCAGTCAGGTTTCCGCCATGCATCCCGCAGCCGAACACTCGCCGCTGGGCAAGTCCAGCGAATACATTGCCACTTACACGCCGTCCCTGCTGTTTCCGATCCCGCGCACTGCGAAGTGGGCCGAGCTGGGTCTGACGGCGCAAACCCTGCCTTACAAGGGCGTGGACTTCTGGAACTGCTTCGAGCTGTCCTGGCTGTTGCCGTCGGGCAAGCCGGTGGTGGCCATCGGCGAGTTCAGCATCCCGGCGGATTCGCCGAACATCATTGAGTCGAAATCCTTCAAGCTGTACCTCAACTCCCTGAACCAGACGCCGTTTGCTGATACGGCGAGTCTCACGGAAACGCTGGTCAAGGACCTGTCGGCGGCGGCTGGCAAGCCGGTGGGCGTACGCATTCGCAGTCTCAAAGACGTCGAGGCCGAAGGCGTGGTGGCCCTGCCGGGCGTGTGCATCGATGATCTGGACATCAGTGTCAGCAACTATGAGCATCCGCGCCCGGAATTGCTGCGTTGCGATGACTCGCGGATTGTCGAGGAGAGCGTGCACAGTCACTTGCTCAAATCCAATTGCCCGGTGACCAGCCAGCCGGACTGGGGCAGCGTGGCCGTGGAATATCGCGGCGCGGCGCTGGACCATGCCAGTCTGCTGGAGTACATCGTCAGCTTCCGCCAGCACTCGGACTTCCATGAGCAGTGCGTGGAGCGGATCTTCCTCGACCTGCAGCGCTTGCTCAAGCCGGAAAAACTGACGGTGTATGCGCGTTATGTGCGTCGCGGCGGGCTGGATATCAACCCGTACCGCAGCACGGAAGACGTGCAACTGCCGAACCATCGTCTGGTCCGGCAGTAAAAATCAAAAGATCGCAGCCTTCGGCAGCTCCTACAGGGAATCGGTGTAGGAGCTGCCGAAGGCTGCGATCTTTTGACGTTTCAACGGTGATAAAAAAGCCCCGCTGACGTCAGCAGGGCATTGTGTATCCGAGGGCTTCAAATCCCCATATTGCCCAACGCCTGAGCAATGTTGCGCAGGGTACCCGCGAGCGTCGGGTGTTCAAGTTCAAAGCGCTCGACCGCCAGGTTCACGCCATCGGCGAGGCTGGCGTCCTGGGTTTTGCTTTCGAGTTCGATCTTCAGTTCAATTTGCTGCATCAGTTCGTGCAGGTTGGCGCGCTCGTCTTCGGAGAGCGGAGGATTCTGTTCCAGTTGCTCGCGCAGGGCATTGAGCTGTTCTTGCAGTTCGCGGGCAGGCATGACGTTCTTCCTTTTATCGATAGGCACTGGCATAGACCGCGACGTCGCGCCAAAGGTCTATGGCTGACCTTTAGATTAATCCAACCGCGCACAACCTGCATGATCCCGGTCAGGGCTTTTCGCCCTTGAGTCGCCGCAGGTTGATGTCCGCCAGACAGGTGTCGAGCTCACCGAGGTGATCGATCACCGAATGCACGCCAAGATTGAACAGGCGCAGGGTTGCCCTGGCCCGTTTCACATCGCGCTCCTGCTGGGTCAGCGCTTGCCATTCCTGCGGTGCCAGCCCGCACAGCGAGCCGCAGGACGCCAGGCCAATGGTCCAGAGCCCGGCATTGAGCCCTGATTGCAGCAGGCGCGGTTCGCCACTGACCAATACGCAACCTTCCAGGTGCTCGACCTGCAATGACATCAAGGCTTGCCAGCAGGCATTCGGTGCCGGCCACGAATTGATTGTTGCGGGATGTTGCGATGGTTTGATCCATTCCGGCAGGGCAATCGCCAGGGAGTCGCTGATAGCGGCGGGAAGTTCATCCAGCCAGGCACAGGGGATTTGCTGCTGTTGCAAGCTGAGCAGACTTTCCAGGGCGCCCGGAGTCGCTTCGGCATGCTCGGCCGAATGACCGCCATCGCCTTGCGTGCGGGCGCCGAAGTCGACCAGGCAGCCACTGAGGCCAAACAAGACGGCGGTCAGGCGGGTGGCGGTCCGGGGCAAGGCTTCGGCGTGTGACATGGCAACGTCCCTGAAATAGCCCGAAGGCTAGCGAGGGTCGGTGACAGTTGAATGACATCGATGTGAATCACTTACATTTAGTGCGAGTGTTGCGCTTGATGCGCCTAAAAAGGTGTTTCCGCCTTATACTTGCTCGCTTGTAGCCCGGGCCAGGTGCCCGGACCGGTAACGTCCAAGGAGTTTTTTATGAGCTGGAGCAATCATCTAGCCCGGATTTGTATAAGTGCCAGCGTGATGTTGGTTCCGTTCGTTGCCCAGGCGGCGACGGAAGACGATCCTTGGGAAAGCGTCAACCGCCCGATTTTCGAATTCAACGATTTCGTCGATACCTATGGCCTCAAACCCCTGGCGCAAGGCTATGAGTTCGTCACGCCGCAGTTCCTCGAAGACGGCATTCATAACATATTCCGCAACGTCGGTGATGTCACCAACCTTGCCAACAACCTGTTGCAGGCCAAGCCCGCTGCAGCCGGTGTCGACACCGCGCGTATACTCATGAACACCACATTCGGCCTGCTCGGCTTCTTTGACGTCGGCACCAGGATGGGCCTGCAGCGCAACGACGAAGACTTCGGCCAGACCCTCGGTTACTGGGGCGTCGGCAGCGGCCCGTACGTGATGCTGCCGCTGCTGGGTCCAAGCACCTTGCGTGACGCACCGTCGAAGTACGCCGACAGCTATACCGGCCCGTATCGCTATATCAACGACGTGCCGGTGCGTAACTCGATTTTCGGCCTGAACATCGTCGATACCCGCGCCAGCCTGCTCTCGAGCGAGAAGCTGATCAGCGGCGACAAGTACACCTTCATTCGCAATGCGTACCTGCAGAACCGCGAATTCAAGGTCAAGGACGGCCAGGTCGAAGACGATTTCTGATTTCGACCGGTCATGACCAAAAAGGCGGCCATCGGGCCGCCTTTTTGTTATGCGAATTTGTTCAGCGCATCTTCAGTATTGTAAGCCCGAGTTTCTGAGTACTGTCAGCCTGGTCCTGCACCCAGACCACCTCGGTGTCGGCTTCCAGTCCCTTGAGTGCCGGGTGATCGGAATCGATGCGCACATTGAGCGGGTCGCCGACCTTGAACAGGCGGGGCGCCTCCAGCTGCATGCCGCTGCTGGAAAGGTCGATACACACCGCGGATACCACGTCACCTTCATGAATCAGCGAGACATCGGCATCGACTCGCATGCGGATGAAATCGCGCTTTTCGCTGTAGTCCCGACCGGTTTGACTCATGGTATCGATCCTTCCATTGGGTTACGGTTGAGTCTGTTCTTATAACTCTCGGTGATTTGACAAGTAAAGACGTCAAGCGACCATCGGCGTGAGCTTGAAACGCCCCGCGGATGGGAGTACCGTCTGCGCCTTAGAAGGGCACCTCTGGTGAACCCGGGAGTAGGGCAATGCCCGAAAGCGGTGCGGCAGAGAGGCTAGAAAGCGAATCCAGTAGTTCGAGCCGGGATAAAATCCTGACCGCTACGCCAACCTAATTCTGGCGCCGTTTGCCCACATGCCAAAAACCAGTGCCACGCTGCTGATAATCGATGATGACGAAGTAGTGCGCGCGAGCCTCGCGGCCTATTTGGAAGACAGTGGTTTCAGCGTCTTGCAGGCCAGCAATGGCCAGCAGGGCCTTCAGGTATTCGAGCAAGACAAGCCCGACTTGGTCATCTGCGATCTGCGCATGCCGCAGATGGGCGGACTCGAACTCATTCGCCAGGTCACCGAGCTGTCACCGCAAACACCGGTGATTGTGGTTTCCGGTGCCGGCGTGATGAACGACGCGGTCGAGGCCTTGCGCCTGGGCGCCGCCGACTACCTGATCAAGCCTCTTGAAGATCTGGCCGTGCTCGAGCACTCGGTGCGCCGGGCCCTGGATCGTGCGCAACTGCTGCTGGAGAACCAGCGCTACCGCGAGAAGCTGGAAAAGGCCAACCGCGAGCTCGAAGCCAGCCTCAATCTGCTCCAGGAAGACCAGAACGCCGGTCGCCAGGTGCAGATGAACATGCTGCCGGTCAGCCCCTGGTCCATCGACGAGTTCAAATTTGCCCACCAGATCATCCCGTCGCTGTATTTGTCGGGTGATTTTGTCGACTATTTCCGGGTCGACGAGCGTCGGGTCGCGTTTTACCTGGCGGATGTGTCCGGCCATGGCGCCTCTTCAGCCTTCGTCACCGTGCTGCTGAAGTTCATGACCACGCGCCTGCTGTTCGAGTCCAAGCGCAGCGGCACATTGCCGGAATTCAAGCCTTCAGAGGTGCTTGGTCATATCAACCGGGGCCTGATCAGTTGTAAGCTGGGTAAACACGTCACGATGGTCGGTGGAGTCATCGACGAGGAGACAGGTTTGTTGACCTATAGCATCGGCGGTCATCTGCCGTTGCCTGTGTTGTACACACCAGACAGCGTGAGTTATCTGCAAGGGCGTGGTCTGCCGGTGGGCCTCTTCAACGAGGCCACCTACGAAGATCACGTGCTGGAGCTGCCAGCGACGTTCAGCCTGACGCTGATGTCTGATGGCATACTGGACCTTTTGCCAGAAGCCACACTCAAAGAGAAAGAAGCGGCATTGCCCCAACGGGTCAAGGCGGCGGGCGGCACCCTGGATGGGTTGCGCCAGGTTTTCGGATTGGCCACGCTAGGGGAGATGCCGGATGATATCGCCCTGTTAGTGTTGAGCAGGAATCTTTAATGAGTACCGGTAGAATCCAGTTCGCCGAGCAGGATGGCACCTTCGTCCTGAAGTTCGTCGGTGAAGTTCGCCTGACCCTGTGTTCGGCGTTGGATGCGACTATTGAGCGGATCTTCACCGCGTTGAATTTCAACGCGATCGTGATCGACCTGACCGAAACCCGTAGCATCGACAGCACCACCCTTGGCCTGCTGGCCAAGTTGTCGATCCTGTCGCGGCAGAAAGTCGGCCTGCTGCCGACCGTCGTCACCACCCACGAAGACATCACCCGTCTGCTGCAGTCCATGGGCTTCGAGCAAGTGTTCAACATCGTTGACCAGCCCGTGCCGTGCCCTGAATGCCTGGACGACCTGCCAGACCAGGACCAGTCCGAGGAAGTGGTGCGGATCAAGGTGCTTGAAGCGCACAAGATCCTCATGGGCCTGAACGACTCCAATCGTGAAGCGTTTCATGACCTGGTGAATGCCCTCGAGCGGCACTGATTGAGATCCCTGTGGCGAGGGAGCTTGCTCCCGCTGGGCAGCGAAGCGGCCCCATAGCCATTCGATCCATAGTGTCAGATGAATCAGGTCAGCAGGATTTTCGCTGCTACTCAGCCGAGCGGGACCCAGCTCCCTCGCCACAATCTTTGGCCATACAAAAAGCATAAAAAAGGGCGAACCCATCAAGGTTCGCCCTTTTTGCATTTCAACAACTCAAATCACAGCTTGGCCTGCAACAACGCCTCAAGCTTCTCCTGATCCCGGGCAAACTGGCGGATCCCCTCGGCCAGCTTCTCGGTCGCCATCGCATCCTCGTTGGACAACCAGCGGAACTGCGCCTCATTGAGGTTCAGGCGCGCTTCCCCGGCATGCCCTGGCGCCAGCTTGCGCTCCAGCTTGCCAGTGTCCGCCGCCAGCTTGTCGATCAGGTCCGGGCTGATGGTCAGGCGATCACAGCCGGCCAGTTGCTCGATCTGCCCCAGGTTGCGGAAGCTGGCACCCATGACCACGGTCTTGTAGTCATTGGCCTTGTAGTAGTTGTAGATGCGCGTCACCGACTGCACGCCAGGATCGTCGGCACCGGTGTAATCGTTGCCGTTGGCCTTCTTGTACCAGTCGTAGATGCGGCCCACGAACGGCGAAATCAGGAACACCCCGGCGTCGGCACAAGCAGCCGCCTGGGCGAAGGAGAACAGCAGGGTCAGGTTGGTCTGGATGCCTTCCTTTTCGAGAATCTCGGCCGCGCGGATACCTTCCCAGGTCGAGGCGATCTTGATCAGCACGCGATCACGGCCAATGCCAGCCTTGTCGTACAGCTCGATCAGACGATGCGCACGCTTCAACACGGCATCCTGGTCGAACGACAGGCGCGCGTCCACCTCGGTGGAAATACGCCCCGGAATCACTTTCAGAATCTCTTGACCTACCGCGACGCCAAAACGGTCGCTGGCCAGGCCGACATCGCCCTTGCAGTCGCTGACGCAAGCGTTCAGCAGCTCGGCATAGGCGGGAATGGCTGCGGCCTTGAGCAGCAGCGAAGGGTTGGTGGTAGCGTCCACGGGTTTGACGCGAGCGATAGCTTCGAAGTCGCCGGTGTCGGCAACCACGGTGGTCATTTGTTTAAGTTGTTCCAGCTTGGAAGTCATGGGCGTGCTCTGTCCTATGGGTCTGATGACATTACCCGAGCGTAGACAGCCGCTCAAGGGCGCGTGCGTGTATCGACGACCCCCGCAGCAACAACCGCAAAACGGCTGTTTGAAAGGCGGGGCCTGCTATCGATGAATACGATGCCGAAACGCCCCACAGGTTCAACGCAACTGACCGTCAGCGACCTTCCAGCAGCGCCGCCGCCTGATCCAGCAACGCCAGCGGCTCCTTGGCCTTGTGGATATCCACCGACAACAACTGGCGAAACTTGCGCGCTCCCGGAAACCCGGTGCCGAGCCCCAGCACATGGCGACTGATGTGGTGCATCGAACCGCCGGCATCCAGATGCGCGGCAATGTACGGCCGCAGCTGCGACAAAGCCTCGGCACGGCTGATCACCGGCGCCGTGCTGCCAAACAGCTGCTGATCGACCTCAGCCATCACATAGGGGTTGTGATACGCCTCACGGCCCAGCATCACCCCGTCGAAGGTCTGCAAATGCTCGTGGCAGGCCTCCAGCGACTTGATCCCGCCATTGAGAATGATCTCCAACTCCGGAAAGTCCGCCTTCAACCGCGCCGCCACGTCATAACGCAGGGGTGGAATGTCACGGTTCTCCTTGGGCGACAAGCCCTCCAGAATCGCGATCCGCGCATGCACGGTAAAACTGGTGCAACCGGCGTCGCGCACCGTGCCGACGAAATCACACAGCTCTTCATAGCTGTCGCGCCCGTTGATACCGATCCGGTGCTTCACCGTCACCGGAATCGACACCGCATCGCGCATCGCCTTCACACAATCAGCCACCAACTGCGGATGTCCCATCAGGCACGCGCCGATCATGTTGTTCTGCACCCGGTCACTCGGACAGCCGACATTCAGGTTCACCTCGTCATAACCATGCTCCTGGGCCATGCGCGCACACGCCGCCAGATCCAGCGGCACACTGCCACCGAGCTGCAACGCCAGCGGATGCTCAGCCTCGTTGTGCCGCAGGAAACGCTCGTGATCGCCATTGAGAAGGGCACCGGTGGTGACCATTTCGGTGTAGAGCAGGGCGTTTTTTGATAGCAGGCGCAGGAAGTAGCGGCAGTGGCGGTCGGTCCAATCCATCATCGGGGCGACGGAAAAACGACGGGAGAGCGGGGCGGGGACAGCGGTGGTTACGGACATGGGGGATCTGGAATCGGTGAGGCTGGGAGGTGGGAGAGTTTATCAGGATTGCGCGGGTGGGGCTTGGATGTCCCGATTCGATAACGCCGCAAGTGGGGCTGCTTAATTCAGCAATACAATGTAGGACCTTTCACTCAACCCGCGTCCCCATCGCCATATTGTTCCCCCGTCCGTCGTCCCTATAGCCCTTTCCCATCGCTGCACATCAGCGACGTTATCGGCTTGCGGAGAATCGAGAGCAGCACACTAGATCAGTCGCTCGGCAGCTATGCGGTAAACCTGGTCATGTTCACGCTTGTCGATAGCTACAACAAATACTAATACTTCTTGACTCACCACTTGATAAACCAGTCGATACCCGCTGCTACGCAGTTTTATTTTGTAGCAGTCAGGCAAAGAGTGCAGTCGATTGGCTTCAATTTGCGGATTGTCCAATATCGCTGCCAGCTTTTTTTTGAACTGTTGGCGGACGGTATCCCCCAACTTACGCCACTCCTTTAACGCTCGCGCATCAAACTCAAGATTATAGGTCATCTAATGAAACCTTAACTCGCTGAGGAGCGGTAAGGCGTTCACGAACAGTGGCGATCAGAGCTTCATCGTCTTCGGTCATCAGGACCGGTTTAAAGGGCAGTTGACCTCGTTCGACCACGTATTGCAAGGCTTGCCGCATCAATTCTGATGGGGTAATGCCGAGCCTTTCGAGTTCATGATAAGCGCGTGCTTTGAGGTCATCGTCAATGCGGATGTTGATAGACGCCATGGCTGGGATCTCCGTGTAAAGACATTTGTCATTACAGTGCGCCAAGAAAGCCCATTTTGCAACTCTCAGAGAGTTCCTCTCGTCACCTCAAGTCACCGATCAACTCCTGCCTCGAAACCGCGGTGTTCCTGTGGATGATCGGCTTGCTGTGGAGCGGTCCAACACGCCAGGCCGGCGCCCGCAAATGTCTCCCCACCACGCCTGTGGCCCAGCCTGGGGCTGTGTGCGAGTGTACGGGGCGGAAAAAGCCTGCGAATCCCTGCGAGGGTGGGGCAATAGGTGTATCCCGAACTGTTGTCTTGTGAATCCCGATTCGATCAGACGGCAATGGGCTCGTTGAAGCCAAAAGCCTGCTTTGGTTGGCCTATTGAATCCGGACCAGGCGCCACCCCGGTCATGGCCGCCTTCACCCACATCGGAAAACCCAGCCGCTTTCACGAGCTCAGGATTCTGGCGTAGGCTTGCTCGCCCCAAACAACCGGCCGGCTATCTGTCGACCTCGCTCCAGTCCTTCCTCTGTTAACCAGATCGATTTATTGCTGTTCACCGGATTGCTAATGAAACCCTGTTCATGCAAGCGGTTCATGACCTCGAAGTCGAACCCTTTCCAGGCGTTGCCGTCTTCAGAACTGAAGGCTGCCAACAGGGCGAGGACTGCCTCTTCAATCAGGTTGTCGTCGTATTCCATAATCATTATCCATTCATGTTGGTTGAGTTCGAGAGGGGGAACACTTCCCCTCAGACTCATGGGCACCATTCATTTTCAGGCTGCACTCTGGCCGGAACAAGCCCCATTACTCCTCGTCCGTATTAACCTCCTGCCAACTGTCATCCGGATCAAAACTCGTCATCGACAACGCCTGCTTCTCGCCATCCGGCCCCAGATCCTTCTCGAACACCTGGCCTTCATGGCTGATCATGAAGCTCATCACCCCGGTATCGTCGTATTTCGCCGGCCAGGCGATCAGGGCGAAGCCGCGGCTCATCTTGTCGCCGATCAGGTAGCTGTAGGCGCCGCCCGGTGCCGATGGGCCCTGGCTTTCGAGGATGCGGAAGTGGTAGCCGTGCCAGTCTTCATCGTTGATGGCTTTGCCGAACTCGGGGCCCAGGGGGCTGATTTGGCCGCTTTTGTCTTCGGCCCAATAGAGGCCGTCGTGGGTGCCGGGGGTGCTGTAGATGTTCTGGGCGTATTCGAGTGCACCGTCGCCGTCGCGATCGACCGAGGCGTAGTCCATCTGTGCATCGTGGTAGGCCAGCGCCGATTGCACGGCGGCGAGTTCGTTGCGGCCGATCCGGCGGGCGCGGACTTCGGCGCCGCCGGCCTTGGTGTCGAACCGCCAGCCGCTCGGGCCTTTCACCATTGGAATGGGCAGGGTGAAATGGTTTTTGCCGACGGTGAGGGCGGCCGAGTTTTCACTGGTTTTGTCGATCTGGTGGTGCTCGCGATATTGCTTGAGGAAGGCTTCCACGTCCTTGCGCTCACCGCCTGCGCTGGGGATGAAGGTGCGCCAGTCCGTGCCCAGCAATTCTTTCAGGCGTTCCTGATCGGCTTGTTTGGTGCCCAGTGCTTCGACGAAGGCTTGAGCGGCCTTTTCCGGGGTGGGGAAGGCCTGTTGCGCCAGCGCCAGGCACGACCACGCCAGGCCGACTGTTATTGCCAGGGCATGGACGATCGCCATGGGTGGCTTGACTCTAAAATGGCTGTTCAACGACGGCCCCCCCCTCTGTGACGCGCTGGCGGATTGGATGGCCGGCTGATCTGATGTCCGGCTGAGCGTGCAGCGGCAGGGCGCGCGGCGGCGGCCTGACTGGCCCGACCGCGATTGGCCTGCAGGTTGGCCTGTTGCGGTGAGCGTGCGCCGGCGAAGGCGTTGTTGCGCGCGCCGCCGCGGTTGGCCTGCGCGGCGGCCGGGCGACTATGGGTCGTCTGGCGGGCCCGTGCCTGATTCTGAATGCGTTGATTGGCCTGGGCGTTCTGTTTCCTTTGGGGTTGGGCTTCCCGGGTGTTTCTGGCCGCGCCTTGGGCTCTGTCAGCCACTTTCGGTCTGTCTGCGTTGGCTTGCAGGCGGTTGTTGGCTGTGGCGCGCTGGGCGTCGCGTGCTCGATCGCGGGCCTGGAGGTTGCTGGTGGCGGGGCGTTCGATGCCGTGGCGGTCCATTGAGTTGCGGGCGTTTTCACGGGCCTGGTTGCGCTGGGCATTCTCCCTGGCCTGGATGCGTTGGGGGTTGTCTCCTCTGAAGGCCTGACGCTGATTGGCTCCGTTCAATTGACGGCCAAATTGTTCGCGGCTTCGGTTGTCCCGATAGGGCACGCCGTTGCGGTGCGCGGCGTTGTGCTGCCATTTGTTCGAATCGATACGGTTGTTCACGTTGATGTTGTTGTAGCGGTTGACGTCGATGTCGACGTCGTTATTGCCCCAGTCGCATTCACCCCACAGTGCACCGACGATGGCCACGCCGGTACCGAACGCCAGCCCGGCCACCAGTGCCTGGCCGGGGTAGTAGGCGGGTGGCGGCGGGTAATAAGCCGGTGGCGACGCGGGATAAGGCCAGGTGCCGTAGGTGGTGGTCGGGTTGTAGCTGGGCACGTAGACGACCTGCGGATCGGCCGGCTGGATGATGATGGTCGAAGAGCTGCTGGCAGGGGCGGGCGCCGGCTCCGGAGCCGGGGCAGCGGGTGCAGATTGTGGTGCAGGTTCGGGCGCCGGAGCGGCGACATTCTGGATCGTAACGTTCTGGTACTGGTTGCTCTGCAGGTTGCCGGCTGCCTGGGCCTGACGCCGCAGACGTTGCACGCCGGTCATGACGTCGTCCGGCTGGGCGAGGAAGGCGTCGCCCAGGCGTTGCACCCAGACCGGGTCCTGGCCCAGGGTGGCCAGTACCTGCGGGAAGGCGACCAGGGCCTGCACGCTCGGATCCCAGGGCTGGCTCGCCACTTGTTTGACCGCATCATCACCCTTGGCATCCGGGTGAGCCTTGGACCAGGTGACGGCCTCGGCGACTTCCCCGGGATAAGTGGTGGCCATCAGTAGTTGTGCCAGCAGCGGATCCGGGTACAGCGCAATCGGCGCCAGCATCTGGTCCAGCTGTTCTTCGGTAAACACCGGGTCTTTGGTCAGTGGCGCGGCGGCTGTGGTGTCGGCAGCCGTTGCCGGTGTAGTGGGCGCTGGGCCGGCGGTGCCTGCCGCCTGCACCAGGCAGGACGATCCGCTCAAGAAAAGGACAGCCGACAACACGTAAGGTAATGGAATGCGCATTGCAGCTCCATGTGGTCAGGCAGGTTTGAATGAGAGAATCCCTGTCGGTGAGGTGATAGCTGACTGTGACAGTCGCGGGGTCGACCTCGAAGACGTTCACTAAGCGTAGCAAACAAAAAAAATTTGCCAGTGCCTGGCTGCACGCAGAGCCCTGTAGCTGAACCCGAGCTGTCACCGACGCGGATTTCATGCTGTGCGGCCGGGGCCAGGCCTAGGATGTGCGTTACCGGTTATTTCACCGCGCACCCATCCATCAGGAGTCTGAACACAATGATCGCCCATCTGATCAAGGTCCCGCTGATCGTCAGTGCCGTGTTGTTGAGTGCCTGTTCGGGGGTGAGCGGTGATCGCTGCAATTCCATGGAATGCCAGTCCTATGAGGGCGGATTTGATCCCGGGCCCAGCCAGAAGCCACAGGCGTTGAATTTCCATGGCAGCGCATTGGGCAGCAGCTTCGGCGAGTACAGCTCGGGTTTGCTGCACGATGACTGAGTGATGGATACTTCAACTGCGCGAATGACGACGCCATGAATGAAGCTCGACCTCATTTCGAATGTCAGCGCAGGCAGTGATCAGTCGCTCGATGTCCTCTTCGCATAATCTGGAGTTTATTGAAAATCTGACGAGCGAGCGGTTGAGAGCGGTGGCGGGTTTGCAGAAAACCGAGCCAAAAATGCCACGGGCCTGCAGGGCATTGCGCAGTTTGAGAGTCATGGGTTCGAAGCCAGGCTCCAGTGCGATGATTTGCTCAGTACCGCCACTGACGTCATAACCGAGCTCGTTCAAGCGACTTCGGATCTGACAGGCGTTGCTGTGCAAGCGGGATCGACGCAAGTCGGCCTGTTGCAGGAAACCGGCGGCTTGATTGAGCCAGGCCAGGTCGTGATCAAACAGGCTGGAGCTGAAAATGGCCGGGAAAGACTCCATGGCAAAGTAGTCCTTGAACAGGCTGGCACAGGTGATCAGGCCGGCGCGACCGGCAAAGGCTTTTGCCAGGCTGGCGGTTTGAAAATGCACTTTGGAATGCAGCCGGTACTCGGCAACCACGCCCGCTCCGCCGGGGCCGTGGGTGCCCAGGGAATGGGATTCATCGACCACCAGTACGCAATGCTGCCGCTCCGCAAGTTCGGCGAAGTCTGCTAGCGGGCAGAGGCTGCCATTGGTGCTGTAGACCGCGTCTACCGCGATCACGCCCTGGCCATTTTTGCTGATCTGGCGCTCGGCGTGCTCGACGTCATTGTGGCGAAAAGCGATGGCGCGGGCCTTGGCGGCGTGTGCGCCTTGCCAGAGCGACATGTGGGCGTTGATGTCCAGATACACCGGTATCCGTTCACTGGCGATGGCCTGGAGCAGCCCGACATTGGCGACCCAGCCGGACTGACAAAGAATGCTGTCCTGGGCGCCGGTGTATTGGGCAAGACGTCGTTCCGTCCGCGTGGTGGGCGTGTCCCCATGCAGGTAAGCGGCAGACATCAGCAACTGGTGTCGGGAGTCGAGTACGGCTTTGGCCTGCGCTTGCAGCAGCGAATGTTCCGCCAGCAGGCAGAGATAGTCGTTACTCGACAAATGCAGCGCAGCGGGTCCTGGTACCCGGCCGTGCAAAGGATGTTGTCCCGCCCAGCGTCGCTCAATGGTTCCAGTCACATGGTTATCGATGCGTGACGTCACGAAATCCGGCAATGGCGCTTGGCGGGCAGGGATCGCTATGTCAGGAGTCAGTTGAGCCATTTCGCCCTCCCTGGCCAGACCATGGAATCGACATCGCTGATCGGGTGACGGCAAATGAAGGTGCAATCAACCAATCCAGCGTCGTGAGTTCACTAAATGCTGGTTCCCCTGATTTGCCTACTGTCATTGTTGACAGTCCTGACGGGATCCGGACCAGTGGTTATGGGTGGTCGCTGTTCAGTCAAAGATTGGATTGAAATGAAAAGGGCGCTCCCGAGAAGCGCCCTTTTAACCGACGTTGCCGTCACTTCGTTGCAGGCACCGCCAGCCACTGCCGGAGGATTTTCTGATAGTTACCGGTCACCTTGGCCAGGTGCAGCCACTGATCGACATAAAGTTTCCAGGTGATGTCGTCCCGGGGCAGCAGGTAGGCCTTTTCGCCGTATTGCAGGTACTGCGTCGGGTTAACCGCGCACAGCCCCGGTTTGAGTTTCTGCTGGTACAGCGCTTCGGAGGCGTCGGTGATCATTACGTCCGCCTTGTTGTCCAGCAGCTCCTGGAAGATCGTCACGTTGTCATGCAGGCGCAGTTGCGCCTTGGGCAGGAAGGCATGGACGAAGGCTTCGTTGGTGCCGCCAGCCGGCTCGATCACCCGGACTGAAGGTTGATTGAGCTGTTCGACGGTCTGGTACAGGGCCTGGTTTTCGCAGCGCACCAGGGGGACTTTGCCGTCGGTGTCGAGAACGCTGCTGAAAAAGGCTTTTTTCTGCCGCTCCAGGGTCACCGAAATCCCGCCCATGGCGATGTCGCATTTGCCCGCGAGCATGTCGGGCATCAGGGTTTTCCAGGTGGTCGGCACCCACTCGACCCTGGCGCCCAGGCTCTCGGCCAGCCCGCGGGCCATGGCAATGTCGATGCCCGAATACTCGCCGTCTTCGGCCTTGACGGTATAGGGCTTGTAGTCGCCCGTGGTGCACACGCGCAGTGTGCCTTCTTGCAGGACGCTGTCCAGATGCGATTTGCCTTCCTCGGCCTGGGCAGCGAGGCTGAGCGCGAACACGCTACCCAGCATCATCGTGCTTAGTGTTTTTTTCATTGTTATCGCAGGTGTGTGATGAACGGACCTGCGAGTGTAATGGCAGACGCGCCAGGCGGGAGCTTTGCGATGGAACAAAAAAAGGCGCTCCTTGCGGGGCGCCCTTGATGAGTTCGCAATCGTCTTACTGCCGCGAAGTGGTTTTATCCCTCGAAGCCACGGTACCGCCGCCGCAATTGATATACGAAGACGACTGCAGCCAGCGCGGATCCGGGTAATAGGAAAACAGCAACTGCCCGTCCTTCATCGAATCGATCAGCTTGTGCGCGATCGCGGGGCGTACGGCCGGGCAGCCCAGGCTACGGCCGATCCGGCCATTGGCGCGAGCCAGTACGGGGCTGACGTAAGGGGCGCCGTGGATGACGATGGCGCGGTCGAAGGCGTTGTCGTTGAAGCCCGGTTCCAGGCCCTCCATGCGCAGGGAGTAGCCGTTCTGGCCGCGATAGCTTTCCTGGGTGCGGAACAGGCCGAGACTGGTGGCGAAACTTTCATTCTGGTTGGAGAATTGAGTGGCCATGTTTTCGCCGCTGTTGCGACCGTGGGCCACCAGCTCGTGAAACAGTAACTTGCGCTGTTTAAGATCGAACACCCAGAGGCGTTGTTCGGTCGAAGGCAGGGAGTAATCGATGACGGCCAGTCGTTTCGCCGGGATAGCACCCTGGGCGCGGCTGCATTGAGTGGCGCGCACGGCGAGGGCAATGACTCGGGAGTTGGCGTCAGGAGCTGCTTTGACTAGAGCAGCTTCCAGTGAATCGGCGTAGGCTGGCGGTACTGACAGCCACGTCAGTAACAAGGTAAAGGGAAGGCCAAAGCGGATTAGCGCCATAGTCGGGTCTCATCATGATAATTTCGAGTCTAGCAGCGAGCGGAAAGCTAGCCGTTTAAAACGGGGGATTAAGGATTATCCATGGTGCAATTAACAAGGTTATTCGTCATAAGCCGCATGTTTTTTATGGGCTTTCTGATCAGCGGTGTCGCCTATGGGCAAACTTCGCCGATTGAGCCTGTATCTGCGGCGATCGTCACAAGCGACTCGGCAGCCCCCGACGACGCGGTCGGCCAGGCGATCCAGGCATCGCTGGAACCACTGCGTTCGGCGTTTCCGCCCCTGCTCACGGCAAAGCGCAACCAGCGTGTCGACATCGATCGCGTGGTGCTGGATTTTTACATGCACCGCAACTATCGCGGCGCCTGGGCCGACGACCGCGATGTCGCGCAGTTACTGCAAGGCCTCAACGACACGCGCAACGACGGGCTGAACCCCGCGGATTTCCGCGTGACCGAACTGACCCAAGCCCATCAAGCGCTGGTGGCGGCCATGCCATCGACCGCGCAACGGGCGATGTTCGACATGGCGGCAACCCGCACCTTCATCACCGCGCTGCTGCAACTGCGGCGGGGCAAGGTTGATCCGTCGCGCCTGGACATTCACTGGAACTTCGACCCGGCCGGCGTCGATCCCCGCGCGGACATGAACAACCTGTTCGCCGCCCTCGACGCCCATGACGTGGCACGAGCGTTTGCCGAGGCGCCGCCGCAAGAGGCGATCTACCGCAATCTGCGCGATGGCCTGGCGCAACTGCGCAAAGTGCGTGATGCCGGGGGGTGGCCCAAAGTCACCGAGGGTCAATCACTAAAACCGGGCATGGATGGCGTGGCGGTCACCCAACTGCGCGCGCGCCTGGCGGCGGGCGGTTACCTCGACCCGAAACTCGCAAAAAAAGGCGCCTACGACGACAAGGTCATCGCCGCAGTGAAACGCTATCAGAGCGAGCAATACCTGGGCTCCGATGGCGTGGCGGGTGCCACGACCCTGGCGGCGCTGAACGTGCCGGTGGAGGCGCGGATCGACCAGGTGCGGGTCAACATGGAGCGGGCCCGCTGGTTGCTGTACAAGCTGCAAGGCACCTTTGTCATTGTCGATATCGCCGGCTACAAGGTGGCGATGTACCGGGACGGTCAGCCGATCTGGCATTCGCGGGTGCAGGTGGGTAAACCGGTGCGCAGCACCCCGGTGTTTCAGGCTGAAATCACCTACATCACCTTCAACCCGACCTGGACCGTACCGCCGACGATCCTCAAGCAGGACGTGATTCCCAAGATCCAGAACGATCCGGGTTACCTGGCCGCCAACCGAATTCGCGTGATTGACCGCGAGGGCAATGTGGTCAGTCCGTCGAGCGTCGACTGGAGCAACCCCCGGGGCATCAGCCTGCGTCAGGATGCCGGCCCCGACAGTTCGCTGGGGCAGGTGGTGATTCGCTTCCCCAACGATTACGCGATTTACCTGCACGACACGCCCCATCGCGAGCTGTTCGCCAAGACCGTGCGTGCCACCAGCTCCGGCTGCATTCGGGTGGAGAACCCGCTGCAACTGGTGGAGTTGCTGTTCAACGACCCGGTCCGCTGGAACAGCGCCGGCATTCAAAAACAGCTGGCCAATGGCAAGACCCAGAACATCAAGCTGCCGGTGAAAGTGCCGGTGCTGCTGGCGTACTGGACCGTGGATTTGAGTAACGAAGGGCGGGTGGCCTTCAAGCCGGATATCTATGATTACGATGCCCGTGTGCTGCAAGGGCTGAACGTACCGACGAAGTTGCCCCCGCTGGATTTGCGCCAGGCCGAAACAGCGCTGGTGGTGACGGGGCAAGGCCAGCAATAAAACAGTGCTCCTCCAGGCGGCAAGCGACCCGGCAGGCGGTCCCCATTTGCCCTGGATAACCCCGTAAACTAGGCCCACAAAGTTTGTGGGCTTCGGGTGATTGCCCGGGCCTTGCCCTGACAGGAACGCTTTTTTGCCATCACGTCTCGACGACTTGCATCATACCTCTGGCACTCCCCTGAAACGTCTGCCGCTGCGCAAGGCTGCGGTGTTGTTCATTGCCACGGTCTGCCTGTGCCTGTGTGGATTGCTCTATCTGCAGCTGGAGCAATCCCGTCGCCATGATCTGAGTCAGGCAACAGTGGCCTCGTCGAACCTGGCCCGTGCCATGGCGCAGCAAGCCGAAGACACTTTCAAAAAATCGGATCTGGTGCTCACCAGCCTGGCGGACTGGATTCAAACCGACGGTTTCGGCCCGGTGCAGCAGCCCCGTTTGCAGAAGGTCTTTGCCCGCCGGGTACAGGCGCTGCATCAACTGCAGGGCATCGTGCTGTTCGACCAGAAAGGCCAGTGGGTGGTCAGCTCCTATGAAAATCTGCCGCGGGGTGCCGGGGTCGCGGACCGCGAGTACTTCCAATACCACCAGCAAAACGTGTCGACGGTGGCGCACATCGGCCCGGCCATTCGCAGTCGGGTCAATGGCGAGTGGATCATTCCGGTTTCCCGCCGGGTGAATGACCGTAACGGCAATTTTCAGGGCGTGTTGATGGCCGGCATCAAGATGGCCTATTTCGACCGGTTCTTCCAAAGCTTCAGCCTCGACGACAACGGTTCGATGTTCCTCGCCCTGACCGATGGCACCCTGTTGGCGCGGCGCCCCTTTGTCGAGGCGCAGATCGGCACCTCGTTAGCCAAGGGGGAAATTTTCCAGAAATTGCTGCCCAAGGCGACATTCGGCAATGCGATGTTCACCTCGGCCATCGACGGGGTCACTCGGTTGTACGGTTATCGACAGCTCGAGGCCTATCCCTTGGTGGTCTCGGCGGCGTCTTCCCGTGAAGCGATTCTGGCGGGCTGGTATGACACGGCGTTTCGATCCAGCCTGATCGTTGCCTTCGTGCTGGTGGGCGTGGGGCTGTTCGGTTGGGTGTTCATCCATCAGGTGCGGGTGGGGGAGCGGATCGAGGCGGACCTGCGCGAAGCCCAGCAAGCCCTTGAACTTATTGCCACCCATGACAGCCTCACCGGCCTGGCCAACCGGCGCCTGTTCGAACGGGCCCTGGACATCGAGTTCGGCCGCGGCGCCCGCCAGCAAAGTCCCCTGGGCCTGATCATGCTCGATATCGATTACTTCAAGCGTTACAACGACACCTACGGCCATGTCGTGGGGGATCATTGCCTCGCTGAAGTGGCCAAGGTGGTGAAAAGCTGCTGCCATCGCAAGGCGGACCTGGCGGTGCGCTACGGTGGCGAGGAATTTGCGGTGCTGCTGCCGGACACCGACATCCATGGCGCCATGACCCTGGCCGAGCAGATCCGTCGCAGCGTCATCGACATGCACATCAGCCACACCGGTTCGCCACACGGCCACGTGACGGTCAGTCTGGGCTGCTATTCGTTCATTCCCAGCGGGCGCGACCCCATGGACATGTTCATCGAACGCGCCGATGCGGCCCTGTACCAGGCCAAGCATTCGGGGCGAAACCGTTCGGCCACCCTGGCGATGGAAGGTGTGGGCGAGGCACTGATGCGCTCGGACCGATAAAACGCGCTGTGTTTCATCCTTGTTACAGGTCGGGTGCCGGTGGTCCGTCGGTCAGGATCTCTGGAAATCATCGTCTAGAGTTCCGGTAGCTCTGCCGCGTCCGGCAGATCTCCCTCTCGCACGGATGATCGCCAACATGTTGATATCTCAAGCATTGACAGCCGTTGCTGTGACCGTAGCACTCTCCGCCATGTTCCCGCTGGCCAGTCACGCCCAATCGAAAATCACAGCCGAAGAGGCTCATGCGATAGGTGTGGATGCCTACGTTTATTTCTATCCGCTGCTGACCATGGACATCACCCGCAAGCAGTTCACCAACATCGATCCGGGCAAGGAGTTCGGCAAGGGTCCGATGAACATGTTCGTGAACGTGCCGCAGTATCCACCGGCAAATTTCAAAGGCGTGGTGCGCTCCAATTTCGACACCCTGTATTCGATCGCCTGGCTCGACCTGACCAAGGAGCCGCAAGTCGTCAGCGCGCCCGACACCGACGGGCGTTTCTATCTGTTGCCGATGCTTGATATGTGGAGCGACGTGTTCGCCTCGCCGGGATGGCGTACCACCGGAACCCAGGCCGGGCAATTCCTGGTGACGCCTCCGGGCTGGACTGGCTCGGTGCCGGCCGGCTTGAGTCATATGCCAGCGCCGACGTCGTTTGTCTGGATCATCGGTCGCACCAAGACCGATGGCGCGGCGGATTACGCCGCTGTGCACAAGATTCAGGCCGGTTACTCGGTGACCCCATTGTCTCGACTTGGCAAGGAACCCGAAGCGGTCAGCGTGAAAATCGACCCTGCCGTGGATATGAAGACGCCGCCGAAAATCCAGGTCGACAGCCTGTCGGCAGGCAATTACTTCACCTACGCTGCCGAACTCCTGAAGCTCAATCCACCCCACAGTACCGACCAGCCGATGCTGGCGCAGCTCAAGCGTATCGGTATCGAGGTGGGCAAGCCGTTCAACCTGGAAGCGTTGGACCCGTCCATCCAGGCGGCACTGCAAACGGTGCCCGAGGATGCGCAGGCGCTGATGAAGTGGAAAGTGCCGACCCTGGCACGGGTGGTTAACGGCTGGTCGATGAACACCGATACCATGGGTGTGTATGGCAATTACTACCTCAAGCGCGCAATCGTCGCCCAGGAAGGTCTGGGCGCGAACTTGCCCGAAGACGCGATCTACCCGTTGAACATCGCCGACAGTAACGGCAAACCACTCGATGGGGCCAATAAGTACCAACTGCACTTTGCCAAGGGCGAAGCGCCGCCGGTGAATGCCTTCTGGTCGATTACCTTGTACGACTCGGACGGGTTTCAGGTCGCCAACTCACTGAACCGGTTTGCGGTCAGCAGCTGGATGCCGTTCAAGAACAATGCCGATGGTTCGCTGGATCTCTACTTCCAGAACGAAAGCCCCGGCAAGGATCTGGAAGCCAACTGGCTGCCGGCACCAAAAGGCCCGTTCAATCTGACCATGCGGCTGTACGGCCCGAAGGCTGAAGCATTGAACGGCAAATGGAACCCGTCTGCGGTCAAGCAAATCTGAATCCGCTGCGGGAGAAAGCGGCGTTTGACTAACCGTCATCGGCCGCTTTTACGCGTTCAGCTGCCGGTCCCGCCGCCTGCGCCGCCAGTGCCTCCGCCGGCGGCACCCGTGCCACCTCCCGCGCCCGAGCCGGAGCCCGAATTGCTGCCGCCAGCACTGCCGCTGGATGAACCGGTGGCGCCACCGTCACCACCGGTACCACCGGAAGGCGATGCGGGTGTGTTGTCCGGCGGCGTCTGCGGGCCGCTGACGGCGCCTGATTTCGTCCCGGTGGCGTCAGCGCCGTCGCCGGAGGCCGCCAGGGCTGCCAGGGACGTTGCGGACAATAAGCCGGCCAGCAGCATTGCTGACATTTTGATGTTCATCATGGTGCGTCTCCAAAAAAGAGTCGTGACCTGATGTTGGTGTGATGGGCAGGGCGGTTGGTGCTGCCGGGACGATGAGTGGCCACAAGCGAGGGCGGCCACGCAACCACTGGCAGGCGCAACGGTCACAGCTTAGACATCTCCTCTTCCGGAGCGCCTGCCCATGAAGAAGCTGCGAATCGCGACGTTCAACATCAACGGCATGCGCGCCCGGCTGCCGAATCTGCTGGCCTGGCTTGAGCGCGAGAAACCGGACATCGCCTGTTTGCAGGAGTTGAAGTCAGCCGACAGTGCATTTCCCGCCGCCGAACTGGAAGCGGCCGGTTATGGCGCTGTCTGGCAGGGTCAGGCGTCGTGGAACGGTGTGGCGATTCTGGCGCGGGATGCGCAGCCACTGGAGAGTCGGCGGGGCTTGCCGGGCGACGTCGACGACACTCACAGTCGCTACCTGGAGGCCGCCGTGCATGGAGTGTTGGTGGGCTGCCTGTACCTGCCCAACGGCAATCCGCAGCCGGGTCCGAAGTTCGACTACAAGCTGGCCTGGTTCGAGCGCCTGATCCGCCATGCGCACACCCTGCAGGGCAGCGAGCATCCGGTGGTGCTGGCCGGCGACTACAACGTGGTGCCGACCGACCTGGACATCTACAACACGCGTTCCTGGCTCAAGGATGCACTGCTGCAACCGCAGAGCCGCGAGTGCTATCAGCGTCTGCTGGATCAGGGCTGGACCGATTCCCTGCGCCATCTGTACCCCGAGGAGCGGATCTACACCTTCTGGGATTATTTCCGTCAGCACTGGCAGAAGAATTCCGGGCTGCGTATCGATCACCTGCTGCTCAACCCAGCGCTGAGTCCCTATCTGCAGGACGCTGGAGTGGACGCCTGGGTACGCAATGAACCGCACGCCAGCGACCACGCGCCGACCTGGATTCAATTGGCGTCGCGCAAGCGGCGTTAAGAAACGCTAAGCGGGCGATTGGCTAAATCAATTGTCGCAGAACAGACCTGATCCTTTATACATGGCGCGGAACGATCCACCACGCCCGTGCAAAAGGACTGAACGATGAGCGAACCACGCCTGACCCACCTTGCGCTGTATCTGCAGCGCCTGGGATTCGATGCACCCCCGGCTCCGACCCTGGAAAACCTGCGGCGCCTGCAATTGCACCACACCGGTGCGTTTGCCTTTGAAAACCTCACCACGTTATCGGGCGAACCGGTGCTCATCGATCTGCCATCCATTGAGCAAAAGGTTCTGCACGAAGGTCGTGGCGGTTACTGCTACGAACTCAACAAGCTGTTTTTTGCGTTGCTCCAGGAACTGGGTTATCACGCCCGCGCCATCAGCGGGCGGGTGGTAATGGGGCAGGCGGAAGGGGCGTGGACGGCGCGCACCCATCGCCTCAGCCTGGTTACCTTCGATGACGTGCGCTACATCACCGACGTCGGCTTCGGTGGCATGGTGCCGACCGCGCCGCTGCTGCTCGATTGCCGCACCGAACAGAGCACCCCGCACGAACCCTATCGCATCGAACAGCACGTGGATGGCTATACCTTGTTCGCCAACGTCCGCGGCGAGTGGCAGCCCATGTACATCTTCGACCTGCAGCGCCAGGAGGACATCGATTTCACCGTTGGCAACTGGTACGTCTCGACCCACCCCGAATCATCCTTTGCCCAGCGGCTGATGGTGGCGCGCACCGGGGAGGGCTGGCGTCGCACCCTCAACAACGGCAGCTTCGCGATCCACCGGATCGGCCATGACAGCGAGCGGCGACAGGTGGCGGATGTGCAGGAGCTGGTAGCGCTGCTGGACAGCGAATTCAGTATTCGCTTGCCGGCGAGCGAGCGACTGCAGCGGGTGCTTGAGCGGTTGATCGCCGAGTCGAAATAGTCGCTTGATTGGGGGCAGCAAAAGGAGTGGTTGATCTGCGCCTCGTGATTGCCCCCTCACTCAGGGGCGGACATCGGGTTCCATGACGCTATGGATTTCCCTCAGGGCCTCCGACAACTTTTGCTCCAGGCCTTTCAGTTCGGCAGGGGTGATGCCTTGCTTGAGTTGCGCCGACCCGCTGTCCCTGAGTAGCGCTCGGCGCAGCGTGTTGTTGATGACCGTCTGGTAGCCATACCCCTCGCTCTCTGCCAGCGCCCGGGCCGCTTCGATCACGACGTCATCGAGCATGATGGTAATGCGGGTTTTGCCTTTAATGGCAGCCACCGGCCCGCGTTTTGCATTGGTGAAGTCGTATTCATCTTTCATGGGCTCATCCTTCCTGATACTGGCGACGTTCGCGTTTGGTAGCGATACGCGCGGAAATGACTCTGACGAAATTCGGCTCGCGGTAGGTGTAGGCAACCACCAGCAGTCGGCCTTTGGCGTCCAGCCCCATGGTGATCCACCGTGGCTCGTCATGGTGGTCGTCATGCACCGTCAACGCTCGTTCGTCATGGAACACCGGTTCCGTTTCGGCGAGGCTGATACCTTGGTGCTTGAGCTTGTTGGCTGCGTTTTTCGCCTTGTGATACTGAATGTCGAATGGCTTCATTATGCATACTTAATATGTATATGAAAGAGGGCGCCGATACCGGTCGTCATCAAGAACTAAAAAGACTAGCGGGCGCAGCCGGTTCGCCCCGGGGGATGTATTTCAAGGTTTTTTAAGGTGTTGCCGTTGCAGGCAAGGGAAGGAAATGACCCATCGTCCACTTTGTGGCTAACAAGTTGTATACAACTCTATGGACATTTGTCCTGTGTATTGCATACAGTGTGCGAATAACAAAAACCAGGGAACCCCCTACCATGAAAACGCCCCATGTTTCACACCAACGGCCCGAAGACGAAAATCTTGGGATCGGCGCGAATATGGCTTATGGCCTGCAACACGTTCTGACCATGTATGGCGGTATTGTCGCGGTGCCCTTGATCATTGGTCAGGCGGCCGGGCTTTCGCCCGCGGATATAGGTTTGTTGATTGCTGCTTCGTTGTTTGCAGGGGGGTTGGCGACACTGCTGCAAACCCTGGGTCTACCGTTTTTTGGCTGTCAGTTGCCGCTGGTTCAGGGCGTTTCCTTCTCCGGCGTCGCAACCATGGTGGCGATCGTCAGCAGTGGCGGGGAAGGGGGGTTCCAGTCGATCCTGGGGGCGGTGATTGCCGCGTCGTTGATCGGTCTGTTGATCACGCCGGTGTTCTCACGCATTACCAAGTTTTTCCCTCCATTGGTCACCGGTATTGTGATCACCACCATCGGCTTGACGCTGATGCCGGTGGCGGCGCGTTGGGCCATGGGCGGCAACAGTCATTCCCCCGAGTTCGGCAGCATGTCGAACATCGGCCTGGCTGCAGTGACTCTGGTGCTGGTGCTGTTCCTCAGCAAAATCGGTAGCGCGACCATCTCGCGTCTGTCCATTCTGCTGGCCATGGTCGTGGGTACGATCATCGCGGTGTTCCTGGGCATGGCCGATTTTTCGATGGTGACTGAAGGCCCGATGTTCGGCTTCCCGACGCCGTTCCACTTCGGCATGCCGACCTTCCACTTTGCCGCGATCCTGTCGATGTGCATCGTGGTGATGGTGACCCTGGTGGAAACCTCGGCCGACATCCTGGCGGTCGGTGAAATCATCGGCACCAAGGTCGACTCCAAGCGTCTGGGTAACGGCCTGCGCGCCGACATGCTGTCGAGCATGCTCGCGCCGATCTTCGGCTCCTTTACCCAGAGTGCCTTTGCGCAGAACGTCGGCCTGGTGGCGGTGACCGGCATCAAGAGCCGTTTTGTGGTGGCCACTGGCGGTCTGTTCCTGGTGCTCCTCGGCCTGCTGCCTTTCATGGGCCGGGTCATTGCCGCCGTGCCGACCTCGGTGCTCGGTGGTGCCGGTATCGTGTTGTTCGGCACCGTGGCAGCCAGCGGGATCCGCACGCTGTCCAAAGTCGACTACCGCAACAACGTCAACCTGATCATCGTCGCCACGTCGATCGGTTTCGGCATGATTCCGATTGCCGCACCAAACTTCTACGACCACTTCCCAAGCTGGTTCGCGACCATCTTCCACTCGGGCATCAGTTCGTCGGCGATCATGGCTATCGTGTTGAACCTGACCTTCAACCACCTCACGGCCGGTAACTCGGACCAGCAGTCGGTGTTTGCGGCAGGTGCCGAGCGGGTCCTGCGCTATCAGGATCTGGCTGCCTTGCGTGAAGGCGATTACTTCAGCGACGGCAAACTGCATGACTGCGACGGCAAGGAGATTCCGGTGGTGGAGGTGGAACACGGCCATGCCGAGCCTCGCCCGGCCCATGCAAAAAGCAGTGAGCACGTCTGACGTAGCCAAGGCTGCGGTTGCAGACAATTGAAAAAGGCGTCCTTCGGGGCGCCTTTTTTGTTGCACGGTTTTTGCCGGGTCGTGGCCTGTCACCAAATGTTAAGTGACTGACGTTGAATGAAAAGCAGGCGACTGCTGCATGGGGATACTGGTTTTCTCGCTGAAAGCGAACCGTGAAGCGCCCCGTTCAGCCTGATGCCTTCGAGCCTTCGCGATGGGCTGGACGATGCATCTCAGTAAAACAATTATAGAGAGCGCAGAATGAAGTTCAGTTTTATCGAAGACAGCAAACCGAGCCGCCGCCGTGTTTTGCGCGATGCTATTGTCCTGGCGGTGGCGGCTTCTCCATTGGCCAGTCTGGCCAGGGCTGCCGATGAGTCAGCTGAAGAGGTGACTTTTGCAGCCGGCCCGCGGCCGTTGGTGCAGTACCCGCAAAAGCGTCCCCTCACCCTGGTGACTACGCGCCCGCCGCACCTGGAGACACCTTTCCCGGTGTTCAATGAAGGGCCGATCACGCCCAACGATGCTTTTTTCGTGCGTTACCATCTGGCCGATTTTCCCACCAGCATTGATCCGGATACCTACCGACTGACCATCAAGGGCACGGTCGACACGCCACTGTCGCTTTCCCTGGCAGAGCTCAAGTCCCTCGCCGAACCGGTCGAGGTGGTGGCCGTCAATCAGTGCTCAGGCAACAGTCGCGGTTTCTCCATGCCCCGTGTCTTCGGTGCCCAACTGGGCAACGGTTCGATGGGCAATGCTCGCTGGGTTGGGGTGCCGCTCAAGGCTGTACTGGAAAAGGCGGGGGTGAAGGCCGACGCCAGGCAAGTGACCTTCCGCGGGCTGGATAAACCTGTGCTGCCCAGCACGCCGGAATTCATCAAGGCGCTGGACATCAGCCATGCCATGGACGGCGAGCCGATGATTGCCTGGTCGATGAACGGAACTGACCTGCCATTCCTCAACGGCTACCCGATACGTCTGGTGGTGCCCGGTTACTTCGGCACCTATTGGGTCAAGCACCTGAGTGAGATCGAGGTTGTCGACCATACCTTTGACGGTTTCTTCATGGCCAAGGGGTATCGCCTGCCCGACAACGATTGTTTCTGCATCACCCCCGGTAGCACGGCGGCGCAAACCCGGCCGATTTCCAGATTGCCGGTGCGCAGCTTTATCACCAGCGTTAAACAGGGTGATGTGTTGCCGTTGAAGAAAAACGTGCTGCTCAAGGGTATTGCGTTCGACGGCGGGGCGGGGGTGAGCAAGGTGGAGGTGTCCATCGATGGCGGGAAAAACTGGCGCGAAGCCACCCTTGGTGAGGACCTGGGTCGTTTCTCCTTTCGTGAGTGGACGCTGCCGATCACCTTTTCCAGCAAGGGCGCCACGCAGTTGATGGTGCGGGCGAGCAACAAGGCCGGTGAAGTGCAACCGCTGCAGGCCGACTGGAACCCGGCCGGTTATCGCCGCCATGTCGTTGAAACCAGTCACGTGACCATCGCCTGAGGGGGCCCCATGAAACCCATGATCACCTTGCTGTGTGCGGCGCAGTTTTGCCTGGCTGCCGTGGCCAGCGCAGCACCGCTGACGATCACCCTGCCGGCGGAAACGGCGGCATTCAAGCCCAGTCCATTGCCGGGTTATCCGTTGGCCCGTCAGAAATGTTCAATTTGCCATTCCGCCGATTACATCAACTTTCAGCCGCCGGGCTTGAGCCTGGCTCAGTGGACGGCGGAAGCGGGCAAGATGCAGCACGTCTACGGCGCACCGATCAGCGATCAGGACGTGAGCATCATCGGCGCCTACCTCGCCGCGACGTACGGCAGTGCCAAGGTCGACGACGCCGACGTTCAGGCGGCTTCGAACCCGCCGCCAGCCCAGTCTGCGGCGGTGCCCGCAGCAAAAGTCGATGCGATGGTGCTGCTGCAGAATAATGGCTGTCTGTCCTGTCACGCGATTGACCACAAAGTCGTCGGCCCGGCGTATCACGACGTGGCGGTCAAATACACCAGCGACCCGCAGGCCTTGGCCAAAGTCATGTCGAGTATTCAGCAGGGCGGAAGCGGCAAGTGGGGGGAGATCCCAATGCCTCCATTCGCCCAATTGAGTCAGGACGATCTGCAAACGCTGAGCACCTATATCCTCAGCCGCTAAGGTCTGCCGCTGTCTGGCCTGCGGGCCGGACAGGGGGAGGGGAATTCCCAGCGTCAGAAACGAAAAAACCCGCCAGAACAGACTGTGTGAAAACCTAGCAATCTGAGTAGAGCTCGAAGAAAATGCTCCGTATCGAAAGATACGGAGCATTTTTCGTTATGACCTACATCCAGGGACAGTCCCGCAGCCAGACCAGTCT
>Ga0160472_100441_pt1 | contig 30426 bp, 28 predicted proteins | sample HID1973M_E11MG_FD_108267 | JGI IMG/M metagenome (GOLD analysis project Ga0160472, IMG submission 108267) | Enriched mosquito-associated microbial communities from UW Madison campus, WI, USA - HID1973M_E11 MG | ecosystem: Host-associated > Arthropoda: Insects > Digestive system > Unclassified ... | reverse complement strand
TGGCTTATCTGCGTGAAAAAGGCGCACCGATCGTGATCAAGGCCGACGGCCTGGCCGCCGGGAAAGGCGTGATCGTTGCCATGACTCTGGCGGAAGCCGAAGACGCCGTGCGCGACATGCTCGCGGGCAATGCCTTCGGTGATGCCGGTTCGCGCGTGGTCATCGAAGAGTTCCTCGACGGCGAAGAAGCCAGCTTCATCGTCATGGTCGACGGCAAGAACGTTTTGCCGATGGCCACCAGCCAGGACCACAAACGTGTCGGCGACGGCGACACCGGTCCGAACACCGGCGGCATGGGCGCTTACTCCCCGGCCCCGGTGGTCACCAGCGAAGTGCACCAGCGCGTCATGGACCTGGTGATCTGGCCGACGGTTCGTGGCATGGCCCAGGAAGGTAACGTCTACACTGGCTTCCTGTACGCCGGTCTGATGATCGACAAAGCGGGCAACCCTAAAGTCATCGAGTTCAACTGCCGCTTCGGCGACCCTGAGACCCAGCCGGTCATGCTGCGTCTGCAGTCGAGCCTGGTGCTGCTGGTCGAAGCCGCCCTGGCCCAGGCCCTGGACAAGGTGGAAGCTCAATGGGATCCACGTCCGAGCGTCGGTATTGTCCTGGCGGCAGGCGGCTATCCTGGCGACTATGCTAAGGGCGCGACCATCAAGGGTCTGGATGATGCTGCGAAGATTGAAGGCAAAGTCTTCCACGCCGGTACAGCGCTCAAGGACGGTCAGGTCGTGACCGCCGGCGGTCGGGTGCTCTGCGCCACGGCCATGGGTGCCAGCGTCGACGCGGCACAGCAGCAGGCTTACAAGCTGGCCGCTAACATTGACTGGGACGGCTGTTTCTATCGCAAAGACATTGGCTATCGTGCCATTGCCCGCGAGCGTGGCGAAAACCAGGAATAAGACTGCGCCAGGCAAGAACCCCGGTTCCTTGCCTGGCTTTTCCGGCGCCGCGCATCGTTATACTCTGGCATCAATCTAAGAAGGGATTTCGCCGTGCGCTGGCTCAGGAATGCCATAACCCTAACCGTCACATTGTTGACCTTGCTCTGCATGCTCCCGGCCCAGGCCGCGCAAGGCAGTGGCTGGGCGATATTGCTCGACGAACAGGGTGACCTGCAGCTGAGCGACATCCGTTCTGCACGCTACACCAATCAATTCAGCCCCATCGAGGTCGACCGCATCACCGCGGCCGATCACGAAGGTGCGCTCTGGGTACGCTTCAAACTCGCACCGGGCAAGCATGAGCAATTGCTGCGGATCTTCGCCCCCGACCTGCGCGAGCTGAACCTGTACGTGCTCGATGGCGACACCCTGATCGACCAGTCCAGCACGGGCAACGAAAAACCCCAGACAGAGCGGCCGCTACCCAGCAACGACTTCATGTTGCCGCTGCCCCAGAGCGAAAAGACCCTCGACGTTTATCTGCGGATGGCTTCCGACCATCAGTTGCGGCCTTACATCACCCTGCAGTCGGCGATCATGAGTGCAGCCAATCAGGATCAGATGTTGATCTACGGCCTGCTGTTCGGCTGCATCGGCATGTTGGTCCTGCACAATCTCATCCGCTACACCTACACCCGCTCGCGCAGCAGCTTGTGGCTGGCGGCCTGCGAAGCCATGTTGATGCTCAGCCTGATGCTCTTGCTGAACCTGGCCGGGCCCTGGTTGCCGGACTGGCATGGACTGCAGACGCCGAGCGCCTACCTGGCCTTGTTGCTGACCGCGCCCTGCGGCCTGATGCTCGCCTACCAGTTCTTCACCCCGCTCGGCCCGCATCCGTTGAACAGGCTGTTGCTGGGTGAAGTCGTGCTCATCACGGCCTGTGGCCTGATGCTGCTGTTCGTCAACACCCTGCCGCTGAATTTCATCACCTACGTGCTGGTCGCCCTGGCGGGCCTGACCCTGCTGTTCGTCAGCGCCTGGCACTGGCAGCAAGGCTATCGGCCGGCGCGCTATTTTGTCGCCGCCATGGCGGTGTTCAACCTCGGCACCCTGGTGACCCTGCCGGCGCTGCTGGGCCTGACGCTGATCACTCCCCAGGGGCTGATCACCATCCTGCTCGTCTTCATCTGCATCAGTGGTTTGCTGATGAGCATCGCCTTGAGCGAGCGCCAGCGCAGCATCACCGAAGACCGCTTCAGCATCAGCCGCGACCTGGCCGCCAGCAATGCCGAGATCAATGCCAAGGCCGAGTTCCTGGCGAAGATCAGCCATGAGATCCGCACGCCGATGAATGGCGTACTGGGCATGACCGAGTTGCTGCTGGGCACGCCGCTTTCAGTCAAACAGCGCGATTACGTTCAGACCATCCACAGCGCCGGCAATGAACTGCTGACGCTGATCAACGAGATCCTCGACATCTCCAAGCTCGAATCCGGTCAGATCGAACTGGATGATGTGCAGTTCGACCTCAATGCCTTGATCGAGGACTGCCTGAGCATCTTTCGCGGCAAGGCCGAACAGCAGAACGTCGAGCTGATCAGCTTCATCCAGCCGCAGGTGCCGCGGGTGATCAGCGGTGACCCGACACGGTTGCGCCAGACCCTGTTGAGCCTGCTGGAAAACGCCCTGAAGAAAACCGACGAAGGTGAAATCCTCATCGTCGTCGCCCTCGACGAGCGTACGACCAAGCCGCGTCTGCGCATCGCCGTGCAGGACAGTGGCGAGCCCATGGATGCCGAGGAGCGCGACGCGCTGATGCATGCCGAGCTGAACAGCAGGCACTTCCTTTCTGCCACCCATCTGGGCGGCAACCTGGGGCTGGTGATCGCCCGCCAACTGATTCGCCTGATGCATGGCGAATTCGGCATCAAGAGTGGCAACAGCCGCGGCAGCACGCTATGGCTGACCCTGCCCCTCGACCCGGATCGCCTCGAACACCCGACTTCCGACCTCGATGGTCCGTTGCAAGGTGCGCGGGTGCTGGTGGTGGACGATAACGACACCTGCCGCAAGGTGCTGGTGCAGCAGTGCACGGCCTGGGGCCTGAACGTGAGTGCCGCGTCATCCGGCAAAGAGGCGCTGGCCTTGTTGCGCACCAAGGCGCACCTGCGCGATTACTTCGACATCGTCCTGCTCGACCAGAACATGCCCGGCATGACCGGCATGCAACTGGCGGCCAAGATCAAGGAAGACCCGAGCCTGAACCATGACATCCTGCTGGTCATGCTCACCGGCATCAGCAACGCGCCGAGCAAGATCATTGCGCGCAACTCCGGGATCAAGCGCATCCTCGCCAAACCCGTGGCCGGCTACACCCTCAAGACGACCCTGGCCGATGAGCTGACCCAACGCAACAAGGGCCTCGCCGTCACACCGCAACCATCGGCGGGCACTCCGCCAGCGCTTAAGGTGCCCAGCGACTTCCGCATCCTCGTGGCCGAAGACAACAGCATTTCGACCAAGGTCATTCGTGGCATGCTCGGCAAACTCAACCTGAATCCGGACACCGCCTGCAACGGCGAGGAAGCCCTGCAGGCGATGAAAACCCAGCGCTACGACCTGGTCCTGATGGACTGTGAAATGCCGGTTCTTGACGGCTTCTCCGCCACCCAGCAACTGCGTGCCTGGGAAGTCGGCAATCAGCGAGTTCGCACCCCGGTGGTGGCCCTGACCGCGCACATCCTCGCCGAGCACAAAGAACGCGCGCGGCAGGCCGGCATGGACGGACACATGGCCAAGCCGGTCGAGCTGTCACAGTTGCGCGAACTGATCGAGCACTGGGTGGCCCAGCGCGACCAACAGATTCGCGCAGCGACCCCGACATCCTGAGCCGACAGACGTCACGACGACTGATAGACTCCCCTCGACCTTCCCCGCCAGCGAGCCTTGCACCATGCTCCATGAGTTGTTCAGCGTTTACCTGAAGATGCTGGTGCTCTACAGCCCGTTCTTCGTCCTGTCCTGCTTCATCAGCCTGACACGCGGCTATTCACGCAAGGAACAAAAGCGCCTGGCCTGGAAAGTGGCCTTCGCCACCCTGGTCTCCAGCGTGCTCCTGTACCTGTTCGGACGCATGATTTTCGGCGTGTTCGGCATCACCGTGGATGCCTTCCGCATCGGTGCCGGCAGCGTGCTGTTCATCTCCGCGCTGGGCATGGCCCAGGGCAAATCGGCGGTACAAACCGACAACGTTCAGCAGGATGTCACCATCGTGCCGCTGACCATCCCGCTGACGGTCGGCCCCGGGACGATCGGTGCCCTGCTGGTGATGGGCGTAGGTCAACCGCACTGGGATGACAAGCTCACCGCCATTCTCAGCATTGCCCTGGCCAGCCTCACGGTAGGAGTGGTGCTGTTCCTGTCGAGCCGCATCGAACGAATTCTGGGTGACCAGGGCTTGCAGATTGTCAGCCGATTGATGGGGTTGTTTGTGTGTGCGTTGGCCGCGCAGATTATTTTTACCGGGGTGAGAGGGTATTTGGTGCCTTGAACGACGTTACAGGATTCGGCGACCGTTAATACAAGCATAAACGTCCGCTTTAAACAGCTCCCCCGAGAAAGCCAGAGACGATGAGTCTCTGACTTGTAAAAAGACTAGCGTGGTCGATTAACGTGCGCAAATCTCTTGCCGAGTACTTGCTTACGATTTTGCGCAAGAACAAACTCAATATCTTCTTTTACTTCAGCGTATGCAGCCGGATTGAAAGAGAGCGTATCCACACCATTGTACGTATTGAGATTTGAGAACTGCACATTCAAGAAGGGGATGCCAGCGGCCACTTTATCTCCATCATGATTAATCGAAGAACAAGAAATCAGAATCATACCATTGGGTAATTGTACCGATGGAACTATTGCCAGTTTTACGCCCTTGACCTTGGTTACCTCAAAATTGAAAATCTTGATCACTTCAGGCTCTTCTTGCAGAGCAGATAATGTGGAATCTGCCACGGCACCCAGCGCGGTAGCTCCGGGAATGGACGCTTTTGCTGCCTCGACGCCAGCCTTGATAATCGAGGTGATGGTGTTTTTCGCTGTGCCGTCCCCCGTCAATCTACGGTACTGGACATTGGCATGGGAAGGGATAAAACATCCCATATCTTCCATGCAGGTGATAAATGCCTGATGCCAAGAGGCTGGACTGTGACTTTCCTTGGTTTCGCGATCTGCCTCCATCTTGGAAAACTTTATGAGGTTTTCGATAACAAGCATACTCTCGAGCGACATGTTACTGCCATAACCTACAAGCGCATTGCCCAGCACCAGAGCATCCAGTTGCCTGGTCGGACTAGACCCCACCAACTCATCGAGAGAGCCTGAGTCAGGGGACGACATAAACGACCGTGATTTAAGCGCATTAACCGCCAACAACTTAGCCTTTACAAGACGCACCCTACCCAAATCAGTGCATTTCTTCAGTACGGCAGCTTCTTCTATATTTTCCATAAAAATACATCTCCTTGAATTTCGTTATGCATCCATAAAGGATACAAAACAACTTTAACCCTCCTTCTCACAGAGCAACAATCTCAATTAATTTTCCATTTGTGAACACACGAACTATTCAGGCCTACCGACCCGAATAGTCCGATTTTAATCTGCTTACTTAATATCATCCAAATAATCACCATAACTTCTTGGTGTGTACACCCACGACGCCCCGGACAACTTTGGAAACACACGCGTGGTAGAAGAGCCCACCAGCACCATCGTACGCATGTCGACCTGTTCCGGTGTCAGTTGATTCAGCGTTGTCACTCGCAATGTCTGACCCGGGCGCCCGACATCACGTCCCAGGACAACCGGTGTCGCGGGAGCTCGGTACCGGGCGACGATTTCCAGCGCACGCCCCAATTGCCAGGGACGGGAACGCGATATCGGGTTATAGAACGCCATCGCCAGGTCAGCTTGTGCAGCCAGCTCCAGGCGCTTCTCGATGATGTCCCAAGGCTTGAGGTTATCGGATAACGAAAGGACGCAAAAATCGTGTCCCAACGGCGCACCGGCTTGGGCGGCTGTGGCCAGCGATGCAGAAACACCGGGCAGAATTTCCAGTTCGACGCTGTGCCAGGTGTCGTCCGTGGATTCGTGAAGCGCTTCCAGAACCGCTGCAGCCATGGCGAAAACCCCTGGATCACCGGAGGACACCACCACAACTGAACGCCCTTGCGCCGCCAGTTCGAAAGCGTGACGGGCACGCTGCATCTCCTCACGATTGTCGGTGCAATGCAGTGTTTGATCAGGACGGAATGGCCCGGCCATGCGCACATAGGTCTCATAACCGAGCACATCATCGGCTCGACTCAGTTCCGCCTTCACCGCCGGCACCATCAACTCGGCCGCGCCGGGCCCCAGGCCGATAACCGCCAATCGCCCGCGTGGTCGGCCAATCAACAATGGCTCGATTGGTTGCTCGGCCACTGCAATGACCAGGTTATCGTCACCAATGATGGCGACTGGCTGACCGATGCTGTTGCGGGCCAATTCGGCGAGAGATCCTTCAGCGTTGGCGAAACGCAATGGTACATTTAACTCGAGCGCCGACTCCCGCAGCATCAAGTCAGTCATTTGCGTATCACTGACCAGCAGGCAGGCCAGCGACTGAACGGCGATGTTCGCCTTGCGCAACGCGCCGCGAACGGTCGCGGCGACATCAACCACGCCACTGCTCAGCGCAATCGCCACGCTGCGCGGGTAAATCAATAGTTCATCTGCCGCCGGCGTGCGATCGGCATGGCCAACATGCAGTACCAGCCGCGCCTGTGCATCCTCGGGCAACTTTGCCTGCGCCAGCCATGGCGCGGCACCTTCAATACGCACCGTCTCACCGGCCAGCAGATCGGAAACAAAACGCTTGCCCTGTTCAAGATCGCCAAGGGTATAACCGCTTGGAGGATTGAGCAGGCAGGTGCCGAAACGCAGTTCGCCGCTGGTGGTAATTGCCGGTAAACACTCAAGCGCAGCAGCGATTTCCCGCGCCATGATGTTCACGCCCGCCAATCCTCCGAGCAGAGGCACCACGGCACTGCCGTCTTCGGCCACTGCCAGCACGGGTGGTTCAGCACCCTTCTCCAGCAACAATGGCGCCAGTGTACGAATCACAATGCCGGCGGCGCACAGCGCGATGATCGGCCGGTCCTGTTGATAGAGGTCGCGCAGGGTCCTGCCGAACTCGTGGTAAGTACAGTCCGCATCTGCAACGCGTTCAGCAAGGCCATGGATCAGCGCACCAGGGTAAACCTCCTGAATGCTGCGTGCGGTAGCCAAACTGCCATTACCTAGAATGACTATCGCTGGAACTGGGTGTGCCATCAGCCTTGCCACCTTTCACCGGGAACGATGATCAACGAGAAATAGGGTGAAGACATCGGTTCGACCTGATTCAGGGGCACGATCTTCTGATTGGCCATGGTCGCGCGTTCGACGTACAGCGCACGTTCGGCGAGGCCGAGCTCTTCGAGTACTTGACGGACCTTGGGAAAGTTGCGCCCCAGCTTCATGATCACCGCCGCATCGGCATCGGCCAGCCGGCGCTTGAGTTCGTCGTGAGGCAATACCCCGGACAATACCGACAGGCTCTGGTTGCGATAGACCAGCGGCGCACCCAGTACCGAGGCACCTCCCAGCATCGAGCAGACGCCCGGCACTACTTCTGCCTGATAACGTTCCGCGAGCCGGTCGTGCAGGTACATATAGGAGCCGTAGAAGAACGGATCGCCTTCGCAGATCACTGCCACGTCACGACCCGCGTCGAGATGCGCTGCGATCTCTACTGCGGCGGCGTCGTAAAAGTCGCTGATCACTTGTTCGTAAGACAGCGGCGCCGGCAAAACTTCGGTGGTGACTGGGTACACCAGCGGCAGGAGATTCTGTGCGTCCTGCAGGTGCGCCTCAATGATGCCGAAGGCGTTGCCTTTCTTGCCCTTGGCGACGAAGTAGGCGACCACGGGCGACTCGCGCAGCAGGCGCAGAGCCTTGACGGTAATCAGTTCCGGATCACCCGGCCCCACGCCCAGACCGATCAAGCGTCCTTGTGCCTGCATCATTCGATCTCCGTAGCGAGGGCATTGACGGCGGCGGCGGCCATGGCGCTCCCGCCCAGCCGACCTTGCATGATCACAAATGGCACGCCACGGCTGTCCGCTGCCAGCGCGGCTTTTGATTCCGCAGCGCCGACAAAGCCCACAGGGAAACCGAGGATGAGTGCCGGTTTCGGAGCGCCGGCATCGAGCATTTCCAGCAAGTAAAACAGCGCTGTCGGCGCGTTGCCAATCACCACCACACTGCCTTCCAGATGCGGACGCCAAAGTTCCAGTGCCGCGGCGGAACGAGTGTTGCCCAATTCGCGGGCCAACTCCGGCACAGCCTCATCGCGCAATGTGCAGATCACCGGGTTGTTCGCCGGCAAGCGCGCACGGGTCACGCCTTCGGAGACCATCCGCGCATCGCAAAGAATTGACGCACCGGCGGCCAGCGCATCGCGTCCTGCCTTGCCCGCGCCATCGGAAAACTGTAAGCCGTCGATGGCTTCGACCATGCCGCAGGCATGGATCACACGTACCGCGAGTTTCTCCAGATCGGCAGGTATTCGCTTGAGGTTGGCCTCGGCACGAATGATCGAGAAGGAGTTGCGATAGATCTCCTGACCGTCGCGGATGTAATCAAGCATCGAGGGGGCTCCGTGAGCGGGCGACGAGTAATGTCGCGGCCGCTTCAATTGTAAGATTGCGTGCGTGCAGCGCACCGAAACCCGGCTGCGCTGCATCGCGAAAATAGAGATCGTAGTGGCCGGGGGTAACAGCCAGCAAAGTGACGGGCGAAACATGAGCGGCGGCGCAGGAACGTGAGCATCCACTCAGATGCACCTCCAACACATGTCCATTGCGCTGCAGCAGCGTTGCCAGTTGCAAGGCATCGGCCTTGGTGTCAGCCAAACCTTTGCCGCAGCCGTTCGAACCGGTGCAGGCAATCATTCGGGACAAGGCCTGGTCGGCCTCACAAAGAAAACCCAGCCGCTGCAGACCCCGGACAACTGGCATGGCGTCGTCACGGCGGACATTGGGCAACAACAGGCTTTGCCAGGGCGTTAAGCGCAGGCTCGCATCGCCGAATGCTCGCGCCAGCTGCGCCGCTCCCCGCAGCATCGTCGGGTCGAGTCGCCCCAAGGGCGGCACACCACCCACGTAGACGAAATCGCTGTCGGCCTGGGAATGAACACCAACGTGCATGGTTTGCGCCCCTGCAACATGCTGCCAATCCTCGACCGCCTGGATGGGCACATACCTGGCCAGTCGGGCCAGAAAATCCTCGATTGCATGTTCGGTCAGCAAATGTCGCATGCGCGTTTGCTCTGGACGCGCAAGATCGAGAAACAGCTCGAGCACCGCGACCACCAGGGCATGCCCATTGCTCAGCGAAACCGAACCCGCGGGCATGTCACCCGGGCAGCCGGCGAACCCAAACGCCAGCCGCAACTCGCTGCCGCGCTCAAAGGCACAGAGCCACAAGTCATGGGGGTGCTCCAGCATCGCCAAAGCCTCACCGCCGTGGAGTTGGATGGCGAACTTGGCGCTAAGATCATGAAAGCGTTCCTGGCTCTGCAGCGTGAGTAGAATCTGCCCGGCCAAGGGGCGTGTGTCGAACAGCATCTGCCGATCAATCCCGGCGCCCGGACTGAGCATGACGTTGCGTACATCATCGCCTGCCGCCGTGCGCGGCCCCAAGCCGGTCGCCAAAAGCGTATTGATCAATGCTGCTTGTTCACTGCCCACCCCGCGTATCTGCAGATTGGCCCGGTTGGTTACATCAATCGTTCCACGGGCGAAAGACTCGGATGCATTGGCCACGACTTCTGCCTGAACACTACTGATCGAACCACCGTCCAGTTTTATCCGACAGATACCGCCGTCCAATGCCTGGACAATGCGCAACAATCCTGGACATGCCGAAGGACGCAAGGGGCTGGATGTCTGACGTGGTTGCACGAGAGGACCGTTAACAGGAGGAAGGACGGCATTATGCCTGCTTTGCCCGCCTCGATGAAAAGTCAGGAAGCAATGACGACGAAACGTCTGGTCGGGCGCTTCACTTCAAGCCTGCATTAACTGCACATCCGCCGCTTTGAAAGTATTAGCGATACATTGACTTCACAACAAGAATCAATTCTGCAAAACGTCTTTATTTAAAATACCTGATCAGTCTTGTACTTTTTCACGAGTGAAAAGCACAACAATTACTTCTCAGGAGCGGCACATGGATAATAAAAAAAATCTCGGCATTTTGACAGGCCCCAACTTGATCTCATGCATCGGCACACTCCACCCGCAAGATCATGATGACCTGACCCACTGCACACAAATAGCCACGAGATCCGCCGACATGGTCAGCAGTCGATTCGATGCTTCTACAAGGTGGTTGCATGAGTATATGACCACGATGGACTTTCTGGGCTGGTCCGTCTTTAAGGACAGCATTTTTAGCCGCACCACTCACATCCTCTCCAAAAGTGTTGCGGACTTCCTGGTCCTGAGCGCGCAAACCATGTCTAACGCCCAGCAGGGCAACGCCATGATTGATACGCTCGATGCGCTTAAACCGGACCAGCCAGCCTTGCTTTCCCTAGACAAGGAAAGTCTTGAGGGGAAGCGCTTTCAAGTTATCCCTGCCAGTTATGATGCCAAGGGTTTTCTTGAAATAGCGGTATTTAATCTTGAAGTGGTAGCTTATACAAAAAAGAACAGCTTCCTTTTCCATGAGTGGGAAGAAGCAGGCATTAAAGTTATCCAGCACCGGGCCATTCTAAAGCTCGACAGGTACAAGTTTGAAACAAAAAGCGCGCTCATCGAGAAAAAGCGCAGTGAAATAATAATGAAAAGATTCGATCTATACAAACAACAAAAATGAATAACCGGCAACAAACTCTCGGCTTCCAGAAAGGTATTTTTGACTGAATCGCGACAACGCCTCCGCCCCATACCGCGCTATGATACGCCACTGCTCAGGCTTGATTTTGTACAAGAGGATTGGCATGACCCCCTGGCTCACGGTGATAGGTATTGGTGAAGATGGCTTCAAGGGGCTGGGCAAGAACGCTCGGCACGCCCTGCTGGAGGCTTCCCGGATCATCGGCGGTCAGCGACAACTGGATTTGCTGCCGGTCTGTATCCGCGGTGAGCGTCAGCCGTGGCCTCAACCGTTTTCGTTAAGCCCGGTGCTGGAACGACGGGGCGAACAGGTTTGCGTCCTGGCCAGCGGCGATCCGATGTTCTACGGCGTCGGTGCAAGCCTTGCTCGGCAATTGCCCGCAACCGAAATACTGACGTTGCCCGCCCCCTCCTCCTGCTCACTGGCCGCGGCGCGAATGGGTTGGCCGTTGCAGGACGTGGTCACCGTTTCGGTGGTGGCCCGCCCTCTCGCCGCACTCAACGCCCACCTGTCCAGCGGCGTGCGCTTGCTGGTACTGAGTAACGACGGTCGCAGTCCGGCTGCCGTCGCGGCGCTGTTGCGCGAACGTGGTTTCGGTCCTAGCCGTCTCACCGTCCTGGAACATCTGGGCGGTGAGAGAGAGCGGCGTGTCGAAGGCATCGCCAGCGACTGGAGTGATTCACCGATTGCCGATCTGAACCTGATTGCAATCGAGTGTGTCGCCGAACCGAATACTGTGCGGTTGTCGCGACTCGCCGGCCTGCCGGATTCTGCCTTCCAGCACGACGGCCAATTGACCAAACGCGATGTGCGCGCCATCACCCTCGCACGCCTTTCCCCGGTTCCTGGCGAACTGCTCTGGGACGTCGGCGCCGGCTCAGGGTCAATCGGCATCGAATGGATGCGCGCGCATCCAAGTTGTCGGGCTCTGGCCATCGAAGCCGATGAAGGGCGCCAGCTGTTGATCGAGCACAACCGCGACGCCCTCGGCGTGCCCGGCCTGCAACTGATTCGTGGCAGCGCACCGCAGGTCCTCGCCGGACTGGAGGCGCCGGACGCAATTTTCATCGGTGGCGGCGTAACCCGCGAAGGCGTGCTCGACACCTGCTGGGCCGCGCTCAAACCTGGTGGCCGTCTGGTCGCCAATGCAGTCACCCTGCAAAGCGAAATGACCCTGATGGCCTGGCGCGAACGACTCGGTGGCGAGTTGACCCGCATTCATGTGGCCCAGGCACAAGCGCTGGGCGCGTTCGATACCTGGCGCCAGGCCTTGCCTATTACCCTGCTGGACGTGACGAAGCCTGTCGATGCGTGACGAAACCGCCGAACAACCCGCGCCGCTGCGCAGTGGCCTGACCACCGGCAGTTGCGCCACCGCCACCAGTCTCGCGGCTGCGCGCCTGCTGCTCGCGGGCACCGCGGCCGACGCGGTGCAGATTGTGTTGCCCAAGGGTAAACAGGTGCAGATGCGCCTGGAATTCTGTCGACTCAACGAGGACGGCGCCGAAGCCGGAACGCTGAAGGACGCCGGTGACGATCCGGACGTGACCCATGGCGCCCTGCTTTACTCGCAGGTGCGCCTGAGCCCGGAGGCCGGGATACGTTTCCATGCCGGGCGCGGCGTTGGCACGGTGACCCGGCCTGGCCTGGTATTGGCGGTCGGTGAACCGGCGATCAATCCGGTGCCGCGCAAAATGATCTCCGATCACTTGACCCAACTGGCTGTCGAACTGGGTTATGCCGGTGGGTTCGAGGTCACGGTCAACGTCGAGGATGGCGAAGTCCTGGCGCTGAAAACCATGAATCCGCGCCTGGGCATTCTCGGCGGTTTGTCGATACTCGGCACCAGCGGCATCGTCCGGCCGTTTTCCTGCGCGGCCTACATTGCCTCGATTCATCAAGGCATCGACGTGGCGAAAACCAACGGCTACCTGCACATCGCCGCCTGTACCGGCAACGCCAGCGAAGACACCATGCGCCGGGTCTACAACCTGCCGGAGATCGCCCTGATAGAAATGGGCGACTTCGTCGGTGCCGTGCTCAAGCACCTGCGCAAAGTGCCTGTGGATAAACTCAGCCTGTGCGGCGGCTTTGGCAAGATCAGCAAGCTGGCAGCCGGGCATATGGATCTGCACAGCCGCCATTCCAGCATCGACCTGCCACAACTGGCGTCATGGGCGGCAGCCATCGGCGCCGATGAGGCGCTGCAGCAAGACATCCGCGACGCCAACACCAGCCAGCAAGCCCTGGCGATGGCCAGTGCGGCGGGCATCGCCCTGGGTAATGCGGTGTGCCAGCACGCCCTGGATTTCGCCCGCAGCGTGGTGCCGGCGCAAGTCCAGGTGGAAGTCTTTGCCATCGATCGCCAGGGCGGCATCGTCGGCCACGCGGGAGCCGTTCAATGAAACGCATTTTATTGCTGGGCGGCGTGACCGAAGCGCTGGCCATTGCCCGCACACTGGGGCCGCTGCACATCTACAGCCTGGCGGGCGTTGGCCGGGTGCCGACCGATCTTGCGTGCCAGGTTCGCGTCGGCGGCTATGGGGGCGCTGAAGGTCTGGCGCAGTTTGTCCGCGATAAAAGTATCGACCTGCTGCTCGATGCGACTCATCCGTACGCCGCGCAAATCAGCCGCAATGCCGTCACGGCTGCGCGCTTGTGCGGCATTCCCTGCTGGGCGCTGCGGCGTCCGGCCTGGCAGGCTCAGGCCGGTGATGACTGGCGGGAAGTCAGCGACTGGGCCGAACTGATCGACGCCTTGATGCCCTTCCGTCGACCGTTGTTCACCCTCGGCCGCGAGCCCCTTCAACACCTGGGTGAAATCCCCGTGGAGCAATTCTGGACCCTGCGCGCCCTGGACTCGTATCCGGGCAACGACCGCTGCGAAGTGCTCGGCGCCCGTGGGCCCTTCCAGATAGAAGAGGAACGCGAGTTGTTCGAGCGGCGAAACATCGATGTGCTGATCAGCAAGAACAGCGGCAGCACGGCGACCGAGCCGAAGCTTGAGGTCGCTCGCGAGCGTGGTGTGCCGGTGATCGTCCTGAAGCGGCCGGTATTGCCAGGCGTTGATCGGGAGTTTGCAGCGGCGGCCGATGTGCTGGATGCCCTCTCGCTGTAGGTTTTTTCCTAAAACCTACACATTTAGCGAATCCTCTGACAATTATTTCAGACGCATCTGGCTATCTGATTTGGGGGCTCGCCCCTATAGTCCCCTCCTCCCGGACCTTGCAAGCGCCCTCACCGGGATGGATTGTCTCGCACTGAAGAAAGTGACGCTTGCCACACTGTATCCCAAGGAATACGATTAACCATGGTCGAATTTAGGCGATCGCGACTTTTTGCCGACTGGCTCAACTCGCTGAGGGACACCATTGGTAAAGCTCGAATCATAAATGGCACACACTATCGGTAATGAGGAGTAAGTCATGACCGAAGAATTTACCCGCTTCGATGCGGCCGATTTTCTCAAGACGCCAGAGGAAATGGCGGTGTATCTGGATGCCTGCTTTGAAGAGGATGCCGGAGACGGCGTGTTGGTTCGAGCAGCACTCAACGACATCGCCCGGGCAAAGGGCATGACCCAGATCGCCCGGGATGCCGGTCTCGGACGCGAAAGTCTGTACAAAGCGTTGAGCAGTAGTGGCAATCCGGAATTCGCGACTATCATGAAGGTTATGAAAGCCTTGGGGCTGCGCCTGCAAGCCATCCCTGCCTGATGCGCTGCGACACCAAACCGCACACGGGCTTTTTACTTATCGGCCTTGATCAGGCTAAATAGCCCGCGCCTGATCGCTCACCCACCGGATTTGTCCCATGCCCCGACAACGGCTCGCAATTGCCTGGATAGCCTGCTTCGCAGTGCTGTTCAACCTGCTCGCCATGCCGATGTCCGGAGCGATGGCGCAGACGGCGAAGTCGCCGGCCGAGCAACTGTTGTGGGGCAGTTTCTGTTCATCCGGCGGCACCAAAATGGTGGCGATCTCCCTGGGCAATATCGAACAGAAAAATACGCAAAACGACGACCACTCCAACATGCAGCATTGCTGGTGTTGCTCAGGCTCGGCGCCTTTGGTGGCGTTGCCTGGCCACGAGCCACAGCTGTATTTCGCACACTTCGAGTCCAATCGAAGCCTGGCGCCGCCCGCCCTCAACACGCCGACACCCCGTCAGCAATGGCCGAGCCTCAACCCCCGAGCCTCCCCTCTGGTGTGAATTCCGTTCGCAATTGATCTGCGTCTTGAATCGTTCCGGAGAACTGCCATGTTGAACAAACTCATCGTTCTGGCCGCGTTGCTGCTGCCTGCCTGCTTTGCCAATGCCCACGAATACAAGGTGGGCGCCCTGGAAATCGCCCATCCCTGGTCGCAAGAGCTGCCGCCCAACGCACCCACCGTGGCGGCGTATTTCATCATCCATAACGGCGGAAATTCCGCCGACCGACTGCTCAGCGTCGACTCGCCGATTTCCGCCGAAGCGCAATTGCACGAGCACGTGATGAAAGGCGACCTGATGAAAATGGGCCCTGTGCCCAGCGTGGAAATCCCCGCAGGTGGCAATGTCACCTTCGCGCCCATGGCCTACCACGTGATGCTGGTGAACCTCAAAGACCGCAGCCTGCTCAGCGATGGCAAGCGTTTTCCCATGACCCTGCATTTCGAAAAGGCCGGCGACGTGACCGTCGAAGTGACGGTGCAGAAGCAGGCGCCGGACGCGATGCAAGCCCACGTGCACACCCAGTAACCTGCTGAAGCCGACACGACCATGCGCCCGCTCAGCACACGCCGTCAGCCATTGAGCCTGACCCGCGGCAGCTGGATCAGCCTGTTCGCCATGCTGATGATTTTCATCGGTCCACTGATTTCTCAGTCGATGCCGATGGATTCGCGCGCGTCCATGACCATGAGCATGTCGATGGACATGAGCATGGACATGTCGGCGATGGATCACGCCGACCACGGCATGCAAGCCGACCCGGAGCACTGCCCACCCAGCATGGGGCACCATGCGATCTGGGAAAAGTGCGGTTATTGCAGCCTGCTGTTCAACTGCCCGGCGCTGACCGGCGGTGGTACCTTCGTCGCGTTCAACATCCCGCCCGTCAACACCTTCACCACGCCTTCTCCCCGCCTGGGCCATGCCCGGCAAACCTTCTTCCCCGGCGCCCGCACCCGCGCTCCGCCGACAGTCGTTTAAACACCCACTCTGATCTCACACGGTTCGTTAGATATCCAAACGCAACCTGTGGGAGCGAGCCTGCTCGCGAAAGGGGCGTGTCATTCAACTTTGATGTCGTCTGGCACACCGCTTTCGCAAACAAGCTCGCCCCTGCAGGGGATTGCGCAGGCTGCTGCCGTGTCGTTTACGACTGTTCGATGGAAATTGTCATGTCCAGGTTTTCTGCTGTTCCCTGCTTGAGCCCTGCCCAAGCGTCCCTTGCCCTGAGCGAATCGGCCATTCGCTTCAGGCACGCCACCGCGATCCTCTGCGGCGCCTTGTTGGCGCCTTCCGCGCTGGCCGATGAACATGCCGGCCACAGTGAAGAACTGAGCCCGACGGTTATCACCGCGATTGCCCCGAGTTCACCGCTGACCATCGTCACCAACCCCAAGGACCCGCGCCAACCGGTGCCCGCCAGCGATGGTGCTGATTACCTCAAGACCATTCCAGGTTTTGCCATGGTGCGTAACGGCGGCACCAACGGTGATCCTGTGCTGCGCGGCATGTTCGGTTCGCGCCTGAACATCCTCACCAACGGCAGCATGCTGCTGGGTGCCTGCCCGGGTCGCATGGACGCCCCGACCTCCTACATCTCGCCGGAAACCTACGACAAACTGACCGTGATCAAAGGCCCGCAGACCGTACTGTGGGGCCCGGGCGCCTCGGCGGGCACCATCCTCTTCGACCGCGAACCGGAAAGCTTCGGCGAGCTGGGTACCCGGGTGAATGCCAGTGTGCTCGGCGGTTCCAACGGTCGCTTCGACAAAGTCGTCGATGCTGCCGCGGGTGGCTCGCTCGGCTACGTACGCGTCATCGGCAACACCGCCCACGCCGACGATTACCAGGACGGCAACAACGACACCGTGGCGTCGCGCTACGACAAATGGAACGGCGACGTGGCCGTCGGCTGGACCCCGAACGCCGACACCCTGCTGGAACTGACCGCCGGCAAGGGCGATGGCCAAGCGCGTTATGCCGGGCGCGGCATGGACGGTTCCCAGTTCCTGCGCGAGAGCCTTGGCCTGCGCTTCGAACAGTCCAGCATCGGCGAGGTGCTGGACAAGATCGAGGCGCAGGTCTACTACAACTACGCCGACCACGTGATGGACAACTACAGCCTGCGCACGCCGTCCGGCACCGGGATGATGGCCGGCCCCATGGCGTCGAACGTCGACCGCCGCACCCTCGGTTCGCGGATCAAGGCCACCTGGCGCTGGGCGGATGTGCAACTGATCGGCGGTATCGACGCGCAGACCAACGAACACCGCCAGCGCAGCGCCATGGGCGTCGATGCGTACAAAAACCTGCCCTACACCAAGGACGCCGACTTCCACAATTACGGCGGGTTCGGCGAGCTGACCTGGTACGCCAGCGACCGCGACCGCCTGATCAGCGGCGCACGCCTGGATCGCGCCTCGGCCAAGGATTACCGGCAGACTCTCGGTTCTGGAATGATGACCCGGCCCAATCCGACCGCCGACGACACCCGCGCCGACACCCTGCCAAGCGGGTTCATTCGCTACGAACACGACCTGGCAGACAGCCCGGCCACGCTGTATGCGGGCTTGGGTCACAGCGAGCGTTTCCCGGACTATTGGGAGCTGTTTTCGCCCAATTCAGGTCCCGCGGGTTCGGTGAATGCCTTCGATGCGATCAAGCCGGAAAAAACCACCCAGCTCGACTTCGGCCTGCAGTACAAGACCGCAGACCTGGAAGCCTGGGCCTCGGGGTACATCGGCCAGGTGCGCGACTACATCCTGTTCGACTACACCCCCGGGATGATGGGCACGACCTCTCAGGCTGAAAACATCGACGCGCGAATCATGGGTGGCGAACTGGGCGCGGCCTACAACCTCACCTCGAACTGGAAGGCCGATGCGACCCTGGCCTACGCCTGGGGCAAGAACAGCAGCGATGGCAACGCCTTGCCGCAGATGCCGCCACTGGACGCCCGTTTCGGCCTGACTTACAGCGAAGACAACTGGAGCGCCGGTGCCCTGTGGAGAGTGGTCGCCGCGCAAAACCGTATCGACCAGAACAAGGGCAACGTGGTCGGCAAGGACTTCGACAAGACGCCGGGCTTCGGCGTGTTCTCCCTCAACGGTGCCTACCGGATCAACAGCCACTGGAAGGTCAGCAGCGGCGTCGACAACCTGTTCGGCAAGGCATATGCCGAACACCTGAACCTGGCCGGCAACGCCGGATTCGGCTACCCCGCCAATGACCCGCAGGCCATCAAGGAACCGGGGCGCACGCTCTGGACCAAGGTGGACATGAGTTTCTGACAAGAGAAGTCAAAAGATCGCAGCCTCCGGCAGCTCCTACATGGGAACGCATACGCCACGTAGCAGCTGCCGAGTAAAACGAGGCTGCGATCCTCCAATAAAAATTGATTCGCCAATGCGGAGCACAACGTGATGAAACAGCCCAAAGTGAACTTCTACAATCTGGCCTGGCGTTGGCATTTCTATGCCGGATTGTTCGTCGCGCCGTTCATGGTGATGCTGGCCCTGACCGGCACCCTCTACCTGTTCAAACCGCAACTCGACCCGCTGATGTACGGCAGCCTGCTCAATGTCCCGGCCGGTCATCACACACTTGCGGCCGACGACTTGCTCAAGCGCGTGAAAGACGCCTATCCACAGGCCACGATCAAACAGTACATGCCACCGGTCAACGCCGAACGCAGCGCCCAGTTCGTCGTGATCAACGGCGGCGACGAGTTGAATGTGTTCGTCGATCCGTACCACGGCGACATCCTTGGCGATCAGGATGCCAAGATGAACCTGCAAGCCATCGCCCGGGCGGTTCATGGCGAACTGATGATCGGCACGGTCGGCGATCGGCTCATCGAACTGGCCGCCGGCTGGGGCGTAGTGCTGGTGGTGTCAGGGGTTTTCCTGTGGTGGCCGCGCGGCCAGGCGGCGGGCATCCTGTGGCCACGCCTGAGCAGCCGCGGTCGCGTGCTGTGGCGCGACCTGCATGCCGTCACCGGCTTCTGGGGCGCGTCCCTGCTGCTGGTGATGCTGCTCAGCGGCATGACCTGGACCGGCTTCTGGGGTCAACAATATGCAGCGGTGTGGAACGTCTTTCCGCCAGCCTTGTGGGACAACGTGCCCAAGTCCGATGTAGAAGCGCGCACCCTCAACACTGCTGCTCGCCAGACCGTGCCATGGCCCCTTGAAAATACGCCGATGCCAATGTCCGCAGGCCACGCCGAACACATGGCCCATGATGGAGCGCATGCCGGCCCTGCCGCACCGACCGTCAGCCTGCAAGACATGCAGAACCTCGCCGTGCAGCGCAAGATCGAGCCGGGCTACAGCATCACTTTGCCGTCCAGCGCTACCGGCGTCTTCACCCTTGCCGTTTACGCCGATGATCCACGCAACGACGCCACCCTGCATGTGGATCAGTACACTGGCGAAGTCCTCGCCGACGTGCGCTACGAGCAGTACGGCACTGTCGCCCGTGCCACCCAGATCGGCGTGGCGCTGCACGAAGGCAAGATGTTCGGCGTATTCAACCAGATCATCGTCCTGGTGATCTGCCTGATGATTCTGCTGAGCGCCGTCAGCGGCGTGGTGATCTGGTGGAAGCGTCGCCCACAAGGCAAGTTCGGGGTACCGCCACTGCGTCACGATCTGCCGAAATGGAAAACCGCGATGGTGATCATGTTCGCTCTGGCGGTGGCCTTTCCTCTGGTAGGGGCTTCGCTGGTGGTGGTCTGGTTGCTGGATCGATTGCTGTTGTCGCGATTCAGCCGACAAAACGAATCGGTTTCACCGTCGTGAAGAACGGACCAGGTTAAAGGGAGTCGACCGCCATGCCCTCATCCCGATAACGAATGTTGCCGCGATGAGGGCATCACTTGAGCTGTTCGAGCAACCTGCGTTCGACGCCAGCCAATGGAAAAGTCTTGTTTTAATCCTGCCCTGATCAACTTCTCTGAACATCTCATAATCCGCGCTCAAGTTTCGGGGCTTGCGTAGCGCTCGGCGTTACTTCCAGAGACCGTCCCTGCAACTTGAAAGCCAATTTCCTACATCAATATCAAGGGATGAGAATGTTCAAGAAAATCATCGTCGCACTCGCATTCGTTTCAACCCCGGCATGGGCAGACAAGCCGCCTTTTACCGGCATCGATCACAGTGGTCGCTATCAATGCAAAGGCGTAGACAGTCATACCGGCCCCTTTGAAGGTGTCGTCGATTTGAAACTCAACCCGTTGCAAAGTACCGGCGAACATGGCGCCTATAGCATCAAGCTGACGCTGCCTGACAACACATTCTATGACGGCTTTGCAGGAGCCGACTCGGATTCGCTGGCGATTTATTTTGCCCATCAGGATCCATCACTCAAAGATTATGGTGTCGGAATTGCGAAAATCTCTTCAACCCCTGACGGCAAGACAGCCTTCAGCAAATACTATTACGGCCCGGAGTACCAAGGCGGCGGACACGGTTTTGAAACATGCGTTAAAAGCTGATCTGCGTCGTTCATATAACTGACGAATCATCGTTGTGGGAGCGAGGGATCAAGCCAGCAAATCAGTCCCGAGCACAAAATGCAGCTCCCACACATCGCGCCCCAATCTGGCGCGCCTTCTCGCACCAGCCCATCGGCCTTGTCCTGTCATGGTGCACATCAAAACGTCGCAACCGCTCTGATACGACGCTTTCATGCCTTGTGCCGACCCGGCACAGCCTTTGCAAAACACACCTTCAGAAGTCCGCATCTGCCACCCAAGAAAATTCATAAGTTCATGGAGATCGCACAATGAAGCGTCGCAGTTTGATCAAGGCTTTCACCCTCTCGGCCAGCATTGCCGCAATGGGATTGACCTGGACCGTCCAGGCCGCCGAGACCATCAAGGTCGGCATCCTGCACTCCCTGTCCGGGACCATGGCGATCTCCGAAACTTCGCTCAAGGACATGGCGTTGATGACTATCGACGAGATCAACGCCAAGGGCGGCGTGAACGGCAAGATGCTGGAACCTGTGGTGGTGGACCCGGCGTCGAACTGGCCGCTGTTCGCCGAGAAGGGCCGCCAGTTGCTCACCCAGGACAAGGTCGCGGTGGTGTTCGGCTGCTGGACGTCGGTGTCGCGTAAATCAGTACTGCCGGTGTTCGAAGAACTCAACGGCCTGCTGTTCTACCCGGTGCAATACGAAGGCGAAGAAATGTCGCCGAACGTGTTCTACACCGGCGCGGCGCCCAACCAGCAGGCGATCCCGGCCGTGGAATACCTGATGAGCGAAGAAGGCGGCAGCGCCAAGCGCTACTTCCTGCTCGGCACCGACTACGTCTACCCGCGCACCACCAACAAGATCCTGCGCTCGTTCCTGCACTCCAAAGGCGTCGCCGACAAGGACATCGAAGAGGTGTACACGCCGTTTGGTCACAGCGACTACCAGACCATCGTGGCCAACATCAAAAAGTTCTCGGCGGGCGGCAAGACCGCGGTGATCTCGACGGTCAACGGCGACTCCAACGTGCCGTTCTATAAGGAACTGGCCAACCAGGGCCTGAAGGCTACCGACGTTCCGGTCGTGGCGTTCTCGGTCGGTGAAGAGGAACTGCGCGGCATCGACACCAAGCCATTGGTAGGTAACCTGGCGGCGTGGAACTACTTCGAGTCGGTGGAGAACCCGCAGAACCAGAAATTCGTCGCTGACTGGAAAGCCTACGCCAAGAAACACAACCTGCCGGGCGCTGACAAAGCGGTGACTAACGATCCGATGGAAGCCACCTACGTGGGTATTCATATGTGGGCACAGGCCGCGGAAAAAGCCAAGTCCACCGACGTCGACAAGGTCCGCGAAGCCCTGGCTGGCCAGACCTTTGCCGCACCGTCGGGCTACACCCTGACCATGGACAAGACCAACCACCACCTGCACAAGCCGGTGATGATCGGCGAGATCCAGGCCGACGGTCAGTTCAACGTCGTGTGGCAGACCGAGGGGCCGATCCGTGCGCAGCCGTGGAGCCCGTTCATTCAGGGCAACGACAAGAAGCCGGATTATGCGATGAAGAGCAACTAAGCCAGCGATGTCGGGCCCATTGCCAAAACCCGGGCCTGACACCCTCTCGGTAGGAGCTGCCGCAGGCTGCGATCTTTTGATCCTGTTTTGACAATTTCCAAGATGCAAAAAAAGCGGGATCAAAAGATCGCAGCCTTCGGCAGCTCCTACAGGGTCCGCGCATGACCAGGACATTTGACATGCCCACCGCCCTTTACCGCCTCATCCTCGCCATCGCCCTGCTGTTGCCGATGGCCACCCATGCAAGCGACGGCGAAGACTTCGTCGCCGCCAACCCCATGCAGCAAGCCAAACTGCTCGAAGCCTGGGCCGCGCAGCCAGATCCGGCACGCATCGAGTTGCTCGAGGCCCTGCAACAAGGTGAATTGTCCATCGACGGCCAGCCAAAAACCCTGCGCCTGAACAACCGCCTGCGCGGTCTGATCGACACCGCGCTGGCCAGCCATCAATTGCTTGCTGCCGACGCCAAGCTCCGCCTGGCTGCCGCGCAGCAATTACAAAAAAGCGCCAAACCGGCCCAGCTGAATTTCCTCGACCAACGACTGGCGGCTGAACAGGATGAAAGCGTCCACAGCGCCCTGAGCCTGGCGCTGGCCAACCTGCAACTGGTCGACACTGATCCGCTGATACGCCTGGCCGCCGTGCGCCTGCTCGGCGAAACCGGCGACCCGCTCGCCCGTACCCGCCTCGAGAGTCTGCTGGAACCGGGTGTCGAAACCGACGCGGATGTGTACACCGCCGCGCAAACCAGCCTCGCCCAGGTCAAACGCAAACTGCTGATCGGCGAACTCCTCGGCCAGGCCTTCAGCGGCATGTCCCTGGGTTCTATTCTGCTGCTTGCCGCACTGGGTCTGGCCATCACCTTCGGCCTGCTCGGCGTGATCAACATGGCCCACGGCGAGATGCTGATGATCGGCGCCTACTCGACCTACGTGGTGCAGTTGCTGTTCCAGCGCCTGGCCCCCCAGGCCATCGAGTTCTACCCGCTGATCGCCTTGCCGGTGGCGTTTTTCGTCACCGCCGGGATCGGCATGGCCCTTGAGCGCACGATCATTCGCCACCTCTATGGTCGCCCGCTGGAAACCCTGTTGGCGACCTGGGGCATCAGCCTGATGCTGATTCAGCTGGTGCGATTGTTGTTCGGCGCACAGAACGTCGAAGTGGCGAACCCGGCGTGGCTGTCCGGCGGGATTCAAGTGCTGCCCAACCTGGTGCTGCCGTACAACCGCATCGTCATTATTGGCTTCGCGTTGTTTGTGGTGGTGCTCACCTGGCTGCTGCTGAACAAGACGCGCCTGGGCCTCAACGTCCGTGCCGTCACCCAGAACCGCAACATGGCGGCCTGCTGCGGCGTACCCACCGGGCGCGTGGACATGCTCGCTTTTGGCCTGGGCTCGGGCATCGCCGGTCTCGGCGGCGTGGCCCTGAGCCAGATCGGCAACGTCGGCCCCGACCTCGGCCAGAGCTACATCATCGATTCGTTCCTGGTGGTGGTGCTCGGCGGCGTCGGTCAACTGGCCGGTAGCGTCATGGCCGCGTTCGGCCTGGGCATCGCCAACAAGATCCTCGAGCCGCAAATCGGTGCCGTGCTCGGCAAGATTCTCATCCTCGCGCTGATCATTCTGTTCATCCAGAAACGTCCGCAAGGCCTCTTTGCCCTCAAAGGACGGGTGATCGACTGATGAACCAGCCCCTGCTCGTTACCGCGACACAAAAAGCCGGCCCCAGGGTCACCATGCTTGTCGGCGCGCTGGTCCTGGCGGTGCTTTTGGCGCTGCCGCTACTGTCGCTGCTGCCCTCGGACAGCGTGCTGCATGTCTCCGCCTACACGCTGACCCTGGTGGGCAAGATTCTCTGTTATGCCATCGTCGCCCTGGCACTGGATCTGGTCTGGGGTTATGCCGGGCTGCTGTCCCTCGGTCACGGCCTGTTCTTCGCCCTTGGCGGCTATGCGATGGGCATGTACCTGATGCGCCAGGCCTCGGGCGATGGCTTGCCGGCGTTCATGACCTTTCTGTCGTGGACCGAACTGCCCTGGTTCTGGACCGGTACCAGCAGCTTCCTCTGGACCTTGTGCCTGGTGGTGCTGGCGCCGGGATTGCTGGCACTGGTATTCGGTTTCTTCGCCTTCCGCTCGCGGATCAAGGGCGTGTACTTCTCGATCATGACCCAGGCGCTGACTTTCGCCGGCATGCTCCTGTTCTTTCGCAACGAAACCGGCTTCGGCGGCAACAACGGCTTCACCAACTTCCGCACCATCCTCGGTTTCGGCATCACCGAACCCGGGACCCGCGCCACGCTGTTTTTTGCCACCGTGCTGTTGCTGGTGGCGAGCCTGTTCATCGGCTGGCGGTTGGCCCGAAGCAAGTTCGGCCGGGTGTTGACCGCCCTGCGCGATGCGGAGAACCGCCTGATGTTCTGCGGTTACGACCCCCGCGGATTCAAGCTGTTCGTCTGGGTCTTGAGCGCGGTGTTGTGCGGTCTCGCCGGCGCGTTGTATGTGCCCCAGGTCGGCATCATCAACCCCAGTGAAATGTCGCCGACCAACTCCATCGAAGCCGCCGTCTGGGTCGCCCTGGGCGGACGCGGGACCTTGATCGGGCCGCTGCTTGGCGCCGGTGTGGTCAACGGCATGAAGAGCTGGTTCACCGTGGCGTTTCCCGAGTACTGGCTGTTCTTCCTCGGTGCGCTGTTCATCGTCGTGACCCTGTACCTGCCCAAAGGCGTGATCGGTCTGCTGAAAAAAAGGGGTGAGCAATGAGAGTGACTGCGCATTTGATGCTCGAACCGGCCTTCTTTCCCGTTGAACCCAACAAGGACGCCGGCAGCAGCCGCGACGCCATTGGCCTCGGGCAACGCGCAGGCCCGGGCCTGGACACGCGCCACGGGACCATCCTGACCCTGGAAGACATCAGCGTCAGCTTCGACGGCTTCCGCGCCCTGAACAATCTCAACCTGTACATCGGCGTCGGTGAATTGCGCTGCATCATCGGCCCCAACGGGGCAGGCAAGACCACGCTGATGGACGTCATCACCGGCAAGACCCGGCCCAGCCACGGCAAGGCCTGGTTTGGCGAGACCCTCGACCTGACGCAGATGAGCGAGGTGCAGATTGCCCAGGCTGGCATCGGGCGCAAGTTCCAGAAGCCGACCGTGTTCGAAGCCCTGAGCGTGTTTGAAAACCTTGAGCTGGCGCAGAAAACCGACAAGTCGGTGTGGGCCAGCCTGCGCGCGCGCTTGAGTGGCGAACAAAAGGATCGCATCAGCGAAGTGCTGGACACCATTCGCCTGACCTCATCGGTCAACCGCCCGGCGGGCCTGCTGTCCCACGGCCAGAAACAGTTCCTGGAAATCGGCATGCTGTTAATGCAGGACCCGCAACTGCTGTTGCTCGACGAGCCGGTGGCGGGCATGACGGATGCCGAAACCGAGTTCACCGCCGAGCTGTTCAAAAGCCTGGCCGGCAAGCACTCGCTGATGGTGGTGGAACACGACATGGGCTTCGTCGGCTCGATTGCCGACCACGTGACCGTGTTGCACCAGGGCAGCGTGCTGGCCGAAGGGTCGCTGGAACAGGTGCAGGATAACGAGCGGGTGATCGAGGTTTACCTCGGTCGATAGGTATCATTTTTTGTAGGAACTGCCGAAGGCTGCGATCTTTTGATCTTGCTCTTCAAAGCAAGATCAAAAGATCGCAGCCTCGTTGCACTCGGCAGCTCCTACAGGGGATTTGAGGGGAATTTGAGAATGCTGCAAGTCGACAAACTGCACCAGTACTACGGCGGAAGCCACATTCTGCGCGGCCTGACGTTCGAGGTGAAGGTCGGTGAAGTCACCTGCCTGCTCGGCCGTAACGGCGTGGGCAAGACCACCCTGCTCAAATGCCTGATGGGCCTGCTGCCGGCCAAGGAAGGCGCGGTGAACTGGGAAGGTAAACCCATCACCGGGTTCAAGCCGCACCAGCGCGTGCACGCAGGGATCGCCTACGTGCCCCAGGGCCGGGAAATCTTCGGGCGCCTGACCGTGGAAGAAAACCTGTTGATGGGCCTGTCGCGTTTCCCTGGCAGCGAAGCCAGGGAAGTCCCTGCGTTCATCTACGAGCTGTTTCCGGTGCTGCTGCAAATGAAGCAACGCCGTGGCGGTGATTTGTCCGGTGGACAACAGCAGCAACTGGCGATCGGTCGCGCCCTGGCCAGCCGTCCGCGCCTGCTGATTCTCGATGAGCCCACCGAAGGCATCCAGCCCTCGGTGATCAAGGAAATCGGTGCCGTGATCAAGAAACTCGCCGCCCGGGGCGACATGGCCATTCTGCTGGTCGAGCAGTTCTACGATTTCGCCGCCGAACTGGCCGATCAATACCTGGTGATGTCCCGGGGCGACATTGTGCAGCAGGGTCGCGGAGAAAACATGGAAGCCGAGGGTGTGCGCGGCCTGGTTACCATCTAAAGTGGCAGTCTGACCTATAGCGTCCTAACGATAATTACAAAACATGAATCTACCTGTCCCAACAACGCTGTTCACCCCGAGCTGGCACGCCGAGCTGGAGTTGGGCTACGCCCGATTCGGCGATTGCACGCGCCCGGTCCAGCGCCGCCACCTGGGTCCGCTGCGGGTGCAAAAACATCTGTATGCCGAGGGGCCGCAAGTCTGCCAGCACATCATTGTCCACCCGCCGGGCGGGATTGCCGGGGGCGATCGCCTGGACATCTCGGCCTCCGTCGAGCGCGACGCCTGGGCGCAAATCACCAGCCCCGGCGCGGCCAAGTGGTATCGCGCGGCAGGTCCCGCCTATCAGCAACTGGACTTGCGTGTTGCCGCCGGGGCGACCCTCGAATGGCTGCCCCAGGAGACGATCATTTTCAGTGCGGCGCAGGCTGAGCTCAGCACTTCCATTGACCTGCAAGGTGATGCCCGGTTGTTTTACTGGGATGTGGTTGCGCTGGGCCGCCCCGCCAGTGGCGAGCGCTTTGACCTTGGGCACTTTCAGGCGCAACTGGATATCCGCCGGGACGGCCAGTTGCTCTGGCACGAACGGCAGCGCATTGTCGGGGACGACGGCTTGCTCGATTCGCCGATCGGGCTGGATGGGCAGCCGGTGTTTGCGACCTTGCTGGTGACGGGTGAGATTGATAGTGAGTTGCTGGAGAAGTGCCGCTCGCTGGCTCATGACGTGCGTGGGGATTTGACACAGTTGCCCGGGTTGCTAGTGGCGCGGTGTCTGGCCGGGGAGGCGTTGTTGGCCAGGGGGTGGTTGATTGAGTTGTGGCGGTTGCTCCGGCCGGCATTGCTCGGCCGGGAAGCCGTCTCCCCCAGAATATGGAGCACCTGACCCCCGGATCCACGGAATCCCCGTAGGAGCTGCCGAGTGCAACGAGGCTGCGATCTTTTGATCCTGCCTTTAAATGAAAAATATAAAGATCGCAGCCTCGTTTCACTCGACAGCTCCTACCAGCGCGAGCAAGACATTCAGTTTTTTATTCTGCCGACAATGGACCCTTACGATGGACCTGACCCCACGCGAAAAAGACAAGCTGCTGATCTTCACCGCCGGCCTCGTCGCCGAGCGGCGTTTGGCTCGTGGCGTAAAACTCAATTACCCGGAAGCCATGGCCTACATCTCCGCCGCGCTGCTCGAAGGCGCCCGTGACGGTCAGACCGTGGCCGAGCTGATGCACTTCGGCACCACCCTGCTGAGTCGCGAACAAGTGATGGAAGGCATCCCTGAGATGATCCCGGAGATTCAGGTCGAAGCCACCTTCCCCGACGGCACCAAACTGGTCACCGTCCATCAACCCATCGCCTGAGACCGCGCCATGACTTACCACATCCGCGATGCACAGCACGCCGACCTGCCGGCGATCCGTGCCATCTACAACGATGCCGTGCTCAACACCACGGCGATCTGGAACGAGCAGGCGGTCGACCTCGAAAACCGTCAGGCCTGGTTCAATGCCCGACAGACTCAGGGCTATCCAATTCTGGTGATTGTCGGCGCCGACAACGCAGTGCTCGGCTACGCCTCGTTCGGCGACTGGCGGCCCTTCGACGGCTTTCGTCACACCGTCGAGCATTCGGTCTATGTGCGCAGCGATCAGCGCGGCAACGGCCTGGGGCCGAAGTTGATGGACGTACTGATCGAACGCGCCAGGGGCTGCGACAAGCACATCATGGTGGCGGCGATCGAAAGCGGTAACGCCGCCTCTATTCGCCTGCATGAGCGCGCCGGTTTCGTCACGACGGGGCAGATGCCCCAGGTGGGCACCAAGTTCGGCCGCTGGCTGGACCTGACCTTCATGCAACTGACCCTGAACCCTGGCGCGCAACCGCCGGTCGCCAACAAGGAGTGATCGCCCATGAACCCCGCCCAGCTGCGACGCGTCAACGTAGAAAGCTTCGCCCACTATCGTCAGGGCCTGATTGATCTGCTGCTCGACGCCGTCGGCTACGGTGCGAGTGTCGGCTTCATGGCTGACCTGGACGCCACCCAGGCCCACGCCTATTTCGATGAGGTTCAGGACAACCTGATCAAAGGCAACGTGCTGCTCTGGGTGGTGGTCAAGGACGAACAGGTGCAGGCCAGCGTGCAACTGGGCCTGTGCCACAAAGCCAATGGCCTGAACCGCGCCGAAGTGCAGAAACTTCTGGTACGCGAACACGCGCGGCGGCGCGGACTGGGTCAGCAATTGATGAGCGCCCTCGAACAGGCCGCCCTGCAGCACAAGCGCGGCATGCTCTACCTCGACACCGAGGCCGGCTCACCCGCCGAGGACTTCTACAAAGCCCTGGGCTACACCCGCGCCGGGGAAATCCCCGATTACGCCTGCGACCCGAGCGGCCGCTACAAGCCCACCGCCCTCTACTACAAGATTCTCCAAGGAGCCCATTGATGATTCCCGGTGAGTACCAGATCCAGCCCGGCGACATCGAACTCAACGTCGGCCGGCGCACCCTCAGCCTGAAAGTGGCCAACAGCGGTGACCGCCCCATCCAGGTCGGCTCGCATTATCATTTTTTTGAAACCAACGACGCGCTGACCTTCGACCGCGCCGCCAGTCGCGGCATGCGTTTGAACATTCCGGCGGGCACCGCCGTGCGCTTCGAGCCGGGGCAGAGTCGCGAGGTCGAGTTGGTGGACCTGGCCGGGCATCGCCGGGTGTTCGGGTTTGCCGGGCGGGTTATGGGGGATCTGTAAGGAATGCAGTGTCAGTACCAGCCCCTTCGCCGGCAAGCCGGCTCCTACAAGGGATCGCATTTGCATACCGATTCGCGGCGAACCGCATTTCCCCTGTAGGAGCTGGCTTGCCAGCGATAGCGAGCAGCGCGAGCGGTCTCGAATACCATTGAATCCCAAGGCAACCCCATGAAAATTTCAAGACAAGCCTACGCCGACATGTTCGGCCCCACCGTCGGTGACAAGGTCCGCCTGGCCGACACCGAGCTATGGATCGAAGTGGAAAAAGACTTCACCACCTACGGTGAAGAAGTGAAATTCGGTGGCGGCAAAGTCATCCGTGACGGCCAGGGTCAGAGCCAGTTGCTCGCGGCGCAAGTGGTCGACACGCTGATCACCAACGCGTTGATCATCGATCACTGGGGCATCGTCAAGGCCGACGTCGGCCTCAAGGACGGGCGCATCGCGGCCATCGGCAAGGCCGGCAACCCGGACATCCAGCCCAACGTCGACATCGCCATCGGCGCCAGCACCGAGGTGATCGCCGGTGAAGGCATGATCCTCACCGCCGGCGGCATCGATACGCATATCCACTTCATCTGTCCGCAGCAGATCGAAGAGGCGTTGATGAGTGGTGTCACCACCATGATCGGTGGCGGCACCGGCCCTGCCACCGGCACCAACGCCACGACTTGCACCTCCGGCCCCTGGCATCTGGCGCGCATGCTCCAGGCCGCCGATGCCTTCCCGATGAACATCGGCTTGACCGGCAAGGGCAACGCCAGCCTGCCGGAACCCTTGATCGAGCAGGTAAAGGCCGGCGCCATCGGACTCAAGCTCCATGAAGACTGGGGCACCACCCCGGCCAGCATCGACAACTGCCTGAGCGTCGCCGACCAGTACGACGTGCAGGTGGCGATCCACACCGACACCCTCAACGAGTCGGGATTCGTCGAGACCACCCTCGCCGCGTTCAAGGGCCGCACCATTCACACCTACCACACCGAGGGTGCCGGCGGCGGTCACGCACCGGACATCATCAAGGCCTGCGGCTTCGCCAACGTGCTGCCGAGCTCGACCAACCCGACCCGGCCGTTCACCCGCAACACCATCGACGAACAC
>Ga0160472_100439_pt1 | contig 30779 bp, 25 predicted proteins | sample HID1973M_E11MG_FD_108267 | JGI IMG/M metagenome (GOLD analysis project Ga0160472, IMG submission 108267) | Enriched mosquito-associated microbial communities from UW Madison campus, WI, USA - HID1973M_E11 MG | ecosystem: Host-associated > Arthropoda: Insects > Digestive system > Unclassified ... | reverse complement strand
TAGCCGCGTCAGGCCATGGATGGCCGGTCGCGGCGGGCCCACGGAGCAGGACCGGAGCGAGGGCATGCCGAGCCACAGCGAGGCACCGAACGACAGGGGCAAGAGCCCTTGGTTACTTGGGGCTCTTCCAAGTGACCCGCCGTAAGGGTGGAACCCATAGCGGCCGTTACCGAAGAAACGGATATGTACACCAACACCAACACCAACACCAACACCAACCCCAACCACCAACCAAATCACCCCACCCAATACCCCATCATTCAGCACCCCCCCAACCCCCCGCGGTTAACAAAAGATAACGTGGCGTCGATTGTCAGACATTAAAAAACACCGATAGGATAGGCCCAGCTTCCGAAGGGGCTCTGGATTGCGGCTTTCAAGAAATGTTCTGAAACGCCCGGACCAGACACGCACCCTTGCGGCGCCCTGAAAGGTTGAACGACCTAACAATAATAAAGGGGGAAGGTCTATGAGTGAGCCTGTCATGGGTGTGGGTATCTGCCGCCCGCCGGCACTGCGCAAAATCGCGATGCTGGCTACAGCGCTCTCGCTGTTGGGCTCGGCCATGTTGTCAGCACCTGTGCTGGCCGCGGCGGCGCCAGCATCCGACGTTGTTTATTCCATTGAATCGGCCAAGGCCGCGAAAAGCCTCATGCTCGACGTTGTCCAGGCCGGCAAGCGCCTGGTGGCGGTCGGGGATCGCGGGCACATCCTGTATTCCGATGACCAGGGCAAGACCTGGACCCAGGCCAAGGTGCCGAGCCGGGCACTGCTGACGTCGGTGTTTTTTGTCGACGACAAGCACGGCTGGGCCGTCGGTCACGACGCACAAATCCTCGCCAGCGAAGACGGCGGCGTCACCTGGACCAAACAGTTCGAAGATCTGAAACGCGAATCGCCGCTGCTCGACGTCTGGTTCAAGGACGTCAGCAGCGGCTTTGCCGTGGGCGCCTATGGTGCACTGCTGGAAACCACCGACGGCGGCAAGCACTGGGAAGACGTCAGCGACCGCCTCGATAACGAAGACCAGTTCCACCTCAACGGCATCGCTGCCGTCAAGGATGCCGGGCTGTTCATCGTGGGCGAGCAGGGCAGCATGTTCCGTTCCGCTGACTGGGGCCAGACCTGGGAAAAACTCGAAGGGCCGTACGAAGGCTCGCTGTTCGGCGTGATCGGCACCGCACAGCCTTCGACGTTGCTGGCCTACGGCTTGCGCGGCAACCTCTACCGTTCTACCGATTTCGGCAGCACCTGGCAGCAGGTCGAGCTCAAGGCGCAACGCGGCGACCTGGAATTCGGCCTGTCCGGCGCCACCTTGCTCGACGATGGCTCAATCGTGATCGTCGGCAACGGCGGCTCGGTGGTTCGCAGCAGCGACAATGGCGAAACCTTCAGCGTGGTCAACCGCCCGGACCGCATCTCCGTTTCGGCGGTCACGGCAGCGGGCAATGGCAATCTGGTCCTGGCTGGGCAGGGTGGCGTTCGCGTCTCTTCGCCGACTGGCATCGAGTCGGCCAAATGAGCCAAGTTAATAATAAGAAGGCGCAGCTATGACTTCCTTGAGTACTCATCACCAGGAAAAGGCGACACTCCTCGAGCGCCTGATCTTCAACAACCGTCCGGCCGTGATCTTCATCTGTCTGATGGTCAGTATTTTCCTGTTCTGGCAGGCGACCCTGATTCGTCCGTCCACCAGTTTCGAAAAGATGATCCCGCTGGAGCATCCATTCATTCAAAAGATGATGGAGCACCGCAATGACCTGGCGAACCTGGGCAACACCGTGCGTATCTCGGTGGAAGCCACCGACGGCGACATCTTCTCCAAGGAATACATGGAGACCCTGCGTCAGATCAACGACGAAGTGTTCTACATTTCCGGCGTCGACCGTTCCGGCCTGAAGTCACTGTGGAGCCCGAGCGTACGCTGGACCGAAGTGACGGAGGAGGGCTTCGCCGGTGGTGAAGTGATTCCCCAGAGCTACAACGGTTCCCAGGCGAGCCTCGACCTGCTGCGCAACAACGTGCTCAAGTCCGGGCAGGTCGGGCGCCTGGTGTCCAACGACTTCAAGTCGAGCATTGTCGATATCCCGCTGCTGGAGTCCTACCCCGATCCGCAGGATCAGGGCAAGCTGCTGGCGCTGGACTACCGCCAGTTCTCCCACGAGCTTGAAGACAAGATCCGCAACAAGTTCGAAGCGCAGAACCCCAACATCAAGATCCACATCGTCGGTTTTGCCAAAAAAGTTGGCGACCTGATCGATGGCCTGGTGATGGTGGTGATGTTCTTCGGCATTGCCTTCGTCATCACCCTGATCCTGCTCTACTGGTTCACCAACTGCATGCGCAGCACCGTGGCCGTATTGAGTACGACCCTGGTGGCGGTGGTCTGGCAGCTCGGCCTGATGCACTTCTTCGGCTTCGGGCTCGATCCCTACTCGATGCTGGTGCCATTCCTGATCTTCGCCATCGGTATTTCCCACGGCGTGCAGAAGATCAACGGTATCGCCCTGCAATCCAGTGAGGCCGACAACGCCCTGACGGCGGCGCGGCGCACCTTCCGCCAGCTGTTCCTGCCGGGGATGATCGCGATCCTCGCCGACGCGGTGGGTTTCATCACCCTGCTGATCATCGACATCGGCGTGATCCGCGAACTGGCCATCGGCGCCTCCATCGGCGTGGCGGTGATCGTGTTCACCAACCTGATCCTGTTGCCGGTGGCGATTTCCTATGTCGGCATCAGCAAGCGTGCCGTCGAACGCAGCAAGAAAGACGCGGTACGTGAACATCCGTTCTGGCGCCTGCTGTCCAACTTTGCCAGCGCCAAAGTCGCTCCGGTGTCCATCCTGCTGGCGCTGATCGCCTTCGGTGGCGGCCTGTGGTACAGCCAGAACCTGAAAATCGGCGACCTCGACCAGGGTGCCCCGGAACTGCGTCCGGACTCGCGTTACAACAAGGACAACAACTTCATCATCAACAACTATTCCACCAGTTCCGATGTGCTGGTGGTGATGGTCAAGACCAAGTCCGAAGGCTGCTCGCGCTACGAAGCGATGGCGCCGATCGACGAACTGATGTGGACGATGCAGAACACCGAGGGCGTGCAGTCGGCGATTTCCCTGGTGACCGTGTCCAAGCAGATGATCAAGGGCATGAACGAGGGCAACCTGAAATGGGAAACCCTGTCGCGCAACCCTGACGTGTTGAACAACTCCATCGCCCGTGCCGACGGCCTGTACAACAACAGCTGTTCGCTGGCTCCGGTCCTGGTGTTCCTCAACGACCACAAGGCCGAGACCCTCGATCGTGCAGTGCATGCGGTGCAAGACTTCGCCAAGGAAAACAACAAGGAAGGCCTGGAATTCATCCTCGCTGCGGGTAACGCCGGTATCGAAGCGGCCACCAACGAAGTGATCAAGAAGTCCGAGCTGACCATCCTGATCCTGGTGTACATCTGTGTAGCGGTCATGTGCATGATCACCTTCCGTTCCTGGGCGGCGACCCTGTGCATCGTGCTGCCGCTGGTACTGACCTCGGTGCTGGGTAACGCCCTAATGGCCTTCATGGGCATCGGCGTGAAAGTCGCGACCCTGCCGGTCGTGGCGCTCGGGGTAGGGATTGGCGTGGACTACGGCATCTACATCTACAGCCGCCTGGAAAGCTTCCTGCGTGCCGGCCTGCCGCTGCAAGAGGCCTACTACCAGACGCTTAAATCCACCGGCAAGGCCGTGCTGTTCACCGGCCTGTGCCTGGCGATCGGCGTGTGCACCTGGATCTTCTCGGCCATCAAGTTCCAGGCCGACATGGGCCTGATGCTGACCTTCATGCTGCTGTGGAACATGTTCGGTGCCCTGTGGCTGCTGCCAGCCCTGGCGCGCTTCCTGATCAAGCCGGAAAAAATGGCCGGGCAGAAGGGCAACTCGCTGTTCGCCCACTGATTCAGGCCGTTAGACAACAACGCCGCGAATTGCTTCGCGGCGTTGTTGTTTCTGCAATCAGGCGTTATAGAAGAACAGCTTCCTGGCCATTTCGGTCGAGACCTTGCCGCGCCAGATCCGGGCGACTTCCCTGGCGTCCGCCGCTTGCTGGAACTGGGCCTTGAGCCCGAGTGTACGTTGCTCCCTGCGCTTGAGATGGCCGGCGACATAGGCCAGATCCCCATCGTTCTTGTTGGTGTAGTGAAAGTGGGCGTACCACAGCACTTCGTTCGACGCTTTGTCCCGGATGGCGAATTCGCTGAGGAAGTCCTTGGCCTGGGTCAGTTCGCGGGTTTTTATCGGCTGAATATCGACTTCCTTGTCCCGCCACAAGGTGAAGACCTTGTCGGCCGTCGGCGCCTGCCGCTTGTACCCATGGTTGCGATAGCGCCGACCGCTGTTGCGAAGGTCCGCAGCCTCGGTGCGAAATGTATCGATGGCCTGGGTGGTCGTGGCAGTGACCGTTTGCACGCTTTCGAGCTCGCTGACGATGGCGTCCAGTTGATCGGCTATTTGCTCAAGCAGGGTATGCCAGTCTTGCGGGGTCTTCTCTTCGCGCAATAGCGGGTCATTCATCTGGCGAACTTCACGTTCAATCATGGCTTCACGGCGCGACCGTTCGAGCATCAGCTTGTTTCCCGCTGCGATCGCCGCGGTTGCCGAGCGTTGGGCGGTTGGCCGCGCCGGAGGCGGTGCGTCGACCAACTCAACATAGACACCTTCCAGGGAGTGTTTATGGAAGGTGGTAACGACCGCGCCAGTTTGTACATCGACAATGTCGATGAGCTCTTCGCCTGCCGGCGATCTTTGCTGACGCACCTCGCCGACGAGGGTGCCTTTGTTGCGGGATTTGAATACCCGTTTGCCGTCTGTTTTTTTCTTCAGCGGCGTCGTTGAGGGTGGCGGTATTTTTCCCTCTTCGCTCTCAAGAATGGCCGCCGCCAGGTCCTGTTCGGCGAGCAGGCGAGACTCGACGAGACGTTGCACAAACGTGTCTTTATAAAGCGCGCGTAGATGGCTGGACCCCAGATCCTGCAGCGAGCGAGTGGCCTGCTCCTGGCTGACATACAGCCCAATGACGTCTTCATAGATCGAGATTCGATCGCCCACCGAATAGCCGTTACGGCTACGCATTTCGACATGGGCGGTGTAGGCCGACCGCAACCCCTCGCCGACCAATCGAGTCATGAAGTACAACTCGGTCGGGTCGTCGAACCTGCCACTGCGGTCGAGCGCCAACTCTCTATAGGTTTGCAACGATTGCAACTTCAGGTTCGAGGCGTAGAACACTTCGGGGCGTTCGATTCCTCTGAGAATATCATTGCGCAACGCGGCGCCTGCCGGTGAAACCTGCGCCATCTCGTCGAGCAGCGACTCGATCCGGCTTGAACACTCGATCAGGGCGTCCCCTCGCTCGGCGTTGAGCTTTTCCACTTCGAACAGCTGCTGATAGAGTGCGGTGCCTCCCTGGCGGATTTCCTCGCTCGCTCTGGATACCAGTGCGTTGAGGTCCTCTCCTTGCGCGGTGATGCCGACGTCCCTGCCTTGATCGCGCAGCAGCAGGCTCAGAGACATCTGCGTTCTGGTCATATTGTTCAGTTCATGCAGGTGTTCCTGTTCGTAGATCGCAGTGTTTTCCAGGCCGCGAATCTGCTTGAGGACTTCGATCAGTTCCCTGCGCACCGGCAAGGTTTCGTCCAGGCGGCGCAGCAGCACACGCATTGCCACTTCGCAAGCAACGCGTGCGTTGCGGGTTTTGTCCTGCCAGGCTTGATGTTCCTCCACTGTCTCGGCTGGCGCAGGCGTAGTCGCCTTGAGTTTTTCCCAGGCTTTCACCAGTTCGGTGCGCTGCAATTCAAATTCGGCGCGTGTCTGGCGCGCTTTGGTAATGGCCTGGTTCTGGGCGGTGATCAGCGGATCCAGGCGTTCGCGGATCCGTGTCTTGTCGATCAGCATCGGCGCGACTCTGCTGGCGAGTTCCGCGCGGAAGGCGGCAATTCTCTTTTTCGGACCGCCACCCACCAGCTTGAGCCCGCGATCCAGCGACCAGTGTCCTTTGCCGTCGGTTTTCAGCTTGATCCCCGGATGGTCGGGCTTTTGCGGGTGGATGATGAAGACTTCGCCGAAACCGGGAACGATGCTGACCTGAAACAACAGTCCGCCGACTGAGGCATACCATAGGTCCGCAATCCTGAGAATCCCTTTGAAAGGTCCGATTTCAATGGGCGGCACAGGCACTTTCGGCCATTCCACACGCAGCTCCATGAGCCTGTCGAGCAGGCGCGCGGCGGACGCTTCTCGCGCCAGTGATTTGTCGAAGTCCAACGGCGTTTCGCCGCTTCCCGGTGGTTCGGACGGCAAGGCGACGGGGCCTTGGTCGGCCGGCGGCAAGGCGGTCACCGGGTCATTGTTCTGGCGACGCAGCGGGTCCAGGGCCAGTCCGGATCGTGACTGTTCTTCAGGGCCCGGGGCGCTGGCGGGGGGGTCGATGTTTTGCACACCGTGCAGCAGGACCAGCGCGATATTGAGCAGCAAATCGACCAGCCCCTGTTCCCGCGCGGTGGCGTCCTGACTGCCGAGTGCCGGAATGTCCTGGGCCAGGCTGCTGGCCAATGAAACCATCCAGCCGACCAGCATCACTGGTGGGCTCAAGGGCAAGGCCAGGAGGGTATTGAACAGCAGCCATCCACCTTCGAGCACAATCGTCCAACGGCTTTCGGCATTGGAAACGGTATCGCGGTCCGCCAGGTCGACCAGTGCCCGGGCGTTGCTGCCAAACAGGTAATGCATCAGCTGTCCGTTGCGCAGCGACTGCGTCAGCTCGGACCCGTATGACTCACCGGCCAGCGAAGCCGGCGCAGGTCTGTCGGGCAGTCCAAAGGGATCGAGGGGAGAAAAGTGTACAATGTGCGGTTCCTTGAAACCGCCATGTTGGTAAATCGGCCGGGTCCGATCCGGGAGCCAGGCCAGGACACTCTCCTGAATAGCGCCGGGGGCGGCGATGGTCGCCAACAGGGCCGCGCGGTCAGGGAACTGATGCAGGGATTGCTCGTACAGTGGCCGGTACAGCAGGTGCGGGCCTTCGCCATTGTTTGCCCGCTCGATCACGAACATGTTGTCGACCACGTCCGGCTCGGCGTCGGGTTTTCTGCGAAAGGCCAGCGGCCGTATGACAATTTCATCCTTTTCAACGATGCGATTGACTCGATCGGGTTGTACCAGTGCCGCGATGAACTGATAGCCCATCGAGGTGAAACCCTGTTCGCCCTTGATCGCAAGCTCCAGCGCGCTCAAGGGCAGCATGACCTTGAGCTCATTGCCGTAGAGTCTTGACCGCTCCCTGGATGGCGCGGTATCGGTCAGCAGCAGGTCCTTGAGCAATTGTGGCCAGGCTTTGCCGATATCCACCCGGGTCACCAGATCCAGCAGGTATTCGGGCGTTGTCCAATCCTGAATCAATTGATCGCCGGTATGGCGAACGGTCATCCGCCCCTTCGGTTTGCCGGACAGGTTTTTCAATGCCAGCTCGGTCAGGGTCATCTTTTGCTGTTCGATGTAGCCGCTACCCTGGTCACCCACGGGGACATGGAAGGTCAACTCCAGTTGATCGGGTTGGTAGCCCGGCGCCTGTGGCTGGTCGAGGAGCATTTGCCGGTGCAGTTGTTTCGCGGCAAACACCCGAACGGAATCGATCCCGTCGGACCAGGATTTGCCCTGGCTGGCCTGGCGTACCGAGGCCAGTTCCAGGCTGTGTTTGCGATAGGCCAGCTGCGCACCTGGCGGTGCTGCGCTCAACCACTGCGGTAAAGCCGATTGCACCAGATGCAATACTTTGGCGTCGGCACCTGGAGCACCGCTTAATGAGGGCACCGGGTCAGTGACCCGGGACAACAGTTGTTCGAGCGCGGTGACGCTGAGGCCGGCCGGCAGAATGAGGGCGGCGAGGTCTTCCAGTTGCTGGTTGAACAGCAGTGCTGCCTGGACATCGAAGAGGTTGCCCTCAGGTTCATAGCGTTTGAGTCTGAGGGTGTCGACATCGAATTCAAGGCTCATTTCCACTTGCCAGGCCTGGAGGAAATCGTCCATCGAAGGGTAAGAGTCGATGAAACCGGACAGGCCCCAGCGCAGTACCTGATGAGCGCGGGTAATCAGCAATTCGGCGGACAGCACCTTGGCCGACAGGGTGCCTTTGGACAGGCGGGTTTCGAGGGCAAACACCTGTATGCCCGTGGCAGGCGCGAGCCCTTGGCGATCGGGATGATCCACCACCTGCGTGAGTGTGTCTCTGATGGTCGGGTCAGTGGCGCGAATGGCGGCGCTGCGCATGGCGTTGGCCAATTGGCTGCCCAGCCATTGCCAGCGACTGATACCGGAAATGCCGGGCGCATTCCAGTAAGTGGCCAGGTCTTCCTGAAAGCCGATGTGAACGATGCCCGGCAGTTCCCGAATCACCGTCTCGATCATCGCAATGCCCGGCCAGGTCGAGGCTACGGAGTCGCCGATTCGCGCGAACGTGACCCTGCGCCTGGCGGCGTCGACCAGGTGCGGCTTGCGACCCTCGACCGTTCTTGTGAAGTCCGGCGCGTCGCCGCTGGCCAGGTAACCCAGTGCGACATTGATCAGCAACTCGAGGTCATACCCCCCTGACGCGTTCGGCAAAGCCACATGGATTGAGGCTGTGTCGGTATTGAGCGGCGCCGTTTTTTCGATGATCTGTTGTTCGATCAGGCGCGTTATGACGGCGCGTAACGTCGGTCGACTGGCGAATTGAGCACTGACCGCACGGGCCAGCACCTGCGCATCGGCGGAGTTGGGCAGGGGAGATTGCATGGTTGTCTTCCTTGGCAGTTGATAGTCGGGTGAGCGCCAACGCTTCAGTGCGTTGGTCGACATCGACCCGTATTGCCAAGGCTATGACTTGAAAAAGAGCGGGGTGCGGTAGTGGGGTATTGCCACTGGACTGGGTAATTGTGTCCAGCAGCCGACGCTGGAAAGACGCCGGTGCAGGGTCAGGCCGGATCGGCTCCCAACACCACATTCAACGCGCTGCGCGCATCGTCGAGCTGCACCAGGGTGGCATGCCGCGCTCCTAACGCATCGCGATTTTCGATGGCGGTGAGGATTGCCTTATGTCGGGGCAGCGCCAGTTCATGCAGATTCGGCCGCTGGTTCGAATGCTTCAACGCCTCGGCAATCGCCACCGAAAGCATGTTGCACAGGTTGGCCAGCAGGTCGTTGTGGGTCGCATCGGCAATGCGGCTGTGAAAATCCAGGTCCGGTTGCAGCAGGGCTTCCGGGGTCGGGGCGGCCTCCATGCGCTGGTAGGCTTCACCGATGGAGGCGATGTCGGCGTCCGTGGCAAATTGCGCGGCAAGCGCTGCGGCGGCAGGTTCAATGATGCTGCGCACGCTGGTCAGCAGGTCGAAAAACTCGTTCTGCGGGCTGCTTTGCATCAGCCAGTGCAGCACGTCGGGGTCGAGCATGTGCCAGTCCTTGCGCGGCTTGACCACGGTGCCGACCCGCGGGCGGGAATACACCAGGCCCTTGGCGACCAGCACCCGGGTAGCTTCGCGCAGCACCGGCCGGCTGACCGCGTACTCCTCGCACAACAGGGCTTCGGCGGGCAACTTGTCGTCCGGCAGGAAGCGTCCCGAGACAATCTGCATGCCCAGTTCCTGGACGATGCGCGAGTGCATGCTTTTGCGGTCGGAGGGTTTGCGGTAATCCATGGGGAGCGGCGCGGTCCTGTGCGAATAGGTGTCGCGCATGATAGCAGGCGCGGGCTGCTGGTGATCCAGCCTCTGAAAAGATCGCAGCCTCCGGCAGCTCCTACAGGACAATACCATCCCATGTAGGAGCTGCCGAAGGCTGCGATCTTTCGTTTTTAATGAGAGTGACGCGGCACTTCAGCCCCGCGGCAGCCGACCAGGAAGTCGAAGTCGCAGCCCTGGTCTGCTTGCAGCACATGGTTGATGTACAGCTGGCGATAGCCGCCGACGATCAGGTTCTGCGGCGGTTGCAGGTCGGCCATGCGCGCGGCCAGTTCGGCATCCGGAATGTCCAGGTGCAGGCGGCCGCTGGCGCAGTCGAGTTCGATCCAGTCGCCTTCCTTCACCGTCGCCAAAGGCCCGCCGGCCGCGGCTTCGGGAGCGACGTGCAGGACCACGGTGCCATACGCCGTGCCGCTCATGCGCGCATCGGAAATGCGCACCATGTCAGTCACGCCCTGGGCCAGCAGCTTGGCCGGCAAGCCCATGTTGCCCACTTCGGCCATGCCCGGATAACCCTTGGGGCCACAGTTCTTCATGACCAGAATCGAGTTGGCGTCGACGTCCAGTTCAGGGTCGTTGATTCGCGCCTTGTACATGTCGAAGTTCTCGAACACCACGGCGCGGCCGCGATGCTGCATCAGCTCGGGTGACGCCGCCGATGGTTTCAGTACCGCGCCCAGGGGCGCCAGATTGCCGCGCAACACGCAGATGCCGCCGTCGGCGCGAATCGGATTGTCGAGGGTACGGATGACTTCGTCTTCGCCGTAGATAGGCGCGTCCCTGGTGTTCTCGCCGATGGACTTGCCGTTCACGGTCAAGGCGTTCGGATTGGGGATCAGGTTGGCTTCGCCAAGGCGACGCAAGACCGCAGGCAGGCCACCGGCGTAGTAGAACTCTTCCATCAGGAAGCGCCCGGACGGTTGCAGGTCGACGATGGTCGGCATGCCGCGGCCCATGCGGGTCCAGTCATCCAGGTCCAGCTCCACGCCGATGCGCCCGGCGATGGCTTTCAAGTGGATCACCGCGTTGGTCGAACCGCCGATGGCGGCATTGACGCGGATGGCGTTTTCGAAGGCTTCCCTGGTGAGGATCTTCGACAGCTTCAAATCCTCGCGGACCATTTCCACGGCGCGCATGCCAGACATGTGCGCCAGCACATAACGCCGTGCATCGACCGCCGGAATCGCCGCATTGTGGGGCAGGGAAGTGCCCAGGGCTTCAGCCATGCAAGCCATGGTCGATGCGGTGCCCATGGTGTTGCAGGTACCGGCCGAACGGGACATGCCGCCCTCGGCCGCGAGGAAGTCGTCGATGCTGATGGTGCCGGCCTTGACCTGTTCGCTGAGCTGCCAGACCACAGTGCCGGAACCGATGTCCTTGCCTTTGTGTTTGCCGTTGAGCATCGGCCCGCCGGTGACGACGATGGCCGGCACGTCGCAGCTGGCGGCGCCCATCAGCAGTGCCGGGGTGGTCTTGTCGCAACCGGTCAGCAGCACCACGCCATCGATCGGGTTGCCGCGAATGGCTTCTTCGACGTCCATGCTGGCCAGGTTGCGGGTGAGCATGGCGGTGGGGCGCAGGTTCGATTCGCCATTGGAGAACACCGGGAACTCCACCGGAAAGCCGCCGGCCTCGATCACGCCGCGTTTGACGTGCTCGGCGATCTGGCGGAAATGCGCGTTGCACGGGGTCAGTTCCGACCAGGTGTTGCAGATGCCGATGATTGGCTTGCCGTGGAACTGATGGTCGGCGATGCCCTGATTCTTCATCCAGCTGCGGTACATGAAGCCGTTCTTGTCGGCCGTGCCAAACCATTGGGCGGAGCGCAGGGTGGGTTTCTTATCAGACATGATCGATTCTCTTATTGTATGACTATATTGTTTCTGCTGTGGCCTAACATAAGCTCAAATTCGCATGTTTGGAAGTGTTGTTGAGTAAATAGTATTACTATATAGTCATTTTCAGCGGAGGGATGGCCCTGGCGGTTTACCGTGAGAGGCGTCCCCCGAGGTTCCATAACAACAACAATCGGAGACCGATCTCATGAGCCAGGAACTGCGGCTTATCCGTCGCATCACGCTGAAACTGATTCCCTTCCTGATCCTGCTGTACCTGGTCGCCTATGTGGATCGCTCTGCGGTGGGCTTTGCCAAGCTGCACATGGGCGCCGACATCGGCCTCGGTGATGCCGCGTATGGCCTGGGCGCCGGGCTGTTCTTCATTGGCTACTTCCTGCTGGAAATCCCCAGCAACCTGATGCTCGACCGCTTCGGCGCACGACGCTGGTTCGCACGGATCATGATCACCTGGGGCGCGATCACCATCGGCATGGCCTTCGTCCAGGGGCCGAACAGCTTCTATGTCATGCGCTTTTTGCTCGGCGCGGCCGAGGCCGGGTTCTTCCCGGGCGTGCTGTACTACATCACCCAATGGTTCCCGGTGCGCCACCGCGGCAAGATCCTCGGGCTGTTCATCCTGTCCCAACCCATCGCGATGATGATCACCGGCCCTGTTTCCGGCGGTTTGCTGGGCATGGACGGCGTGCTCGGCCTGCACGGCTGGCAGTGGCTGTTCATTGTCATCGGTACACCGGCGATCCTGCTGACCTGGCCGGTGCTGCGCTGGTTGCCGGATGGTCCGCAACAAGTGAAGTGGATGGACCAGGCGGAAAAGGACTGGCTGACCGGCGAGCTGAAGAAGGATCTGGAGGCGTACGGCCAGACCCGTCACGGCAATCCGCTGCATGCCCTCAAGGACAAGCGCGTGTTGTTGCTGGCGCTGTTCTATCTGCCAGTGACCCTGAGCATCTATGGCCTGGGCCTGTGGTTGCCGACGCTGATCAAGCAGTTCGGTGGCAGCGACCTGGTGACCGGCTTCGTCTCCGCCGTGCCGTACATCTTCGGGATCATCGGCCTGCTGATCATTCCGCGCAGTTCCGACCGTTTGAACGATCGCTACGGCCACCTCGCGGTGCTCTACGTGCTGGGCGCCATCGGCCTGTTCCTCAGCGCCTGGCTGACGTTCCCGGTGCTGCAATTGATGGCGCTGTGCCTGGTGGCGTTCGCGCTGTTTTCCTGCACCGCGGTGTTCTGGACGCTGCCGGGGCGGTTTTTTGCCGGCGCCAGTGCAGCGGCGGGGATCGCATTGATCAACTCGGTGGGCAACCTCGGCGGCTACATCGGTCCGTTCGTGATCGGGGCGCTGAAGGAATACACCGGCAACCTGGCGTCGGGGCTGTACTTCCTGTCCGGCGTGATGGTGTTCGGGCTGGTGTTGACGGGGGTGGTGTACCGGTTGCTGGAGCGCAGGCACGTGCTGCCGGCGGATGAGTTTGCGGCGAGTGCCAGAGGGGCAACCCGTACCTGACACGGTCTGTCCCTACGTGACATAGACCTGTAGGAGCTGGCTTGCCAGCGATGACGGCGGCACATTCACCTTCAATGTGTCAGACAGGTTGCTATCGCTGGCAAGCCAGCTCCTACAGGGTTTGCGGTGTTTTCGAGTAAATGGAGAATTTTCATGCGTTTGGTTCAATTCGAATTGAGTAACGGCGAGCGCCGCGTTGGCGTGGTCGAAGACGGGCTGGTGCGCGAAGTGCAGGACGCGCGCACCGTTCGCGACCTGGCTCTGGCGGCGATCGAAGCGGGTGTAAGTCTTGAGCAGCAGGTCCAGAGCCTCGGCCTGGGCATCAGCCATGACTACGCCGAGCTGCTGGCGCAATTGCGCATCCTGCCGCCGCTGGATCATCCGGACCCCGCGCACATGCTGGTCAGCGGCACCGGCCTGACTCACCTGGGCAGCGCTTCGGCGCGGGACAAAATGCACCAGCAGGCGGGCGATGAAGCGGCATTGACCGACACCATGCGCATTTTCAAGTGGGGTGTGCAGGGCGGCAAGCCGGACGCGGGCCAGGCCGGCGTGCAGCCCGAATGGTTCTACAAGGGCGACGGCAGTATCGTCGTGCGCCCGGGCCAGCCATTCCCGCTGCCGCCGTTTGCCGAAGACGCCGGCGAAGAGCCGGAAATCGCTGGCCTGTACGTCATCGGTCACGACGGCAAGCCTTATCGCCTCGGTTTTGCCATGGGCAACGAGTTTTCCGATCACGTCATGGAGCGCAAGAACTACCTGTACCTGGCCCATTCGAAACTGCGCAGTTGCAGCTATGGTCCGGAGTTGCGGGTCGGCGAGTTGCCGCAGCACCTGGCCGGTACCAGCCGCATCCTGCGCGACGGCGAAGTGCTGTGGCAGAACGAGTTCCTCAGTGGCGAGGCGAACATGTGCCACAGCCTCGCCAACCTCGAGTTCCATCACTTCAAGTACCGCCAGTTCCTGCGTCCGGGGGACATGCACATTCACTTCTTCGGCACCGCGACCCTGTCGTTCGCCGACGGCGTCCGCACTCAGCCGGGGGATGTGTTCGAGATCAGCCAGACCGAGTTCGGCGCCCCCCTGATCAATGGCATTCAACCGATCGACGCGGCTTTCGAGCCCGGCACCGTCGGCACACTTTGAGGAGAACGGCATGACCCGGATACTTGGTCACAACTACATTGGCGGCCAGCGCAGCGCGGCCGGCAGCATCAAACTGCACAGTGTCGACGCCACCACAGGCGAAACCCTGCCCCATGATTTCCTCCAGGCCACCGAGGCAGAAGTCGATACCGCGGCACAAGCGGCGGCCGCCGCCTGGCCCGCCTATCGCAGTCTGAGCGCTGAACGACGGGCGCAATTTCTCGATGCCATCGCCGATGAGCTCGATGGGCTTGATGACGAATTTGTCGCTTTGGTTTGCCGTGAAACCGCCTTGCCGGCGGGACGCATCCAGGGCGAGCGCGGCCGCACCAGCGGGCAGATGCGCCTGTTTGCCAAGGTGCTGCGCCGCGGCGATTTCTACGGCGCGCGAATCGACCGGGCATTGCCCGAGCGGCAACCGCTGCCGCGTCCCGACCTGCGCCAATACCGCATTGGCCTCGGCCCGGTCGCGGTGTTTGGCGCCAGTAACTTTCCCCTGGCGTTTTCCACTGCGGGCGGTGACACCGCCTCGGCCCTGGCGGCCGGGTGCCCCGTGGTGTTCAAGGCCCACAGCGGTCACATGGCCACAGCGGAACTCGTGGCTGACGCGATCCTGCGTGCAGCGCAAAAGACCGGCATGCCCGACGGTGTGTTCAACATGATCTACGGCGGCGGCGTCGGCGCATTGCTGGTCAAGCACCCGGCGATCCAGGCCGTGGGCTTCACCGGTTCGCTGAAGGGCGGGCGCGCCTTGTGCGACATGGCGGCCGCCCGCCCGCAGCCGATCCCGGTGTTCGCCGAGATGTCGAGCATCAACCCGGTGATCGTGCTGCCCCAGGCCCTGCAAACCCGGGCGCACAGCATTGCCCGCGACCTGACCGCGTCGGTGGTTCAGGGCTGCGGCCAGTTCTGCACCAACCCGGGTCTGGTGATCGGTGTTCGTTCACCGCAGTTCAGCGCTTTTGTGCAACAGTTGGCCGGCCTGATCGGCGATCAACCGGCGCAAACCATGCTCAATGCCGGGACGCTGGACAGCTATGGCAGCGGTCTGCAAAAGCTGCTGGACCATCCGGGCATCGAGCATCTGGCCGGCAATGCGCAACAGGGCAATCAGGCGCAGCCGCAATTGTTCAAGGCCGATGTCAGCTTGCTGATCGAAGGCGATGAAGCGCTGCAAGAGGAAGTGTTCGGCCCGACCACGGTGGTGGTTGAAGTGGCGGACCAGGCGCAACTCAGCGCGGCGTTGAACGGGCTGCATGGCCAGTTGACCGCCACCTTGATCGGCGAACCCCAGGACTTCGAACAATTCCCCGAGCTGACGCCGTTGCTGGAACAGAAGGTCGGGCGGATCCTGCTCAATGGCTATCCGACCGGTGTCGAAGTCTGTGATTCGATGGTCCACGGCGGGCCGTACCCGGCCACGTCCGATGCGCGTGGGACTTCGGTAGGCACCTTGGCGATCGATCGCTTCCTGCGCCCGGTGTGTTTCCAGAACTACCCCGACAACCTGCTGCCGGAGGCGTTGAAGAACGGCAACCCGTTGCGCATTCAGCGAATGGTGGATGGACAGCCGTCCCGCGAGGCGCTGTAAAGATCAACCACCCACCTTGTGTAATCCACAGAAGCTGTGGGAGCGGGCTTGCCCGCGATGGCGTTGTGACAGTCAACATTGATGTCACCTGACACACCACCATCGCGGGCAAGCCCGCTCCTACAGGGTCGGTGTAAAGCCGTCATCGGGTGCTATGCGCTATCATTGCGTTTTCCCCTTTTAAAGATTGACTGCCATGACTGCTGCAACCGACACCCTGCTCAATGCCCTCGAACACTGCGGTATGGTCGAGATCGACGGCCTGCACGCATTCGAATTCTCCCTCGACGAGTTCGACAACCTGCACATCGAATGCATGGATGGTCGCGCGGCCAAGCACTGGGAATTCACTCCGGCGCAGATTCAGGCCGCGACCTTCGACGCGACCCTGCAAAGCTGGCTGATCAATGACAATGACGGCGAGCATCGACTGGTATGCCTCGGTGACGTCGTCAGCGGGGATAACGAAGATGATGCACAAGACGATGCGTAATCTCTGGCCACTGCTGATCGCCGGCAGCATCGGCGCCATGGGCCTGCAATCAGCAGCGGCGGACACTTTCCAATTGCTGGTGGGCTCTTACACTGCCGGCCAGAGCCAGGGCATTTATCGCCTGGCATTCGACAGCAAGACCGGCCAGATCAATGACGATCCGCTGCAGGTGGTCAAGGCACAAAACCCGTCCTGGCTGACCCTGTCCAAGGATCAGCACCACCTGTTCGTGGTCAACGAAAACGGCCCGGGGCAGGCCGATCCGGTCGGGCGCGTCAGCAGCTACGCCATCGATCCCAAGACCCACGTGCTGAGCCTGGTCAATCAGGTGCAGAGCCTGGGCAACGAGCCGACGCATTCAAGCCTCAGTGCGGATGCCAGCCATTTGTTCGTCAGCAACTACTGCGTGGCTGAAGATCCGGGCGGTACCTTGGCGGTGTTGCCGGTCGCGGCCGATGGCACGCTGGCGCCTGTGGTGCAGATGAGCAGCCACCCGGCCAGTCGGGTCAATCCCGAGCGCCAGGCCTCGGCCCACGTGCATTCGACCATTGCCTCACCCGACGGCAAGTTCGTGTTCTCCAACGACCTGGGGGCGGACAAGGTTTTTGTCTACCGCTTTGATCCCAAGGCCAACCCGCAGCTGCCGTTGACCCCGGCTGAGTCCGCCTTCGTGCAACTGCCGCCGGGCAGCGGTCCTCGCCATTTGCTCTTCAGCGCAGACGGCAAACACGCCTGGCTGACCATGGAAATGAGCGCGCAAGTGGCGGTGTTCGATTACCACGACGGCAAGCTCGAGCAGACGCAAATGGTCGATCTGGCCGCCGGGCAAGCGGTTTCCGACAAGGCTGGCGCTGCGCTGCATGCGTCCGCCGATGGCAAGTTTCTCTACGTCAGCAACCGTGGCACCGCCAACCAACTGCTGGTGTTCGCCATTGACCCGGCGACCGGGCATCTCAAGGAATTGCAGCGCCGCTCAGTGGAAGGCGACCATCCCCGGGAGTTCAGCCTCGACCCGACGGGCCATTTCCTGCTGATTGCCAACCAGAAGAGCAACCAGATTGTCGTCGTCGAGCGCGATGCGAACACCGGGCTGCTGGGTAAAACCGTGCAGAAATTGCCGATGGATGCGCCGAGCGATCTGAAGTTCCTGCTGCGTCAATAGGCCGCAGGCCCCGATTGATGGGGCCTGGCGCTTTTATCAATGACGATGATATGTGCTAGTGCTGCAAAGCATTTCAAGACAGCGACCCTCGAAGGTTAAGTTTGCTCCACGGCCCAACCGGGCAAGCAAGCCAACCGACTTTCGAGGAATACCGCCATGAACTTCAATCTCTTCTCCGTGATCGCCGCGTCCGCCATTTCCGCAACCGTTGCATTGCCAGCCAGTGCCAACGCTGAAGTCAGCGACAAAAAATCCCACACCCAGAGCTACACCCAGAAATACCTGCAACAGAGCGCGAACTTCTATGCCGCGCTGGATCACAAAACCCAACACTGAACAGTCCCTGCCTGCACCTTTCATGCAGGAGCGAGCGCATTGATGATCGTCGACTGAACTGTCGAAAACGATCAGAGTGCTATCGCTCCTGCATGACGCGTGCGCGCTGGAAAACTGCGTTGTATATGGATTTAATGATTAACGAAACTGATGGTCACTATGCAAAACTCTGAGTGGTTCTGCTGGTTGTTTTGATCGATTCTGTGGGCATTGAAACACGCCTGTGGAGAACGACATGGCCAGCGCAATACTCACTTCAGCCAGAAACGGTGCCTACGTCGCCATTGGTCTTTACCTTGCCATGGTGCTGCTGGTCAGCCTGGGCGCTCCGGGAGTCGCCGGAGCATGAAAGGCCACAGACTCTGGATCATCGCCTTCCTCGCGTTCATGACCAACGGCGCGTCCCTGCTCGGCATCGGCCAGGGCTCGGCGGGTTCGCTGGCACGGACCATCGAAGCCAACCACAACATGGCCCGCAACAGTGAAAACGCCAAGGCGCTGGACCTGCTCGCCGGCAATCCTCCGCTGCGCAACGACGCAGTGGCGTTCGGACCGTTTCAGGTTGACTGCTCGGCGATCGGCATGTGCTCGGCGCTGGCGTGAACGATGGCGCGATGTTCCGTAGGAGCTGCCGCAGGCTGCGATCTTTTGATCTTGATTTTCAACGGACTCCATAGGGCCAAGAGCAAAAGATCGCAGCCTGCGGCAGCTCCTACAGATAGAGCGTTCATTTTTTCATGATGGAAGCGAACAGCTCCGACGCCAGCCAGCGCTGCAGCCAATCCTGTAGTCGCCGATAGGGTGTCTGCGCGAACCATTCGCGGTCGACGTGGGCGAACTGGCGTATGAACGGCAAGAGCGCCGCGTCGGCCAGGCTTGGATGATCGGCCAGCAGGTAGTCGCGACCCGCCAGCAATTCTTCGAGCTTGCGCAGGAACACTTCCCCCTCGCCGCGATAAAACTCCATCGGATGCTCGGGATAGCGCTCGGCGTACTTGTAGCGGTTCAAGTGCACCTTGAACACCTGATCGTTCTCCTCGATCAGCGCGGCGATTTGCCGGGCGCCGCTCGGCTCGTCCTTGAGCCGCCAGTCCTGCGGATCATGCTGCGCCAGGGCCCAGTGCATGATGTCGAGGCTTTCGTCGATCACTCGGCCGTCAACGCTCAACACCGGCACCGTGCCCTTGGCCGACAGCGCGAGCATCTCGGCGGGTTTGGCTTTCAGGCTGACTTCGACAATGTCCACGGCGACGCCGCTGTAACGCAAGGCCAGACGCGCGCGCATGGCATAGGGGCAGCGCCGGAAGGAATACAGTGTGTTCATTTCACCTCCAGGGTGCTCAAGCCGTTGCCCTGGCGGTGCACTTGAATCTGCACCGGAATCCGTTCATGCATTTCCTGTACGTGGGAAATCACCGCGACCTTGCGACCCTGGGCCTGCAAGCCGTCGAGGGCGTCCATGGCCAGTTGCAGGGATTCCGGATCGAGGCTGCCGAACCCTTCGTCGATAAACAGCGATTCGATTTTCAGCGTGCTTGAGGCCATGGACGCCAGGCCCAGGGCCAGCGCCAGGGACACCAGGAAGGTCTCGCCGCCGGACAATGAGTGCACCGAACGCAGCTCATCGCCCATCTCGGTGTCCATCACCAGCAGGCCGAGCATGCTGCCGCCGCGCTTGAGGCGGTAGCGCCGCACCAGTTGGCGCAGTTGCACGTTGGCGTGGTGCACCAGCAGGTCGAGGTTGTAGGCCTGGGCGATTTTGCGGAAAGTGTCGCCGGTGGCCGAGCCGATCAAGGCGTTCAAGCGGGCCCAGCGCTGGTACTCGGTGTAGGCCTCGGCGATGCGTTGTGCAAGGGCCTGGTTGGCCGTTTGCCGGCGCTGGTCTTCGACCTGCTCGGCGCGCAGTTCCGCGCATAGCTGCTCACTGACGGCGTGCTGCTGTTGCAGCTCGATGAGGGCGCTGGCGAGTTGTTCGGCATCGAGGTTGCCGTTGTCCTGGGCCTGGTGACCGAGTAAGCGCTGCTCACGCTCTTGCACCAATACCCTGGCCTGCTCGACGGCTTTCTCGGCCTGCTGCAATCGTTGCCGCAGCTCGCCCACGGCCGCGTCATCGAGTTGCAGGAGGCCTTCGAGGCCGGCGTCGTCCAGTTCGGGATGGCGGGCGCGCCACTCGGCGATTTTACCGGCGAGTTCGCCGTCTTCGTTTTGCAGTGCCTGCAAGCGTTCCTGTTGCGCCTTGAGTTCGGCGGCAATGCGCACCTCTTGGGTGACGACACCTTGCAGCGCCTGGACGGTCGCTGATTCAGTATTGCGCGCGGTTTCCACCGCCTGTTCAAGCTGCTGCTGCCACTGCTCGGCGCTGCTGTGGTCGCCGAGCAATTGCGCGAGCGTTTGCTGACTTGCCTGTTGTTGCGCGGCCAGTGCGGTGAAGTGCTGCTCGGCAGCCTGCAACTGCTGGAGGCGGACTTGTTGGCGATCCTGTTCCTTTTCCAGCTGCTGCTGGCGCTGTTGCTGCTCGGCCAGTTCTTCCCTTTGTTGATCGAGTTGCGCCAGGCGTTCGGTAATTTGCCGATCGAGCTGCATGAAGGTTGCGGCAGGTTCAACGCGCAGCGCTTGCAGGGTCTCGGCCGGCAACAGGCTGGCGAAGGCCGCGAGTTCTTCGTCCAGGCGCTGCTGGTCGTTGCCCAAGGCCCGCTGTTGATGGTCCAGCTGTTGCGCCGCCTGTTGGTGCGCGGTTTCGGCGAGGCGCAGTTGCTGGGTCAGGCGCGTGGCGTCCTGTTGCAGGGTGAGCAGGGCGCTCTGGCGCTGTTCGTCCTGCTGGAGGCTTTGGTTCAACTGGCTGTTTTGCTGGTTGAGCCAGGCATCGCGCTTGCCGCTGTCCTGATTGAGCAGCGCGCTGGCCAGCGGGTGCGCTTCAAGGCTCGGGGTCACGGTTTGCTGCTGGGTGGCCAGTTGGTCCTGCTGTTGCAGTAGCTCCTTTTGCTGGGCAATCAGCCCGCCGACTTCGGCGCGCAGGTCGGTAAGCTTTTCCTTGAGCAGATCGACGGCTTTCTGCGCGTTGGTCAGTTCGTTTTCATCAAAGCGGCCAAGGCTTTGCAGCAGCGCTTCGGGCTGATGATAAGGGTGTTCGGTGCTGCCGCAGACCGGGCATGGCTGCTCGTCCTGAAGCTGTGCGCGCAGCTCTTCGACACTGGCGCTGCGGGCCAGGCGCTGGCGCTCCAGCAGTTCGCGGGTGACGCTGAGGGTTTGCTCGGCGACGGTGAGTTCAGCCTTGGTCTTGACCCCGTCCTGGGTCAGGCGCTCACGTTCCTGTTGCGCGCCGAGCAGGCGCTGGTGCAGCTCGGCGCTGCGCTGGTCGAGTGCCTGCTGGCTGGACCACAGGCGTGTCAGGTCTTCGATGGCACGCAGTTGCTTGCGGTTGTCCTGCAGCAGGCTGCCGAGAATGCCGATCTGTTCGGCGACAGCATCCGGCTCGGCGCCGGCTTCCTTGTACAAGACTTCCAGTTGCTGTTTCTGCGCGGTCAGGGCTTGCGCGGCGTGGGCGGCGTTTTGCGCAAGTGTCGCCAGCTCCGCCTGACCCTGGTTCAGTCGATTGCCGATCAGCATCAGTTGTTGCAGGCGATCACGGTAGGCGGTCCAGGCGTCGCTCAAGGGCGCCAGATGGACACTTTGCTCCAACTCTGCGGCGATGCGCTGCAAATGCGCGGCCGCTTGGGCTTGCCGGTCAAGCAGGGTTTGAATGGCGCTCTGGCCTTCGGTGCAGGCTTGTTCGGCGGTCTGCTTTGCTTGCGCGCCACTGGCGGTGTCTTTGCCCAGGCGGGCGAGGGTGCTTTGTTCGTCGAAGGCCTGGCGCAACGAGGTGGCGCTGTCGGTCTGCCGCTGTTGTGCTTCGCTCAACGAGGTCCGTGCCGCGTCGAGGCTGGACTGAAGTTGCGTCTGGCGCTCACCGAGTTCGCCCTGTTGCCGGGTATGCAGGGCAATCTGCGCCGCCAGCGGCGTCAACAGCCTGTCGACTTCGGCCTTGCGGGCGAACTGGTGCCGCTGTGGCCCCAGTTGCTCCAGACGGGTCAGATTCAGGCGCTCGGCGTCCAGGCTGTGCCAATGGGATTGCGCCGATTGCAGTTGCTCGGTGGCGCTGAGTTGCGCGTCCTGCAACTGGCACAATTCCTTGAGCCAGGTGTCCTGCAGTTCACGTTGCCTGAGCTGTGCCTGGGCAAGCTTCAACTGCTGTTGTGCGGCCTTGAAGCGCTCGTCCAGTTCAGCCCGGGCTTCGGCGGCGAGCGGGGTTATACCGCTGGCCTGGTCCTGCAGCAGCTTGTGGGTTTCACGGGCTTCCTTGGCCTTGTCGAAGGCGCGGCGACCCAGGCGCGTGTAGAGGGCGGTATCGGTGAGCTTCTCCAGCAGTTCGCTGCGCTCGTTGTCGTTGGCCTTGAGGAACGCACTGAATTCGCTTTGTGCGAGCAATACCGCGCGGGTGAACTGTTCGAAGTTCAGGCCCAGTACCGTTTCGAGCTGGACCTTGAAGTCGACCTTGCCACTTGCCAGCAACTGATCCAGGTCGATGTCGCGCAGGCTCTGGCGGCTGGCCTGCAGCTTGCCAGCGGCTTTCTCCCGGGCGCGGTTGGCTTCCCAGCGCGCGCGGTAGCGGCGGCCGTCGATGCCGACAAAATCCACTTCGGCATACCCTTCACCGGTGCCGCGACGCAGCAGGGTGCGCGGATCGCCCGTGCTGATTTCGCCGTCGGCATCCGGCGCCTTGGCCGAGACCTGGGCGTTGCTCAGCCGGGGTACCGCGCCGAACAGCGCCAGGCACAAGGCATCGAGCAGGGTGCTCTTGCCGGCGCCGGTCGGGCCGGTGATGGCGAAGAGGCCGGCGCTGGCCAGGGGCTCGGCGGTGAAATCGATTTCAAAAGGCCCGGCCAGGGAGGCGAGGTTTTTCAGGCGGATCGCGAGAATTTTCATGGTTGCTCGCCCTCCAACTGCACGTCCTGTAACAGTTCGGCAAAGTCCTTGAGGGTTTGCTCGTCGACCTCGCTGCCGTAGTTGTCCTGCCAGGCGCGGCTGAACAGTTCCTGGGGCGTGAGTTGATCCAGCTCGATCAATTCGCTGCCGGCGTCGCTGCCCTCGCGGGCGCCGTTGCCGGCGTATTCCGCGGCGATGCGCACCAGGCGCACGGCCTTGCCCTGCAGAGCGGCTTCAACTTGCTGGCGCAAATCGGGCTGGGGTTCGTCGAGGCGCACCCGTACCTCCAGCCAGGGCTGGCGCTGGAGGTCGGCCAGCAGGTCGATGTTCGGCAGGTCGGCCAGGAGCAGCAGGACTTCAGCCATGGGCGCCGGACCCATGCGCTGCAGATTGACCGCGCGCGGGATCAGTTTTGTTTCGACGCTGACCAGGCTTTCGCCCTCGAGGCGGATGTCGAGAATCTGGTGCTGGTAGCCAATTTCCGAGAACGACAGCGGAATCGGCGAGCCGCTGTAGCGGATGCGTTCTTCGCCATTGACCTTCTGCGGCTTGTGCAGGTGGCCCAGCGCGACGTAGCTGATGCTCGGTCCGAACAGGCTGGCCGGCAGGGCTTCGGCATTGCCGATGATCAGGCTGCGCTCGGAGTCTTCCGAGACCGAGCCGCCGGCCATGTGCGCATGGCTGATGGCGACCAGCGCCTGCCCGGGCTGGCGCCGGGCGTTGGCGGCGGCGATCAGCCATTCATGCACCTGGCCGATGCCGCGCAAATAATTGTCACCCAGGTGCGCGCCAGTGACCTCCGCCGGGCGCAGGAACGGCAGCGCCAGGCACCAGGCAGCGATGGCGCCGCTGGCATCCGGCAGCGGCAACAACAGGCGTTCGGCGTCCAGCTGGCCGTCGTCGAGCCACAGCACGCGGCCCAGCGCGTGGGTGCGCAAGCGCCGCATCAAGGGCGCGGGCAGTTCGATGCGGGAGCCGGAGTCATGGTTGCCGGCGATCATCACGATGGTCAGCAGCGGCTGCTGCTCGTGGGCGCTGACGATAAAGTCGTAAAGCCGTTCCTGGGCTTTGACCGGGGGATTGACCGTGTCGAAGATATCGCCGGCGATCAACAGCGCATCCGGCTGATCCAGTTTCAGTTGACGCAGCAGCCAGTCGAGAAAACAGCCGTGTTCGAAATCGCGATCCTGGCCGTGCAGGTATTGCCCCAGGTGCCAGTCGGAGGTGTGAAACAGACGCAAGGCGAACTCCGTAGGAAATAAAGTCGTTGCCGCGAGGAAATGAGAGCGGCGAAAGGGGGAGAGTTTACTGGAAAACGCGGAGGGTGCTGGGGACCTTGAACAGGTACGTCATACAGGTGGCAGCCGGGAGTCGGTCGGATATAACTGACGAGCGGTCAAAAGATCTGTCATTTTTTACAGTTGGCACGCCTGTGCGCACGGCGCTTAATTCTTTTCGCATGTCGAGCCATTACAGAGCTTCCAGGACGAAACGTACGGTATTTGCCGAGGGAGCGAAAAGTTGTCCCGGGTGCTGTGGTCGTGATCGCCGTTTGCACGGTTTTTGACCCTTGCTACCCCAGAGAATGGAGCGTCTCATGTCAAAGCGTCGCGTGAATGTCATCAGCAAAAGCACCACCCCGCGTCACGGCCATGTATTTTCCCCCGCGTCTCGAGCCTGGTTTGCCTGGGAGGCAGGCGACCTCGATGACGGTGCGTTGAATCAGCGTGAGTCCGGCAAGTTTTTTCCGCAAACCGCCGGCGGCTTGTTCGACCCTTATGCACCTGACGACCAGCCTAACGTTGCGCCACCGGCTGACGGCAAGATTGCCAGTGCAGGTCAGCTCACCGGGAAATTCCTCGATACGCCGGGTTCGCACTGGCGAAAGCACGAAGTGCGCAGCGGAGAAACCTTAGATGTTTCGTGGTACTTCAAAGCCAAGCACGTGAGCCGGCGCTGGAATTATTTTATAACCAAGGAAGGTTGGGACCCCAGCAAGGAACTGGCGCGGGATCAATTTGAATCCGAGCCGTTTTTCATGGTGCAGAACAATCAGAAACCTTTCTGGAAGTATGGGGAGGAGATGAAGCCAGCGTCACCGACTACTCATGAAGTGCCTTTGCCCCGGCGTGAGGGTTACCACGTGCTGCTGGCTGTCTGGGAAGTGTGTGATACCTCCATGGCGTTTTATCAGGTGGTGGATCTGGATTTTGTGCCGCCGGAGGGTGGGGGCGAAAGTCCGTCTGTTCCGGTCGGACTGAAAGCGGTTAGTGTCACGGACAAACGGGTTGAACTCGGCTGGAATGCCGCGCAAGGTCCTGCGCCGATTACGTTCTATCAAATCGTACGTAACGGAATCACATCCGTGGACATCGAGGCACCACTGTTGACCTGGACCGATAACAGCGTTGCGCCTGAATCCACGTATAGCTATACCATTACCGCCCATGATGAAAAGGGCAACTTCTCCAATCCAAGTCGACCCGTCCTGGTACAGACGTTGCCCGAAGGTGGGGAGGGTCCCGCGGCTCCAGCCAATTTGCATTCAATGGGGCAGACAGCCAACAGCATCAAGCTGATGTGGAATGCATCCGCCGGTACGGCACCGATCGTCAACTACCTGTTATATAGGGATGGCGTTGAAGTCAAATCGATCGGTGCCAGCGTGACCGAGTATGAAGACACGGGACTGACGCCGGATACCGAATACGAATACGTTGTGAAAGCTCGCGACCTTGACGGCAAGTTATCGAAACCGAGCAATCTTGTGCGGGCCAAAACGTCGTCTGAAGACGGTGGGCATCCGGCCTGGAAGCTCAATACATTCTATGAAACCGGTGCGCTCGTCAGTCATGCCGGCGGCAATTGGCGCTGCTTGCAGAAGCACACGTCGTATACCCCGGATTGGGCACCCGGTCTTGAGTCCAGCGAGGTGCTTTGGGTCCAGGCCTGACAGCAGAAGTTGTTGAAAGAGGGCGCCACGTCTTCATCTGATGTGGCGCCCTGCTGTTATGGGAACGCTATTGCGTTTCCCGTTCCAGCAACTGCCGTTTACGCTCCACGCCCCAACGATAACCCGAGAGATTGCCATCGCTGCGCACCACGCGATGGCAGGGGATTGCCACGGCCAGGTTATTGGCGCCACAGGCCTGGGCCACGGCGCGCACGGCTTTGGGTGAGCCGATGCGCTGGGCGATGTCGGCGTAGCTGGCGGTGCTGCCCACGGGAATTTCCCGCAGGGCTTGCCAGACCCGCTCCTGAAACGCCGTGCCTTGCACGTCCAGGGGCAAGTCCAGGCCAATCGCCGGGGCTTCGATGAAGCCGACCACTTGGGCGATCAATTGCTCGAACGCCTGATCGGCGCCAATCAGGTTGGCGCGGCGGAACTTGTCCTGCAGGTCGCAGACCAGTTGCTGCGGATCGTCACCCAGCAGAATCGCACACACCCCGCGTTCGCTTTGCGCCACCAGAATCGCCCCGAGGGAGCACTGGCCGACGGCAAAGCGGATGTCATTGTTCTGGCCCGCCGCGCGGTAATCCCCAGGCTTCATTCCGAGCAGGTGATCGGCCGCCTCGTAGAACCGGCTGTTGGAATTAAAGCCGGCTTCGTACAGTGCGTCCGTCACCGTGCCACCGTCCGCCAGCCGTTCACGCACTCTGCGCGAGCGATGGGCGGCGGCGTAGCCCCTGGGTGTCAGGCCGGTTACGGCCTTGAATACGCGATGGAAATGAAAACTGCTCAGGCCGGCGGCGTCGGCCAGTTCACCCAGGGCCGGCAGCGTTTCGGCGCTTTCGATGCGGCGGCAGGCGGCCGCGACAGTCGCGGCATGTTGCGCGGCGACGTCGCTCTGGTCCCTGGCGGCGCGTTTGCTCGGCCGGTAGCCGGCGGCCCGGGCCTGTTCGGCGGTATCAAAAAACTCGACATTCTGCGGCTTCGGCAGGCGCGCCAGGCTGCTGGGGTTGCAGTAGATGCCGGTGGTTTTCACGGCGTAGACAAATTGCCCGTCGGCCTTGGGATCGCGGGCGACGACGGCGGCCCAGCGCGGATCGTTTTCGGTGCTGATTGTGGTCATCTGGCGGGTCATGGCGGTCGGTCCTGTGCTGAGGTTGTCTGCAGGTTAACCACGGGCCCGTTTCATCACACTCCGGTGCTTGCGGTCAAACTCGGCCGCCTCAGCCGGCGGTGCGAAAAGTGAAATTGATGCGTTGTTCGCCGAGGAGCGGATGCTGTCCATCCTTGATTGGCAACACGCCGTGATAGCGCAGGCGATCCACGCCGCCCCAGACCACGATGTCACCGTGCAACAGAGGAATGCGCTGGCTTTTGTCGCTGCGTTCGAAGCCGCCGAACAGGAACATCGCCGGCAGACCCAGGGATACCGAGACAATCGGCGCGGCCAGGCATTTTTCATCCTTGTCCTGATGCAATGACATCCTGGCCCCGGGAACATAGCGGTTGATCAGGCAGGCATCGGGCACGAAGTCGTCGAATCCCGCTTCCCGTGCCGCGGCACGGGCCAGTTCGAAAAACGCTGCGGGCATGTCCGGCCACGGGCTGCCGGTCTGCGGATCATCGCGGGTATAACGATAGCCGCTGCGGTCGGTGGTCCAGCCCCAGGTGCCGCAGCTGCTCAGGGCGACCGACATGGTGAAGCCCCCGGGGGTAACCATCTGGCGAAATGGCGCGGCCGCCAATACCTCCTGCAGCGCCGGCAGCAGCCGTTCCAGCCAGGGCAGGGCGAAGCCGCGCAACAGGTACGATTGTTCGCCAATCTGCTCGCGCCCGGGCGGCTGTTCGGGTTCGGCGAACAGATCGAATGTCAGCGGGGTCAGGGTCTCATGATGCATCGTGAAAAATGATTCCAAGGGTATGCCGTGTGCCACCGTGCAGGCGACTCACGCCGTGCCGCAGGGTGACTCGATAATAACCGCGAACGCCTTTGACCGGGCGCTGGTTGACGGCAAAGATCAGACCGTCGCCTTTCTTCAGGCCGATGACCATGGGGCGCGATTGCATGCGCGGTCGCTGTTCGGTCAGGACAAACTCGCCGCCGGTGAAGTCCTGCTCCGGGTCTGACAGCAGGATCGCCACTTGCAGTGGGAAAACCTGTTCACCGTAGAGGTCCTGATGCAAGCAGTTGTAGTCCCCAGGACCATATTGCAGCAATAACGGTGTGGGACGGTTCTGACCGACGGCATGACAGCGTTCGAGAAAGGCTGTGTGGGATTCGGGAAAGCGGATATCCAGGCCCATCTGTTCCTGCCAGCGATTGGCGATGGGTACCAGTCGTGGGTACAGGGCGCTGCGCAAGCGGTCCACGAGATCCGGCAGTGGGTAGTCGAAGTATTGGTATTCGCCCCGGCCGAAACCGTGGCGAGCCATGATCACCCGCGAGCGGAACGGCCCGGTTTGCCGGTACAGGGCACTGATCTCGTCACAGGCCTTGTGGCTCAGCAGTGACGGCAGGCGTGCGCAGCCATCCTGATCGAGTTGCTGTGCCAGCAGGGGCCAGTCCAGCCGGTCCAGGTAGTGTTCGCTCATTGCCAGACCTCTTGGTTGTGAGGTAGGCAGTCTGGATGGCGCGGCTGACCCTGGCACTCCGGCGCTTGCGGTCAAATACGACCGGTTATCGCGACGGGGCGGCTTACAGTGCCTTGCTGACGCTGATCTCGCTGATCACATCGTCCTGGCCATGAAGGGCATCCAGCGCAGCCTTGGCTTCGTCTGCAGTGCCGTTTTCCAGCTGGGCAAACTCGAAGCGGCGTTCGCCGTTGAGCTTGTATTTGATGACATATTTGGTCGTTTGGGCCACGGTCATATCTGCCTGTGTGTATTGCCGGTGCGTCACTCAGCTGAGTTTCGTGCTGGAGCGGCGAATGATCTTGATCGAATGGGTCAGAGTCGGCTTGCGGGTCACGCTGATCGGCCGGCGGTTGACGGTGTCGATGGTGATGTTCCAGAAGCCGGTGCTGGGCGCCGTGATGCGTGCCGGGAAAGTGTCGAATGCGCCGCCGTGATAGGTGTGGCGGCCGCCATTTTTAAAACTGCGGAAGTTGGCGTCGTTCATCAGACGGATGTTGCACGTTTGCGAGCATTGAATGACGACAATGTCGTCCTCATTGAGGTGCTCGCGCTGATGGATAAATTTCATGGGGCGCCTCCAGAAGGGCTTTTTCTACAAAATCAAAACGATAGCATGGGTCGATGGCGCGCAGTTTATCAGTCCGGACGCCTTATTATCCGGCGACGAGGGGCTGGATCGACAATTAAAAGCGGATATTGGCCATTTGCCGGGCGATAAAACAGTCGTTGCCGGAGAAAAACCGGCTTGGCGCTGTCGTAGGGTCTTTATCGGAGGTTTTATATGAAGTGGGGTGTTTGGGCGTTGCCGCTGGTATTGGCGATGGGTGGTTGTGCCAGTGTCGCCGATATCGACGAGTCGCTGCCGACCATGAATGTGCTATCCGGCAAGAAACCCCATGAATACGCGCAGTGCCTGAGCGAGAAACTGGCGGACAGCCGTGGCGCACTGCAGATCCAGGAGCAAAAGGATGGGGTGCGGGTCATCGTGCCGCAGAAACTGTCATCGGGGCCGGCCGCGGTCTTCGATATCGAGGAGCGCGCCAATGGCAGCGGCATCAAGCTGCATGAGCGCATCTCCAATGTGCCGATCCGTCCCCGGGATGTGCGCGATGCCGCCGAAGCCTGCATTTCCGGGTGATAGACTGTCGCCAGAGCGCCGTCAAAGCCAGGCTTTGACGGCGTTGTCATTTCTGGAGTCGAACATGAAGCGCGAAACGGTACGGCAGTGTCATGCAGAGGGCCTGATCTCGGCCACCCATGTGATCCAGAACCCGGCGGACCTGGGGGAATGGATCGTGTTTTTCAAGAAAAGCGCCGGGCGCAGCTATTTCCTGGTGGATGACAACGATGAAGTCGAATCCTTCAGCCGTCTCGACGACTTGATCGAGACCGTACGGGGCCTGGGGATCAAGTTCGCCGAAATTCACCTGTAGCGCAGGGTGCCCTACTTGCAGACCACCACCACGCTGCGGTTCTTGTAGTTGCCGACATCGGCGCCGAGGGTCTTGTCGCTCTCTTTGAGCGCAGGCGTGCCATCGGTGCCGACAATGTTATAGCCGGTGCCCGCGCAGGAGGCGTCAGCCTTTTCGTAACAAGTGGCCCAGGAGTTGGCTTCGCCGGAGCAGTCGATGGTCAGGCCTTGTTCGCCGTTGCCCAGGTAGGTTTGTTCGGTGGTGGCACAGCCGCTCAGGGCCAATACGGTAATCAGTGGCAAGATCTTGTTCATGGCGAGGTCGTCATCAGGGGGAAGGGCTAAGGGTCTGACAGCGCCCCAGGTAAAAGGTTATAGCCAAAGGCCACTCTTTTTCATCGCTTAAAAAAAACCCTGCGCAATGGCAGGGCTTCGTTGGCGTCAGGTCTTGTCCTTGCCGCGTCGCTTGGGGGCCGGACGCTGGTCCTGGAAGACCGAAGCCACCTCGATGGCCAGGGCTTCGGAAGGGAACGGGCCGGCAATGTTCTCGCCTTCCACACTGGCTACCCACCACTGGCCGTCTTTTGCCTGATTGATCAGGTACCCGTTGACGCTTTTTGCTGCCGACATCTAATAACCTCATGCTCTGGTTCAATTGCACCATGATAGCGCCAAATGCACCGTGCCGGCGCTATGGTGGTTTGTGCGTGGGGCAGGTATAACCGTGCAAAGGCGCAAGTCTCTGCTATCAATAAGGGGCTGGCCGGATCCTTGCACATTCAGGCAGGGAACTATCGGCGAGAATATTTCTCTATGTTGACATCGGATAGCCAGCGCGGGGCATTGTAAGGTGCACGCCGCCTGATTAGACTGCGCCGAAACTCGTACACACAGCCTTTTCAAGGACTTATATGATCAAGAAATGCTTGTTCCCTGCAGCCGGTTACGGCACTCGCTTCTTGCCAGCGACCAAGGCCATGCCT
>Ga0160472_100438_pt1 | contig 30895 bp, 29 predicted proteins | sample HID1973M_E11MG_FD_108267 | JGI IMG/M metagenome (GOLD analysis project Ga0160472, IMG submission 108267) | Enriched mosquito-associated microbial communities from UW Madison campus, WI, USA - HID1973M_E11 MG | ecosystem: Host-associated > Arthropoda: Insects > Digestive system > Unclassified ... | reverse complement strand
CGAACAGCGCATTGGCGATGGCATAGGGCAGGGCGACGCCGAGTGCGCGGATGTGCGGCGGGAACAGCTCCGCCTTCACGATAGCGTTGATCGACGTGTAGCCCGAGATGATGACGAGGCCGCTCAGCACCAGCGCAAAGGCCGTGCCCTGATCGCGCGTCGCGCCGATGGCGGTGAACAGCGGCACTGTGAGCAAGGTGCCGAGCAGGCCGAAGCCGATCAGCAGCGGACGGCGGCCGATCTTGTCGGAAAGGGCGCCGAACAGCGGCTGCAGGCACATGAAGATGGCCAGCGCCGCGGTCATGATGATCGTCGCCTGCGGACGGGAGAAGTCTGCCGAGTTCACCAGATATTTCTGCATGTAGGTGGTGTAGGCATAGAAGGAGAGGGTGCCGCCGGCGGTCAGCGCGATGACCAGCAGCGCTTCGCCCGGATGCTCGCGGAACAGTGCGAAGGTGCCGGACCGCTTGCCGCTTGCCTTGGCGGCGGCGAAATCGGCGGTTTCCTCGATCTTGCGGCGCAGGATGAAGACGCCGAGCGCCAGCAGCGCGCCGACGAAGAAGGGGATGCGCCAGCCCCACTCCTCCATATCCGTCTCGTTTAGTATCGCCTGCAGCGTGAGCTGCACGCCGAGCGCCGCAAGCTGGCCGCCGATCAGCGTCACATATTGCCAGCTGGAAACGATGCCCCGCCGGTTCTTGCCGGCCATTTCCGAGAGATAGGTCGCGCTCGCGCCATATTCGCCACCCACGCTGAGGCCCTGCAGCAGCCGCGCGACGAGCAGCAGCAGCGGCGCGAGAAGGCCGATCGTTTCGGCGGTCGGCATCAGGCTGATGAGCAGCGAGCCGCCGCCCATCAGGCTCACCGAGAGGGCGAGACCCGCCTTGCGGCCATGATGGTCGGCATAGATGCCCATCAGCCAGGCGCCGATGGGGCGCACTAGGAAGCCGACCGCGAAGATCGCGGCCGTGCTCAGCAATTGCGCGGTCTGATCGCCTTCGGGGAAGAAGCGGCTCGCGAAATAGACGGAGAAGGCGGAATAGACATACCAGTCATACCATTCGACGAAATTGCCGAGCGAGCCGCCGACGATCGATCGCAGGGCCTTGCGCCGCTGGGCGTGGTGCTGGGTGTCGTGCAAGGAGTTCATCCGCTGCTGGAGCCATTGTCGTCCCATAGTGGGGAGCGAAATCGCGGCTTGTCGAGCGCAAAAGGCTTTCGCCGTCCGCGCGCCTGCATTAGCGTGCGCAATCGGGGGAGAGGAGATTGGGATTTATGACCGGTTCGGGTGATCGCGACGCCGTCACGATCAATTATGTCGCCAGCACGCCAGAGCGTCCGCGCTATTACGCCAATGACCACAGCAAGGACACGGTGGTCATCGAGCAGCACGCCATGCCGATGATCGACGGGCGCGCGCACGCGCTGGACCTGGACGGTGCCGGCTTCCAGCTGGTCAGGCATGCAACCGCAGTCACGGACTTTGCCGACAAGGCCAATGCGCCGCTCTACGCCAGGGAAATCGAGGAATTGCTCCTCGGCGTGACGGGCGCGGACGCCGTGATGGTGACCGGCGGCGGCATCCTGCGCTTTTCCGAGCGTTCGGGGAAGGCGGGATCGAGCGACAACAGCCATCCCGCGCGCTTCGCCCATGTCGACGTCAGCGACGAGACGGCACAGGGCTTTTCCCGCCAGCGCTGCCCGGAGGAGAAGGGCGGATATGCCCGTGCCGCGCACTATAATGTGTGGCGCGTGCTCTCGGATGCGCCACAGGACGTGCCGCTCGCGATTTGCGACGCGCGCAGCGTGGTTGGCGCGGAACTCATCAAGGCGGACGCGATCTTCGACAGCCCGGCGGGCGACTGGAGCTTCGAGGGCTATGTGGTCGGCCATGATCCCGCGCATCGCTGGCACTGGTTTCCGGACATGGCGGCGGACGAGGCGATCGTCTTCAAGACGCATGACAGCCGCGCGGATGTCGCGCGCTGCGTGCCGCATGTCGCATTTGACGATCCCGCCTGTCCCGACGACGCACAGCCCCGCGTCAGCGTGGAAATCCGCGCTATCGCTTATTGGTGGCAGTGACGTTAGGGGTTTCGTGGCATGGCTGGCTGAACTATGACTTTGTGCGCGGACCGATCACCAGCTTTTAACCTCGGCACGCTAGCGCAACGGTCCAAACTGAAGAGTTGATATGGCGACTGACGCAACCGTGATTGAACGCAAGCCGCTGGTTCAGACGATCCTGAGCTGGGTGGCGGGCAATGCTGTCCTCTTTGCCGGCGTGCTCGCGGTGATGATCCCGACGCTGCTTCTGGTGGCCAATGAGAGCTGGTCAACCGAGCAGGGCGCTCACGGGCCGATCGTGCTGGCGACGGGCATCTGGCTGCTGCTGCGCGAGTGGAGCAAGGCGCGGCCCTTGTTCGAGAGTCCGCCCGGCTGGCAGGTAGCGGCGATCTTTACCCCGCTGCTCGCCCTCTACTTCATCTCCCGCGTGAGCCACATCGTGGAAACCGAGGGTTTCCTGATGTATGCGCTGATCGTCGCGACCATCTTCAGCTTTGTCGGTCTCAAAGCGATCAAGGCGATGTGGTTTCCGCTCATCTACCTGTTGTTCGTCTTTCCGCCGCCCGAGACGATCGTGGCGGCCGTCACCAATCCGCTCAAGGTCGCGCTTTCGCAGGGCGCAGTGGGTATGCTTTATGCCATCGGCTATCCGATCGCGGCGGAAGGCGTCACCATCCAGGTCGGCCAGTATCAGCTTCTGGTGGCGGATGCCTGTGCGGGCCTTAACTCGCTTATCTCTCTGTCGGCGATTGGGCTCTTCTACATCTACCTGCGGCATCACGCGCATGTGCGCTATTCGATGCTGATGTTCCTGGCGATCATCCCGGTCGCGATCTTCGCGAACCTGGTTCGCATTCTCATTCTCGTTCTGTTGACCTATCATGCGGGCGAGGCGGCAGCGCAGGGGTTCCTGCATGACTTTGCGGGCATGACGATGTTCATGACGGCGCTGATCACGATCTTTGCGATCGACCATGTGCTGGGGCTGCTTTGGCCGGGCCTCAAGGGCAGTGGCGAGCAGCCGAAACCGCCAAGCGCGGCAGCTGCCTAGCAGGCGCACGCAAGGGGACAGGCGGGGCCGCGGCCCGCCCAGCCCGGTTCAATCAAATCGATCAGGCGATGCCGGCGACGACGCGGCGCGCGTGCGGATTGGAATGCGCGATCATGTCGCTCATGAAGCCCGACATCTGCTGCACGGACTGTTCCCCGTTCGGGTTGATGACCGACAGGCGCATGAGCAGGCCGTCGGCGAGATAGCCTTCGAGATTGGCCTTGGTCATGGCGACCCGCTGGCCGGCCCAGCTCTGCGGGAAATCCTCGCCGATGCGCGTCCAGAATATGATATTCTCGTGCCGGGTGCCCAGTGTCGCGAGCACGTTGCGAGCGGGAATGAACGCTCCCTTGCCCACGTCCAGGTCCAGCGGCAGGCTCTTTTCGATCGTGAAACCCGATGCGTAATAGCAGAATTCCGGCCGGTGGAGCTGCACGTTGTTGAGCTGCTCGCTATTGTAGGCCGCGAGGAACATCACCGCGACACCCTGGCTGTTCACATAGGTGCGCGTGAGGATATGCTGATACATGCGGTTGGCGAGGTCACTCTCCGGTGGAAGGACCAGCTCGCTGACCGGCAGGGTGCGCCAGTCGCCGAATTCCTTGGGGAAGAGTCCCTCAAACTGCTTCTCGGTGAGATCGGGATAGCGCCGCTTGGGCGTACGCGCGAAGGCAAGGCCGCCGACGGCCAGCATGGCGCCGCCCATCAGCAGATGGCGGCGCGAGACGCCGCGTGCAGTCGCAGGTCCTTCGGTCGGGCTTTCGCCACCGGGAATGATCTTGCCTTCAACCGACACGGCAACCTCTCTCTTAGAGCTGGCCCTGATTTAGCAGCAAATCGAGCCCCGCAAAACTGCCAATCTCGCTAAAGGGAAAACCCTGCCAAGCTGTTAGCGTCCATGATCGGCACAGGAGGGCGATCAGGGCGCGACCAAAGCCTGATAGACCAGCGGCCGCACCAGCCCGGAGCCGTCATAGCCGAAGGGACCGGCCTTCTCGAAATTCTGGATGAGGCCGACGAACACGACGTGGTTGGTCGGATCGGCCCAGAACCAGGTGCCTGCCGCGCCTTCCCAGCTCATCGTGTTCTTGCCCTCGATGCGGCCGGCCAGCGGCGGGTCGTTGACGGTGGTGACGCCCATACCCCAGCCGAGGCCCTTGTTGAACCTGGGATACGGATTGCCCTGCGCGATCACATCGTCCGGCACGACATTGGCGGCCATCAGTTCGACGGTTGCGGGCGAGAGCAGGCGGACCTTGCCGAGCGCGCCCTTGTTGGCGAGCATCTCGGCGAAGCGGGCATAATCGTCCACCGTCGAGAGCAGGCCGCCGCCGCCGGATTCGATCGCGGGCGGGGTGCTGTAGTCGGAGAGGGCGCGGCCCATCAGCGTGCCGCCGGGGACCAGCTTGCCGCTCTTGTCGTGCGAATAGAGCGAGGCGAGGCGGCCATATTTCTCGGCCGGCACATAGAAGCCGGTGTCGACCATGCCGAGCGGCTCGTAGATGCGGGTGCGGAAGAACTCGCCAAGCTTCTGGCCGGAGAGCTTCTCGATGATGTGGCCCTGGATGTCGACCGCGACGCTGTAGCGCCAGCCGGTGCCGGGCTGGAACAGCAGCGGCGCACCGGCCAACCGCTCGACCATGCCCTGCAGATTTGCCGCTCCCATCGGGTTCTGCGCCTTATAGGCGTTGTTGGCCGGATCGTCGCCGAAACCATAAGCGAAGCCGGCGGTATGGCTCATCAGTTCGCGCATTGTCGGCGGGCGCTTCATCGGCTCGAGGATCAGCTTGCCGTCCTTGTCGACGCCGGCCGCGACCTGGAGCTTGGAGAACTCGGGAATGAAGCGCGTGATCGGGTCATCCAGCGACCATTTGCCCTCCTCGTAGAGGATCATCATCGCGACGGCGGTGACCACCTTGGTCATCGAGAAGATGCGGAAGATGGTGTCGCGGCTCATCGCTCGGCCGGGCGCGGCGTCGCCGTAGCTGCGGAACGAGACGACCTTGCCGTTGCGCGCCAGCAGCGTGATCATGCCGCCGACCTGCTGATCGGCAACCGCACGGGCCATCGCGTCGTCGAGTTTGCGCAGGCGCTCGGATGCGAAGCCCTGCGATTCGGGCGTGGCGGCGGGCAGGGGGACCACTTTCTGCGCATCTGCCGAGGCTGCGGACGCCGCAAGCGCGCCCACGGCAAACAGTTTCCGCCAGTTCATGAGCGTTTCCCCCTCCCGTTGCGGGCCGTTTGGCCGTCGCGGAGCAAGAGATTGGGAATGGTGGACTTTGTCAAGCTGGCGAACACGATCGCAGCGGGATGAAAACGGGAGGCTTTCACCAGGTCGTACCCCCTTAGAGTTGGATCAACGCGTCGTCGGGGGTGTTTGGCTGGGACGATGTGGCGCTCGGAAGGTCACACTAAGGTCACACTATCGCGCATGTTCTCCCAGCCCTGCGGGGCGGCCGCTGCGCGGCGGATTACGGGCGACGAGGGGATGCGAAGCGGCATGCGACCGGGCTGCCATGCAGGCTGGCCTGTAGGACAGAGGAATATGCGTTGAGGGCGGCTGTGGTCCGGCGGTGCGGGGCGTGTCGGTTTTCAGAACCTCCCTTCGCCGCTTGATTGGCGCGGCTTGGGGCGGCTTCGTCGTCCTATCCGGACAATGCGCTTACCAGCCCGCGACCTAACGCATCTGGAGCGCAGCCGCGCGAAGAGAGGCCGGTGAGTCGCGGCCGAATGGCGCGGGACGCTAGGGGCGGGGCGCGGGAGCGGGAATACGCAAAAGAGCGTATCAACAGCGTCGCTCCGGAGACCGATCATCGAGCTGCAACGAAGACGCCGATGCGCGCGAAGAAGGAGCGAGTCGAGCCTGATCCGGGCCTCGCTCCTTCCTCCGGGCTTTCTAACGGCGCCGCGCTACCTCGGGGGTATAGATAATGACGGACAAACCCGTCCATTCGATGAGCAAACGCGACCTGCTGGGCCTGGTCGGCGCGTCGGCCGGCGCCTCGGCCATGTACATGATGATGAACAGCCTGGGGCAGGCGCGCGCCTCCACCTTCAAGGGGCCGGTGAAGCTGGACGGCGACGCGAAGGGGAAGAGCGTGCTGATCCTCGGCGCGGGCCTGGCGGGCCTCGTCGCCGCGCTGGAACTGACCCGCGCGGGCTACAAGGTGCAGGTGCTCGAATATCAGGACCGGCTCGGCGGGCGCAGCTGGAGCCTGCGCGGCGGCGACAGCTTCACCGAGCTTGGCGGGGCAAGCCAGTCCTGCGGCTTCGCCTCCGGCAACTACATCAATCCCGGTCCGTGGCGCATTCCCTACCATCATCATGGCGTGATCCATTATTGTCACGAACTGGGCGTCGGGCTGGAGCCGTTCACGCAGCTCAATTTCAACGCCTATGTCCACTCGACCAAGGCGTTCGGCGGAAAGCCGCAGCGCTATCGCCACATCCAGGCGGACCTTTACGGGCATGTCGGCGAACTGCTGGCCAAGGCCGTGAACAAGAACGCGCTGGACGATATGGTGACGAAGGAGGATCGCGAGATCCTGCTGCAGGCGCTGCGCGGCCTCGGCGCGCTCGACAAGAACTACCGCTATGTGGCGGGTGAGGCATCCAGCGACCGGCGCGGCTGGACCAAGCAGCCGGGCGGCGGCCTCAGCGCGGAACCGATCCCCTCCGATCCGATGTCGCTGAGCACGGTGCTGCAATCCGGCCTGTGGCGCGCGATCGCCAGCAACCTCAGCTTCGATCATCAATATGCGATCTTCCAGCCGGTCGGCGGCATGGACATGATCCCCAAGGCCTTCGAGCGCGAAGTCGGCAATCTGGTGCGGCGGGGCAGCCGGGTCACGGCGATCAGGCAGGACGCGAAGGGCGTCACTGCAGACTATCTCGACGTCAAGACCGGCCAGAAGTTGCAGGCCAAGGCCGATTTTTGCCTCTGCACCATCCCGCTCTCCATCCTTGCCCAGATCGAGATGAACGTGGGCGCGGACATGGCCAATGCGATCAAGGCGGTGCCCTATCGTCCGAGCGTCAAGGTCGGCCTCGAGTTCAAGCGGCGCTTCTGGGAACAGGACGAGCAGATCTACGGCGGCATCACGTCGACCGACCTGCCGATCGCGCAGATCAGCTATCCCAGCACCAGCTACGGCTCGCAGGGGCCGGGGGTGCTGCTGGCGGCCTATAGCGGCGGGGCGTTCGCCTATGAATATACCACGCTGACTCCGGAGGAGCGGGTTGCCCGCACCGTCGAGTGGGGCGCGCAGATCCACCCGCAATATAAGGAGGAGTTCATGAACGGCGTGGCGGTCGGCTGGCACCGCGTGCCGTGGACGCAGGGCTGCTTCGGCATGTGGAGCGAGGAGAGCCGCGCCACCCATTACAAGAATCTCTGCGCCATCGACGGCCGCATCGCGCTGGCCGGCGAGCATGCCTCCTACATCGGCGGCTGGCAGGAAGGCGCCGTCACCTCCTCGCTCGATGCCATCGGGCGGCTCCATCAACGCGCACTGGCGATCTGACCCCCATGACCAAGACCATCCTCACGCTGGCGCTTGCCGCCACCGCCGCGCTCGGCGCCATGACCGCCGCTACCGCGCAGGACGCCGCTCCCCGCACGCCGACCGGCCCCGCCGCCAGCCAGGCGGGCGACATGGACGGCGCCTTCATCCTCAACAACCGGTTCAGCGAACCCGACGGCGCCAAGCTCTACAAGCGCGTCTGCGCGAGCTGCCACATGCCCAATGGCGAGGGCGCCAAGGGCGCGGGCTTCTACCCGGCGCTTGCGAAGAACCCCAATCTCGCGGCCGGGGGCTATCCCATGCTGGTCATCATGAAAGGCATGAACGGCATGCCACCGCTCGGCGAGATGATGACCGACAAACAGGTCGCCGACGTCGTCAACTATGTGCGCACCCATTTCGGCAACAGCTACAAGGATGCGGTGACGGCGGAGGAGGTGAAGATGATGCGCTGAGGCGGCCACGACGGCGTGGGGAAGATCGCGCCAGTCAGATCTGCGGTCTGGAAGGATGTGTGTTCCTGTGAAGGCAGGAGCCTAGGGCGGCGGCAGCAGTCGGTTGGGCCCTGGGCTCCTGCCTTCGCAGGAGCACTGCTTTGGTCGGGAAAGGGGGCTTCCGGCCGAACCCTCAGCGCAGCCTGGCGATCGAGAGGCCGTCGGCCTTGGCCCGGTCCTTGACCGATTCCTCGCTGCGGGTCATCGCCTTGGCGATCGCCTTGAGCGCCATGCCCTTCTTGGCGAGCGTGTGCAGCTTCTGGATTTCGGCCGCCGTCCATGGCTGCCGATGGCGTTCGAATTTCTCGCTCATGCCTGGCTCCTTGCGAGCGTTGCGCGCTTCAGCCGCACCAGTGCTTCGTCGAGCGCGGAGAGGAAGCGGGACCGGTCGGTCTTGCTGAAGGGGGCCGGGCCGCCGATCACGTCGCCACCCGCGCGCAGATCGGCCATGATCGCGCGCGTGGCGATGGCGCCGCCGATGGAGGCGCTGGTGAACGGCTTGCCTGTCGGCGCGATCACGGTGGCGCCGGCCTTGAGGCAGCGATCCGCGAGCAGGATATCGGCGGTAATGCAGATCGCCTGCGCATCGGCCCGCTCCGCGATCCAGTCATCGGCGGCATCGAAGCCGTCCGATACGACCATGCGCTCGATCAGCGGATGGGCCGGGATGCGGATCGGGCTGTTGCTGACGACGACGACGCCCACCTCGTGACGGAAGGCGACCTTGTAGATCTCTTCCTTCACCGGACAGGCATCGGCATCGACCAGGATGCGGATCATCTGGCCGCCTTGCCGGGCTTCTTGTGCCAGTTGCCCTTCTTGCCGCCGGCCGGCTTGCCCGGACCCTTGGGACCGCCGGCAGGCTTGCCGTGGTCAGGTCGGCCGGTATGGGCGCGGTAGGGCTTGGGCGCGTGGACGGGCCGGGCATTGTCGCGGCGATGGCGACGGGCTTCGTCACGCGGCTTGCCGTCGACCGGCTCGATGTCGACCCCATCTTCCTCATTGGCGGTGCGGCGCACCGCATCGAGGAAGCGGGCGGCGAGATGGCCGGGCACCTCGAACAGCGTCTCATGCGCGGCGATGCGGATCGCGCCGATCTCCGTGCGGCTGACATGGCCGCGACGGCAGAGCAGCGGCAGGATCCAGCGCGGATCGGCATTCTGGTTGCGGCCGACATTCATGCGGAACCAGGCGCTTCCCTCAAAGCCGGGGCGCGGGCCGCGCTGCTCCTGCGGCGTGTCGCTGGCGAGCAGGTCCTCCGGCTCGGGCAGGCGGGCGCGATAGGTGCGCACGAGCGCGGCGGCGAGATGCTCCGGGCTGCGCTCGGCCAGCAGGCGGTGGGCAATCGCCTGGTCCTGCTCGTCGAACTCGATCGGGGCGAGGAGTGCCGCCAGCAGGCGCTCGCTGTCGGCGCGGCGGATGTCGTCGGCGGAAGGGGCAGGCACCCACTCGGCAGGGATGCGCGCACCGCGCAGCATGCCTTCGACGCGACGGCGGCGCTGATAAGGCACGATGAGCACGGCGGTGCCCTTCTTGCCCGCGCGGCCGGTGCGGCCGGAGCGGTGCTGAAGCGTCTCGGCATCGCGCGGGATCTCGACATGGACGACGAGGCTGAGGCTCGGCAGGTCGATGCCGCGCGCGGCCACGTCCGTCGCCACGCAGACCCGCGCACGCTGGTCGCGCAGGGCCTGGAGCGCGGAGTTGCGCTCGTTCTGGCTGTGCTCGCCCGAGAGCGCCACGGCGGCGAAACCGCGCTCGATCAGGCTGGCGTGGAGATGGCGGACATTATCGCGCGTGGCGCAGAACAGGATCGCCGTCTCCGCCTCGTGGAAGCGCAGCAGGTTGACCACCGCGTTCTCGATGTCGGCCGGGGCGACGGCCATCGCCTGATAGCTGATGTCGCCATGGCCGCGATCTTCGCTTGCAGTCGAGATGCGCAGCGCGTCGCGCTGGTAGCGGCGGGCGAGCGAGACGATCGGCGCCGGCATGGTCGCCGAGAACAGCAGGGTGCGGCGCTCGGAGGGCGTGGCGTCGAGGATTTCCTCGAGATCCTCGCGGAAGCCCATGTCGAGCATCTCGTCCGCCTCGTCGAGCACGATGGCCCGCAGCGCCGAGAGGTCGAGCGCGCCGCGCTCGAGATGGTCGCGCAGGCGGCCGGGCGTGCCGACCACGATCTGCGCGCCATAACCGAGCGCGCGGCGCTCCTTGGCGGCGTCCATGCCGCCCACGCAGGTCGCGATGCGCGCGCCGGTCTTGCCATAGAGCCAGATGAGCTCGCGGCTCACCTGCAGCGCCAGTTCGCGCGTCGGCGCGATGATGAGCGCGAGCGGCGTCGCCGGCGGGGGCATGCGGCCATCCGGCCCGAGCAGGTCGGCGGCAATGGCGAGGCCGAAGGCGACGGTCTTGCCCGAGCCGGTCTGCGCCGAGACGATCAGGTCGCGGCCATGGGCCTCGGCTTCGAGCACTGCGGCCTGAACCGGCGTGGGGGCGGCATAACCGCGTTCGGACAAGGCATCGCCGAGAATGGGCGGAAGTTCGGAAAAGGGCATGAATCTCGCAAATTTTCTTGGCCGCTGGGGCGGCAGGGGGGACATCAAGGCAAGTTCGCGGCCTGATATCGGGATCGATGCCATCGCAAACAATGATGCCCATGGCGGGCCATCAAGGCGATGCGCTCGCGCGCCCCATACAGACATTGCACGCATTTGGCTCGCGCGATTTTTGTGCAACTGCAAAATATCCGACAGCCGACGGCGCAATTCACCAGACATGGACCGACGCCAGCTTGCCTTTCACGCGGCCTTTCGCTAAGGCGCGCCGGTCCGAAAGGCGGTGTTCCGCTGGTTGGGCGCCCTGACATCCTGGATCACGCTGTCCAAGGATAGACGCTGGTTGGCGAGGTTTCGCCCACCGGCGTGTTTGTCGTTTCGGGTTTCCGGGCTTGGTTTTCCGCGGTTTCTGGCCGCATCGAGGTGTGTGAATGTTCGACAGTCTGAGCGATCGTCTTGGCGGTGTGTTCGACAAGCTGCGGGGGCGCGGTGCGCTGACCGAGGCGGACGTGCGCGCGGCGATGCGCGAGGTCCGAATCGCGCTGCTCGAGGCCGACGTGGCGCTGCCGGTCGTCCGCGAGTTCGTCGACAAGGCGACCGAGAAGGCCGTCGGCAGCGACGTGCTGCGCTCGATCACGCCCGGACAGATGGTCGTCAAGATCGTCTCGGACGCGCTGACCGAGACGCTGGGCGCCGATACGAGCGAACTGCTGATCGAGGTGACGCCGCCCGCGGTGATCATGATGGTCGGTCTGCAGGGCTCCGGCAAGACGACCACCACGGCGAAGCTCGCCAAGCGGCTCAAGGAAAAAGAGCGCAAGAAGGTGCTGATGGCGTCGCTCGACGTCAATCGCCCGGCGGCGCAGGAGCAGCTGGCCGTGCTCGGCACGCAGACCGACGTGGCGACACTGCCGATCGTGGCGGGCCAGCAGCCGGTCGACATTGCCCGGCGCGCGCTGCAGGCGGCGAAGCTGCAGGGCTTCGATGTGCTGATGCTCGACACTGCCGGTCGCCTGCATGTCGACCAGGCGCTGATGGACGAGATGAAGGCGGTGGCGGACGTCGCCAATCCGGCCGAAATCCTGCTCGTCGTCGACAGCCTGACCGGCCAGGACGCGGTCAACGTCGCCAAGAGCTTCACCGAGCAGGTGCCGCTGACCGGCGTGGTGCTGACCCGCATGGACGGCGATGCCCGCGGCGGCGCGGCGCTCTCGATGCGCGCGGTGACGGGGCAGCCGATCAAGTTCGCGGGCACCGGCGAGAAGCTGGACGCGATCGAGCCGTTCCACCCGGCGCGCGTGGCGCAGCGCATCCTCGGCATGGGCGACGTCGTCTCCCTCGTCGAGCGTGCCGCCGAGACGATCCAGGCCGAGGAAGCCGACAAGATCGCCAAGCGCATGGCGGCGGGCAAGTTCGACCTCAACGACCTGCGCTCGCAGCTCGGGCAGATGCAGCGCATGGGCGGCCTCGGCATGCTCGCGGGCATGATCCCCGGTCTCAAGAAGGCGCAGAGCCAGATGGCCGCGGCCGGCGTCAACGACAAGACGCTGATCCATCTGGATGCGCTGATCGGCTCGATGACGCCCAAGGAGCGTGAGCGCCCCGAATTGCTCAATGCCAAGCGCAAGATCCGCGTCGCCAAGGGCGCGGGCCTGCAGGTGCAGGACGTCAACCGTCTCCTGAAGATGCACAAGGAGATGGAGACGGCCATGAAGAAGATCAAGAAAATGGGCGGTCTTAAGGGCCTGGCCAAGATGTTCACCGGCGGCGGTGGCGGTGGTCTCGGCGGCCTGATGGGCGGCGGCGGGGCAGGTGGCCCGGCCGGCGATCTCAGCGGCCTCAAGGGGCTGCCCGGTCTGCCGGACATGCCCAATCTGCCGCCCGGCTTCCAAAATTTCCTCAAGAAATAATCTCGAATAACGCTTTCAACTAATTGAATATATTAAGAAAGGTAAGGTAATTTAACATGGCAACCAGCATTCGCCTGTCGCGCGGTGGCTCCAAGAAGCGCCCCTATTACCGGATCGTCGTGACCGACAGCCGCGCGCCCCGCGACGGCCGCTTCATCGAGCGCATCGGCAGCTATAACCCGCTGCTCGCCAAGACCGACGAGAAGCGCGTGATCATCGACGTCGAGCGCGCCAAGCACTGGGTCAGCGTCGGCGCCCAGCCGACCGACCGCGTGGCCCGCTTCCTCGACGCCGCCGGCGTCAAGGAGCGCGCGGCGCGCAACAACCCGAACAAGGCTGAGCCGGGCCAGAAGGCCAAGGACCGCGCCGAGGACAAGGCTGCAAAGATCGCCGAGGCCGCCGAGGCCGAAGCCGCCGCCAAGGCTGCCGCCGAGGAAGCCGCCAAGGCTCCGGCCGTGGAAGAGGCTCCGGCCGAGGAAGCCGCTGCCGAAGCGCCGGCTGCTGAGGAAGCTGCTGCCGAGGAGGCTCCCGCAGCCGAGGCCAGCGAAGAGCAGGCCGAGGGCTGAGGCTCTTGCCGCGCCCCTCCCTTTTGGGGGAGGGGCTTGCGGTGCGCCAGACCATGTCCGCACACAGCGATCGCCCCGTCGTTCTGGCCGCCGTCATCGGCGCGCATGGCGTGACGGGCGAGGTGCGCCTGAAGCTATTCGGCGAGGGGCCTGACGGTCTCAAACGCTACAAGAACTTCCAGGCCGGCGCGCGGACGCTGACGCTGAAGACCGTGCGCGACGGCCCCAATGGCGCCGTCGCCCGCTTTGCCGAAGTGACCGACCGCAACGCTGCCGAGGCGCTGCGCGGCACGGAACTCACCGTCCCGCGCTCGGCGCTGCCGCCGCTCGAAGAGGGCGAATATTATCATTTCGACCTGATCGGCCTGCCTTGCGTGACGGGCGCGGACGCGGCGATCGGCACGGTCGTCGCGGTCGAGAATTTCGGCGCGGGCGACGTCATCGAGATCGAGAAACCGGGCGGCAAGCGCTTCATGGTGCCGATCCACGTCGTCCAGATCGAGCCCGAGCGCGCGATCGTGGACGCGGCTTTCGTGGAATGACCTTCGCCGCGCAGATCCTGACGCTTTATCCCGAGATGTTCCCCGGCCCGCTGGGGATCAGTCTTGCCGGGCGCGCGCTCGCCGAGCGGAAGTGGTGCTGCGATCCGATCCAGATCCGCGATTTCGCGACGGACAAGCACAAGAGCGTGGACGACACGCCGGCCGGGGGCGGGGCGGGCATGGTGCTGCGCGCCGATGTGCTGGCGCGGGCGGTGGACTTCGCGGCGGAGCAAATGGCGGAAAAGCTGGAGGCTTCGGGGCAGGCCGGGGCAGCGCCAATCCTCGCCATGACGCCGCGCGGCGCGCCGATCACCCAAGCGCGCATCCGGGAGATTGCGGCCGGTCCCGGTGTAACCATTCTCTGCGGGCGGTTCGAGGGCTTTGACGAGCGGCTGTTTGAGGGACGGGCGATCGAGCAGGTCTCGATGAGCGATATCATCCTCTCGGGCGGAGAAATCGGCGCTTTCATGCTGCTTGACGCTTGCATTCGGCTCCTTCCCGGCGTAATGGGCGCGGCTTCAAGCGGGGTCGAGGAGTCGTTCGAGAGCGGTCTCCTGGAATATCCCCACTATACCCGACCTGCTGAGTGGGAAGGGCGTATGATCCCCGAAGTGTTGCGATCGGGGGATCATGCGAAGATCGCGGCATGGCGGAAACGCCAGGCGGAAGACGATACACGGCTACGCAGGCCAGACCTCTGGGAGCGCTACAGGAGCGCTCGGGACTGACCTGCCTCTGGTGCGCGACGACAGACGAAGGAAGACAGGACAAATGAACCTGCTGCAGACCATCGAGGCGGAAAACATCGCCGCCATCTCCAAGGACATTCCGGACTTCCGTCCGGGCGACACGCTGCGCATCGGCGTGAAGGTCGTCGAAGGCGACCGCACCCGCGTCCAGAACTTCGAGGGCGTGTGCATTGCGCGCTCGAACAAGGGCATGGGCTCCAACTTCACCGTGCGCAAGATCAGCTTCGGTGAGGGCGTCGAGCGCGTGTTTCCGCTCTATTCGCCGAACGTCGAGAGCATCACGGTCGTCCGCAAGGGCGTCGTGCGTCGCGCCAAGCTCTATTATCTGCGCGGCCGCACCGGCAAGCGCGCTCGCATCGCCGAGCGTCGCGACACGCGCGACGAGGGCTGATCGGCAACGTTACAGGACCGTTATAAAACGGTTGCAAAGGGGCGGCGCGGGCAACTGCGCCGCCCCTTTCCGCTTGCGCGGGGTGTCGGGGCTAATAATAAGAGCGCTCAACATTGCCACATGGAGAGGGTGCGCCGTGCGGAACAGACTATCTGGTGCAGCAGCAGCGCTGCTGCTGCTGAGCGCGTGCGGCGGTCCGAAGGATGGGACGCCGGGTGGCGCTTCCTATGCCACTGAAGAGAGCAACCTCACCTTCATGGAGGACGTGCCGGCGGACCAGCTGCCGCCCGACACGCTCAATATGCCGCTCAAGGAAGTGATGGCGCACGTCTTCCAGTTTTCCGGCACGAACATCTGGAAGTGGCAGGGCTATATCAGCGACGAGAAGGGTGAGCGCTCGCTGTTCCCCAAGAACGACGAGGAATGGGAAGAGGCGGAAAGCGCCGGACTGACGCTGGCCGAACTCACCAACATCCTGCTGCTGCCCGGCCGCCGGGTCGACGATCCGCGCTGGGCGAAGGCTGTGGCAGACGTGCGCGCCGTTGCGTTGCGCGCGGCCAAGGCGGCCGAGACCAAGGACGAGGAGGCCTTCTTCCAGGCCGGCGGAGAGCTGGATACGGCCTGCGAGAGCTGCCACCTCAATTTCGCGCCGTGGAGTGCCAAGCCCCATACGCTGCAGGCTGCGGGCAAGACGCCGCCGGTGGCGAACAAGGCCGCGCAGTAGGGCCGCTGCCTCCGGAGAAGCGCGCGGTGGCACTCTGACGGCGCCGCCGCTTCCGCTTGCGGGCAAAGCGACTTTGCCTCGCGCCGCGAATTGCGTTATCGGCGCGCGCTCAGCCCTCGAATTTTTCCGGAGAACTCCCGTGGGATATCGTGTCGTCGTCGTAGGCGCCACCGGCAATGTCGGTCGCGAAATGCTCAATATCCTGGCCGAGCGGGAGTTCCCGATCGACGAGTTGGCGGTGGTCGCCTCCTCGCGCTCGACCGGCGACGAGATCGAATTCGGCGAGACCGGCAAGATGCTCAAGGTCAAGAATCTGGAGCATTTCGATCCCAAAGGCTGGGACATGGCGCTGTTCGCCGTGGGCTCGGAAGCGACCAAGCTCTATGCGCCGAAATTCGCGGCTGCCGGCTGCACGGTCATCGACAACAGTTCGCTCTACCGCATGGACCCGGACGTGCCGCTGATCGTGCCCGAGGTGAACCCCGACGCGATCGACGGCTACAAGAAGAGGAACATCATCGCGAACCCGAACTGCTCGACCGCGCAGATGGTGGTGGCGTTGAAGCCCCTGCATGACGCCGCGACGATCAAGCGCGTGGTGGTGGCGACCTATCAGTCCGTCTCCGGCGCGGGCAAGGACGGCATGGACGAGCTGTTCGAGCAGAGCCGCAACATCTTCGTCGGCGATCCGGCCGAACCCAAGAAGTTCACCAAGCAGATCGCTTTCAACGTCATCCCGCACATTGACGTCTTCCTGGACGACGGCTCGACCAAGGAAGAGTGGAAGATGGTGGTCGAGACCAAGAAGATCCTCGATCCGAAGATCAAGGTGACGGCGACCTGCGTGCGCGTGCCGGTGTTCGTCGGCCACAGCGAGGCCATCAACATCGAATTCGTGGACGAGATCAGCGCGAAGAAGGCGCAGTCGATCCTGCGCGAGGCGCCGGGCGTGATGCTCGTCGACAAGCATGAGGACGGCGGATACGTGACGCCGATCGAGTGCGTTGGCGAATATGCCACCTATGTGAGCCGCGTGCGCGAGGACAGCACGGTCGAGAATGGCCTGTCGCTGTGGTGCGTCTCGGACAATCTGCGCAAAGGTGCCGCGCTCAATGCGGTGCAGATCGCGGAACTGCTCGGCCGGCGGCATCTCAAGAAGGGCTGAGGCGGCGCGGCAATTCCGTCTTCCCTGAGGCGTCGATCCCCGGCTACGAGGAACGGCGAAGGGAAGGGCGAGGCATGACCGGAGATCGAATGGGGGGCGCGCTGCCGCGCGTGCAGTGGGCGCTGCTCGGCAGCCTGCTGCTCGCGGTGGGCCTTGCGAATATCGACCAGCCATATCCGGAACTCGCGCCGCTCCAGCATGCACCGACGGTGCTGCTGTGCCTCGCCGCGCCCTGGCTGCTGCGGCGCTGGCCGCTCTCCACCGCGAGCGTCGCGATGCTCTGGCTGTTCCTGATGCTGCACACGCTGGGTGGGCGCTACATCTACAGCAATGTGCCCTATGAGGGCTGGCTGGCGGCGGTGGGCGGCGAGGCGCTGGACGGGCTGCTCGGCAGTGCCCGCAACGGCTATGATCGCATGGTCCACTTCCTGTTCGGGCTGCTCTTCACGCCGGTCTTCGCCGAGGTTGCCCGCCGTCATGGCGGTGTCGGTCCCCGCGCGGCCTGGCTGCTCGGCTTCGCGCTCGTCGGCCTCGGCAGTGCGCTTTACGAGGTCTTCGAATGGCTGCTGACGGTGGTGGCCGCCGGCGAGACCGCAGACTATTATAATGGCCAGCAGGGCGACATCTGGGACCCGCAGAAGGACATGGGGCTGGCCCAGTCCGGTAGCCTGATTGCGTGGATTGCCGGCGGACGCTCGAGGCGCGGCGCATGACGTGGCGCAACACCTGACATGATAAGGCGGGCAAACCGGTCTCCCGGTGCCCGCCTTATCAGATTTGCGACAGAATGCCTCCCCGGTTCAGCCGAAGCTGAGGGCGACTTTCCGGCGCGTGCGCATGGCGAAACCGGCGAGCGCGAAGCCGCCGATCATCATCGCCCAGCTTGCAGGCTCCGGCACCGCGCCAGGCACTTCGCGCGCGAGCCGCTCGACGCCGACCGTGAGGCCGTGCCACCCTTCGGTGGTGTCGGTGAAGCTGAGCGTTGAGAAGGTGCCCGGGAAGAAGAGGATGCCGTGCGGCTCACCCTGGCCGACGAAATTGCTCGCACCGGAATTGAACGAACCATCACCCCAGAAACCCTGGCCTTCGCTAATCTTGGTGAAGGGCTGATCGAACGTGACGACATTGCCGTTCCAGCTGACGAGCGCGATGTAGAGGCCGGAAATGGCCTCGCCAAAGTCGATCGTCTTGATGCTGCCGGCGCCGAGCGCGATGATGTCGGTGTCTGGCGGAGCGTTGGTGACGACGCCGCTCGTAAAGGGCTTGCGAGCCGGGTTTGGCTCGACCCAGTAGTTGGTCCCCGCACCGTTGGTCTGCACGAACTGGAAGCCCACGGGGCTGGTGAAGGTGATGCTGATCGGGGTGGTCGTCGCGAGCGTGCCGCTGACAGTGGTGCTCGTGCTGGAGGTCCAGTCCGCCCAGATCACGTCGACGGCATGACCGGGTACGCTGAACGCGAACACAGCCGCCGCCATGGCGAGTTTGATTTTCATATTGGCCTCCCACAAGGCATGACGCTGCACATGCAGCAAATGCAGCTGTTAACCATTTTTTTGCAATCGTCAACGGCGGAGGTCGGGGATTTCCCCCATGTCGACGGGCCGTGCGGCGCTAGCGCTATTCTGCCATGACCGGTGCGGGTTCGTCGGCGCCGCCCGGCGGTCGCGGCTTGGGCTTGCGCAGCAGGAAGGCCGCGGGGATGCCGAGGACGCAGGCCCAGGTCATGATGTAGAAGTCGTCGAGATAGGCGATCATCGCCGCCTGCCGGTTCACCAACCCGTCGACCATCGAGAGGATGGCGCCGCCATATTCGCCGAAGCGAGAGAGCTGGGCGGGATCGACCGGCAGATTGTTGGGGCTGACATGCTGGGCCAGGTCCGCATGCGAGATCTGGCTGTTCCGCGCCATCAGGGCGACAACGATGGCGATACCGATCGACGAGCCGATGTTGCGCGTGAGGTTCAGCACAGCCGCGCCCTCGGTGCGCGAGGTCGGCGGGAGCGTGCCGAACGCGAGCATCTGGAGCGGCACGAAGACCAGCCCGATGCCGAGGCCCTGAAGCAGGCCGGTGACGATGAAGGGCGAGAATCCCTGCTCAAGGGACCAGCCGGTCATCATCCATAGGGAGAGCGAGGAGAGCACGAAGCCGCCCGCCACCATGAAGCGCGGATCGACCCGGCCGACGATCTTGCCGGAGATGAACATGGTGATGAGCACGCCCACGCCGCGCGAGGCGAGGATCTCGCCGGTGTCGACCACGGAATAGCCGAACAGCCCTTCCAGCAGGGAGGGGAGCAGCGCCATGGCGGCGAACATCACCATGCCGATGACGAACATGAACACCGAGGCGCTGATGAAGTTGCGGTCGGCGAACAGCTCTGGCGCGAACAGCGGCTTCCTGGCGGTGGCGGTGTGCACCATGAATACCCACAGGCCGCAGAGCGCGACGGCACCCTCGATCCAGATCTCGGTCGACGAGAACCAGTCGGCATGCTGGCCGCGATCGAGCATGAGCTGGAGGCCGGAGAGGCCCACGGCCAGCATCGCGAAGCCGAAAATGTCGAAATCGCGGCTCTTCAGCTCCTTCTCGGGCAGCAGCGCGATGAGCCCCGCCAGACAGACGATCCCGACCGGCACGTTGACGAAGAAGCACCAGCGCCAGTCGATCCACTCGGTGAGATAGCCGCCGACGATCGGTCCCATGATCGGGCCGACCATGACGCCCATACCATAGACGGACATGGCCTTGGCCTGCTCGGAGCGCTTGTTGATGTCGAGCATCAGCGTCTGGGCGAGCGGCCCCAGGAAGGCGCCGCCGACGCCTTGAAGCGTGCGGAAGATCACCATTTCGGTGATGTTCTGCGCGATGCCGCACAGCACCGATGCGATGGTGAAGGTGGCGACGGAAAAGACGAACAGCTTCTTGGCGCCGATCCGGTCCGCCAGCCAGCCGGTGATGGGAATGGCGACGGCGGAGGCGAGGATATAGCTCGTCAGAACCCAGCTGATCGTCTCCGGAGAGGCGCTCAGCGAGGCGGACATGTGCGGCAGCGCGACGTTGACGATAGTGGTGTCGAGCACCTGCATGACCATGGCGGCCATGATCGCCATGGTTGTCAGTCCCTTGTAGCGGACTGGCAGGTGCGCGTGGTCTCCGGTGGGCGCCATCGGCCTAGCGGTCCGTCTGATCCCGGTCTCTGATGTCGACGACCACCTTGGCGCTGAGGCCAGCGATCATCGGCCGGTCGGTCTTGCCGTCGATGGCGATGCGAACGGGCACGCGCTGCGTCACCTTCACCCAGTTGCCGTTGGCGTTCTGGGCGGGGAGGACGGAGAATTCCGATCCCGTGCCGGCGCCGATGCTCTCGACATGGCCCTTGATGGGCGCGCCCGAATAGGCATCGAGCTTGATCGTCGCGAACTGGCCGGGACGCATGTGGTCGAGATCGGTTTCCTTGAAATTGGCCGTGATCCACGCGCGGTCGCTGACGACGATGCTGACCAGTGGCAGACCCTGAATGGCCATCTGGCCGATCTGGAGGCGATCCGCCTGGCTGATGCGGCCGCTGGTGGGGGCGCGGACAACAGTGCGCTGGAGATTGAGCGCGGCCTGATCGCGCTGGGCGCGGGCAGCGGCAATCTCCGGGTTGAGGCCGGGAACCTGCGCGCCGGTGGCGGCGGCGGCGCGCGCCTTGGCGGCGTCGGCCTCGGCGGTGCGCAGCCGGGTGCGGGCATTGTCGAGCGCCTGCTCGCTCTGCTGCAGGCGGGCGCGCGTCGTGAAGCCGTCATTCATGAGCGCCTGCTGACGCTTAAGGTCTTCCTCGGCATAAAAGACGTTCTCGCGGGCGCCGGTGATATCGACCGAGCTGGCGCGGACATCGGTCTGCAGCTTGCCGACTTCCACCTGGGCATTGGCGATCTGCGCATTGGCCTGCTCGAGCACCACCTTGTAGGGCGCCTGATCGACGACGAAGAGGACGTCGCCGGCCTTCACCATCTGGTTCTCGTGCACCTTCACCTCGACGATGCGCCCGCCGACGTCGCTGCTCACCGAGACGATGTCCTGCTTCACATAGGCGTTGTCGGTGGAGACCGAGCGGCCGCTGGTCATCCAGAAATAGGCGCCGACCGCCGCGATCAGCAGCGGGACGACAAGCATCAGCACGATGCGCTTGGTCTGGCCCGGGCGCTTCTCTACGGTCTCGGGCGCCGGCACGGGGGCCGCGCCGGCCATGGCCGGCTTCTGGAGGGCGGGATCTGCTTCAGCCATTGCTCGCGGCTCCTTCGACGTCGCCGTCGGGATATACATTGTTCAGATTGTCACGGATCTGCCCCAGCATGGCAATCGCGGCGTCCCGTGCGGCAGGGTCGATGCCCTGCAGCGACTCGTTGAGCACGCCCTGGCCGATGGCCTGCAATTTCTGGGCGATCGGCTCCGCCGCTTCGGTGAGGAAGAGCTGCCAGGCGCGACGATCCTGCGGATCGCGGCGGCGCTCGACAAGGCTGGCCTGCTCGAGCCGGTCGACCATGCGACAGGTTGTGATCGGCTCCACGTCAAGCCGGTCGGCCAGCGCGCCCTGGTTGATACCGGGAAAGCGCATGATCGCGACAAGCGCGCGCATCTGCGGCCCGGTGATGCCGAAGCTGCGGGTGCGCTCGTCAAAGCGCCGGCGATAGAGCCGCGCGACGTCATTGATGACGAAGGCGATGTGATTGTTGTCCATGGCAGCGAAATAATAAGTGTGCTTATTAAATGCAAGGTCAAAATAGGGAGGTTTATCGCATAATCGCTCGCCCTTGCGCCGCCGCCGGAAAGGGGCCAACGGATCTTCTATGACCACCGCGCCGACCATGGAGTATCTGCCGGGCCATCAGGGCACGCGCATCGCGGTGCATCGGCTCGGGGCAGGGCAGCCGGTGATGCTCGTCCACGGCCTCGCCTCCAATGCGCAGACCAACTGGATCCGCTATGGGACCGCACAGCGCCTTGCCGATGCGGGCTTCGAGGCGATCATGGTCGATCTGCGGGTGCATGGGCAGAGCGACGCGCCGCACGATCCCGCCGCCTATCCGCCGGAAGTAGCGGTGCTGGATCTGGAAGCGGTGCTGGACAGCCTCGATCTCGGCCGCTTCGATCTTGTCGGCTATTCGCTGGGTTCGCGCCTCTCGGCTCTGCTGGTCGCGCGCGGGCAGCGGCCCCGGCGAATGGTGCTGGGTGGCATGGGCCTCGCCGGCATGATCGACTGGCGGCCGCGCCGGCAATTCTATCTCGATGCGATCGAGCGGTTCGACGTCGCCAAGGTGGGCGACCCGGACTATCTGGCGCTCCAGTTCATGCGCACGACTAAGATGGACATCGTTGCGCTCAAATATCTGCTGCTCTCGCTGGACGACATTTCCCGCGAGAGCATCGCCGGCATCGATACCGAGACGCTCGTCCTCTACGGCGAGAAGGACGAACATCCGGAATCCGCAGACGCGCTGGCGGCGCTTCTACCCCATGCCGAGCGCGTGACCGTATCCGGCAACCATATGAGCTGCATCACTTTGCCGGACTTCGGAACCACCATCGTGGACTATCTGGCGGCTTGACGCGGCCCGCGACGACGGGCAGCGTGACTCATTCGCAAAGTTCAGGGACTATCATCATGTTCAATCCTGTTTCGCGCCTCGCGCTCGCGGCGGCGCTGACACTCGCTATTTCATCGCCCGTTCTCGCCCAGACCAGCGCGCCGACCGCAGCCCAGGCGGACGCGTTCGTCGCCGCGGCCGAGAAGGAAGGCTTCGACTATGTCGTGGACGCGAGCCGCGTCGCCTGGATCAACGCCACGCACATCACCGACGACACCGACGCGCTGAACGCCGAATATGGCGCCAAGGGCACCGAGATGGCCGTCCGCTTCGCGCTCGAGGCGGCGAAGTATGAGAAGGTGCCGGGCCTCTCGCCGGACACCAAGCGCAAGCTCGATATCCTGCGCTCGGGCATCACCCTGCCGGCGCCGACCACGGCGGGCGCAGCCACCGAGCTTAACGAAATCGCGACGCGCCTCCAGTCGGCCTACGGCAAGGGCCGCGGCACGCTCGACGGCAAGTCGATCAACGGCAGCGACATCGAGGCGGAGATGGGCGAACTGACCCACACGCCCGCGCAGTTCCAGGAAATGTGGACGAGCTGGCACGACAGCGTCGGCAAGCCGATGAAGGCGGACTATGCGCGCCTCGTCGAAATCGCCAACCAGGGCGCCAAGGAGCTTGGCTTTGCTGACACGGGCGCGATGTGGCGCTCGGGCTACGACATGACGCCGGACCAGTTCGCGGCGCTCACCGAGAAGCTCTGGCAGGAAGTGAAGCCGCTCTACGACTCGCTCCACTGCTACACGCGCTCGAAGCTCAACGAGAAATATGGCGATGCGGTGCAGGCCAAGAGTGGCCCGATCCGCGCCGATCTGCTCGGCAACATGTGGGCGCAGGAATGGGGCAATATCTACCCGATCGTCGCACCCAAGGGCGCCGGCGACCTCGGCTATGACATTGGCGACCTGCTGAAGGCCAAGGGCTTCGTCCAGACCACCGACGCGACGCCCGACGCCGACCGCGGCAAGTGGGAAAAGGAGATGTTCAAGTTCGGCGAGGGCTTCTTCTCGTCGATCGGCTTCGCGCCCCTGCCGGACACCTTCTGGAACCGCACCCAGTTCATCAAGCCGCGCGACCGTGAAGTGGTCTGCCATGCCTCGGCATGGGATGTCGACAACGTCCAGGACCTGCGCATCAAGATGTGCACGAAGGTCAACAGCGACGACTTCATCACCATCCACCACGAGCTCGGCCACAATTACTATCAGCGCGCCTACAACAAGCAGTCGCCGCTGTATCTGAACGGCGCCAATGACGGCTTCCACGAGGCCATCGGCGATGCCATCGCGCTCTCGATCACGCCGCAATATCTGGTCGACATCAAGCTGCTCGACCCTGCCAAGGTGCCGAGCGCGGACAAGGACATCGGCCTGCTGTTGCGTCAGGCGATGGACAAGGTCGCGTTCCTGCCATTCGGCCTGCTGATCGACCGCTGGCGCTGGGGCGTGTTCGACGGCTCGATCAAGCCGGCCGACTACAACAAGGCCTGGACGGACATGCGCCTCAAATATCAGGGCATCGTGCCGCCGAGCCAGCGTGCGGCCGACAGCTTCGATCCGGGTGCGAAGTACCACATTCCGGGCAACACGCCCTATACGCGCTACTTCCTGGCGCGGCTGCTGCAGTTCCAGTTCTATGAGGCCGCGTGCAAGATCTCGGGCTGGAAGGGTCCGCTGCACCGCTGCTCCTTCTACGGCAACAAGGCGGTCGGCGAGAAGCTGAACGCCATGCTGGCGATGGGCGGCTCCAAGCCCTGGCCGGACGCTCTGCAAGCCTTCACCGGCAGCCGCGAGATGAGCGGCAAGGCGATGCTCAGCTATTTCGCGCCGCTCAAGACGTGGCTCGACCAGCAGAACAAGGGCAAGAGCTGCGGCTGGTAGGCAGGTAGCGCACGGGCGGCACGATCGCCCGGCGAAACGCTGAACATTCGGGGCCGGGATCTCTTAGGGGGATCCCGGCCCCCTTTCGTTGGTGGAGGGCGGTTCGGCGGCCGCAGTCCGTTGTCACAAATTGTTAACCATAATGCCACGGGAGAGTCCCGCGGCAGGTCCATGCCCCCGAAACCGAGTCGAAGTTCGGTGTCTTTTGTGGGGGTCACAATGCGTAAACTGCTTCTTGCCGCGACGTTCGCGCTCAGCGCCACGTCGGCTCAGGCCATCACGTTCGTGAACAATCTCCAGGTGCCCAACGGCACCGATCTCTCCGGCTTCGGCGCCGGCGTGAACGGCAACCGCTTCGGCGGCTTCGGTTCGGATCTCATCTACGATGCTGGGACGGACACTTATTTCGGCCTGACCGACCGCGGCCCGGGCGGCGGCTTCCTCGATTATTCGCCGCGCATCCAGCAATTCAGCGTGGCGACCAATCCGCTGACCGGCGCGATCTCGAACTTCAGCCTCGTGAACACGATCGTGTTTCACCAGGCGGACGGCGTGACGCCCTATAACGGCAAGAACTCGCTGCTGCTCTACGGCGATCCCAGCAATCTCGGCGCCTCGCTCGATTCCGAGGGGCTCGTGCGCCTCAACAACGGCCACTTCCTCGTCGCTGACGAATATGGTCCCTCGGTCTATGAATTCTCGGAGACTGGCACATACCTGCGCGCCTTCGCCGCGCCGGACAATGTGATCCCGCGCACGCCGACCGATGAGGACTATACCAATGGCCGCCCGACCATCGTCACCGGCCGCCAGGACAATCGCGGCTATGAGGGCCTGACCCTCTCGGCCGACGGCACGAAGGCCTATGCGATCCTGCAGGATCCGCTGGTCAACGAAGGCGCGTCGAACGACGGCCGCCGCAGCCAGAACCTGCGCATCGTCGAATATGATGTCGCGACCGGCCTCTCGACGGCGCAATATGTCTATCAGCTGGAGAGCATCGCGGACATCAACGGCCGCGTTCCCGGCACGGGCGACGACTTCACCGCGACCAACCAGGGCCGCTCGATCGGCGCCTCGTCGATCATCACTTTGCCCAATGGCGAGTTTCTGGTGCTTGAACGCGACAATCGCGGCCTCGGCGTGGATAGCGCGACAATGCTGCCGATCGGCTCCAAGCGCCTGTTCCAGATCGATCTCAGCGGCGCCGACGATGTCTCCGGCGTGAGCCTGGCCGGCAGCAACAGCTTGCCGGTCGGAACCGATCCGGTGAGCAAGTCGCTGTTCCTCGACATCGCCGCAGCGCTCCAGGCCGCCGGTCTGGTCGTGCCGGAGAAGATCGAGGGCGTCAGCTTCGGCAAGTGGCTCGCCGACGGCAGCCTCAGCATGCTGATCATCACCGACAACGACTTTTCGGTGACGCAGAATACGGACGCGCCCTACACGCAGTTCGATGTCTGCACGGACGCGAGCGGGCAGGTGCGCGAGACGGTCGCGCTGGACTCGCCCTGCTCGGCGGGGCTGAACTCGATCCCGACCAACATCTATGCCTTCAAGCTCAGCGCGCGCGAGGCTGCCTCGCTCGGCTTCCAGCAGCCGGTCCCCGAGCCGGCGACCTGGGCGATGATGATCGGCGGCTTCGCGCTGGCCGGTGCCGCGATGCGCCGCCGCAGGATGGCAGTGCGCTTCGCCTGATCGACGGCACCTGCAAGAATGGAAGGGGAGGCCGCGAGGTCTCCCCTTTTTTCGTGCTCAGCGGAATGGCGGCTCGTTGAAGGCGCGCAGCTTGCGGCTGTGCAGCCGGTCGCCCTGTTCGCGCAGCCGCTCGCAGGTCTCGATGCCGATGGCGAGGTGCCCCGCGATCGCTTCCTCGTAGAAGCGGTTGGCCTGGCCGGGCAGCTTGAGTTCGCCGTGGATCGGCTTGTCCGAAACGCACAGCAAGGTGCCGTATGGCACGCGGAACCGGTAGCCCTGCGCGGCGATGGTCGCGCTTTCCATGTCGACGCCAACCGCACGCGAGAGCGAGAAGCGCAACGCCGAATGCGAATAGCGCAGCTCCCAGTTGCGATCGTCGGTGGTGACGATCGTGCCGGTGCGCAGTCGACGCTTCATGTCGCCGCCGAGGATATGCTCGGCCGCCTCGGCCATCGCGACCTGGACCTCTGCAATGGCGGGCACCGGAATTTCCGGCGGCAGCATCTCGTCGAGCACATGGTCGTCGCGCAGATAGGCGTGAGCGAGCACATAGTCGCCGATGCGCTGGCTCGGGCGCAGGCCGCCGCAATGGCCGATCATCAGCCATGCCTCGGGGCGCACGACGGCGAGATGGTCGCAGATCGTCTTGGCGTTGGAGGGGCCGACACCGATATTGACGAGGGTGATGCCGCTGCCGTCCGGTGCGATCAGGTGATAGGCGGGCATCTGGTGCCGTCGCCACGCGCTGTCGGCGATCATGCTTGCCGGGTTGGCGGTGTCCGCCGTCACCCGCACGCCGCCCGCACCGGAAAGCGCGGTGAAGCGCGTGCCCGGCCGCTTCAGTTCTTCGCAGCCCCAGCGCACGAACTCGTCCACATAGCGGTGATAATTGGTGAAGAGGACATAGCGCTGCACATCCTCCGCCGGCGTGCCCGTATAGTGCTTGAGCCGGGCCAGCGAGAAATCGGTGCGCAACCCGTCGAACAGCGCCAGGGGGCGATCGCCGGTGATATCGGGGAGGAATAGGCCGTCGGCAATCTCGTCGCCGATTTCTGCGAGTTCGGTGGTGGGGAAATGTCGCGCCAGTTCCGTCGGCGGCACCGTGGCCAGCGTGCCCGGCGGCAATTGCTCGAGCACATAAGGGAAGGGGATCGCCTGGTCGCTGCGGCCGACGGTGATCTCGACGTCATAGTCATTGATGAGTAGGTCGAGCTGTTCCTTGAGATAGCTCGCGAACATGGCGGGGCGAGTGATGGTCGTGTGATAGCGGCCGGGACGCGAGAGGCGCGCGAAAGACCGCCGGCTCGGCGCGTCCTCGACCGCGTGGCGATAATCGAGGGTGAGGGAGGGATAGCAGAAGGCCCGATCGGCGACGCTCTCCGCTGACGGGATCGTCCCATTTTGGGAATAGGCAAGAAGGGCATCGCGCAGGTTCGCGGTCGAAGCCTCATATTCGGCTATCAGTTGGTTTACGATGGTGTCGCTATGTGCTTGTGTCATGGCTTTCCATAACCATCCGCTGTTACGTAAGAAAGAGCGCTTGGGGAGCGGTGCGTGGGGAGCTTCGCGGAAACTCGTGACGGATAGAAGCACGACAACCAGCGTGTATCTGACGGTCGACACCGAGTTGTCGTCCATGCACTATCGTCGTCACGGCCCGGCCGGGCTCGACGACAATTTCGCCACGTCCATCCTGGGCCGCACATCGGCCGGCGACGTCGGCATCGTCTATCAGATGAAACGGCTCGAGGCATTCGGCCTCAAGGGCGTGTTCTTCGTCGATCCACTGGTTGCTCTCGTGGCCGGGCAGGACATGGTCAATCGGATCGTTCATCCCATTCTCGATGCGGGCCATGACGTCCAGCTCCACAGTCATGCAGAATGGATCGAACTGGCGCCGCCGACGCTCACCGATGGGCGCATCGGGCGGAACATGGCCGATTTCGACGTGGAGGATCAGGTCCGCATTCTGGACTACGGGATGGAGCGGCTGCAGGCGACGGGCGCGCCGCGACCGGTTGCGTTCCGGGCCGGCAATTATGGGGCAAATGACGACACCTTACGTGCCCTCGCGCGTATCGGCATCCATTACGACACGAGCTATTCGCCCGATTACAGCGAGTCCGTCTGCGGCATCGACATGCCGCCGGGAAGCGCTCTGCCGGTGATGCGGTATGACGTCGTGGAAGTGCCGGTCTCGGCGATCTGCGGGCCGAACGGCGGCTCGCGCCATGCGCAGATCACCGCGCTGTCGGCGCAAGAGATGATCGCGGCGCTGGCTTATGCCGCGCTCGAGCGGCATCCGGTCTTCACGATCGTTTCGCACAGTTTCGAGCTGCTCAGCCGGCAGCGCGACCGGCCCAACAGGATCGTCGTGCGGCGTTTCGACCGGCTGTGCGAGATCATTGCGGCCTCGCCGCGCCTGCGCGCCGCGACCTATGCCGCCGATCCGCCGGAGCCGGTCTCGGGCGATGGCGTCGTCGAGCGCCTGCCGCACTCGCTGGCGAGGACTTTGCTGCGGGGAGGGGAACAGGTCGTCTCGAACGGGCTCTATGGCGAGCAACTCGGCAATATCCCTGTGAGCGCTGCCGCTCCGGCGATCAGGGTGCGCGAGCGTCTTGTTGCGCCGCTGCACAATCTCGGGCCGCTCCAGCATATCGCGCTCGACATATTGATGGCTGTCTGAGCAAGCCTTGACGGCGGCTCGTCGTCATCCCCGCCGGAGCGGAGATGACGCTGTCATTCGGAGCCGCTCAGAGTTGCTCGAGCATATAGTCGGCGGCCGAGACGCGGAACTCTCCAGGGCCTTCGACATGGAGCTGCTCGACGACGCCGTCATTGACGACCATCGAATAGCGCTGGGCGCGGGTGCCGAGGCCGAACTTGCTGCCGTCCATGGTGAGGCCGATCGCCTGCGCGAAAGCGCCGTTGCCGTCCGCGAGCATCGTCACCTTGCCGTCGGCGCTGGCGGATTTGCCCCAGGCGCCCATGACGAAGGGATCGTTGACGGCGGTGCAGGCGATCTCGTCGATGCCCTTGGCCTTCAGCTCGGCTTCCTTCTCGATATAGCCCGGCAGGTGCTTGGCCGAGCAGGTCGGCGTGAAGGCGCCGGGGACGGAGAAGAGCGCGATCTTCTTGCCGGCGAAATAGTCCTTGCTCTGGACCTGCTCCGGGCCGTTCTCGGTCATGATCGCGAAGGTCGTTTCGGGCAGCGTGTCACCGACATTGATGGTCATGGCAGTCTCCTGGGTCAGATGGTCCCGGCTGGCGCTCCAGCTTCGCGGCGGAAGTCGGCGCTGGGGGACCGTCTGTCAAGTGCCTCGGGCGGGTCGTGGCATTGACGCTGGACGAGGGGGCATGGGGAGCGCATCTTCATTCGACTCGTTGGCCCCATGATGACGCAGACCTCCCCTCCCATTTCGCTGGCCGGGCAGATGCTCCTCGCCATGCCGGACATGCCGGATCCCCGCTTCGCGCGATCCGTGATCCTGATGTGCGTGCATGACGATGGCGGGGCGCTGGGCATCGCGCTGGACGAACCGATGGCGGGCATCGGCCTGCACACGCTGCTTTCCTCGTTCGACATCCAGGTGGGGGACGTGGCGGACAGCATCATCCTTGCGGGCGGACCGGTCGAGCCACGACGCGGCTTCGTGCTGCACAGCCGTGACTGGGTGACCAAGGACAGCCATCTGGTCGCGCCGGACATCGCGCTGACCGGGTCGCTCGAAGTGCTTGGCGCCATTGCCAGCGGGGAAGGGCCCAAGGAGTATCTGGTGGCCTTGGGCTATGCCGGCTGGGGTTCCGGTCAGCTCGAGCGCGAACTGGCGGCGCCGGGCTGGTATATAAGCGCCGCCGACCCCCGCAAGCTGTTCGAGCTCGCTCCCGAGGAGCGCTGGGCCTGCGCATTCGAGCTCGAAGGGATCGACCCCGCCATGCTCGCCAACAGCAGCGGTTACGCTTGAGATGGCGTTAACCTAACGATCCACCGCAAACCGGCGCATACAAGGCGCCGTTAACCAGTCTCCGCAAGACCTCCGCAAGCGCGCCACGAGACACTGCTCCCGGGTGTGTAAGGAAGCGGAGAAGACCACATGAAGTTCAGGAGCGTTATGGCGGCTGCGGCCGCCACATTGGCCCTTGTCTGCGGTTCGTCTCAGGCCGTGGCGGCCTGCTGGACGTCGAACGCGGCGGACGCGGCGAGAGTGCGACATTTCGAGACGGGCCTGATGGTCGCGACCTTGCGCTGTCAGATCAAGGGCATGGACCTGAGCTCGGACTATAATCGCTTCATTCGCGAGAAGCGGGCGGTGCTGACGGGTATCAACGACGAACTTCGCGCCAAGTTCACGGCGCAGGGTCTGCGGGGCAATGCCGCGCTGAACGCCTATGACCGCTATGTCACCTCGCTGGCCAACGGGTTCGGCGACGGCAACAACCTGCCGAGTTGCGCAGAATATAAGGCGCTTCTGTCGACGGCGCATGCCACGCCGGCGAACCGCGCGGCACTGGTCGCCCTGGCGACGCGCGCGGGCTCCGATCCGGTGCGGGGTGCGGACCGCTGCACGACGCTGGCCCTGGCGAAATAAAATGCGGCTCGGCGTCCGGCCGGTCTCCCACACGGCCGGACGACCGATGTCTTGAGTGCGGCCCGCGAGCCTCTCGCGGGCCGTTTTCATGTCTGCCTGGCCAATGAGCGCCGGCATCTTTCACATAAAGATTGCTTTATATTTGCCGTGCCGCGCGGGCCTTGGTAAGGGCGCTGCGGCATTTTCACGAGGAGATTTCAGGTGGCGACCATTGCCCAGGATTACATCGTAGCGGACCTCAGCCTTTCCGGCTTTGGCCGGAAGGAGATTGAGATAGCGGAGACGGAGATGCCTGGGTTGATGGCGCTTCGTGCCGAGTTTGGAGCGTCGAAGCCCTTGAAGGGCGCGCGGATCACGGGTGCCTTG